>Ga0154003_1000717_pt1 | contig 10534 bp, 11 predicted proteins | sample TSFL087MetaG_FD_104679 | JGI IMG/M metagenome (GOLD analysis project Ga0154003, IMG submission 104679) | Attine ant fungus gardens microbial communities from Florida, USA - TSFL087 MetaG | ecosystem: Host-associated > Fungi > Mycelium > Unclassified | place: USA: Florida, Lake Talquin State...
AAAGCCATCAGAAACCACAGCCACATCTCGGGCCAAGGTCACCCACCAACTTGCTCGTTGGACTTTTCACGGCCCAGCGCCTCCACCACTGCGCTAATCAATTCCACCTCCCATTCCTCATTTCTCCCTCCTTCCATCCCCTTTGCTCTTCCATTCTGCAGCCATGCAGCCATATTGAATGCCACGCTCGACGCAGCCGTTCTCACAGACCCATCCTCGCTTACAAGACTCTCCACAACGACCCCTGTAAGTATTCCTCTCAGCGTCACATCGGTCAGAATTCTCTGTGTCAGCACCACACTTGAGAATGTATTGCACATCAGTCTCAAAACTGTAAGAACATAATTCCTTGGACCGTTGATATTTTCCCATGTCCCAAGCACGTCCAGGGCCCGCGAAGCAATAACCTGTATGAACCCTCCACATGCCGAAGCCGATGCACTAGAAGCCCACGAGCACGCAGCAGGATCAAGAAATGTCAAGCGCCACATGTCAATCAATGGGAAAAGAGCATCCACCGGCAAAATAATGATCACCACGCTTGTCGCTAAACTCCATGAGTTCAACATGCTCGACGTGCTCAAAACTCCTGCCGTTGATTCCTTAGCGGCCGAGATCCGACCCTTGAGATACGCCGCAAAACTCTCGGAAATCGTGTTTTTGATTTGGTCTCGAGTCGAGTTGGCGGTTGTGGGCCAAGATACCTCCTCGATTGAGGAGAACAGTTTCGAAACCATCGTGTCCACTGGCGGTGTCTGTGTGAACAAAATTGGTTTCGTCGATATTTTCTCAATATTCGGAAGATGGATACGAGTATGGGGGTGCGCTGTGGGGTAACAAGTTACTCGGTGATTTGGTTTTTAATTTAATCAACTCGCTTACGAGGATATGCTTCATAAACAAGCAAATCGATTTGAGTTTCTAATTCAGCTGCATTCGCCCCCTTGAGCTCAGCTTTCTGCAACTCATCACCACCAAAATGACATTCGTTCTGGAAAAAAAACTCACTTTTTTTCCATCCAGGAAAAAGTAAAATGTAGGAGTTGCCCTTATATTCCACTGACCAGCGAGGCTTCGTCCAAGCCCGACATCAATGTCAATTTTAGCACATGCTACTCCTTGAGGGCTCTTCTGTTCCGAGAGCCGTTCAAAAACCGGTTCTATCATTCGACACGGTGGACATGTCCGGCTCGTAAAGAACGCGACGGCGACTCGGTGGGATCGAAGAAACGAGTCGAATGATGCAGAATTTGTAATGACGTGCATCGGTGCGGTGATTGATGAGGTTTCCGATGAATGGGAAGTAGACGTCGCAGCGGACGCTCGTGCTTGATTAGATACGGATTGAAGGAGAGAAGCTCCAAGTTGACTATCAGCAGGAGGACGATGAGCTTGGCCTTCCACTGGACGTCTATACATAGCGTCGATGGTCGGGCGCAATGCGGCACCAAAAGGCGTCGATAAGAAGTCACTAGGGAGGTCTACCTTCGTCAGCTGAGGATCCATGAAACCAAGCAAAGATGACTATACCTTTGATGGACTCTGGTATGGAGCCACCCGTAAGGAATCCAATGACGTCATTGGTGAAAGAATTACAATTGAAGTCTGCGGTTTGTAGCCATAAGCATGATCGAAGTCAGGATTCGGTCCCATGACTAACCTAAGAGGTGGTACTAAATCGCGTGAGCTATTGAGTTGCGTTATGGATGATCGGTGACATACTTTATCTGCGGTATAATGCACCCTGAGGTCCTCCAAATAGTCATTGAACGTTTCCTCGTCGATGCCTGTTTCACCCATATCTATTATTTGAAGAGGTTGGCCATGCTGCCCAATAATCAGTCCCGCAGTAGGTTTAAATTAGATAAAGTTCTGGGGTGCTTTACATGAGATTGACCGGGTCTTGTCATATTGATTCCTTGACCATAGAACACTTCTCGTCTGAACACCACCACAGACGTATGCCTGTAAAAACGCCGATCAGTGAAATTAGTCAAAATCGTTTCGTATTGAAACATGTTGTCACCAGATTCCATCGATTTGCCGCCCAGTCAGCTGTCTAGAAAGATTTCTGGCCATGCCATTGCTGAGGTCGTAGATGTAGAGTTGGACGCTGTTGGACATGGTTAATGAAGATCAAGGTTGATTGTATGACGTGTGCGCGAGTTAATCTCCACGTGATGGTGATTTAACTGTATGATTGGGGTCAATAACTGTCGCTGTCGACAGTGCTCTAGAACCTTCTAGTAAGACACTTGGAATAGTCCGAGCCACCGGAGTTGTGACCAGTTGCAACATTGATTATACTGCCTTGAAATCTTGCTCAAAAAACACCCACAGTCAATCAATATGGCGGACCCTCAATGTATTTGCCTTCCTGGAAAGAGATTGTAATTTCCCCAAATACTTGTCGTTGTTAAGAATCAGAAACAGCAAGACGTTTTGATGGACGCGTATATCAGTCAGGCCGTGAGAGGTCTTGTCAAACAAAATCTATCTGAGGCAGCTGTCATAGCAGATGAAGGGTCTTCAAATATGCTCATGTTGCTGATATGGGGGAATCACTATTATAATTCAAAAAAACACATGAAAATGTCAATGGGGTACCTGTGAATCTATCTACTATTCTGGTCCTTTCTCCAGCAACGTGCTTGAGGCTGTCATGAGAATTCCCCTGACCTCCCACACACTAATCCGTGGCACAAGAACGGAGGGTGGATCAATGTGATTACTGAGATGGTGGGAGCACTGAAGCAGGTGGGTTAAAGCAGTTATCACCTTCTAGTGGACTCACACGCTAGTTCAATGGGTTTAGTCATACTTTCCCTCGTTCTGACATGACAGTCAAAGTCACCCTCAATGGCCACGTCTTAGCTGAGTCCGATAAGACAATTCAGGTTGAGGGAAACCATTATTTCCCTCCAGACTCGGTCAAAACAGCAGAATTAACTCTGTCTTCCACGCAGTACGCCTCCGGGCTTTATCTTAGCCTTATGTTAGTGATGTAGATCAACTGGATCCGTGTCAGCACGGTATGCCCCTGGAAAGGGTAAGCATTTACTTTGAATTCCTACTGGATGTTTGTAATGCATGTAGCAGCGAAGCGTTTTATTATAGTACCTCCGTTGGCGGGGAAGAGATTCAAGATGTTGCTTGGTGAGCCAAGCTTTGGAGGAATATTCTAGGCTATTCATGCAAAACGACTGAAGGTACTATCCTTCGACAATCACGGAAAAAGCGAAACCGATTGAAGGGTATGTGGCATTTTACAAGGTGAAGATCATGCCCGGGCACCTTGACCATTCCTATTGACACCATGATCAAGACCAAGGTCACGATAGAGTCGGATCTAGCCATCACTTCTTGATGTCTTGTACAGTTTGATGACACTCATACTCTCTAAATGCTAGTTCTGGGTTTATCTCCCTCATCCTGAAATGTGGAATTGGAGATGACAGATGGACCTTTGGCTTGTCGTTTTCTTGCGGATTCGTCATTCAAGTTCATAGGAGCAAGGACAAGGGGCTATAAGCATGCTTGTCTTATACAACAGCACTGTCTTTCTGATCTCGGTCTTATACGCCGCAGTCAAGGACATCCTTAACTGTTGAGACGTTCACTAACCCGGTGCTCATGCCGACGTCGCATGCCGAGCTAGAAGCGTCCTCTCGATTGGCATCTGAATTCAAAAACGCTCTGATGAACTCTGGAGCGACCGAAATCCTTGAATCCGATAAAATTCCATCCTGGAGCTTCATTGATATCATGTCCTCAGTTCAAGAAACACTGTGCTGTGCATCGATCGTCAATGTACACATCTCCCCCAAACCAGTCCATCAAAATGAGGCTGAGGTGTTGCGCCGCAGCTCAGGAAGTACCGTGTTAATGAATCACTCGCCGAATCTTCTAACCATAAAAGTGAGGCAGAGGTCAAGAATTCAGCGATCTAAGCATAGGATCATGTCATTCCCTATCGACCTTGTCAAAGCTGAACTCGATAGTTTCATTCTCGGGTTCCTTGTTTCATATGTATCGAGTCAGCCTTCGGAAGCGGATACAGCGCATTGGACCTTGGAAATCAATAGACGATAATTTTAGCTTGGTTTAACCCTATTCAAATAACTCAAGTTGAGCCTATCAGAGTCTAGTTCCACCATCCAATTATATACAGAGCAGAAGTCGTCTGGACGAAGAGGGGATCAAGTAGGCGAGTAGGTCCTTTGGTGGTACCTACCCTCAAAGGTAATTTTCAAAGGCGATCTTCCTAGCACTGTCAAGTGAGGAGGTCATTAACTGGATGACGGTTAACTATGGGTGGTATGATGTCTTCTCTATGGTCTGTGTCAATCACTTGTGGCATTGCACCTGAGTTCCTAATGGACCTGAACCATATCATGTCCAACCAATCTACTTGCGCAGGGGTTAATCACACTGCGCAATGCAGTGCAAAGAAATACGACACTCTTTGAGTTGGATAATTTTGGAGCGTTTATTTGATGGAACGGTAAATGCTTTCTTCCAAGGCATTCATCTTCCAAGGCATCCAGAGTCGATTCCTTGACCCTTTCAAGCAAGTTGTAGCATCAGCATTAGCTCATATATACCTTTGGTCGAACAACCGATATGTTATCTACATGTCTCTAAACGGCTTTTTTCTTATTCTAGTCTCTTAAGCCCTTCGGTTAACCCTCATAGGCCGCGAGTTGCGTTTACTTCCGTCGCAGAAGCCGCAGTACTGTTATTATCTGACGAGGGAGCGAATGTTGAAAAAAGAGAGGATTGAATCTGATCGATTATGAGTACGATGTTAACCATGTACAGACGACAGTATGTCCTTATCAAACAGTCCCCGGCCTCGTTAACATTGAACATGGAAATGCCCAGGTGTTTTTTGTGAGCATAAAATCCAGATATGGTCCACGAAACAAACCGACGGTGATCTACTTGGTAAAGAAGCTTGATAATGAATGAGAGCTTAACAAGCTGCAAATTGTATCAGTAACAGTGTTGTTGGAACATCGAAACAATACGCATAGCCCGGTATAAATATTATAGAAAATGAACCAAACCATTCTCAAATGTCCAATGAGGCACATAGCGAGTAGCTTGGACATGAGCGTTTTAAGTGATTGGAATTCATTGAACAGGCTAAAGAAAGCAACAGAGGAATGGTGTCGTCACCGATCACACACATAAATAAATCTTCCCAATTCTTGACGGAAAAGCTTTCATTTTTAATTCGTCTGTCCCAAAGACAAGGAGCCGGCTTTTACTTTATAATACAATTGGACGGACGGTGCTAATTAGACTGCACCTCTAAAGTGCGAGAACAAAATGACTTTAACAGATAAAACAGGGGATATAAATTACGGTGTCAGCAATCGTCCAGAGTGTCGTATTCGTCATCATCAGTAATCCCGTACTGCAAAAGAATATTAATTACAATGCAAGTTTCACTTAGAATAATGGAGGTACCTTATTTTTCCACTGCCTCATCAATCTCCGAGTCGACTGCAATATAGAAACACCTATCCCACCCTTGTCTTCACAAAAACCCGTCTGCTCGCAGAGAAGACAACATGCACGAGCAAGTGCTCTTTCCTTCTGTGCGATCATACGCGCTGCTTTGATTGTCTTTGGACTCTCGGCCTTCAATCTTCGAAGGGCAGCTTCCATCACTTTATCGTATTTTCGAAGTGCTTCTGCTGCAAGGCGAACAGCCCTCTCTGCACGTGAATCCGTAGAGGGGTCTTTGGCCTCCTCTACGAGCGTCATTGTGACAGGGTATATAGGGTGCTCCTCGGCACCTCGTGATGACCAACCATCATGATGATGATCGACGTCCGAAATGAAACTATCGATTATATGATATAGGAGGCCAAAGGTGACATAACCCAATCCTTTGATGCGCTGACGCGTACCAGGAACCTTGGCTTTGAGCAGATTCTAGACATGTGATCCTTACTGTGAGTTCTAAACAAAGTCAGAAAAAAATAGATGAACCTCGATGCCTGACACCACAAAGTCTAATTCCTCCAGCCAGCTTAAATATAACTCGGTTTCAATGATCCGCTCTTTCGCTCTGAAGCGTGTCTTGACATTAAGCTTGGAGTGATGTAGCAGATGTCGAACGCATGGAGCTAAACCCTTTCCTGGGAGAGGGTTTAGTGGGCAGCCAAAGGGGATGTAACAAATCGTATACTGTGCGGCAGAGCTTTGAGCTCCTCGACGGTCGATATGTCAATTTGGGTACTACATCGCTTCAATAGAGAACATATATCAACTGATTCAGCGTCATTTGATGACCTGCGTGTTGTAGTTTTGATGACTTGCCAAGCAATCAATAAAAGGTATCGTTCAAAGAGGTCAACACACCTCTGCAAGAGCTCGGGGTAGTATCACTAGGGCAAGGAGAATCGACATATTTTCTAGTCCGTTTCCTAGGAGTTTGGTACTCATCCGTATCGCTGGTATAAATCCCGTATGACCGCTTCAGTGACGCGTAAACCATAGCAATGGGACAGTCAAGACCATTACGCGTGACAGGCGCGACATCAAATGGGATTCAGGGCAGGCGAGAACGCGTTCATCACGTGCACATCCAGCCGTCAACCGTCCCTAAAGAAAGGGTTTGGCTCAGTTACACAAAATGGTGTGAACACTAGAAGGATCTCTTGAATACCTGAAAGAATTAAAAAAATATTCCAATTAGGTATATTGTTGGATTTTGGATGTCATGCGAGCCTGCGCGATGCACATGCTAGGATCAATCTGTTTGACATACTGGAATTGGTAGCTACATTACATGACGAGTAAATAGGTATATAAGTAGTGCAATTAGTTTGTATTCACTATCCGTTTGTATCCTACCCTTACCCTTCGTAACCTCCCCTGTTCAGTTTCAACATATATAAAAGAAACTAAGTTCAGTAATGTGAAGCAGTGTATTATGTACACCCCACGGTGCTCGCAGTCGATGGCGACCTTGGCAAGCATTGTCAAATATTATGACCAATAACATGTAGAATACGAACACGGCCATGATTAAAAAACGAACACAGCCATGTTCACGTGCTCTTTGCATGATCATTGTGATCAGATTCTTAATCAACATCCCAAGTGACTGCCATTGAATGTAAGCGCCACGGTGCATGCAATGACGAATCACTACAGTCACTTATCATCAAAACCCTGATATAAGGTGAGACATTAGTTACAAAAACGAAAACAACTCAGTGTGCAAACAGCATGAGCTTGCCGTCTCAGCAAATTTATGTACATTGTGATTACAGCTTTGCTTTGATTTGCTCCTTCAGTACTTTCGCCCGCTCGCGAAGAACTCTCCGCAGTATCTTTCCACTTAGAGAAATTGGAATTGCATCTATAAATTCAACTCCACCTGCGAGGTGCTTGTAGGCAACTTTGTTATCAGCAACGTGCTAATACAAGAGTCAGTGCGATCATGCAAAAACAAGGAGACCTGCCTTTATGATTGAATTTCGTATGTCTGTAATCTGTCGGGGGTCTTCAGCAGCGCGTTCTGTAGCTCCAGGAGTCAACGCCACAAATGCCATCGGTACTTCACCGCCTGTTCACCAGTTAACAGATGAGCTACTTGACAACGAGAAGATCGCTTGCTGTAATCGTCTGGTACTCCAACCACACAGGCATCTCTCACATCAGGGTGGTCCAGTAGACAGCCTTCCAACTCAGCAGGTGCCACCTGGAATCCCCTGACCTAACAGGAAATGCTCTTTCAATCATAATATCGCACTTTAGATAGTAACTCACCTTCATGATTTCCTTTCATGAAACTAGATAGATAACAATAGAAGATGAGCAGGCATCGCAATTTACCTTGATTCGATCAAGAATCCACACTTCACCATCTTTTCCTATTTTACCTTCATCGCCCGTATGGACCCAGCTAATGAGAAGGGATTAGGGAAGCAGGATGCAGTCATCTTTTGCATACCCGTCTCTGAAAGTTTCTTTGGTTCTGTCAGAACAAAATATGGGCGATGGCTTTTGTTGAATATACAATTATTACCCACGCATCGACGTTATTTAAATAACCCAACGCTCTTGACGGGCTGTGAAGTACGAGTTCACCGGACTCGTCATAACCCCCCAACGTGCCATCCTTCTTGATCACTCGAGCAACAACCCCAGGCATCAGTGTACCACTACCTGCACAACCATCAGAGTACGCCCCCCAATGCCCACTTACATATACACTCACCTCCTGAAACACCCCTTTTGTTTTCAATGGACCACATGGTCGTCGCAGTGCAGAGTTCTGTCATCCCTATCATAGTTTATAATCATCTGGGGCGGCCCCATAAAATAGATGGGTTCTCAAAACTGACCATACGCTTGACCTATGTGTGCGTTTGGTAGAAGATCAAACAACAGCTGGTTCAATTCGTGCGACAGAGGCGCAGCCCCGCACATGACCATTCGTATATGATCCTGGACACCACTTTCCTTTACGGAGGCAGATTGCTGGGTCATCCGTTGTTAAGATGTCTTACTGAAAATGAGGTGGGAAGAACCTTGCACATGTGGACGATCATTGGCGGAACCAGGCTGTGGAGCACTGTGAGCAGAATTCGATTGCAAAAGACAAATAAGAGCACATGAGATGACTGATTCTATAACGGACTATGCTTCTCAGCATCTCTGCAAAGTTGAACTTGGGAACGATAACAAGCGACAGCTGACGGGAAATAGATCAATGTACTGTAGATTTCTCATGAACGAGACTCACTCCACAGAATAGGACAAAATGTAGCTGAACTGTCTTATTAAGTGTCTGCAATATGGTCCTTGGTAATGACTTACGTTGATAACCAGTCCATAGATATCTGGATTAATGATGTCAAAATATCCTCTAATGCAGTGATAGATTGACTTACGGTAGAATGGAAGCACTGGACATAGCAGTTGATATTTTCTTTTGATACAAATAAGAGGGAGGAAAAAGAACTCACCCCCGATGGCGACGTCTCCCGGTCGGTAACGGCGATCTTCCCATGCACAGTAGCTCTCGTGAACTCGATTATGAACAGCCATTTGAATAATGTTGGCAATTGGCGAATAGTGCGGTATTGTCACAGCCTAAGGGGATAGTCAAGGAGGGAACCGCCTGTGAGAGGGGATTCACCTTTGGCCGACCGGTTGTTCCAGAAGAAAAGCACAGAAAAGCCACCTTAGTCTTTCCTTCCCCGGGCTTCAGTCTTCTTTCCGTGAACGAAGGTGCGTGCGTGCGACCGAGCTCGATCATCTCCTCAACAGAAACCTTCCCAGTGTGAAACGAACCAACAGCATTGAAGACGAGAATACGATCAGAGGAAAGGCCATATTGCTTAGCGGCAACCTCGGCAGCTGCAAGGCCATCTGGACCAGCAATGAGAAGGACAGACTTAGTCACTTGAAGCTGATATAGCAGCTCGTTGACTGAAAAGTCAGGATTGGCTCCAGAGATGATACCACCGAGTTGATGGACCGCCCAAATCGCAACGGGAAAATCTACAATAGTGGTCATAAATAGAACAAACACCTGACAAAGGCAGACGACTGACTAATATGATTACGACCGAAAAGCAGGACTGATTTTCGTCAAGCTTGTATTGTGTGATCAAGTCTGGCTATCTCACCAACATCATTTTCTCCAATGCCGAAGCGGTAGCGAAGAGCGCTTGCAAGTGCAGTTGTTCGTTCGCGAAGCTTATAAACATGAGTCGAGAGGACTGAGACAAGTGTTGAACAAGACTCACTTCCTGCTTACCCAGGAAGTGCCCTGTGGCATCCTCTACCAGCCAAGGCGTTTCTTCCTTTGCTTTTGGCCTGACAGGATGAGCAGTATCGAACACAAATTGACCTACTGTCTGGTCATCGGGAATCCGAGGCAGAAGGGGACCACGAGAATGGAACTCCATCAGATGGGAGAGCAGAATGAATGTAGGGTGGTTATGCTTAGTAGATAAGTATTCCAGAAGTTCGGATCATCGGAACCCGCGTAATAATACAACGAATAGCTCACACACCACGCTTGTCATGTCTTGAGCTACTCTCTATGCCAAAAAAAATCTACCTCAAGTTGTGATCTGTGTTTTGTGTGCTCGTACCTACTGACGAAAGAACGCTTTCCCGCTACCATCTCTCTCTCAGTGCCAACTTCCTTGACTCGAATGTTTTTCAAAGAGACAAGGCTTGACCAAAACGTACCAGAATGATTTCAATGAGCCGGACTTTGACTAGGTGCTAATACCAACCCTTTCTCTCAGGATCATGCTTACACCACGGGCAAACAACTGTCAAATGGAGTTACAAGGTTTGGTGTCAAGTGATCTGTCAAGTGGTTTGTCAGCTTAGTTGTCAATACAATGTACTGTGTCACATGTCACACCTTTTATCATCATTTATTTTTCTAATTTACTAGGACTTCAACTTTTGTGTGCCCACTGTCTCAATCAAATGCCACCACAAAATGCCGCCTCTATTTTGTTATTACACCTGACAACTAAACCTT
>Ga0154003_1000718_pt1 | contig 10526 bp, 6 predicted proteins | sample TSFL087MetaG_FD_104679 | JGI IMG/M metagenome (GOLD analysis project Ga0154003, IMG submission 104679) | Attine ant fungus gardens microbial communities from Florida, USA - TSFL087 MetaG | ecosystem: Host-associated > Fungi > Mycelium > Unclassified | place: USA: Florida, Lake Talquin State...
TCATCCATTTATCTGGGGCCGACGTCGTAGACATCAACCCCGTCGTCAATCGGGTATCGCCAAGTTACCGAAAGCTGCATAGACTTGGTGGATGCGCCACTTAGGCCAGCGCATCGCGGTCTATGATTGAGCGCTAAGCTCCACCCGGACGTGTTTTTCCGCTGAAGCGTTGGCCGCCAGAACAGCGACGGCGGATTTCATCGCTCTTTCGCCGCCGCCGCGTATGGCGCCGCCAGTCCTCACTGCGGCGCAGAATTCCGCGATCTCGTTCTTGTAAGAAATCCCTCTGTCAATCTGAGCCTGATTGGCCGCATTGACCGTGCGGCCCGCGCTATCGGTCGGGCGTGTGGCCGACGCGTCGACCACCGGCGCCTGGGCATGGCGCGAAACTTCCACTCTGGTTGATTGGCTCTCGCCTTCGTTAAACAAAAAAACGTCCGTCTCGTTCTGCAGAATCAGCGTTCCCTTTGTGCCCAGGAACATCTCGTAATGATCCTCGAAGGCGTTCGATTCGATTGAAGAGAAGGTCGCCGTGCGCCCGCCGGGATATTCGAAAGTGGCGTAGACATGGTCGAAGACTTCGCGCCCATCCTTGTGGCGCGATATGCCGCCTGTGCAATAGACCGCTTCCGGCGCCGACTCGAAGAACCAATTCGTCGCCGTCAGCAGATGGCTTCCGAGCTCGCACACCAACCCTTCGGAATATTGCTTGTAGAGCCGCCAGTTCAAGAGGTGTTCCCAATCGGGATAGCCCCACCGACTCGGATCGAAACCAGCCGAGGGCGGGTCTTCCTTGCGCCTCCAGTTGGAGTTGCGGTGCCAGACCAGCCGAGCGAAATAGACGTCGCCGAGCAACCCCTGCTTGACGATGTTGTTGTAGGCGGCCTGATAGACCGGGTTGTAGTAGCGCTGATAGCCGATCTCCAACGTGCGACGGTTCCGCCGGCTGGCGTCGATCATGCGCAGGCATTCGGCCTCGGTCTTGGCCATCATCTTTTCGCACAAGACGTGTTTGCCGGCGTCGAGACATCCGACCGTGATCTCGGAGTGAGACCACAGCGGAGTGGCGATGATCGTCGCCTCCAGGTCTTCCTTTTGAAGCATCTCGCGCCAATCTTCGTACTCTTTGGGTTGAGGCCATCCCGCCTTCGCCATCGCTTCGGCCGCGACGCGACGGCGCTTAGGGTTGATGTCGCAGATCGCCCGCAGGTCAATGAACTCCTTCTGACATTGCGCAATCAGCCCCCGGCCCATGCCCCCGGTCCCGATTACGGCCGCTTTGACCGGCCCCCCTTTGATCGGGCCGCGCGCCGCCGCCGCGACGCCGAGCGCGACCAAAGCCGGAGTCCCCGCAATCGCCCTCAGGAAATTGCGCCGCCCTTGTTCCTTCTGTTCATCGGTAAGATTCATCTTCGATCTTTATCCCCCAGTCGCCGCAGCGACGATTGAGCTAGCCCGGCTATTGAGTTTCCCAGTCGGGGAGCGACGATTGAGCTTAGCCCGGCCTTTTCAAGGCCGGGCTAAGCTCAATCGTCGCTCCCCGACTGCGGATTAATCGCGCTTCCTTCTTGAAAAGCCGGGCCTGGTTCAACTGTCGCCGCGTGACTGATGATTCGTCTCGCGCTTTTCCATCGCGTTAAAAACATATCCAGCCCCGCTATCGCCCCGGTGTTGAAGGTCAGCAGAACGCCTACCGCCGCGCCTTCGATCAGAGTCTTGTTGACGATCAAATAAGTCCCCTCATTGCCCGGTTGCGGCGCGCCCGCCGTCGGAATCGCCAGCAGATAAAACAATGTCAGAAAAAAGAGCGCGCCCCAGAGACCCGCCCTGGTCAACAATCCCAGAATGAGTGACAGGCCGACCAACAGCAGGCCGATCTTGACCGTCTTATCAATCCAACCGGCCCCGCCCGCGTCAATCACCCATTGGAAGACGCGGGCGAGCGGGCCTGACGCTGCTTTCAAATATCCCGCGGAAGTCCACGGCGGGAGCGGTTTGCCGTCGGCGCCCCACGCCGGAAGCATCAACTTGTAATAGCCTTCGTAAAGAAAATGCCAGCCGATCAACGTGCGCAAAATCACCAGCGCCGCCTGCTGCGCGCCGGAGAGATAATGATGCGCCTTACTACTCATTGATGATCTCCACCTTGCATTGATTGTTGGAGCCGAAAAGAATCGGACGATCCGCCCCGCTCTCCAGCATCAAGACCAGAACGCCGGGATGCTCGGCGCAATAGCCTGCCGCCAGCTCAGGGCCGCCCACATAGAATGCAGTCGCCAGCGCGTCGGTAACGGCCGCCCCAACTGTAGGAGAGGAGGCGATCACGGTCACGCTCGCCACGCGACCGGCGGGCCAGCCCGTACGCGTGTCAATGATGTGGCCGTAGCGTTTGCCCCCAAATTCGAAAAACTGTTCCTCGCTTCCGCTGGTCGAGAGCGCCGCGTCGCGCAACCGCGCGACTGCCAGGCGCCTCTCTTTGTCTACGGGGTGGCGAACTCCTACAGTCCAGCCGCCGTCTACGCCGCCGACCGCCAGGATGCTGCTGGACCCCGCGCTCAGCAACGCTGCGCGAACGCGCCTGCGCATGATCGCGGCGATGCGGTCGAGCGCGTACCCTTTGCCGACGCTCCCCAGGTTGATTTCGACGCCGGGCCGCGCGAAACGAATCGCTCGCGATTCGCAATCGAAGAGCAATTTATCCTCTCCGACCAGGGCTTTCGCCTCTTCGATCTCGCCAGCCTCGGGGATTCGCCCTTGCCTTCTCAGGAAGCCCCAGCAGCGGCTTAACGGGCCCGAAGTGATGTCGAAGGCGCCGCCTGTCTCGCGGCAAAGCTCCCGACATAAGAGCAGCAGTGAAAAGAGAGTTTGCTCGACGGATACCGGACCCGCGGCGGCCTCCCGGTTGATGAAGCTGACCTCGCTGCTCTCTCTGAAGATCGTCAGTTGATCTTCAAGCCTGTCGACTTCGTCCAGCGCCTGACGAGCCGCAGACACGCCAGCCTGATCTTCGAGCGGCAGCGTCACCTCGAAGCGGCAGGCCATCGCCGCGCGGCTGACGTGCTGCCAATATCCCGACGGCGGCGCGGGACGAATCGGAGAAAAGGTCAGGAATGCGCGTCTTTTCAGCATCTCTGTTTGCCGCAGGTCGCAATGCTATAAATTGTAGGGGCGTGTATCCCGCGCCCATTCGCCTTGATCACGGGCGCGGGCGGGGAATATCCACCCCTACGCCCTGTCACTTTTAGATTAGTTTGCGATTGCATGTACGGGAAGGTTCGCTGGATCAGTACCGCGAGCGGTAGCGAGCGCGCTTCATTTCGAGTTTGAGTCGCGCTCGCTACCGCTCGCGGTACTGATCCGTACTCTCACATCAGTACGCCGTACATTGATTTGCAATCCGATCTGGTTTCCAAAGGCCATAAGGCCGAACTCCAGGCGCTTTTTAAAGTATGGGGAAAAGAATACGGATGACGAGGGCGCCGCAGATTCGCGCCGATCTCTCGGCGCCGACCTGCCGCGCCCGCGCCATCCGCGTCACAGCCGGGGCGTTATCAAAATTGACCTCAGAAGGTAAACTTCAAGGTCATCTGAATGCGCCGCGCATAGTTAGCCTGAGTCGAAGCGATTGTTCGGCCAAAGCTAGTGCTCGTTTGGTTCGTGATTACGCCAGTGTCGTTCCCATTACCGATTGGGAACAAGACATGGTTGAAGGCGTTCAGGAATTCGGCCCTGAACTCCACGTTCTTGTTTTCGAAAATCTCAGTCTTCTTAATCACCGAGAGATCGACATTATTGACAGTATCGCCGCGGACATTGGAGATCCTGAAGGGGAAAGTCCGGAGGTTGTTCTGCGGGGTGATTCTCACAAACCCGTTGGTGTTGAACCAACGGTCTAGTGTTTGCTGGTCGCCGTCCAGAGCAATATCCCCGATGTTCCCGGTGAAGAAGAGATTGCCGAACCCGAGCAGCCCGCCGCTCTGGTACTGGTAGACTCCGGATATCTGCCAGCCGCTGATGACATACGACGCGACCTTGTTGACATCGGCGAAGTATGAACGGCCTTTTCCGAATGGCAATTCATAAATACCACTCATCGAGAACCGGTGCGGGCGATCTGAAGCGGAGATGATTTCGTGCGGTCGCGGATCGTCCCCGTTCAAGAACTGAGTAGCCTCCATAAACTTCGAGAACGTGTAGTTCAATCCCACAGTGTAACCTTTCGAGAACCGCTTATTCATGTTCACCTGAAGCGAGTGGTACCACGAATAACCTTCGTTCGTCGTCGTGTTCACTTCGTCGTACTGCGGGAATGGGCGCAGCAACCTGAACCGATCTACCATGTTTCCCCGCAAAGCGCCGATCGCATTAATCGGCAACAGATTGAGGAACGGATTCGGGAGATCGGCGTTCAGATAATCGCTCGTCGAGGCATCAGGCCTCAGAAACTGCTGCGGGGTCACGTTCAGGTTGCGATTGACCTCGATGTGGGTCCCACGGTTGCCGACGTAGGCGATCTCGGCCACCCACCCGGCAGGCAGTTCACGCTGCACACTCAGCTCATATCTCTGGTTGTACGGCGAGAGAGGCTTCGGGGTGAAGAATGTAACGCTTTGACCCAGGAACGTCTGTGCGCCATCGGCGGAGCCGCGCGCCTGGTTCAATGCATTCTGGTTATTAATCTGGAACGGGTTCGACAACGTTTCGAGGTATGTAAGGCCGTTGTCGAGAGTGGTGGTCATAGAGGTATTGGTGCTGAACCCGATCTGGTTCACATCACCGCGACGCTGGCCCAGGAAACCGAAGAAGATGCCATAGCCGCCGCGCACCACAGTCTTTTCGGTGAGCTTATAAGCGAAGCCGAACCGCGGCATAAAGTTCTTCTTCGGCGTTTCATACAGCCCACGGCCCGCCCCATTGACGGCGGGGAAGAGCAGCCCGCCTCTGACGTTGAACAGACTCGCGGGCACTTCCGGCGTCGGATTGTTCGCGTATGCCGCTCTGGCCGCCGCCTCGATCGGCTGAACGGCGGCAAAGTCGAAGCCGCTCACACTCTTGTTGTAGCGCTCGGTCAGCGCCCCTTCGATCTCATAACGCAGGCCAACATTGACCGTCAGCCTGGAATTGAACTTCCAATCGTCCTGGATAAAGATGCCCGTCGTTGTGGACTGTTCGGCATAGTCCGCACGCTGTTGAATTACGCCACTGGCAGGCAGCCCCATCAGGAACGCCGCAAAGGAATGGCCGCGCTGATCCGAGGTTCTGGAGCTAGCCAACGACGATGCGCGCGTCCGCGTGTCATCAAAAGTGAATAATCCCGTCATGTCGTTCTGGAAGAAACTATCCGTCTCCCGGTAGGAGCGGAATTCGACCCCGTACTTGAGGGAATGAGCGCCCACCGTTTGGTTCACGGTGGAAATGAGGGCATGAGTGTCGGTCGGTCTCAATTCGCCGCCAACGCCCGTGCCCTGGTAGCCGGTGATGTCAAAGCGCGGGAAGCGCCTGATATCGTCCCCGATCAAGTTGTTGTAGTAAGAGGGGAAGCCCAGCGAGGTCAAATCGAAGCCGCGATTATCCGGATTCGAATTGGTGCCGCGAATGAATCGGTTGTAGCCGTAGCGCGAGTTGACGACTATCGTCGGAGAGAGCAGCCAAACGTGGTCGAGCGCGCCTTGCCGCGATTTGAAGAGGAACCACTCGCCGGTCGAAGCGTTGCGAAAGTAATTGTTATAGTTGCTGTCGCGGTTGTACCAGCTCGCGCGGCCGAATAGACGATGTTTCTCGTTGAGGACGTGGTCTATGCGGATCGTGTTCGAGAGGTACTCAATCTTCTCGGTCAGGTCGGGCTGGGCAAAGTTACCGTTGCCATTGAGCGCGCCCGTGGTCGTCGGCAGCGAAAGAAAGTTGTCGACGAAACTCCTTGCGACGGGATTGATCAACGCAGCAGGGATCTTGTTGCAGGGTTCGCCGGCCGCCTGCCGCTTCTGCGCGTCCAGTGCGAGCGGATTCTTCGTGACCGGATCGCACTGGAAAGGAGTGCGCACGACGTTAGAGCCGGACCGTACGGCGCTGAACGGGTTATAGAGCTGATACGGGTGTACTGCCAGATTTTGCGGATTCAGCGCGGTATTCAGCAACTCGGAGAAATCGCCGCTGCGCATCGCCTGGCTCGGAACGGTCGGCTGACCATTGTTGCGCGGGCGCGCTTCGGGGATCCCCTCGATGCCGTACATGAAGAACGTCTTGTTGCGCCCGTTGTAGAGCTTCGGTATCAAAACCGGGCCGCCAATCGTTCCGCCCCAGCGGGTGTAGTTGAAATCCGGGAGTGGAGTGTTGGTGGCGTTGCCGAAGAAGTCGTTGGCGAAAAGCGCGCCGGGCATCTTGGTATAGTAGGCGGTGCCATGTAAAGAGTTCGTCCCCGACTTGATGCTCAGGTTGGTCACGCCGCCTTCAGTGTTGCCGAAGCTGGCGTCGAAGGTGGCAGTCTGCACCTTGAACTCCTGGATCAGGTCCTGCGGCGGAACGAACGAAGCGATCACTTCGCCGGCGTTGGCGGTGGAAGTGCTGGGCACGCCGTCAATCGTGACGTCGCTGCGGTTTTGCCGCGTTCCGTTGATGGAGTATCCGACGATGTGCGTCGGCTCGAATGGGCGGTCAAGCCTCGGGTCATTTGTGTACGAAACGCCTCCAGCCAGGCCGATCAGCTTGAACGGCTCGCCGTGCGGGATGGGTAATTCGGCCACGCGCCGGGAGTCGACGACCGCTCCCATCGACGCGGAACTCGTGTCGAGCAGCGGGGCGTCGGCTGAGACGGTGACCGTCTGATCCATCGCGCCGACTTCAAGGTCGATGTCAATCTGAATGGTATCGTTGACCCGGAGCAGGACGCCGTCGCGCACAAAGCGCTTGAAGCCGGTGGCCTCGGCCGTGACCTGGTAAGTTCCGGGGATGAGGTAAGGCGCCTGATAGAACCCATCCTCGTTGGTCCTCAACGTCAGGGTTGTGCCCATCGCTACGTTGGTTACTTTCACCGTCGCGCCCGCGACCACTGCTTTAGTCTGGTCCGCGACCTTGCCTGTAATTGTGCCGCGCGACTCTTGCGCGCCCACAGTCGCTGGGATCAGTAAAACCATAGTCGCGAAAACAGCTATGGCCAATGCATTCAATAATCTTGATGCCGCTGGTTTCATATTATTCATCCTCCTAGTGGATGGTAAACAAAGCTGCAGTCGCCTGCCTGCGGCGGCCTTGCAACTTAGGAAGGGTTTCGCCGTCGGATCGAAGGGATCCTTGAAAGGCTATGCCTAGGGAATCGATCTAACGAGACGTTCCCGCCAGAGCGCATTACATCGCTAGGGCAGGTTCGTGGCGCCGTTAGTAATGAGAGCCGGGTCGGACGAGACTATAGCCCTCTAGTCTCGTCCGACGCCGGCGCGCCGTCAGGAAGTCGCCCACAGCGATTCCCTATGGCGATCTGCGAAGGTTCCCAGCAAAGCGTCATCTGAAGCTCTAAATATGGCTTTTCTGTATATTCACCCAGCGTCTTATTAGTCTGGTGATTGCGCCGATTCCCAGCTTCGCGCAATGTAGGTATTCATCTTTATAAGAACAAGCGGGAAATTTTTCTCCGCGTTATATTCCGCGATACGGAATTGCGCTTAAACTATCTCAACAACTTGACAGGAGATTCAGTCGAAAGAATGCGGCATGGTATTCCGCTTTGCGGAACGCCTTCCCCACTTCTCATGCCAGGCCGGATAATCCTTTTCCAGCAACTCGGCGGGCGCTCTCGTGTACCAGTTGTAACCTGTGCGCCGTTCGTGTTCTATCTCGGCCATGCTGTATTTGATGACGCTGTCGCGGCCGCTGAAGATCGGGCGGCCCGTGTTGATTTCGTAGAAGCGCGCCCAGAGCGGCCCGGCGCTGGCGTCTTCTACGACGACTCTGTCAAAGCCGTTAGGGAATGAAGAGTCCGGCTTCTCGATCACTTTGATCCCGGTCAGCCTCGATTCTTTGAACCATGCTATCGCCGATTCGACGGCCTCGACAATCCGCCCGTCGGGACGCTCGACTCCCATCAGGAAGCGCACGAGGCCGACGCTCTCGGAGCCGCTGAGCGAGGCGTGTTCGTAAGAGCGCGCCGGGACGGGCGCGAGCGTGACCTCGTCGTGCTGGGCGCACCAGACCGTGCGTTTGCCGTTGACGACTATCTGGGTCTTCAAGATGATCTCGATCCCTTTGGCGACGGCGACCTGCGAGCGCGAGCGGCGCGCCTCGTCCACGAACGAATAGGCCTGATCTTTTCGCGCGACTTTGCGCAACAACTCCATCACCCCGAACATCGCGTCATCGTTGAAGGTGATGTGTCTGTAATAGCCCGTTAGCCTCGGGTAATACTGCGGCCACCCGCCGTTCTCGTATTGGGCCTTGAGCAAATAGTCGAGCCCCTTGATGAACCCCTCTTTGAAGCCCTCTTTCCGGATTGGATCTCCGGTCGCGTTGAAGACCCGCGCCAGATAATCCATCTGCGTGTAGGTCGCGCCGTTGTCTATCAGTGAATCGTCCGCGCCTTTCTCTTTGGCGATCTCGGCCTTCGCCCGCTCGCTCAGGACGATGGCCATATCGATATTCTTGGGCCAGCCGCCGCTCTCGCGCTGGTATAGCAGCACGTTGTCGGCGACGCGCCTGGCCTCGTCTCCCGCGTACCATTCGGGTTTCTGCTTGAGGCAATCCCTCCAGGCGACGAGCAGCCGCGCCAGAACCGCGTCGGAGACGGTGAAGATAGTCCCGTGGCGAGCGCCCGCGGGCATCGAGAGTTTGTCCGTGACCGTCTCCCAGTTCTTCAGGTCGGCTGATTTGACCGCGCCGTAACGCTTGTCGCGGTACATGTCGAAATAGACGATCCACTCGTTATTGACTCTCGCCGCCGTCGGCCCTTCAACCCAGTCCGGGCTGAAGGGCGGGGAGGCCGCGCCGTAAGGCCCCGTGGCCTTGGCGCTAACTGCGATGCGCAGGTTCTTCTTAACCGGATTCCTGGTCTCGTCCTTGAGGATCATCACGTATCCTATTCGAAGATCGCTGGCCCCGCTCTTGACGATCGTCGCGTCAATTACGTTGAAGCCGCCGTCGTAAAGGAGCGCGGCCTTGCTGTAACTCGTGAAATCCTTCGTCGTGACGTAGTAGATGCGGTGGTTCAATCCGTTGTCGCCAGAAGCTTCCGTGGCGGGGAAACGACCGGGGATGGTCGTCGCCCAGAAGATCAGATATTGCTTTTGCCGGTCGTCGTAAAAAATCTCCGGCGCCCAACAGTTCATCGCCGCCGGCTCATCGGCCATCACCGGGACGGTCTTCTGCTCCGACCACCGGATCAGGTCTTTCGAGTGCGCGACGCCGATCTCGCGGCCGCGCCAACCCGTAGTCCAGACCATGTGGAAGACCCCGTCAGGCCCCTGGATGACGCATGGGTCGCGCATCAACTTCTCGCCGCCGACCGCCGGACTCAGATAAGGCTTGTCTTCGTTCAGCGCCTTCCACTTCATCCCGTCGCGGCTGTAGGCCAGATGCAACCCGTCCTCGCCGTTGTTTTTGAAATAGGCGAACAGATAGTTCGCGCTATGCGCAGGAGCCTTCTGCGCGACGCCAGTGAGCGCGAAAGCGAACATTGTCAAGATGAAGACGGGAACGGAAAAACGTTTGGAGTTCATATGTGACTCCTGAGAAAATCATCCGCAAAGTCACACAAAGGATCACTAAGATGAAATCAATCCTTAGTCTCTCTTCGTGTGACTTTATGGATGATTTTGTCCGGGAGAAAAACTCTCCACAGGTATCAGCGCGACAGGCCCGATCAATCCCGACTCGCGCGGCGTCCAGCGCGCCGCTGTGAACAGCCCGTCCGGCCCGGCGTTCTCGCGTCGGCGGGCGGGCATATTCGTGTTGTAAAACTTCTTCCAATTCACGCCGCGCCGATCCATATCAATGATGCGATTGGTCATCAGGTTCGACACGGCGACTTCCAAGCTGTTCTGTTCCTTGAGCAGTTCTTTCGGAATGCGGATTCGATAGGGCGCATTGATCAGCGCGCCCAGCTCATTGCCGTTAAGCTTTACGCGCGCGCTCTCGGCGACCCGGCCAAGGTCTAGCGCCCAGTCGCCCTGCTCGGGCCTGGCGAAAGAGATGGTATAGATGGCCGTCCCGGAGAAACGCTTCACGGCCTCGCCGTCAAGGTCGGTCCATGAACCGAGCCTGTCGATCCCGACCGCGGCAGGCAGTTCGGGTCCGCCAGCGACGAAGCGCAGCGACCATTTGCCGTTGAGCGGCTGCGCCTCGCCCGCCGTTTTGAAATAGGCGAACGCTTCCCCTTCAGCCGGCGCGTCAATCGTCTTCAGCGCGCAAGATTCGCCGGGGGTGAGTTGCAAATAGACCTCCGTGTCGCCGGCGTCGGATCGGCGCGTCGCCGCAATTCCCTTCTATTCGCGCATCGGATCGAAGACGGCGACGGACTTCGCGACGTCTCGCAACGCAACCCA
>Ga0154003_1000719_pt1 | contig 10524 bp, 8 predicted proteins | sample TSFL087MetaG_FD_104679 | JGI IMG/M metagenome (GOLD analysis project Ga0154003, IMG submission 104679) | Attine ant fungus gardens microbial communities from Florida, USA - TSFL087 MetaG | ecosystem: Host-associated > Fungi > Mycelium > Unclassified | place: USA: Florida, Lake Talquin State...
ACGCGCGACCTGCGAGTCGAGGCGCTGAACAGGGTCGAAGAGGACCGCCTGGCCTTCGAACAGGCTCGCCTCGAAGTCGAGGCGATCAAAGAGCGCCTCGAGTGGCACAAGAAGTCGAGCGAGGCCACATATCAGATCATCGCCAGCAAGAAGGCGCGCGCCGAGAACAAGGTAAACGAGATCAAAAAAGGCATGGAGAATTTCCAGGCCAAAGCCGACCGCGACGGCGTGGTGATCTACAAAACGAAGTGGAACGGCGATAAATTCCGCGTCGGCGAAAACGTCTGGATGGGCCAACCAATACTCGAAATCCCCGACCTGAACACAATCATCGCCGAAGCCTACGTCCCCGAAGTCGACATCGGCAAGCTCAAAACGGGCCAGCGCGCCGAAGTCACGATTGACGCCTTCCCTGACAAGGTCTACTCAGGCTCGATCAAGAGCGTCGGCACGCTCGTCCGCCCGAAGGCCTGGGACATTCCGAACAAAATCCTCGACATCCAGATCGCGCTCGATCAACTCGACATATCTATCATGCGACCCGCGATGAGCGTTAAGGCGAAGGTCGAAACCTCCTCCGTCGAGAACTGCCTGGCCGTCCCGCTCAAGGCCATTCGCACGACGGCCGAAGGCTCGATGATCAAAGTGAAAACCGATCAGGGGTGGCGCGAACAGCAGGTCAAACTCGGCGAGTCGAACGGGACCGAGGTCGTGATCCTCGAAGGGTTGAAAGCTGGCGACCGGATCGGCGCCGATTTCGCCAAGGCGAAGTAGGGGGATGGGCAACGGGGCGACGGGGCGACTGCGATTATTCCTCCGTTTCTCTATCTCTCCACATTTCTTTCGCCCTGTCGCCCCGTCTTTAACAAAACGCTATGAAACTTATCAAAAGACTTCCAAAACTGGTCCGCGCGATACTAGTCGCAATTGTCCTACTGGCCGCCGTCTCAGTCGCCATTTACGCCGCGCGACGCGCTTGGCCGTCCAGTTCGTCCGAGGTCGCCCCGCTCGTCGTTCCGATCCAGCCGCGCGATTTCACGTTGAAGATATACGCTGACGGCGAGTTGCAATCCGCCGATTCGATGACCATCGCGGTTCCCTTCGTCCCGGTCGAGCGGCTGAGGATCGCCACGGTCGTCGCCGACGGGCGACACGTCAACAAGGGCGACACGCTGGTCGAGTTCGATCCGACGGAGCTGGATTTGCAGATGCTCGAACACCGTTCGAACCTGCAAATGGCCAACCAGAAGATCACCAGGGGCGAGCTCGGCTCGAACGTCGAAAAGACCGACATCGTCAAGGACAAACGCATAGCCGAGCTAGAGTTACAGAAGATCAACGAATTCCTGCCGCGCGACGCCATGATCTATTCGCAACGCGACATAATCGAAGGCCAGATCAACAAGGAGTTCAGCGAGAAGAAATTGGTATACGCCGACGCCAGGTTGCATTTGAAGGGCAAAGTCTACACGCTCGACGAGGCGATCCTGCTGCTCGAACGGCAGCAGGCCAACACCAAGATCGACCAGATCGAACGCGCCAGCGCCTCACTCAAACTGATCTCGCCGGCCTCCGGCATCGTCGTCTACAACAACCCCGAATTCTTCTTCGGCGGCTTCTCGATCCAGCCCGGCCGCACCGTATGGATAGGCTCGACGCTCTTCAGTCTGGTCAACCCCAACAAGATGGAGGCAAAATGCTTCGTCCTGGAGAAAGACGCCGGCGAATTGAAGACGGATCAGCCCGTGACAGTCACGCTCGACCCCTTCCCTGGCCAGGAGTTCACCGGCAAGGTAAAAACCATCGATAACCTCGCGCGGCCGATCGACCAGGGATCGCCCGTCAAATATTTCCAGGTCATAGTCTCGCTTGACAAAACCACCCCGGAGCTGATGAAACCGGGCGTCAAGCTGAAAGCTCAAATCCGCGCGGGCGAATTGAAGTCCGTGATAGTCGTCCCGCGCAGCGCCGTGGTCAAAAAAGATTCCGACCTCACCGTCTATGTGCGCAAATCGCCCGGACAATTCGAGCCCGTGAAAGTCAAACTCGGACAGGGCGACCTGATCCAGGTGGTCGTGACCGAGGGGTTGCAGGCCGGACAGTCGCTGGCGCTCAACCCGCCCGACGTGAAGCGCGAATCGAAGGATGAGAGCAAAAAGTCGAAATGAATTGGACGCTCTATGCGATATATAACTGAGATCAACCTGGCCTTCGGCAACCTGTACACGCACAAGATGCGCACCTTCCTGACGATGCTCGGGATGATATTCGGCGTCGGCGCGGTGATCGCCATGCTTTCGATCGGCGCGGGCGCTGAAAAAGAGAGCCTGCGGATCATCGACACGATGGGCTTGCGCAACGTCATCGTCAAGGACCGCGAATTCAAAGAAGAAGACCTCAAGAAAGTCCGCGAGAATTCGATCGGACTCTCGACGCGCGACGTGCAGGCGATCACGGCGGTCACGCCCGACATCGAAGCGTATTCCGCCCGCAAACGCGTCAAGACGTTTCAAATCTTCTCGTTCAAGGGCAAGAGCGACGATTCGAACGTCATCGGCGTCACCCCGTCTTATTTCCGGCTCGCCCGGTACGACCTCTCCGAAGGTAGCCTGATCTCCGAAATGGACCAGAAGGATTACGAACAGTTTTGCGTGATCGGCTCGCGCGTCAAACAGAAGCTCTTCGGCGCCGAGTCGCCCGTCGGCAAGACCATTAAGATCGACAAGATGTGGTTCACGGTCGTCGGCGTGCTTGCCGATAACAATCTGGCGAAGGACGAGTTCGAAGGCGTCAAACTGCAGGACTTTAGCAACGACATATACATCCCGCTCGCGACCGCGCTCAAGAAATTCGAGCTGAAGCGCTTCGAATCGGAGCTTGACGAGATCACGTTAAGCCTCAAGAACATCGACGCTCTCAAACCGACCGCGGTCTTGATCAGCGAGGTGCTCTCGAACACGCACGGCAAGGCGGACGATTATTCGATTGTCGTCCCACGCGAGTTGCTCGAACAGAACCAGCGCACGCAGCGCATCTTCAACATCGTCATGAGCTGCATCGCCAGCATCTCGCTGCTGGTCGGCGGCATCGGCATTATGAACATCATGCTCGCCAACATCCTGGAGCGGACTCGCGAGATCGGAGTCCGCCGGAGCCTCGGCGCGCGCCGCCGCGACATCTGGCAGCAGTTCTTGATCGAGGCCCTGACGATCAGTTTCGTTGGGGGGTTGATCGGCGTAGTCTTCGGCTTCGCCGTCTCGCGCGTGGTCGCGATCTACGCCGAATGGAACACGCTCGTGACCTGGAACTCGATCGCCATGTCGTTCGGCGTCTCGGCCGCCGTGGGCTTGATCTTCGGGCTGTACCCGGCGGTGCGCGCCTCACGCCTGGATCCGGTCGAAGCGTTGAGGCATGAATGAGCGCGACCGAACAAAATCCGCGCCATGACGGAATTCGGTTAATTCCAGTCTTGAGTTGAACTCAAAAGAAGCCGAACCACGAGGAGCGCGGGGAACACTGGGGAATTTGATAGTTCGCACGAGTCGACTCTTTGTTCCAAGCGGTCTTCTCCTCTTCTTTTCCCCGTGACGCCCCGCGCTCCCAGTGGTTTTTCCTTTCAACTCCAGACTCGGGTTCAGCCAAGCGCTGCCTTCTTGCAATCTCTGGTCAAAAATCGGGAGAGCCTCTAATACCGATAGGGCTTCACCCCCCACCCACGAAGTGCACGATCTCTAGCCTGTCGCCAAGTCTCAATTCGGTCTCGGCCCATTTCGCTCGCGGCAGGATCGACAGGTTTAATTCGATCGCCAGACGTTCGGGCGCAAGTTCGAGTTGTTTGATCAAATCCGTGACGCGCGCGCCATGGCTTACCTGATGCGCGTCGCCGTTGACGATTACTTCGATTGTGTCTTGTCCGTCCATGCCGGAGATTATGCGCCAAGGGGGCCGCACATAGCCATTGTGAGACATCGGTACGGTATCGCGCAGAGACATCCAACAATTACTAAAGCGAGGCCGAAGGATTGTAACGGCCTCGTGGCAATGACGCTTCGGCATGCGAGGCTTCAACCCGTTCGTGGAAGCGCTCTTTAACTCTTGCCAGAAACCAGTCTAAGGATCAACTGTGACTCCATCGTCCCATTTTTTTCGCCTGTATGAAGCCCCAAACGCCGCATTTTCAGCCCTCCTCGCCGAACACAGCGATGCGATTCAGAGTAGTAATCAGCAGTAAGTCAGAAGATCAAGGGTCGAGGATCGAGGATCGAATTAAGAACGCGTTCCTAATTCGATCCTCGATCCTCGACCCTCAATCCTCGATTCTTATTTCTTCTTGGTTGATTCTCGTGGGAGGGGAGATGATCTATTCTGCTCGAAGCATTACCGTACTTCGCCATGTCCAGCGACGCCCCTTGGCGCGCGCGCGTCCGAACCGCGTTTATATGATCACCGCCGCGTTCGCCGCGCTTTGCTCGATCTTTTCCACGCTGCTCGCGACAGCCGGCGATCCGTTCCGCTATCGCGGCGGATTACGAAACAGCCCTGGCGTCCGCAAACTCAACGCGAAGCAATTGGACGCCGTCCTCACGAGTCTGCGCGACAAGACAGGGTTAATCGAAATGCGGTTCGACGATAACGGCTTTCTGACGCTCGGCGATCGAACGAAATTTTCCGGCGGATCGGGCATCGCGCGCGCGCTGCTCGACGCGGCGGCGACAATAGGCCACGCGGTGGACCTGGAATCTCACCTGTATTCATCAAAAGTCGCCTTCGCCAGACTGGCCGAACCCTTGGCTTATCAACACCATTCATCGGGAGCGAAAATCGACGTCTTCCCGCTGGAGGTAGACTTCAGCGACTTCTCGAAACTGCGCGGCGACCGCCTGGCGCTGGCGGCGTTCGACCTGGGCTTCGTGATCCTGCACGAACTCGGGCATGCGGCGCTGGGTCTGCGCGACGACGCCGGCGATCCGCAGGGCCCGGGCGAATGCGAAGCGCTGATCAACCGCATTCGCCGCGAGCTCAATCTGCCCGAACGACAAACTTATATCGCGCAAACCCACACGGCGCCGTACCACACTCCGACTCTCGGCTCGACCAAACTTGCGGAACTGGCCTTTGCGCGCACAGTCGAAAAACGGGGACGGATGCAGATCGAGAAATTCAACCTTTGGTGGGAGGCGTCCTCGGTAGGGCCGCTCATCGAGGCCGAGGATCGAGAATCGAAGATCGAGGATCGAAGGTAGAGGATCGAGGATCGAATGAAGGCGTCGAGCAAGAAGTCCGGCATTACATTTTTACCGCCGCCAGAGCGAATGGCGCGATCTTCCATCCTCGATCCTCAATCCTGAATCCTCCTTGCGTAGAGGCGCATCACATCGCCCAGTTTGAGGCGGATCGTGATGTCGCTCAGGCGCAAGCCGTCGCTGACGGCCTCAAGCAGGTTCGCCGACGGGCGGTGATAGCGTCCGAGTCTGTTAATGAACAACCGCAGGCTCATCGCCTTGCCCACGCTGCGAAGCTCGCGGACCTCGAACCCGCCGCTTTCGCAAAGCCTGGTAATCGTCCTCGGAGTGAAGAAGAAGATGTGGTCAGGGATGAATTGGCGCCATCGCGCGCCCAACAACCGATACCAGAGGGTTGCGATGTTCGGCGTTTCGAGTATCAGCCACCCGCCCGGCTTGATGACGCGGCGCAGCTCTCGCAGTTCCTCACGTGGGCTTGGGACGTGTTCGATGACGTGGTACATCGCGGCGGCGTCGAAATGACTGTCCGGGAAGCGCGCGTCGCGGAGCGTTCCACTGAAAACGTCCAGACCCTGGGCGCGAGCTACTCGGCTGGTTCTCTCGTCGGCCTCGACGCCCACCGCCGTGAGTGACGAACCGGCCGAGGCTAGCAGTTCGCCGGTCGAACTGCCGATCTCCAGAAACCGCCCCTTTGTAACAAAGCGTTTGAGATCATCCAGCCTCTCGCGCGCCGTCAGCTCGCGCCAGGGTCGCTCACCCGCCTCAACCTCCGGCGAGACCAGATCAAGCTCGCGCGCGCGTTCCGCCAACCGCGCCATCTCCGACGCGACCGGAGATGTGGGACAGACTTCAGCCTGCTCCGCATCTACATTCTCAGGAAAAACTACATAAAAGAGACCGCAATCGCGGCACCGAACGAGCGGGCCGTCGAGGCGCGACGTCGTGAGGACGAAATCGGATTCGATCGCGCCGCAAAGGTCGCAGGGCGGATTTTGTGGATCAGAGATTCGAGATTCTAGATTCAAAGCCGGATCGAGTGATTGTTTCAGAAGAAGGAATTTCAGCCGCCAGAGCGGATTGCAAATCAATCTACGGTATACTGAGATGCCCGTACGGATCAGTGCCGCTCGCGGCGCTGATCCAGCCAGCCTTCCCGTACATACAACTGTAACCCACTCTAAATCAAGAAAGAGATTCGTGAATATTCGCGCGCATTATTGGCTAAAATTCCTTTCCTTGAACGCCATGTAAGCCTCCTGATAAAGCCTCAGAGTCTTCTCCGCGGCGTCGCGCCAGGTAAACTTTTTCGCCTGAGCGATCCCTTTCTCGCGCAGTTCCGCGCGCAGGCGGTCATTGTTCACGACTTCGATCAGAGCGTTCGCCAGCGCCCGTTCGTCGTTCGGGTCGATCAACAGCGCGGCGTCGCCGGCGATTTCGGGCAGGCTGGAAACGTCACTGGTCACAACCGGCGTCCCGCAAGCCATCGCTTCGAGCGGCGGCAGCCCGAACCCCTCGAAGAGCGAAGGATACACAAAAGCGCGGGCCGCGCGATATAGCGCGGGCAAATCTTCGTCGGCCACGTAGCCGGTCAGGATCACGTCATCGGCCCAGCGCTGTTTCTTCACCTCGTCGAAGATTTCGTTCGCCAACCACAATTTCCGTCCCACGATCACCAGTTGGGGCCTGAAGTCCTGGCGCTCGCTTCGCAATCTTGCGTAGGCCCTGATCAATCGAACCAGGTTCTTGCGCGGCTGCAAACTGCCGACGGCCAGCAGGAAATCGCGCGAGATCCCGAAGCGTCTGCGGATCTCTTCGACCTCGTTCTGGACCGACGGTTGCGTAGTGAAGCTTGATTCGACGCCGTTGTATGTGACGACGACCTTTTCAGGTGGGAGTTTGTAGATGTCCAGCAAATCCTGCCGCGAGTATTCCGAGACCGTTGCGATCCTCGCCGCTTTTTTCGCCGTCCGCCGCACGGTCAATTTCAATTGAAAGCTTCCACGGCGGGTGAAAGTCTCGGGCATGCGCTCGAACGCAAGGTCATGAATCGTCACAACGACGGGAACCCGGCAAAACGGCGGCGCGGTGTATTGCACGTGCAGCACGTCTACAGGACGCCTGAACAGCTCATAGGTCAGATAGACCGGGACACGCACCAGCGGCGTGGGCGGCGGCAGCAATCTTAGGCTGAAATTCTTATATCGAGTCGCGAAACTTTCGCGCCACTGGGCCGCGGCGCCCGCGTCAGCGAGGTAGATGGTATAGAGGTTATCGCCGTCGATCTCGGCTAAAGATTTAATGAGGTTCGCGATGTAGGTTTCGTTTCCGCCCTGACGCGCGCCGATGGCGTGGGCGTCTATTCCGATATGCATCCTGAAACCGGGCGACAGAGCGACGGGGCGACGGGGTGACGGGGCGATTATCTTATCTTCTCGCCCTGTCGCCCCGTCGCCCCGTCGCTCTGTCTCATTTTCTATTCAGCTTCTCCAATTCGGTCATCGCCTGATCGTAGCGCTCGAACCGCCGTTCGTCCGCGCGGAACGCCGCCGTGTGGTAGACGCGGCGGCCGTTGACAGTGCGAGGGCGGTGTCTCATATGAAGCATTTCGTGATAGAGCACGAATTCGACCAGGAACTCCGGGAGCGTTGAGCTGTCGAGTGAACGGCTTATAACTATCGTTTCGTGAACGTAATCGTGATGGCCCAGAATCCGCTTGGTGCGGCGCGCGCTCCAGCTCAGCACAGGTTTCGGCAATTCGTTGCCGAAATAACGCCGGTTGAGCCGGGCAAAGAGCTTGTCCAGGTTGTAGACCCTGCCGACGGCGCTGGTCAACACCTTGCGGCCGCGCTGTTGCCGGGCCAGGTCGGTCGCGCGTTGCACCTGTGGGTGGTAAGCGTATTGGCGGTACAGGTCCTGATGCTCAGCCGTTACGCGCTTGTTATAGAGTTTCGAAACGAGTATGAAGGCGAGCGCGCGATGCACTGAGGCCGGAGCGTCGCGCATAATGTCAGAGATGCGCACATATACACGCTGTTTGCGTATGCGAATTGTATGGTTAAGACCCGCGAATGGGTAAAAAGTCACATGAATTTCCGGCGATTCCGCTCGCTTGGTGATTTGGCGGAACGCTTCGGCAAAATGAATCCTTAGCGAAACCTCGCCTGGCGTCATAAAGGTACACCTCTTTCCTTTTGGCCCCAGTGCCAAAAATTCTAATTTTTCTACTAGACCGGCCTAGAACTCGGAACAGTTCAGGTGGTTATCGCATGCTAGAAAGTCGGCTATTTTCCGTCAAACGCGCCTGAATTATTTGTTCTAGATTGGGAACTTTATCGCGATCTTGACTTTTGCGTCCGTTTTGAGCCTGTGTACCGTCAGGCTCGGCAATCGTGCTATGCTCTGACTTATGCCGACGAGCGAACAATCATCAAGCCTCTTTCCGGAGATGGAAGAGCGATCCGTGAGACCTCGCAAACCATTCGACAGCGATAATTCAACGGCGCCGCTCGCCGAGCGGATGCGCCCGCGCGCGCTCGATGAATTCGTGGGACAGGATCATCTGCTCGCCGAGGGAAGAATATTGCGGCGCTTGATCGAAGAAGACCGTTTGACGTCGCTGGTCTTCTGGGGGCCGCCCGGTTCCGGCAAGACCACGCTCGCCAGAGTCATCGCCAACCGCACGGCGTCGGAGTTCGTCCCGTTCAGCGCTGTCACTTCGGGCATCAAGGAGATTCGCCAGGTGATGAAGGAGGCCGCCGAGGTCCGTTCGAAGATGGACCGCCGCACGGTTCTCTTCATTGATGAAATCCATCGATTCAACCGCGCGCAGCAGGACGCCTTCCTGCCTTACGTCGAAAACGGGACGATCATCTTGATCGGCGCGACGACCGAAAACCCCTCATTCGAGATCAACTCGGCTCTGCTTTCGCGCGTCAAGGTCTTCGTCCTTAACCAACTGACCGAAGACGAGGTCGTCAGGATTCTCGCCGAGGCCGCGCGCGACTCGACACGAGGCTTGGGCGAGTTGAATGTTTCAATTAACGAGGAGCAATTGCGCCGGCTCGCCCGACACACGGGCGGCGATGCGCGGACGGCCTTGAATACGCTCGAACTCGCGGTCCTCTCGGCAAGGCCGGATGAAAGGGACGGTCAGAAGGGTCGCGTCATAATCGACGAAGACCTGAGCGAGGCTATGCAGCGCGCCTCGGCGCTTTACGACAAATCTGGCGAGCAGCATTACAACCTGATTTCGGCTTTCATCAAATCGATCCGCAATTCCGACCCCGACGCGACGCTCTACTGGCTGGCCAGAATGATCGAAGCCGGCGAAGATCCGATGTACATCGCGCGCCGGATCGTTCATCATGCCGCCGAAGACGTCGGGTTGGCCGACCCGCAGGCGCTCGTTCTGGCCGCCGCGGCCGCGCAGGCGACACATCTGATCGGACTTCCCGAAGCTCGTTTGACATTGGCCGAAGCGGCCGTCTATCTCGCCCGCGCTCCCAAATCGAACAAGATCTGTGCGGCATATGAGGCCGCGGCCGAAGACGCCCGCGCGACGCCAAGCGAACCCGTGCCGCTCCACCTGCGCAATGCGCCGACCGGATTGATGAAGAGTATTGGCTATGGCAAAGATTACAAATACGCTCATGATTATGAAGAAGGCAGAGCGGACATGGTGTGTCTTCCGGAGAAATTGAAGGATCGGAAATATTACAAATAGTGGTTAGTGGTTGGTGGTTGGTTGAAACGACTCGCCGACTACTAGCCACTAGCCACCACCACCAACCACCCATATGGCAGCTCAATACGATTTACGAGGAAAAGTCGCCATCGTCACTGGCGCGGGCTCAGGCATCGGGCGCTCGTCAGCCGTCGCATTGGCGCGCAACGGCGCGGCGGTCGTCGTCAACTATTTCAAAAATGAGAGGGGCGCGTCCGAAACCGTGGCTGACATTCAGTTGATGCGCCGCAACGCGCTGCTGGTCCGCGCCGACGTAACGAAGCGGCCCCAGGTCGCGCAGATGATCGTGGCCGCCCTGGATAATTTCGGACGGATAGACATCCTGGTTAACAACGCCGGAAGCATCGTCAAATTGATGCGCATCGAGGACTGCGACGAAGAGATCTGGAACGCCGTGATGGACGTCAATTTGAAGAGCGTCTTCCTCTGTTCGCAAATGGCGGTCCCGTATATGAAAGAACAGCGCAACGGGCGGATCATTAACATCTCGTCGCTGGCGGCGCAGGTCGGCGGGCGCGGCGGATCGCTGCCTTACGC
>Ga0154003_1000720_pt1 | contig 10523 bp, 4 predicted proteins | sample TSFL087MetaG_FD_104679 | JGI IMG/M metagenome (GOLD analysis project Ga0154003, IMG submission 104679) | Attine ant fungus gardens microbial communities from Florida, USA - TSFL087 MetaG | ecosystem: Host-associated > Fungi > Mycelium > Unclassified | place: USA: Florida, Lake Talquin State...
CGCTGAAAAGCCAGAGCCGTTGCAGGTCCGCAGGTTCAAAATCTTCGCGTTGATTATCAATGCACACAGGCTCCGCGACTTTTCACCTCGATTGCGAGATGGAAGTGACGGAGAGTTTCACCATTGATATTAAATATCGTAGATGGGTTCCAAAGCTGATCCGCCAAATATGCACACGATGTCACTACCCAGTGCATGGCGCCTGATATTACACCGTCAGAACTGGTGACGGTTCCAACCAATCGCCCTGTGCTGGTCTGCGCGATAGCCGAGGCCAAGCTCACACAGAGTACAAAGAACAGTGACAGTGCTTTTTTCATGATTTTCTCCTGTAAAGAAATATCCTTACTCGATTACTAAACTTGCCGGTGGATCTTCTTGGTAATCCTCCAATTTCACCGTCTGGAAATCTGGGTTGATTTTTGGTGATAGCTTGAGGACATGCATATAGGCAATGCCTATGCCAATATCAATCTCGAATGGATCTTGTTGATATTGTTGCGCTTAACGTTGTGCTCCAGGGGATTTGGACGCCTGTCATTCCAGAATTTTGCAAAAAGTTTAGATTTGTGGATTTCTCTCAGGCTGGAGATGATCATTCGGTGAAATGATTATCTATTATTATCTATTATATGATGTGAGTCAGGACACGAGATGATAACGGTAGATAACTTTACCAATAATCTTGACGAAGCCATCCATCATTTTCAATTGCCAGCGACAACCATGTCGAGAAAAGTTGAGAAGCGATCCAATCCAATCCATGGACTGAGCGCCTGATCGCGGCGCGTGATCGAGATGAATGGCAGACAAGGATTAAAGAGGCAGAAGGCCGCATTATACGCTCCAGGGGAGATAGCGGGAGCGCCGGAGGTTGCGGCGCTCCCTGATTGGTAAAAGGTTTAGAAGTTGAACCGCAGGACGATCTGAACCAATCGCCCGCCAGGATCATTGGTATTGGACGGATCCCGGTAAGCCTCCGTTACCTGCATGAAGTCGGCGTTGGAGAAGGTTGTCGTCGCGGTGGTGGAAGGATTGAAGAAGTTGATGTTGTTGAATGCGTTCAGGAACTCGGCTCGCATCTCGAAGTTATATTGATCGCTGATCCTGATCTGCTTCTTGAGACTCAGATCGAAGCGGACGAACTTCGGCCCGGTGACGAAAATATTCTGCGGGGCGCACTGGCCGCTGAAGGCCTGAATGCAGCTCAAGTCGTTGGCTGGCGCGAGGTAGCGTCCCGTCGGCGCGCCGCGGTCGCTGTAGCCGGTGGCCGAAGTGGCGCTGACGTTGAAGGCGCGAACCGTGTTGTCGATGATGTCCTGCGGCAGGATGTAGGCTATTCTTTTCGTATCGTCAAACCGCAGCTTGAACGCGTCGTTCAACTCCCTCATTGTCATGCCGACCAATCTCACGTTTCCGAAGTCGAACAACTGGCCGCTCTGCACGCGCCCCGAGCCGTAGAATTCCCAGCCGCCGACCAGTCGGTCCAGCAAGCCGCTGGCGTTGCCCAGGAGCGTCTTGCCGCGCCCGATGGGCAGTTCGTAACCCCAATTGACCTTGAAGGCATGTTGCAGCGTAATGTCATCGAGCGCGTTGATGCGTGGCGCGCGGAACGATACGCGCTGTGAGCCGAAGGCTTTGGCAAATTGGTAATTGGCCTGGACCAACAATCCTTTCGACAGACGCCTGCGCAAATCGATCTGCAAAGCGTCGTAGCGGGAGTAGCCGCCATTGCCGGTGAAGTTGGCGCCGCCTTGCAGTCCCGGATTGGCGATGAAGAAGTTGGCAGGCAAGCCCGCCGCTATCGCGTTAGCGCGGCGCCCGGGGGTGGCGTAGAGGCCTGTGGCCGTCCCCGATGTGCTGGCTGACGCCGGCGCAAAAGGATTCGGATTTTTCGCCGCCAGCGGATTGACGAAGCCGTCGTTAGCGAACAGCGACGAGCTGTAGCTGCCCGCGAGATTGGGGTCTACTTTGCCGCTGAAATAAGCCAGGTAGATGGGCAAGGGGGAAGTGCCTGTCCCGGGGCCGAAGTAGCGGAAGTTATTACCGCGCCCGGACGCGATGTTGGCCTGCAAATTGGCCTGCGCCCGCTTGAACTCTTCGAGGAAGCCGTTCTCGACAATGTTCACCTCGTTGAGATTGTAGGTCGTCCAACCGCGCAGATTGCGCGCGCCGACATAGCGGGCTTCGATGACCGTGTCTTTGTCCAGCTCGCGTTGGACGCCGATCGACCAGGATTGCGAGTAGGGTATCTTGATGTTCGGGTCGTAGACGTTGACCGAATTCGTAATCTCTCCGGCGAGCGGATAGGCTGGCGTGGCCGCAAACGGCGGCGGTCCGAGAAGACTCTTGTCGCGGAACAGAAGAGGCAATGCGCCCAGGTTGCCGAGCGCGACACTGCGGTTGGTAGTAAGGAGGACGCCCGGATTTGACGAAGCCAGACCTCGGAAATCGCCAATGCCCTGGCGGTTGTAGGCTATCGAATAGCCTGCGCGTACGACGGTCTGGCCGTCGCCGACGATTTGTTTCAACCAGCCATGCTTTGAGCCGACGCGCCAGGCGACGCCGAGGCTCGGCGCGAAGTTCGAGTAGTCGGTGTTGTAGACCCCGGTTCCTTCCTTCACCTGGATGAATTGCGTCGGGCGTCCGGTCATCACGCCGGGTTTGAAGAGATTGCCTGGCCCCGAGACGCCCCAGATGTCGTCAAGAGTGGAGGTCGTGTAGCTGCTGTTGTCCACGGTGAAGGGACGTTGTACCTCCCAACGCAAGCCGTAGTTGAGCGTCAGGTTTGGAGTCACGCGCCACGAATCCTGAGCGAAGAATCCGAACTCCTTCTGGTGCGAACGCTCGAAGGCGTTGCCAAGATAAACGAACTGCCCTGTATTCTCGTCGAGCCGGGCGTTGGCGTTGATGGCCGTGACGCGTCCGGTCAGGATGGCGTAAAGATTGCGGGCGTTGGTCAAATCGGCGTTGGAGGCCCCCGGGAAATTGGCCAGGTTGAACATGGCGTTCGCCGGGTCGCTGGTGTCCACGCCGAAGTTGATGGTTGGCGTCAGCGTCAGAGAGTTGAACGTGAGTTTTGTGTCAATGATCAGGCCTCCGAAGGCGAGGTTGTGCGAGCCGCGCGTCCATGTCAGCGTGTCGCTGAATTGACGGAACAAAGGATTGCGGCGGCTGGGAGCGTTGACAGGCGTCGGTCCATTGATGCCAAAGACCGCGATTCCGGTGGCGTTATTGCCCGGCGCGCCGCCAAGGTTGAAGCCGTCCTGATTGGCCACCGGGCCCGTGAAGTCGCCACGGCTAACGCCCGGATTGAAGCGCGAAGGCCCTCCCGAAAGACCTGTGCGAGCTTCGTTGACTAAAGCCGGCGAAAGCGTTGAACGCACTGCCAGAGAGCCGGAATAGCGGTCGGCGGGCTGCTGTCCCTGATTCGGGAAGCCGGGGAAGGCAGGCTCCACGTTATTAAGAAAGTCAGGCGCGCCCCTTCCCTGTTGATAAGTCCACGAAAGCTCCACTTTATGCTTATCCGTAACGTTGACATCGAAGCGCACCGTCGGGCGCCTGGTGAGCGTGCTGCCCGAGGGATTGTAAGTGAACCGCTGCAGGTTCGGATCGGTCAGATCTATAATGCCTCCGGCGCCATTCGTCGAATTGCGAATATCGGCGAGCAGTTGCCCGACCGTCGGGTCAATCGTCGATGTGCAGGGAACCGCGGGCGAGCCTGTAGGAGCGCAATTGGATCGCCCCGCAAGGGCAAGCACGTCCACTGACCTCGACCCGTAGCGGAAGACGCCTGATTGCGCCAGCGGATTAAGAATCGTGCGCTGACGGACGACCGAAGTGGGTTGGCGGAACTCTTCATAGTTGACGAAGAAGAACGCCCGATCCCGCGTTTTGAGCAGTCCAGGAATCAAGATCGGGCCCCCGATACGCCCGCCGAATTGGTTGAACAGGTTCGCGGCGCGCGGCGCGCGGCAATCCGGGCTCCAGGGTACCATCGTGGCCGAGTTAAATGATGAGCTGCTAGGGTCGCCGCAGTTCTTGCCGGCCTGCACGTTATATGAAGTGTCGCGGTTGGTGAACCAGTAGGCGGAGTTGAGCGCCGTGTTGCGGTGATACTCATAGAGACTGCCGTGGAAATCCTTGCCCCCCGAGCGAGTGACGAATTTTACCTGCACCGCGCCCATCGCGCCGCCCACCGCTTCCGGATTTGACGTCGAGACGGTGACTTCTTCAATCGTGTCGAGCGACGGGGCGACGCGCACGAAGAGGCCATCGGTGGTCTTGTTGAAGTTATCCTGCACGTTGATGCCGTCCAGCGTGATGTCTATCGCGCTCTCGGGCAAGCCGTTGATGGTCGAATTGCGAACGTCGCGCGGTGTGTTCACTCCCGCCATCGTCGAGACGAAATTGACTGGGTTTCGCGTGACGAGCGGCAGGTTGATGATCTGGCTGCTGTTCAGCGTGGTGGAGACGTTCGCGGTCTGCGTTTGCACTATCTCGCTGCCTCCCTGCACAACCACAGTCTCGTTGGCCTGGCCGACTTCAAGAGTCAAGTTGACCGTCGCCGGAGTGCCGGCGTCGATCTCGATGTCTTGCACCGTGGAGCTTTTGAAACCCGAAGCTGTCACGACGACGATGTATTTGCCGGCGCTGAGCGAGGGCACGTTGTAAGTCCCCTGGTTCGAAGTGACGGTCTTGAACTCGCTTCCCGAAGCGGCGTTCTTCACTATAACCGTCGCGCCCGCCACCACCGCCCCGGTGGGATCGGTGACCGCGCCGGAAAGCGAAGAAGTCACCTGTCCGAAAGCGAAGACGCTTGTCAACATTACAAAGATGATAAGAGCGAATACGCTAACTGCTTTGCGTTTCATAGGATGATCGGCCTCCGTTTCTGTGTCTGAACAGAAATAAGAAACGGGGAAGCGCTGTTCCAAACAGCGCTTCCCCAAGAACTTTGAGATCGAAGTTAGAAGTTGAACCGCGCGACGATCTGAACCATCCGTCCGCCCGGATCCTGAGTATTGTTAACGTCCCGATAGCTCGTCGTCACCTCGCCGCAGGTTTCGCTGCTCGATGCGCAAGTGACGCCGAAGAAGTTAATGTGGTTGAAGGCGTTCAATATCTCGCCGCGCAACTCGAAGTTGAGGCGCTCGTTGATCTTGACCCTCTTGACCGCGCTCATATCGAAGCGAGCGAACATCGGACCGTTGATGATCAAAGATTGAGGGGCGCAGTCGCCGCTAAGCACCTGTGTGCAATCCGCGCTATTGGCCGGCGCGATGTATCGGCCTGTAGGCGGGCCGAGATCGCCATAGCCGGTAGCCGATGTCGCGCTCACGCTGAAGGCTCGCCGGGTGTTATCAATGATGTCCTGCGGCAAGTAGTAGGCGACCCCGGCGGCGTCATCAAAGCGCAGCTTGGCGGCCTTCCGCAATTCTTTCTCTGTCATGCCGACCAGCCTGACGTTGCCGAAGTTCAGATAATTGCCGCTCTGGATGCGGGCCGTGCCGTGGAACTCCCATCCGCCGACAAGTCGGTCGAGCGTCCCACCGGCGCCGCCAAATAGCGATTTACCGCGTCCAAACGGCAGCTCGTAGACCCAGTTGGCCTTGAAGGCATGTTCCAGAGTGTCGCCAAGAGAATTGACCGACGGCGCGCGAAATGAGATTCGCGACCTGGTGAAGCTTCTGGCGAAGGTGTAATTGCCCTGTACCAGCAAGCCTTTTGAGAGGCGGCGGCGCAACTCCACCTGCAACCCGTCATAGCGGGAGTAGCCGCCATTACCGGTAAAATTGGCTCCGCCCAGCAATCCCGGATTGGCCACGAAGAAGTTGGGCGCCAAGCCAGCGTCTATCGCGTTCTGCCGGCGCACAGGGTCGGCATACAGGCCTGTGGCGGTACCTGAGGTGCTGGCCGATGCAGGGGCGTAAGGATTCGGGTTGTTTCTTGCCAGCGGAGTGACGAAGCCGCCGTTTGCAAACAGCGACGAACTGTAGCTGCTCGCCAGATTGGGGTCCGGTTTGACATTTTGGCCAGCGGCGTTCTTCGGCGCGCCGCTGAAATAAGCCAGGTAGATGGGCAAGGGGGAAGTTCCGGTTCCGGGACCGAAGTAACGGAAGTTATTTCCACGCCCCGCCGCGATGTTGGCTTGCAGATTGGCTTGCGCCCGCTTGAATTCTTCGAGGAACCCATTATCGACAATGTTCACCTCGTTGATGTTATAGGTGACCCATTGCTTGAGGTTGACAGTGTGAACATACCTCACCTCCACGGCCATATCTTTGGTGATTTCACGCTGAAGGCCGAGGGTCCAGGATTGAGTGTAAGGCACCCTGATCTTGGGGTCGAAGACACCGACCGATCCCGTAATCGCGACGTACGGGAAATCCGTGAGCGGATAAGCCGGCGTGGTCGGTAAAGGGGGCGGGCCGAGCCGATCCCTTTCACGCAGCAATACAGGCAGCCGGTCGTTTCCGACGTTGGTTACCAGGTTGCCCAGCGTCGTGCTGCGGTTGGCGTTAATGGAAGCGCCAGCGTTGCCGTCGAATACCCCGCTGAATGTGGCCAGCCCCATGCGGTTGTAGGCGATCGAATATCCGCCGCGCAGCACCGTCTGTCCGCCTTCGCCCAATATCCGCTTGAGCCATCCATCCTTCGCGCCCAGACTCCAGGCAAATCCGAAACTCGGCGCGAAGTCACGATAGTCGCTATTGTATGCCCGGTCACCTTTATTAAACGGGATGAACTGCGTCGGCCGTCCTGTCATCACGCCGGGCTTGAAGAGATTGCCCGGCCCGGAGACTCCCCATATATCGTCAAGCGCGCTCGTCGAGTAACTGCTGTTGAGCGGTGTGAAGGGAAGTTGCAACTCCCAACGCAGTCCGTAGGCAAGCGTCAGGCTCGGACGCGCCCGCCAGGAATCCTGGGCAAAAACGCCAATCTCACGCTGGCGGCCACGTTGGACGAGTTCGTTGAGATAGGCATATTGGCCGGTCTTCTCATCCAGGAAAGACGCGGCGTTGATGGCCGTGACGCGTCCGGTCAGGACCGCGTAAAGGGCCTGAGCCGAAGATAGCTGCGCCGAGGAGATTCCGGGGAAGTTTGTCGAGTTGAACATGCCTGCCGCCGGGTCGTTGGCGTTAACGCCAAAGGCGATCGAGGGCACTAGAGTTTTATCCAAGGTCCAGAAGTTGGCCTGAGTGAATGAGCCGCCGAAGTTCAAGGAGTGCGCGCCCCGCGTCCAGCTCAGCGTGTCGCCGAAGGTCCAAACCGGCGCGTTGCGGCGGCTCGGAGAAGTAGTGTTCGTGGCGCTGGTGATGGCGGTAGTGCTGTTGCCAAACGCGTTGATGCCGAGACTGAAGCCGGCCTGGTTGGCGACTGATCCGTTGAATTGCGACGCGTCAGCGTCGGGGAAGAAGGCCACCGTGCCGCCGGTGAACCCGACGCGCACCTCATTGACGATGGTCGGCGTCAGGGTCGAGCGCAGCGCCGTCGAAACCGAAAACCGGTTCGAGAACTGTCCGCCGTGATTCGGGAAACCAGGGAATTGCGGGTCCCGGTTGTTGAGCGTGTCGATCGTGGTGATGTAATTCTGATAATAGTAACTGGTCTCCAGGTGATGCTTCTCGGAGAGGTTAAAGTCCAGGCGCAGAGTCGGATAATACTGCTTAGCAAAACTCTGGTTCTGGAAGGTGAAACGCTGCAGGTTGGGGTCAGTCAATGGCACAATGCCGCCGGTGGAGCTGGTCGAATTGCGAATGTCGGCGAGCAGTTGCCCGACCGTCGGGTCGATCGTCGATGTGCAGGGAACCGCGGGCGAGCCCGCAGGAGCGCAATTGGATCGCCCCGCAAGGGCGAGCACGTCCACTGACCTCGACCCATATCGGAAAACGCCTCGCTGCGCCTCCGGACTCATGATCGTCCGCTGTCGCGTGACTTGAGTCGGCAGACGGAATTCTTCGTAGTTGATGAAGAAGAAAGCCTTGTCATGTCCATTGAAGGCGAGCGGGCCGAAAAGCTTCTTCGGAAATACGAAGGGGCCGCCGACCCGGAAGCCGAATTGATTCAAGAGCACCCGGTCGCGCGGAGCGCGGCAATCCGGGGTCCAGGCTACCATCGTGTTCGGGTTGAATGATGAGCTGTTAGGATCACCACAGGGCCTTGCGGCCTCCACGTTATACGATGTGTCGCGGTTATTGAACCAGTAATTGGAATTGAGCGCGGGGTTGCGATGATACTCGTAGAGGCTGCCGTGAAATTCGTTGCTGCCGGAGCGGGTGACAAACTTGATTTGAACCGCTCCCTGCCCGGCGCTTTCCGCCCCCGGCGTGGCCGTAGAGACGGTGACTTCCTCAATGGCGTCCAATCGTGGGCTAATGTAGCTGAAGAAGCCGTCGCCAGTCTTGTTGAAGTTGTCTTGCGTGTTGAGGCCGTCAATGGTGATGTTTATGGTGCTCTGCGGCAGGCCGTTGAAGGTAGAGGCGCGAGGCCCTCCCGTCGTGTTCGTGCCTGGCATCAAGGTCAGGAAGTACATCACATTGCGACTTTGCAGCGGGAGATTGGAGATCTGATTGATGTTCAGCGTGGTGGAGATGTTGGCCGTCTGAGTTTGCACTATCTCGCCGCCGCCCTGCACGATGACTGATTCACTGGCGGAGCCCACCTCCAGCTTTACATTAACTGTGGCAGGGGCGCCAGAGTCAAGTTTGACATCCTGCGTGACCGCCTGTTTGAAGCCCGGCGCTGAGACCGTGACTACATAAACCCCGGCGCCCAGCGACGGCACGGTATAGATTCCGTTGCTGGAGCTGGTCACCTTGAATTCGGCGCCGGTAGCGATGTTTTTCACTATGATGGTCGCGCCCGAGATGACCGCGCCGTCAGGGTCGTGAATTGTCCCCGAGATCGAAGACGTAAACTGCCCGAATGCCGTGAACGACATCATCCATACAATGATGATGGAAATCAGGATGGGATCTCTGCGTTTCATAGTCGGATTCCTCCTCTGAGTCTGAAAGGGAAGGTTTGAATCTTTTTGAATCTTAAGGTTGCGCGCGCACGCTTCTCCTGCTTTGCAGTGTTCAGTCGTACTTTGGCTTCTGTCTATAGCTGACTGCCTATGTTGAATAGCAATGCGCGAAGCCGCTTCTTCAGTGGCGGCTGTCCGTTGGCGAACTCTTCCAGCCTATGCGGCGCTTCGTTGATGGCTGGATCGGTTTTCGTATTTAAGGAGAGGAGCGAAATTCAAGCCCCACTTTTCCCCGCGCATGGAAAATGAGATCCGAATTTAGCCCGGCTGGCTAACTGCTCACGGCCAGCAACCTTGCTATGAAATGTTTTATAGAGAAAAATTGCGTATGCCGACGCCCACGCAATATTTGTGCCCCGTTTGGTCGTGGACTTTCGGTGTTGATTTGGCTCTATTTATTAAGATTGAACGCCGGGCGGCAGATCCGTCACGTCCATATTTCTGAATTTTATTCGATTTTTCGGATGACCCGTCCCTCCGTATTTCAGGCCACAGACCATCCTATCAACGTCAACCTCGTAATTCAGTCATGGTTTCCAAGCAAACCACAGGCCGAGACAGCAAACTCGCGCTCGAGTTCGGCGGTGAATTGGGCGACCTGTCGCTCGGCCTGCTCTCCGCTCCAGCCTAATTCGCGCCCCATCGCGTCAGCGACGATCGCGGCGCAGTTCAAGACCCCTCTACCGGCTAGCATCGCCAATCGGGTGCGGCGTGTCATCACGTCGGCCAGAGTCATCGCCATTTCGTAGCGCGCCGCGTAAACGACTTCCGCCAGAATCTGTGGCAATCCTTCGACCAGACGTCCGCGCAGTCGTTCATCCTCGCGTGTCAATTCGACCAGGCATCGATAATCGGGGCCGTAATCGCGCAGGAGGTGTTGCGCCGTTTCGAGCGGCAGGTTTTCGGCCTGTGACAGAAGTTCGGGCGTAAGCGTTAATTCGTCGGAGCTTATCTCTCCGCCGATGGCCTGGTCTTTCGCGCTCGCGACGCCCGCCGCGATGTTGAATCTTTCGTTCAACCGCCTCGCGGCGAGGTCTATGCCGCGTTCGGCCATCAGCCTGTAAGTCGTCAGCTTGCCGCCGCCGATCGAGACCAGACCGTCTTCCGACTCGATGATTTCTTCTTTGCGCGATACCTGGGTGGTGGCGCTCATGCGCGGATCGGTGATCAGTGGACGCAACCCCGCCCAACTCGAAATCACGTCGGACGGTTCGAGCCTCGCTTCCGGGAAATAGGAATTGATCGCGCCCAGGATTTCGTTGACCTCTTCAGGCTCCGCGCGCGGATGGTCCTTATCGCCGCTGTAATCGGTGTCGGTGGTGCCGATGTTGACGCGGCCTTCCCAGGGGACCACAAAATAGAAACGGTGACTGGACAATGACGGGATCAGTAACGCGGCGTCGACTCGCAAACGAGCGGCCGGAACGGTGAGGTGTACGCCTTTCGCCGGTCGCACTCGTTTGTTCAATCCGTTCGCCGCCTGATTGTCGAG
>Ga0154003_1000721_pt1 | contig 10517 bp, 7 predicted proteins | sample TSFL087MetaG_FD_104679 | JGI IMG/M metagenome (GOLD analysis project Ga0154003, IMG submission 104679) | Attine ant fungus gardens microbial communities from Florida, USA - TSFL087 MetaG | ecosystem: Host-associated > Fungi > Mycelium > Unclassified | place: USA: Florida, Lake Talquin State...
GGCCACAACAAAGTTCGTATTCGGATTTCCGAGTTGGGCGCGGTTGAAGACGTTGAACGCCTCCCAACGGAATTCCACACTCCTCCCCTCTGAAAAGGGAACCCGCTTGCCCAAACCCAAATCGAACTGCAATAAGCCAGGGCCCGCCAACAGGCTCCTTCCGGCCGTACCCCACCGCCCGAGCGGAGGAATTCTGAATGCCGCAGGGTTGATCCATTGATCCACGGTTTGTCCGCCGGTAGGGATTAAGGAGGCGTTGGGTACCAGGTCAGGCCGCTGGTTGGTGTTATTGCGGTCAGGCAGATCGCCGGCATTTGTGGTGCGCGGAGTGGTGATGGTCAGTTGCCGGCCCGTCCGCGCCTGGGCCAGGCCGGTCAACTGCCACCCGCCGAAAACCTTGTCGGCAATGCCTTCTTTCAGGAAGCGGCGTCCCTGGCCGAAAGGCAGTTCGTAGATCCAGTTTGTAGTCAATGTGTGGCGGATGTCCTGAGCGCTGTTGCCCCGGTCACCACGACGGTCACTGACGTTCTGAGGCTCGGCCGCTTCGCCTCCTCCGACTGACCCGTCATTGAGGGAATGTGACCACATGTACTGCGCGCCAACTGACAATCCCTGGTTGAACTGCCGGTATAGCGAGACCTGCAACCCGTGGAAGCTGCTGTTACCGTCGTTGGCCTTGAAATCAATCCTGCCGAACGCCGGCAGCGGACGCTGGCCGGCGCCAGGATCAACGACGTTGATGAAACTGCGGGCAAAGAGCTTGTGCCCCTGGCCGCCGACGTAGCCGACCTGCATGACGAAGTGCGCGGGCAACTCCTGCTGGACGGAGAGCGAGTAATTCAGGCTGTAGAGGTCTCGGCGGTCTCGCTGCAGCGCCCTGGGCGTCGCCCCGATCGTGGCCGCGAGTGGCAGAAACGGCGTGAACGGATAGCGCAGATTAGGCGCTTGGGATCGGTCAAGCGAAATGCGGTCGGCGCTGCTGTCAATGGCCGCAAAGACGTCGTCATTCTGTCCCGGCCCGAAGAAGACGCCGTAGCCGGCCCGGATGACCGTCTTATCTTTGAGAGCGCGGGGCGCCCAGGCCAGGCCCAGGCGCGGGGCGAAGTTGTTCCGGTCCGGCTTATACCACGGCGTGCCTGCGGGACAGAATCCGCCGCATTCGAGGGCGAAGACGCGCGCGCGGTCCTTCACCTCGTGAACCACTGAATAGTATTCGTAGCGCAGTCCAAGGTTGAGCGTCAGGTTCGGCCGCCACTTGAAATCATCCTGGCCGTAACCGAAATAGTACCAACGGCGACCGCCGCGCACCGGGAACGGCGCGATGGAAAAACTGTCTAGCCTGTTGGCGGTGAAGTTGGCCAGGCTAGTGTAAGTGACGGTGATCGGCTCGCCCTCGCCGACGTTGACATGGATGCGCCGCGCCTCGCCGCCGACCCGCAGGTTGTGGCGGCCCCTGATGAGCGACAGGTTATCCACGAAAGAGAAAGAAGTGCCGGCCTCGGTGACCTCCTGGTTGCGGTTCAAAGTCATAAAGCCGGAGACGCTGAACTGCTCCAGGAATGGCCCGGAATTGATCCGTGTCAGCGGCGACCGGTTGAAGCCGAGCTTGGCCTCGTTAATGACGGTGGGCGAGAAGATCCGCTGAAATTGCAGCACGAAATTGGAGGGGCGCACCCGGTCCGTACGCAATCCGTCGCCGGCGTCGAGGGGAACGCGGAGCACCCCGTCATCCACGCTGTAGCGGGCGTAAAGTGAATTTTTGTCCGAGAAGCGGTGGTCGAAACGCAGCGCCGCCGAATCCTCACGCGTTTGGAAGGTGCGCGCCACGACAGCGTCGTCGGTCGTCGCGTTACGAGACCGCGTGCCCCGTGGATAGGCGTTGACGACGGCTGCCAGCGCGGGCGCGGCCGCCGCCACGCTGGCGCGGGTTGCGGCGTTGGGCACGGCGCTGATGAAAGTCTGCCCCTGGGTCTGCCGGATGCCTTCGTAGTTGAAGAAGAAGAAGGTCTTGTCTCTGGCGATGGGGCCGCCGACATTTGCCCCGAATTGGTTCATTCGGAAGGGAGGCAACTCGCCCTGATCAACGAATACCCGCGCGTCGAAGGCGTCGTTGCGCAGGAAATCAAAGACGCTGCCGCGGAATTTATTAGTGCCGTTGCGGGAAACGACCTGGACTTGTCCTCCGGCGCCCCCGCCGGAGTCCGCCGAATAGAGCGTTGAGTTGACGCGGAATTCGGAGATCGAGTCCATGCTGATGACCAGGCGCAGGGACGCCTCCTGGCGTGGATCTTTGACCCCAGTCGAGTCAATCCCGTCGAAAGACCAGTTGTTATCATCGCGCGACCGGCCGACGAACCGGATCGAGAGGTGGTTGCCTTCGCCGGTGTTGATCGCCCCCGGCGCCAACAGCATCAGCCCCGCCCAGTTCCTCCCGTTTAGCGGAAGCTCCTTGATCTGCTGCGACTGGACGACTGTGCCGATCACGGCCGACTCGCGCTCCAAGGGCGGCGCGCTCTCCGTCACCTCAACAGTCTGTTCCACCGCGCCGACTTCGAGTTCCAAGTCGAGTGTGCGGGTCTGGCCGATCTCCACGATGATATTTTGGAGTCTGGCCCCCTTGAATCCCTGGGCCGAGACAGTCACCACGTACTTCCCTACCGGGAGGAAGTTGAAGACGTAGAGACCTGATTCTTCTGTGACTGCCATCCGCACTAGCCCCGTGTCTTCTGACTGAGCTTTGACCGTGGCTCTCGGGATGATGGATCCTTTCGGATCCGTAACTGTTCCCCTGAGTGTGGCCGTGCTGGTCTGCCCCTCGGCCGCGCTCAAGGCAAACAGAAGGAGACAAACACTGGCCAGGAAGATATATGGAAACGCTTTGCTCTGCATGATTGACCCCCTTCAAAAATTGATCCATCTGAAGCTGATTTCAGGCGAAATACCGAATGAAGCCACTGATTTAAGGAAGTACAATCTGAGCCAGTGTAGCGCGTTGAAAAGGCGGCTGCGGGTGTCGATCTTCACCCTTAATGCGCCGCCACATGGCTCATCCCAGCAGTTGATCGTCGGTTTTGCGTTTCCGCTATTCTATTCCAGTTATCGCGTTCATGAAAAGATTCACCAACCGAATTGGTTGTGAAATCGCGCCTTTTTCAGATCGGCAGAGCGGCTTTAGTCCGAATTGCAAATGCAATTGCCCTGAGTTCGAATTCCGGATTGCTGATAGATGCAAATCCCGTAATCGCTGAAACTCCCCCAACTTCCGTTATTCAGGTAAGATGAATGCGCCGCGGTCCGTCTTGCGAGAACATTTTAATTGGCTCAACGGCATCGTTAGTCAAATGAACTAAAATCTACTGCTGGAGCGTAAATCTAGATTCGGAGATAGGATGTAATTCGCCCTGTCTCCCAACCCGCTTTAAGAGATGCGCGTAATCATTCAACCACGCGACGGTGTAGAACCGTTGATCGAAGGAATCGGACGGGCTAAAACAAGCGTTGAAATCATTATCTATCGCCTGGACCGGTTGGAGATCGAGCTGGCTTTGATCGAAGCCGCCGCCCGTGGCGTTCATGTCCATGCCTTGATCACTTACACCAACAGGGACGATCTGCAGGAGATCAAGAGGTTCGAAAAACGTTTGACGGAAGGCGGGGTGCGGGTGACGCGCACCGCAGAAAAGCTCGTGCGTTACCATTGCAAGATGATGATCGTTGACCGCCGCCGGCTCTTTCTGCTCACCTTCAATTTCACTTTCCTCGACATTTACCACAGCCGCGCCTTCGGCGTCATTACGGAAGACCCGGCGCTGGTTGGCGAGGCGATTCACCTGTTCGAAGTTGACGCCGAGCGGACAAAACTTAAACCGGTCATCAAACAATTGGTCGTCTCACCCGTAAATGCGCGTCCGAAAATCTCGGGATTCATCCTCGGCGCCGAAAAACAACTGCTGATATATGACGACAAGCTGAGCGACACACGGATGATCGAGCACCTGGAAGATCGCGCAAAGGCCGGGGTGGATGTCAAAGTCATCGGCAAAATGAGAGGGAGCGTGAAAGGCGTCGAAGTCAGAAAGGCGTCGCCGATCCGCTTGCATGCCCAGGCGATCATTCGGGATGGCAAAGAGGTCTTCTTCGGAAGCCAGAGCCTGCGCAAGGTCGAGTTGGACCAGCGGCGCGAAGTCGGATTGATCACTGATGCTCGGCAAGCGGTCAAGAACTTCTTCGTCATTTTTGAAATGGATTGGGGCGACATCATCGCCCCGGCGCCGAAATCATGAGAGAGCGGCTGTCAATCGAAGATTTCAAGACCTGCTCCTTATTGGGGAGCCATAGATTTATCCTATATTGAACGCATCTGATTTCAATTCTTCTCGGGCAGCGCGAACGCAACGTACGAATCTCCCGTCGGCGAGCCGGGCTTGCCACCGCCGCCGCATGCGATCACGACAAACTGCCGCCCGTTGATCGAATAAGTCATAGGCTGCGCATAGCCGGCGGCCGGCAGCCTGTACTCCCAGAGCTTTTCGCCGGTCGTCTTGTCGAAGACATGGAACATCGCGACCATGGTCGAGCCGATGAAGACCAGTCCACCGGCGGTCACGATCGCGCCGCCGAAATTCTCCGTGCCCGTATCTCTCAAGCCGAACTTCTCAGCACTGGGCCACGTGCCAAACGGCTTCTTCCATTTGATTTCACCTTTGGCCAAGTCCGCGGTTACCTTGTACTTTCCCCTCCACAGTAAAGGCCAGTGAACAGTTTCCGGATTACCCGATTATTATTTATTTCACAGCGCCGCCGCCGTCACGTTTACCGTCTGTTTACCTTCCATAGAATATAGTTGGGGCTATCACCCCAGACATTCAGGCGCAAACGATTATCGGCTCATTCACAATCGAGCTGATTCACACATGGACCGTAAAAATAGCTTTGCAATGGCCCGGCGCCTTGACGGGCCAACTATCAAATCGATTACCAAAGGGATGAAATGAATAGACTTGTATTTTCTCAACGGCTTCACGGGTCCTTCTTGGCCCTCTTGTTGGTCTTATCAATACTGCCCCCTGCCTTGGCCGACACGGCTGACGAGCGCAAGGGGTCTCGCGAAGGCGCCTTCGTAAACATCAAGAATTTTGGGAAGGTTAATGACCACATTTATCGAGGTGGGCAGCCGAAAGGCGACGACTACCGACAACTGATCGAACTCGGCGTTAAGACGATTGTCGACTTGCGTAGTGACAGTGAGCCTGAGGCCAAGGCTGCGGCTGAAAGAGCCGGCCTGCGTTACATCAATTTGCCTATGGCTCCCAAAAGCTATCCACAGGCGGACGCGGCCAAACGCTTCCTCGAAATTGTCAACGATCAAGCGAACGGCTTGGTCTATGTGCACTGCGCGGGCGGACGCCACCGAACAGGGGCAATGCTCGCCATTTATAGGATGGAGGTAGACGGGTGGAACATCGAGCGCGCTTACCAGGAGATGAAGGATTATGACTTCTACACTCGGTTCGGGCACGGGTGTTACAAAGATTATGTCTACGATTACAACCGCGCCCTACAAACACGAAACCAAGCCAACCCGGCCTCGAGCGTTAAAACAGCAGTGACCGCCGGACAGCAAGAATGAACGCCTCCGTCTCCTTACTTTTGTGCACTGGTGATTTCCGGTGCCGCAGATTTGCGACCCATTCCGTCGCGCATTAAGCGACCTGGCGTTGATGATGTTAAGTAGTTCGATCTGGAACTCCGTGTGGCCGAGATTTCGGCCACACTCGCATCAGTTTGCTTTGATCGGATTCAGTCGGAAAAAATCACCTCGTCACTCCGTTGTTGAGTAATTCCTTGAGAGGCTTTCCTTCCGGTTGTGGGAGTTTCAGCTTCAACAAAACGGCGATCGACGGCGCCAGATCAATCATCCGCGCCAGTCGCATCTTCGCGCCGCTACGCGCGCCTGCGCCGTAAATGATCAACGATGCGCGCATCCGAGGGTCGGTAGGCAGATATCCGTGCGTCCCTTTGTACGTCTCCCCCGAATCGCGTACTTCCGACCCTGTCAGTGTGTCGTCAAAGGAATAACCCGGCGCGGCTTCCAGCATCAACGCCGCCTGGGGGACCGCTTTCAGTTTGAGCAGTTCCGCGCGAGTAAGGATCTGTTTGATCGGGCTGCGCTCCTGCTTCGCCCGTCTGGAAAACAGGGTGATTACTTTCGCTTCGGTCTCCTGGTCATTCACGTCCTTTAAAACAATCGCGCAGGAACCGCCCGCCGGCCAGGCCGCGGCTTTCCAGGCCGTCGCTTTTCCGCCGGCGTCCAGCGTAATCAACCCCTCTTTGGCCAAGGCCACGTTCGGCGAGAAGCGCTTATCAATACTGGCGAAGCCGTGATCGGACACGACGAAAAATGTAGTCTTCTCGAAGATGCCGGCCTGCCGCGTCGCTTCCATGATGCGGCGAATGTAGCCGTCTTCGCGTTCGGCGGTTTCAATGCCGGCTTTCGTGCGAGGGCCGTTGCGGTGGTGCGCGCCGTCCAGTTCGATCAGATGAAGCAGCAATAGATTGGGCCGATAGTTTTTGATGATGAATTCACCGACCGAGGTCAGGCGCTCATCCACGCTGCTGTCTTTCTTCAGATCGGGGCCGAGCGCCTTTTCCAGCAGTCCCGGCGTCGAATGCTTGGCCGTCCACTTCCAGGTCGCGGGGCTCTCACCCGGTTCGTAAATCTCCGGGACGTTGTAATCAATCTCCGCGCCGACCGTCACCGGCCATCCGACGGCGGCGGTGGTCAAGCTCGCCTTCTTCGCGACGGTCCACAGAGTTTCCGCCTTCAGCGCGTCGGCGTACCAGTACCAGTAGCGCGTCTGCGGCTCGCTCGGCGCTTCAAAGATGCGGTTCTGGACAATGCCATGCGCCGCGGGCCGCAAGCCTGTCACCATCGTCGTGTGTTGCGGATAGGTCACCGTCGGATAGACGCCTTCCATGCCTTCCGCGTGCGCGCCGTTCTGCCTCATCATTGTCAGCGTCGGCGCCCGCAACCCCAGTTTCTCCGGCTCGGTGTAATAATCCGGCGGCATGCCGTCCACCGAAATCAGTATGACGTGCTCCGGGCGCTGGGCTTGCGTTGGACTGCCGGCGCTCGAAGTCTCGCCGTAAAAGAAGATCGCTCCGGACGCGAGCAGCAGGGCGAATACCGATGCCCCGCATGATCGTAGTATTTTGGTTATCACCTATCACTCCTTAATGACAACGGATTGTTTCGACTGCCGTATCACTTCTTCCTTCTCTTCAGCGCAGTTCATCGGCCCCTGATCGCCTCTGTCAGGATTCGTCCCACCGCGTTGCTGGGTTTTTCGACCTTGAGCAGCAAACTCAGAGTGGGCGCGATGTCCGCCGGGCTACTGACTGTTGCGTAGCTCCCCGCCACGACTCCCGCCCCGAATAGAATGACCGGCACATGAGTGTCGTAGCTGTAGGGCGTGCCATGCGAAGCGGTGATGGCTTCGCCGAAAAGATAAAAGGGGCGCGGCACTATGATCAGGTTGCCGTTACGCGGCGGAAAAAAGCCGTTGGCGACGCTGTTGGCAATGGGGGAGTTCGGCAATCTGCCCGTCATAATCTGCGTCCCCGTAATGGCGGCGGCGATTCCGTTAATCCTTCCCACGGCCTGACCGGCCACATTCTCGACCTCCGCCAGATCCAATTTACGACGTTCGATCGCGGCCTCATCGAGATAGATGTTGCCGTTGACGAAATTGAGTATCCATTTCTCTTCGCCGAAGCGCTGATTTAAAGCCGACGTGATCGCGTCGGTGGCTGATCTCGCATCCACCCTGCCGCCATAGCCCAACGCGCGAACCTGTTCCGGAACGGGTCCGACTCCGTGGTCTGCGGTCAACGCGATAATCACCTGATCAAGCCCGACTTTCTTGTCCAGATAATTGAACAACTCTGCCAGCGTTCGATCCAGCCGCAAGGTCATGTCCTGAACTTCCTGGCTGTACGGTCCGAAGGCGTGGCCGACCAGGTCGTTGGATGAAAAGCTGATCGTCAACAGGTCGGTCACATCGTCGGCGCCCAGACCTTCGTTTTCGATCGCGGCCTTCGCGAAATCGACCAGATGCTCGTTGGCGAACGGTGACGCTTCGAATTGATTGTAGAATTTTCCGCCGGGCTTCTCTTCGCCGCCATTGATGGTATAGGGGAAACGCCTGCCGTAGGGCGATTTTTCATAAGCCGCGTCGTCCGGCTCGGACCGCTGATAGATACCTTCCGGAAGTAAGCGTTCCCATGTCTTTCCGAAATATGCTCCGCAGTGCCGGTCGTGATTGAAGGCCTTAACCCAGGCAGGCAGGTCCTCGAAGTAGTAGGTGCTCGAAACGAAATTGCCCGTCTCAGCGTTGAACCAGTAAGCCCCGTTGGGGCGTTTGCCGGCCGGCAGAATGGCCGATCGGTCCTTATAGGAGATCCCAATCACTTTGGCCTTGCCGCCGCTCGCCAACTTCATTTCGTCGCCGACAGTCGTGCCGACGAGACGATGCGGCGACATCCCTGTAGCGCCTTCTCGGCCACCGAGCAATTTTGTCTTGTCGTCAATGACGCTGGTGACGCGCTTGCCACTTTCACGGTCGTACCATTCATTGCCGACGATGCCGTTCATCGCGGGCGTTGCGCCGCTCATAAACGTGGCATGGCCACAGGCCGTATAGGTCGGCGTATGAATATAGTTGGCGTTGGTGAAGACCGCGCCGCCGTTGAGCAATCGTTTGAATCCGCCTTCTCCAAACTGATCTTCAAATCGTGTCAGATAGTTATAGCGGAACTGGTCAATAACAATGCCGACCACCAGGCGAGGCTTCTTCGCGGAAACACGAGCGGTGTTAGCGGCGCGCCTTTGCTGCGCGTTAGAAGTCGGAATCGAGAAGAAGGTTGAAAGCGCAAGCAAGAGGCTAAGCGCCCAGACAAATTGACGCCGCGACCAATCGGTCTTCATATTCACTCCTTGATATGTTGAGGTGGACGTTTGGTTTGCGAGAAACCGTGAAAGACGCGCCAACATAATCTATAAATTTTTGAGTGGCAAGAAGTTCGTCGGAACACATTTCAATCAACGCGCTCTTTCTTTCCGCCTGGTGGGCTAATAATCATTACACCTGTTCCAAATGGAATTGGCTGCGTCGTGGAATCCGTTGGTGTAATCAAAAGTCAGTGCGATGATGACTATCACCGCAGCGAGCGCGAACGTCGAATCCATGAAGACCTCTGGTTTGGGGGCATTCCAGTTTTGTGATTGAACCCTTGCCGTGGATTCCCCTGAATTCCACAGCAGGCTCGAATCGGCCTTAAGCGTTCTTGAGAACTATGGATTCGAGAACGTTCGAGACGTCTTCGCACTTATCAATCGTGCGCTCCATCTTGGCGTATAGCTCTTTCATTTTGAGGATGGTAATCGGGTTGGTCTCGTTACCGAAGAGATCGTCAACCGCTTCGTGGTGGTAGACGTCGCCTTCGTTTTCGAGGCCGTGAATGGTGACGCACTCTTTTAACACCTGCTCGCCGTTATTTTCCAGCGACCTGACGGCGTTCTCCAGACTCGTCACAATCCGCGCCACTACATCGCTCATCTTGCGCGCGTGGTCTGTAGGCTCCTCAACGCGATAAAGAATGACGCGCTTGGCGGTGTAGTCTATGGCGTCAACGATGTCATCCAGCCCGCTGGCCAGCGCGTGAATGTCCTCACGGTCAATCGGTGTGATGAAAGTTTGATTCAGTTTCTTGATGATCTCGTGAGTTATCACGTCGCATTCATGCTCGACCTCTTTGATTTTGTCGGCGTACGCGGCGCGATTCTCGAAATCGGAAAAGATCTTCTGCAACAAGAGCGCGCATTCCGTCATGTGCGCCGCCACACGATTGAACATCTCAAAATACTTGTCTTCCTTTGGCAGTAGTCGGAACATAGAATCACCTCTCCTTTTCTTTTTCCGAGCCAGTCACTGATGGTTTACGCGAAACTCCGATAACCCGCTCCAGACCGCGCATGGAGCTTCACTCTTCGTACGGGTTGAGGATTCGTTCTTTTTCGTCTTCCGTTTAGACCTGGCGTCCGAGAAGTGGATGCTTCCATGGACGCCAGGCCCTTACCTCTTGTTATGCTCATGTCGCGTCTCCGAACCTTCGAAGAGTTTCAGACGGCTTCAGCTACCACAATATCTTCAAACCGAATTGCAGTTGCCGCGGGGAATTCGCCTGCGATGTGATCTGACCGTAGTTCGTCGACGTGACGCTCGTAGTCGGCGAGCCGAAGCGCGGTGTGTTGAACGCGTTCAGCGCCTCGACCCGGAACTGTACGCGCATCCTCTCGGTCGGCGCGAATTGTTTGAACAGTGACAGGTCGAAGCTCCTGACGCCGTCGTTGCGGATGTTCACCGTCGGGCCGACGTTCCCGAATGTGAACGCCGCGGGCTGGCTGTAAACGCTCGTGTCGAAATACTTGTTTAGCCGTTCGTCCACTTTGCCGCTGA
>Ga0154003_1000722_pt1 | contig 10514 bp, 5 predicted proteins | sample TSFL087MetaG_FD_104679 | JGI IMG/M metagenome (GOLD analysis project Ga0154003, IMG submission 104679) | Attine ant fungus gardens microbial communities from Florida, USA - TSFL087 MetaG | ecosystem: Host-associated > Fungi > Mycelium > Unclassified | place: USA: Florida, Lake Talquin State...
AAAACCGGTGAGAAGGCCTATTGGCTGCCTGTCGACGCGGATAAGAATAACGATCTCAACTGGATTATGGCCGACGAAGTGACTGTCAAACTGAAGCGCATCCCGTCGCGCCATGTTCTCATCATTTCAGACAGTTGCTACTCAGGGGCTATGTCCCGCGACACCGTCGCAGGATTAACCACCCCGGCGGAACGCAACCGGTACCTGCTCAAATCCAGCGAAAGCATATCGCGTGTGCTGATGGCCAGCGGCGGCAATGAGCCTGTCAGTGACGGCGGCGGCGGCAAGCATTCGGTATTCGCTGCGGCCCTCTTACGAGGTCTGCGCGATATGAAGGAACCCGTCTTTACGGCGGAGGAATTGTTCCGCGATTACATACTGGAATGGGTTACAGGCAGGTCTGATCAAAAGCCCGAATACAATCAGGTCAGAAATTCTGGACACGAGGGCGGGGATTTTATCTTCGTGCGACGGCTCTCAGGCGAAAATCCCGTCAAATAAAGATCCCGACAGAGAATGAAAGGCTCAGTTCGTAGTACCGCCTTTAGGCGGAAGCGTTTGGCGTCACGTAATGGATCTGCGTCTGACGTTTGCGGCCTAAAGGCGGTACTGCGAACTGATTCTTTGAGAGAAAGAGCGATGAATGACAGCCTGTGGCGACGCGCCAGAACTATATTCGAGCAGGCGGTTGAGATGGACGAAAGCAGCCAAATGGCTTTCGTTCACCATGCCTGCGGCGCCGATCAGCCGCTGCTGTCTGAAGTGAAAAGAATGATTGAGGCGGATCAGCGGAGTAGCCCTATGCTCGATCAGCCGATTTTTCACTGGAGAGTTATGAAGGAAACAACGCTTGACAAGAGTCCCGGCAAGCCGCCGTTCAATAACATCGGCGCCTACAGGCTGATTCGCAAGCTCGGCGAGGGCGGAATGGGCGAGGTCTATCTGGCCGTCGAGGAGCCGGTGGATAGAAAAGTGGCGATCAAACTGGTGCTGGCCGGATTGGACGCGGGGTACCTGCGCCGGTTCAATGACGAGCGCAAGGCGTTGGCCAGCCTCAATCAGCGGAATATCGTCACAATGTTCGCGAGCGGAGAAGCATATGACCGTCCCTATTTCGTGATGGAATACCTTGACGGCGAATCATTGCGAGCGAGGATGCGCCTGGGGCGTATTCCGCTCCTGGAGATCGTCGAAATCACCGGGCAAATCTGCGACGCGCTTAACGCCGCGCATAATCGCGGGATCGTTCACCGCGACATCAAACCGGAGAATATATTTCTTTCACGCGACGATGACGGACTGCTGGTCAAAGTCCTGGATTTCGGCGTCGCCACGTTGAAAGAATCCGAGAGCCGGACCGTGACGAAAACCATTGTCGGCACCACTGCTTACCTTTCGCCGGAGCAGGCGCGGGGTCTGAGTCGCAAAGAGATTGATGGGCGGGCAGACATCTATTCGCTGGGAGTGGTGGTATACGAAATGTTGACCGGCATGCTTCCGTTCACGGCTTCGAACGGCGCCGGATATTTGCATATGCACCTGCATGTAACGCCTGCACGGCCTTCAAAGCGCGTGAGTGGAGCCGGCATTACAGAGGCCATTGACGACGTTGTGATGAATGCGCTTGCCAAAGACCCCAATGAGCGGAGCCAAACAGCGCGCGAATTCGCGCGGAGACTGAAAGAAGCGGTTGCGGCGCCGCCCACTTCGCCGGTCGCGGCTCCTAAGCCGCCGTGGATAGCGTTTCTTTCTCGAATTGTTTTAGCTTTGGCGATTGTATTGCTGCTTGGCGGCATTGGATGGCGGGTGGTTAGCCATTTCAACCAGTCGCCAGGCGCATCCATTAACGGCAATTCGTCAGGTGGCGGTCAGGACAATCCGGCCGGCGGTCAAGCCGGCGCCGCGAGTGGGACTAACAGTCAGGCAATTCTTCCCGGAACCGCAGGCGCGCTGAGTGTGACCCCTCCAGCGCCGATCCCAGGGCCCGGCCTGGAAGTGGAAATCGATCAAAAAGGGAAAGGCGTCGTTTCACCCGAAGTGAGTTTCAAGAGCGGCGACGCCGTCCGATTGATCGCGTCGCCGAACCAGAGCGGGCGCGTTTACATTGTAATGAGAGGGACCATCGGGCCGGCGGAGATTCTATATCCCGATTCGAGGATCGAAGGTAGTGACGGCGCCGTTCAAGCCAATCAGCGTATCGCAATGCCGCCGTCGAGTAGCGAGTGGTTCCAGTTTGATAGCCAGCCTGGCGTTGAGACTCTCTACATCGTCTTTGCCGCGCAGAAGGGCGACGAACGCCTGCAATCGCTCGAATCCGCCGTCCAAGGAAAACGCCGCCAGCTCAACGCCGCGGAAGAACGGCAGACAATTGCGGCGCTGGACGCTTTGGCCGCCGGACAATCAGCGTCTCAGACCGTGATGGCGAAAAAGATTCTGCTCCGCCACGAAAAGTAAAGAGGTTTCACCGATGAGGTGGCGGGCGGAAATGAGCCTGTCGCGACTGAAGGATTGAAATAACGTCTGGTCGCGTCAAACGGTTGTCAATCCGCTCGTTCTATCCCAAACGACTTTTGCAAGAGGCTCAATCACTCCATCCCGGTTCATCCCCCATGAACTGGCCTAAGGCGGGGGCAGGCGCCGCCGGCAGGCAATTCGGTGGTGATCGCTCGACTGAAGCGGTCGGTATGGCTGTAAGCGCAGTAAAAAGAGATTTGAGAGCGGCGCGCGCTTATCTCGCCTAAGTCCTTGGCCAAGGACAGGACTGAATCGACGCGCTCCGCAGCCATCCCACGGATTTTTTTACTTTCCGGTGAACCATTTCCTGCGGCTTATGCGCTGTTATTGATGAAGGGCGGCGAAACCGCCTGCTTCAATCAACCGTCTCGCGCCGGCGCGAAAAGCGGCCGCGCGGTGATTATTCGAAGAGGAGAATACGAAATGAAAAAGCTGATTCTTTTGGTCATGGCGCTGGCGTTCGCGCTGAGCGTCTTCTCGGGAGCCGCTTTCGCGCAAGAGGAAGAGGGCGCCAAGAATCTTTACCTGGCGCATGCCCGCGACTCGAATCGAGGCCGTCCGGGCATAAAGATCCTCATTGAATTGAAACGTGACGGGGAGACGCGAATGGTCCCGTTGGACTACGCCTTTCGCGCCGGCGACAAGGTGAAGTTTCATTTCGAGACCAATTTCAACGCCTATGTCAGGGTCATCAATCTCGGCACGGACGGCAAGCCGCAACTGCTCTATCCTTACCAGGGCGCCCCTGAGCTTGTGACCAGGTCCAGGCATTACGCCATTCCCCAGGGCGAACTCTGGTTCGAGTTCGACCAAAGTCCGGGCACGGAGCAATTGAGCTTCATCTTTTCGTCGAAGCCGCTTGTGGCCGAGGCGCAAAACCACGGCGCCGAGCCACCGTCCAATCAGCGAAGCGTCACGCCCACACGCCCCGGTCGTTCGGCGCATTCCAATGGCGACGAGCAACAGGCTCTGGCCGATTTGAATTCGAGCTCGCTCGAAAACGGCAAGAACCTCCTTCTAGTTCAGGACTCGCAGGGGAATAACAATAGCGCGTATGGCGTCGCCACGGCGCAGACACTGCGCAAACCCATCGGTATCAGAATAAACCTGCGCCATCAGTAAAGGCTGACCAGCGGTCAACAGGCTACAGTCAGGCTCAAACCAGGCCAGGCGCCCAACTATCCGCCGGCTGTGCGAATTTTCTGATTGCGATTCAAACGATAGTAGGATCTCCGTTATACCGCAAGAGTCAACCATGGGCGCGTCGAAGGGACAATCCCTTCAACTTGCGCACGGTCTCGATTTCCTGTCCATCCAAGCCTGCCGGCTTTGGATGGAATATCCATCGAGGGGAAAGATGAAACGAAAACTTCTTTGCGCTCTAGCCATGCTGCTGGGCTTAATCTGGCCCACGGCGCCATCGCGCCACGCGCAAACTCAAGCCCAAATCGCCGCCAAGCCGCGCGGGCGAGCCTTGCTGGTGGGCGTCAACCAATACCAGGTTAAAAGGATCAACCCGACGCCCGGCTCAATCGAAGACGCCGAGGCGATCGGCAAGCTAATTCGGGAGAAGGGTTGGTTCGACGCCGGCGAAATCAAAACGCTGATCGGAGAACAGGCCACCGCCGCCAATATCGAGCGCGAGTTCCACGAATGGTTGATCAATGGTACCAAGCCTGGCGACCGGGTCTTTTTTCTCTATTCCGGCCACGGTACGCAGACGCCCGATGACGACGGCGACGAACGGCGCTCTGATCCCGACGACAATATGGACGAAGCGATAGCGCCCTATGATGTCAACCCGGTGAACGAGCGGTTTGTGAACATCATCCGCGACGACCAGTTCAATGACTGGCTCGCGCGCCTCGGCGGGCGTTCCGTCGTCATGGTCTTCGACTCATGCAATTCAGGCACGGTCAGTCGTGGCGGCGGCGTCAGCGGGAGTGCGACGGAGCGCCTGGCGCCTAGATATTTGCCGACGCCCGAACAGTGGAAATGGGACGCGCAAACGCGTTCGACGACTGATGGAGATGGATACGCCGTCGGAGACGGCCCGCAAAGCCGCAATCTGAGGCTGACGTTGGACAAAGACCGCCTTGCGCCCAATTCGACGCTCGCGGTCTTTTCGGCCGCCAGGTCCAACCAGGTGGCGTATCCCATGAAAACGCCTGAAGGTGGAATTCGCGGCGCATTCTCGTATTTCATCGAACAGGCGCTGCGCGCAGGCAATCCGCCCTTGCAGGATCTGCGCAAGAAAATCGCGGACAATATCAAAAGCGCTCAACTGGAGGGGCGTCTGAAAGGCGCGCAGGAACCGGATTTCGAGATCAGCGCGCCAAGTTTGATGGATGATCAGCCGCTGTTTGGCGCCGCTGGCGCGCCAGCTCAACTGCCGTTGCTGGCGACGGGATTTACCAACACGGCGTCGAAATTGAACTTGACGGCCCGGCTCGGCTATCTGAAAGACGGCAGGTTTCAGACCAATCGGAACGTATTTTGTTTCGGCGAAGAAGTCGGCTATCGCATTCATACAGGCTCGCCCGGTTATCTGTACCTGCTCGTGTTCAGCCGCAATGACGTCGTCACGCTGATCTATCCCGCCAAAGGTGAGCAGGAATATTTTGAGGCGGGCGATCATTCATTGGATGGGTTTCCTGTGCAGGCCCCGGAGGGCAAAGACGTGATCATCGTGTTGGGCGCCAAAGACAAACTCGCGCTCAAAGAGTACGCGGACGCGCGATCGAATGGCGATCCGCCAATGACGTGGAAGCAGACTTTCGCCCTTCTGGGCAGCCCCGAATTGGAACAAGCCGTCCGAACGCGCGATAAGGGCGAGCGCGGCCAGGGGGAACGACGCAAAGGCAGGACGCTTGCGGAGACCGATTGGCAGGCAGCCGTCCTTTCATCGGAAGCCGTGAAAAGTTGCGATCAATAGCGCCGCTAGACCAGACAACGCCTTGGCGGCATTACAGGCCATTATATTCACCGGGCAGAGATCCTGACCTATCACCGGCAACCCCAGAAACATTGAAAATACATACTTTGATTTACCATTCCTAGCGCCTGAATGCTCCGCTAACTAAGTTATCAAACACTATTGAGACGGCGAATCAGTACCGCGAGCGGTATCGAGCGCGACTTTGGCCAATGGCCGCTCGCTACCGCTCGCGGTACTGATCCAGTCGATGTCTTACAAAACAACTTGGTTAGCAAAGTACTGAATACTCGGCAAACGAAGTTTTTGGCATTTTGCTAAATCAGAATAAGCGAGATTGATACAGTACCGCGCGTAAGCAAGCGGCTGACTTATAGGACGGTGTCCTTCGCCAAAACCCGATTCATCTGCGTTTTCAATAACTTCGCTTGTCTTTCTCCCAACCAAAATCTTCGAGATAGAAATTTGATCCTGGCATAGAAGAATCGGTAATAACGACAAGTTAACTGTTAACACTGGATGTCTGTAAGTGTGTAAATAAAGAAGGGCGGAATTATTACTATGGACACGGTCGGGCGGCGGAGAATTATCCACCGAGCGGCGGGCATGCTGATGATTGATTGTCTTGGCTATGACGTGGGATTATACTCCACGCCGTCTCAGCCCCGAATAGCTATATAGATAGTGAAAGAAAATGGCTGAAAACAACTTGCTTCGCATTCTCAATTATTGGCGTAACTGCCTTGCTGACGCTGCGCGAATCAACATTGCCTCTGAAAGAGTCCGAGAAGCTTTTAAAATCCCCAGAATGGAAGTCAAATCAGGGCGAATAAATTCCGCTCAAGTCGAAGAGATCTTTCGGGAATCAAGAAAACACGGCAATCAACAACAGAAAGTTTCATTGATAGAGGAAGATGACGAGAATCTTCCGATCAAGGTGTTGGTATGTCCGGTAGTAGCCTTTCCTAAAACCGTTGACACGATAAACGTAGCCGGTAAAGACAAGACGATTACTCCTGTATGGATACCGGCGGAGCTTTTTAAAAGCGGACTTCTCCGTCCTGTAAATGAAGATAAACCTTGGATTCCTCGTAATTTGCTAGAGCCAATCGAGCTGTCAGGCGATACCATCGGTGATGTGGAAGCAGTGGATAAATTCCTCTCTCTCAATCCCTCTCCGATAAACGAAGAGTATAAAGATCAACTACCTCGTTGGAGTGACGTTTGGCGGTATAGCGATGAAATGTTAAACAGCGTCGCGCAGCAATCCATAGACGGCTTCAATATTGACAATTATATAGTACCGGATTGCTCATACGTATTGCTTGATTTTCAAGACGAGAAAAGGATTCCCGCCCGTCATATTATTCGGCTTTACGACCACATTTTATGGGATATAGAGGATAGTAAAGATTTCGCCGCGCCGAGTTTGCTGCAACGGTACGTCAACCTGAATGACGAGCCTCTGACATCGCTTTTATCAGCTACGGAAGAAATTGAAAAATCGTCCGAACATTTAGGGCAGATGAGTCGGCAGGATTCAAAAGGTCGGGAAATCTTTTTGTCAAAGTCGCAGCGCGAAGCCATGCACCATGCGCTAGCGATGAAAGATGGAGAAATTCTTGCCATTAATGGTCCGCCCGGCGCCGGAAAAACGACGCTTCTTCAAAGCATCGTTGCGACGCTATGGATCGAAGCGGCTGCGCGTGACGGCGGCCAGCCGCCAATCATCGTCGCGGCTTCAACCAACAATCAAGCCGTAACTAATGTTATAGACAGCTTCGGCAAAGTGACTGAAGGCGAGTCGCCGTTAGCCGGAAGATGGATCCCGGATCTGACAAGTTACGGCCTTTACTGTCCTTCATCTACAAAGCAAGAAACGGCGACCGGATTTCAGATTACGTATCCGCAAGGCGGTTTTTATCTTGCGCTTACTCCCGAGCAGGCGCGCAATAAAGCGGAGCGGCGTAACATTGAAACGGAGCAGTTCGTCTTTTCGGCGGAAAGATATTTTCTGGAACGCTGTGGCGAGTATGTGGGGCGAAGGGTTGTTGACGTTGATGCGGCGACGAAGTTTCTTCACGAAAAATTGATTGAAGTTGTGGGCGCGATCAAACGCGGACCGCAAATTTGGCTCAATCTAAAGCGGATTGCCGATGAGATGGCGTCTCTTTACGACGCCGGCGGAGGAGTTGAAACATGCATTCACAAACGGACCGAACATTTGAAAGAAATTCAAGATAAGTCTCGCCGGCTTGGAGAGATTCAACGTGGCTGGCTCGAATATGCTAACGCCGCTCCGTTTTGGGTGTCTTTGTTGAGTTTCATTCCGCAAATCAAACAGCGTATTGCCGTGCGTAACAAACTTTATTTTTCCGGTGTCGGATTGGAGGTTGACGCCGAGCTAAGCGACGTTGGAAAAATACTCGACTTTTTCAAGCGCAAGGAAGACGAACTGAAACGCGAAGAGCGAACTACCGTCGCAGCTCTCGAAAGCGCCGAACGCGACAAAGCGAATTTCGAGAACGCGCAACTAGAGTGGCGCCGCTGGCGCGCCGAACACAACTTGCATTCCGAGCCGCCGCAGTTATTGAACTTGATGGATGCGACGTTGCGTTATACCGCTTTCAAATTAGCGACACATTACTGGGAAGCGCGCTGGCTGCTCGAAATGAAAGAGCAATTTGCGACTCGATATGAAGAGAAGCAAACAGAAGCGAAGCAAAAGAAGCGTTGGCGGCGCTACGCCAAACTCACGCCATGTGTGGTGGCCACGCTTCATATGCTTCCGGCTTTCTTCAACGCTTTCAATTGGCGCGCGACAACCAACGCGGAACGTTACCTTCCGCTCTATGATTACATTGACCTGTTGATTATTGACGAAGCGGGGCAGGTCGCGCCGGACATCGCAGGCGCTACTTTTTCGCTCGCCAAGAGATCCTTGGTGGTGGGCGATACCTTACAAATCGAGCCCGTCTGGGGAGTGACGAAGCATATTGATGTCGGCAACCTGAAGAAAAATCGAGTACTGGCTGCAAGCGACACGGTGGATGTTATTTTTGACGCCGGGTTGAGCGCGTCGAGCGGAAACGTGATGAAGATAGCCCAACGCGCCAGCAAGTATCAGAAATTCGATGAACGTGGAAAATTTGAACGCGGCATGTTCTTGGCGGAGCACAGTCGCTGCGTGCCGGAGATAATTGAATACTGCAACAGACTCGCTTATCGAGGTCGTTTGATTGCGGCGCGCCCGAGCGAACCGGATTATCCGCTGCCGCGCCTGGGCTACGCGCACATTCCCGGCGAATCGATCAAAAAGGGAGGCAGTTGGGAAAATGCTATTGAGGCGAGAGTCATCGCTCAATGGATTGTCGAACACCGGGAGATCTTGAAGTCCAAGCTCTATCCGAAACTTTCCTTAAAAGAAATCATTGCTGTTGTGACGCCGTTCAAGAGGCAAGCCAGGTTGCTGAAGGAAGAGCTCTGGGCGCACGGCGTCACTGACAGTATAGAAGTCGGCACAGCGCATGTCTTGCAGGGCGCGGAACGCCACATAATTCTATTCTCGCCGGTTTACGGAGCAGATGATAGTCCGCCTTATTTCTTTGATCGCGGAGTCAATATGCTTAATGTCGCCGTCTCCAGAGCCAAAGATAGTTTCTTAGTCTTCGGTGACATGAACATCTTGAACTCAGATAACGCCATGCTGCCATCAGGGCTATTGGGGCGTTTTCTATTCGCTGATGAATCCAATGAACTTACCGGCATCAAGTTGCCTGCGCGTGAGAAAGCGGCGTTAAGCGGAAATCATCCGCATCTTGATACTTTAGAAGCCCACCGCACCGCTTTAACCGGAAGCATTCGCAATGCGCGGCGAGCCGTATGGATTGTGTCGCCGTTTATCGCTGAAGCCGCCATTATTGCCGATGGGCTGCCGACGCTCATTAGAGAAGCCGTCAGTCGAGGCGTCACAGTAACGATTTACACCGACCCGAAACTTAACTTGAACACAGACGGCGGCGAAAAGCATTCTTTTACGAAAGGCGAAAGAACCCTTTTGAATAGCGGCGCAATCGTAAAGCGAGCGCGTTCTGATCATAGTAAGACGCTCATGATGGATGATGTCTTGCTTATTGAAGGTTCTTTCAATTGGCTTTCTGCAAGTCGAGACCCTCAGAGTGATTATCAGAGACGGGAAAGATCATTACGTTATAGCGGGAAAGATGTTGGAATCATCATCACAAAAATTATGAAGGAAACAGAAAGCCGCGTGATAGTTGAACCGAAACCATCACCCCCATATCGTGGATAATGCGATTAATCACGCGCCGAATAAGTCATTGCCTTCGGCCTGATATGCTTGGCGGTAACGTTCGATGGTCGCGTCCCAGCCCGACAGTTTGCGGCCTGCTGAGAAGAAGGTCAGATCGAGCGAGAAGTGAAGGAATCGTCGCCGACTCCACGCATCAGGGAGTTAGACGCCTTCGAGCCTGATGCCATCTCCAGGACCGCATTCGAGACGCATGTCTGCGTTCAATGTAAGCGCCGGGCGGATTTGAGACCGGGCCTCCTGTCCCCGCTCAAATGCCCCCCGACAACTGGTGTAAAAATCGGAAAAGTATTTCATGGAAAGCGGAAGGCAGAGGAATTCGACGCCTGGCTGGGGACGCGATGTGAAATAGCTTCTGCCTGGCCGCGCAGCGTTGACCTATCCAAACGGCCGGTGTAATCAGTTTGTTGATCCTGTTTCAGGCTACGCTACTTGCATCTTCGATGCAAGCAGGTCAAAAACAAACGGTATACGAACGTAATGATTGCAGGCAAGTATCAAAACGGTTCCCCTATTGCTTCCCATTAAGGTCTACACCATCTTCGCCAACATAATTCCACTGCTCCGGTAAAGGCTGAGGGCCGGGACGGATTCCGGCGATGTCAGGGTCTTCATCTCCGATAACAGCCGTGTTGCTTGCCTTAAGCGCTTTTGATTCGAGCCGGCGCGCCTCTTTATCCTTTCGTTTGAGCACGCGCGCCTTTTCCTTCTCTCGTTTCTGAAATGTCTGCTTCG
>Ga0154003_1000723_pt1 | contig 10506 bp, 10 predicted proteins | sample TSFL087MetaG_FD_104679 | JGI IMG/M metagenome (GOLD analysis project Ga0154003, IMG submission 104679) | Attine ant fungus gardens microbial communities from Florida, USA - TSFL087 MetaG | ecosystem: Host-associated > Fungi > Mycelium > Unclassified | place: USA: Florida, Lake Talquin State...
CTCTTGAGCCTGAACATCCTGGGCAAACTCGGTTTCGGAGCGCTGGGCGGGTTCGAGTACGTGGCCATTCTTGCCGGCGAATGCCGCGACCCTGTGCGAACGATCAACCGCTCGGTGATTATCGCCGCGCCGATCATCGCTGTGATGTTCATCCTTGGGACGAGTTCAGTGCTGGCTTTAGTGCGTCCTGAGAATATTGATCTGATCGGCCCGATCCCGCAGGTCTTGAGCATCGGCTCGCGCCCGTTCGGCATCGCCGCGAGCGTTGTGACCGTCGCGATTCTGATGGTGATGTGCATGCGGTTGGCGCAGGCAAGCGTCAATTTCACGGCCAACACGCGGCTGCCGATGGTCGCTGGATGGGATCACCTGTTGCCGGCATGGTTCACGAAGCTGCACGCGAAATACCGGACGCCGGTCAACTCGATCCTCTTTGTCGGCGCAATAATGCTCGCCGTGGGGCTGGCGGGCATTGTCGGCGTGGGAGAGCAGGAAGCCTTCCAGTTGTTGCAGAACGCGGCGGGCAGCTTTTACGCAATCAGTTATCTGGTGATGTTCGCCATCCCGATCGCCGGTTTGCGTGGCGTCAAGCCTCGTCCGCCGCTCTGGCTTAAGATATCCGCAGGTTCCGGCTTTTTGATGACGGCGCTTTACGTCGTGGTCTCGGTGTTCCCGATTGTGGAAGTGAAGAGCCAGGCGTCGTTCACGGCCAAGGTCGGCGGCGTCATCATCGCGGCCAACATCATCGGCGCGGCGGTCTTTCTGCTCGCCGAAAAGAGACGGAAGAAAAGGCGCGCTGACGTAATGATCGCGCCCGCCGATTGACTGACCTGTTGTTATAGATCCTTCGGCACAGGTAGAGTTGAGAGGCAAAAGCCATCTCCGTGAAGCCAGCAAGTATCACTCGACTTGTGATCGTCTCGGCGAAGTGATTGCACAGATCCCCATACGCCGCGCATGAATGCTTCGCGTAATCGCTGATTCGCCCCCTCATCTCGCGATCCTATGCAGTGGAAAACACTGACTCCGCTAAGAAATTTGGCCGTATAATCCTGATCTTCGCGTTTCACTTTCAGCATAAATCCCCTTCCGCTGCCGCCATCATCGAAGGCCACCGTGAGATAAAGAATCAGTCGGCCTCCGGGTAGAAGGGAGTCGAGCCAAACAGCGCTCGGGTGTGTCACGCCGGCGTTGATGAAGATCGCATTGCAGAGGCCGGGGTCGTACTTCCCTCCGTCGCCATGCGCCACCTTGACCTGACCGAGGTGTCCAAGGTTCTCGCGGGCGCGAGAGGCGAGGTCTGGGTCAATCTCGACGCCTGTCACATGGCCCGAAGTTCCTACGACCTCAGCAATAATTGCCGTGTAGTAGCCGACCCCGCATCCCACGTGCAAAACGCGATCTCCCTCCGCAAGGTCTAGGGAGTCAATACAGAAGGCGAGGTAGCTCGGTTGTCCGTTATTCAAATGGCGGCCCGGGTCAATCGCCACCAGTATGTTGTGGTACAGGCGCCGGGGATCAGCGTCCTCTGTGGTTCGATAGTTTTCGTCCCTGTCGCCCTGAATCCGCCATGGCCCGGGCCCGAGAAAATGCTCGCGCGGAACCTTCGCGAACGCGTCTATCAACGCTTCTGATCGAATGTTTGCCACGGCTCGGATTTCCTCCGCGAAGTAGCGGCGAATATTGTTGAGATCCACGCGATTCTCCTGTTTCGAATTTAGACGGCTAAGATGATTTCACATTCCCGCGTTTCGAGCGCTTGTCATTATCCAAATTTTTACTCGAAACACGCGTGTCGAATCCTAGTCCGCGAATGCGGGCGGCAGAATAGAGCCTGGGGCGGAGCGCAGCCGCAGCCCCAGGTACGACCAGCATTTATCGCACAAGCCTGCGAAGCGGGCGACAGCGAATGGTCCATTATGTCCTAGTTATGGCGCGGCGGGCTTGTTGAATCTGGAGTCATCTAGCGGGACATTGAGTTTGATCTCGTCGAATTGATAAGTCAGGGTGAAGCCTGGGCGCGAGCGGCGAATGGCGAACGGCAGTTTGACGCCATCCACGGCGCGGTAATCCTCAAAGTACATCTGCGCCTGCGTCTTCTCCTGCCCGAGATTGGGGACGAGATCCATGCGAACGAGCAATCCGGTTTGGCGGTCGAAATAGAGCTTTTCAGGTTGCCCGCGTTGCGTGGCGGCTTCGATCACATACGCCTCGCGATTGTCTAACTGGGCCAGGCCGAGCAGCGTCAGTTTAGAATATCGCTCCTTGAGTTTAAGCTCCTTGTAGAACACCGCTTCGGATCTGATGAAATCAAGTTGCTGTCCCGCCTCCTCGCGCAACCCCTGCTCTGGGGTTTTGGTCCAACCGATTGCGCCGTCGAATCCCATTTGATTTGTACCGTGCGGCGCGCGAAAGATAGTGAGCGTCTTGTTCGGCGCTTTCTCGTAAACCTCCAGCGTCCCCTTCATCCCGCCCAGCGCGATTAGCGTCCCCTTCATCACCCGCGTTGTCACTCGCTCCAGAGCGGCTCTCCCGCCCAGCGCCTGAACATACTGATTGAGAATGGCGTCCACATTTGCCTTTGGGTCAGCGGGCTTGATCTCCGGCGCTGACAATTCTGATTTCGAGGCCGTGTTGGCCGGCGCGGGCGGCATTGAGGCGGGCTGTGGTTGGCCTCGGTGGCAGGTGTAGCAGCTGACACGGTTGGCGCCTAACGTCGAGTTGATCGTGCGAACCATCTCGAACATCTTGCGCGCGGTCTGCTTCGCCGGCTTGTCGTCCTTGTCGAGGGCGTCGGGCACGTGGCAGTGCGAGCAATCGACGCCGAGGGATTGCGTGAGCCGGCTCATCGCCGACATCAGACGCGACGCGGGCATGCCTTTCATCACCTGAATGTTTTTGTAGACCTGCTCAGCGGGCTTGTCTTCTGGCTGCGCGGGTTGTTGCTGGCGCGCCGGTCCGTGGTCTTGCAGCGTGACTGCAACAACGCGAGTGAAATGCAAGCCGGTTGCCGACCAGAAAAACGTCAGTGCAGATACAATAAAAAGCTTGAGGCGCATTTTATGGATCATACAATCAATGTTTCCTTCCTTTATTTTCGAAGGGCGAAAAGTTTTGGGAATGTCATTCTCAATTGTTCCACGCAGGCAGGGTTTCTACTCCTTGGCTTTAACCCTTCATAAAGTTGCCTTGCTGACGAAGTAGGTAACACGTCTGGGCCAGTCCAGACAGAATTAAGAGTTCTGCGCGGATGATCGGAGCGGTTATGACCAGCGGCGTGGATGACCTTGGGACTGAAAAAGACCCCTGAACCCGCCGGGCAACATACTTCGACCCTATCCGCAAAATTAAGGCCGGATTCTTCAACACTCCTCCATCGCGGATGCCGCGCCTCTTCGTCGGAAACTTGGTGGCTTCCTCGAAGAAAAATAGTTGGCCCATTTCTCTCAGTCATCCCATCCAGGCACAGGAGCGTGATAATCGCGTTGGTCGATGTGAAGTCCCAATCAGGAGTGTCTCGATGGAAACTTCCATTGCGAACACCATTGCCCACACGCGCGGCTTTGGGGCGGCCGACGAGCAGATGAAAGCCGAACTCCGGGCTCTCGAATAAAGCCTCAAGCGCATCCAGTAGTGGCGCATAGCAAATCAACTCGGCGAATACCTCATCGAATAAGAGCAGGCTGCCAATCTGACGAATGTTATTTCCACACTGCTCCGAAGTCAGGTCCGGATACCATTGAGAATTGTTCTTCAAATGATCACGCTCAAAGAAAATTTCCTGTCTAAGCCGGGAAGGGAGCTTATCAGCCTCCCTCATGATTCTTTCCATACTGTCACAAAGCGTCGCCAGCAGTTTAGAATCAATGAGATACTGGATAATGACGTAGCCATCTTCCTGGTAATCCCCTTTCCATTTCTCCGGTTCATATTTCATAACGATTACTCTTCAACGCGCGCCTGACCGCCTAACTCTCTTTCGGAAAAAGCCGGCGAGACGCCCGCGCTTCCTAGAAGCGTCTTTGCGGCGCAATCTACTGACGATTGCGCGCGCTGGCAATTGAGCTGGGACGAGACGCATGATTCGTGGGATGGAATTGTCTGGCGGTGGGATTATCGTTCGGCGCTCAGGTTGATTTGCCCAGCAGTTTGCGCAACTGCTCGCGGTAATTGCGGCTCGAAGTCAATTGTGTGCCGTCTTGCAGGATGACGACGTAATCGCCGTGAAACCAGGGTTGCAACTCTTTGACGCGATCGAGATTGACGATGATCGAGCGGTGGATGCGGAGAAATTTGTCGGGATCGAGTTTGGCAGACAGTCCGGTGATCGTTTCGCGCAGCAGATGAGCTTCCCTGCCGGCGTGTATCCTCACGTAATTGGCGGCGGATTCAATCCAGTCGATCTCATCCGCGCGCAGGAAAAAGACGCGCCCGCCCGCTTTGATCACCAACCGATCTAGCGGCTTCGGCCTGGATTTGAGGTCCGCCAGCAACGCCACTAGTTCCTGAGGCGCCGTTCCGGCGCGCTCGCGCTCGATCTGATGTTTTGCGCGCTGCAGCGCCTTGTCGAAGCGTTCGCGGTCGAAAGGCTTGAGAAGGTAATCGAGCGCGTGGACTTCAAAGGCGCGCAGCGCGTATTGGTCGTAAGCCGTGACGAAGACTATTACGGGCGTTTGCTCAATCGCCTCCAGCACGCCGAATCCGTCGAGTTCCGGCATTTGCACGTCGAGAAAGACCAAGTCGGGCCTGTGAGCTTCGATGGCCGCCACGGCCGCCAATCCGTCGCCGCATTCCCCGATGACCTCTACCTCGGCGTCGCCAACGAGCATATCCACAATCATCTCACGCGCCAGCGGCTCGTCGTCGACAATCAACGTTCTGATCTTATCCATGAGCTTTATCCTTCTCCTCCACCCGAAAAGGAATGGTCAGGCTGACGACCAATCCGCCCTTGTCACGGTTGCCCAGATCGAAGAGGTAGTCGGCGCCGTAAAGATGCTCCAGCCTCGCGCGGGTGTTGGCCAATCCGACGCCCTCTTTGATCTGCGCGCGCCTGACGTCAGGCAATCCCGCGCCGTTGTCGCTGACCTGAAGTTGGAGTTTGTTCTCTTTGAGTCTGGCGGAAATCTCGATCAGCCCCGGCGCCGCGTGCGGGGCGATTCCGTGTCGGACGGCGTTTTCGACCAGCGGCTGCAGAATCAGATTGGGCACGCGCGCGTCGAGCGTCTCCGGCTCGATATCGGTCTTCACCTGCAACCGGTCGCGGAATCGCGTCTGTTCGATCTCCAGGTAGCGTTCGAGAAATTCCAGCTCCTGCCGCAATGACGTCTCCTGCGCGCCGACGTTTTCCAGCGTCAAGCGCAGCAGATCGCTCAATCGCGTGATCATCCGCTCGGCGGCTTCCACGTCCCGGCGCATCAGCGACGAGATGGCGTGAAGCGTGTTGAACAGGAAATGCGGGTGTAACTGCATTTTCAGCGCTTGTAACTGCGCCTGCGCCAATTGGGCTTGCAACTGCGAAGCCTTCAATTCGTGCGCGCGGTATTTGCCGTAGTAGTCAAATGCGTAAATCGCGCCCAGGATCGCGTAGTAGGTGAAGAGTGTCGAGGGGAATTGCAGGGAGTAAAGCTGCGCCGGCGACGGGTCGAACCACTGTAAGAGTCGAGACTCGATCAGTATCTTGAGGATCGAAAAGAAAAGGCTCGCTGGTAGATGCATGAGCAGACTGCGCAGCCAGCTTCTCCGCTCGATGGCGAAACGGCGCGCCAACCAACCGATGGCCGGCGCGAGCAACGCCCATGTGTACCAATCGGCGAGCGCGATGACCACGGCGCGCCGCCAGGACACCGCGGCGCCAGAATAGGCGTAACTCAACGCGACGCGCACTGCGGACAGCGCGCCGAGCAGCGTCCAAACGCCGAAGATCAAAATCCATCTTGTCCAGCGCCGCTTGAGCATAAAGGCGCCTCAAAACGCTATTCGTGGCCAATCGCCATAAAAGTCGCCTGCCAGGGCGAATAATACAATTGCTACGCCCCATGGCCTCAACTATAATCCGCCTCCAACCATGGAGCTCTTCAGCATCGGTCACAGCAACGCGGAGATCAACGCCTTTATTGACTTACTACGGCGCTACGAGATAGCCGCGCTCGCCGACACGCGCAGCCAGCCTTACAGCCGCTACAACCGGCATTTCAGCCGCGAGCAGTTGAAACATTCCCTTGAAGAGGCCGGCATCGAATACTTTTATATGGGCAAGGAACTGGGCGGGCGGCCCAAGGACCCTGCGCTCTACTCTCAAAACGACCAGGTCGATTACGACCTGGTCGCGCAATCATCATTCTATCTGGCCGGAATCGAGCGGCTGCTGGCGCTGGCGTCCGACCGTCGCGTGGCTTTTATGTGCGCCGAGGCCGATTACAAAGGTTGCCACCGCTATTGGTTGATCACCCGCACGCTCACCCGACGCGGGGTCGTGGTTAGACACATTCTGCATTCAGGCGACGCAGTGGCTTCGGATGCATCGGAGTTCGATCCGACCCAGCCGAGTCTCTTTGCTTAGATCGAATTTCAAATCGGTTTACGGTAAGGACTGACTTACCACGGGGACACGGGGATCACGGGGTAAAGAAAATGTAGGATTGTCGCGCTCCTTCTTCATCCCCGTGATCCCCGTGTCCCCCGTGGTTGATTCCGTACGCGCAACCAAAATGCACTCTAGGAGCGGGACCCTCGCGTTCCCGCCGGCCGACAAGTTGTTCGAAGCTTACAAGAAAGACCGCGTCTGGCCGCGTGAGGCGCCGCCTCAATCCTTCATAAGTTCGATCACGCCATTCGGATTCCCAATCCATTTCACTTTTATTACGGGTCGCCCTGTCAGATTGATGGCTCCCGGTCTCGTTTCGGGGAAGGCGTCTTCCCACAATATCGCGCCGAGATCTGTGCGATCGTAGTTAAGATTGACGGCCCGATAGAGCGCCCCGTGGTAAAAGATTCCCTCGATATAAGACGGCTTCTGGCTAAATACGAATACCGCATCAGGAGGGGGATCGGGAACCAGCCTCTTCAATTCCGTTTGGAATTCGCGCGAGAGGTTGCCCACCCGCCGCCAGGCCGCGACGTTATGCGATAGTCCCAGGCTGAGAAGCAATATCAACGCGAGCTTCAACGCCTTTCGCGTCGCCGCCTGTTCTATGCCGGAAAGCATAACGGACAGGAGAATAGCCAATCCCACCGAGCTTATATAAAGAACCCTGGAATTAGTCAGGCCGGGACCAATCAAAGTCAGGAAATGGGCCGGAAGGTATCCGATCAGTATCCAGGCGAGGCAAAAACGAACGACTCCTCTACTTGATTGCGACGGTTTATAAAATATGGCGAGAACTATCAGCGCCGCGGCGGCCAATGATGCGAAGACGGCGGCCCATGCGACGTTGGGCGCGTACCAATTGAAACCGAGCAATAATTGCGAAGGCGCCTGCAAGAACAAACCTTCTATCGTTTTGAACCCCAGGTTGTACGCGGCGGATATCCCATTCCGATCGGCGTATCCCCCGATCCCGCCCAGGGCGACCCAGCGATAACCGAATACTGCGGCCGCCAGAAGCGTGAAGCCGAGCAGCGGCGGGATCGCCGATCTGAGCTCCCGCTTCGGCGTGGTGAAATATTCGAGCGAGAGGATCAGCAGCGGCGTCATAAAGGCGTTCTCCTTTGTGAGCATCGCGATAAACGAGAGGAGCAACGCCAGAATGTATGGACCACGGCGGCCGGTCCGGCGGTATTTCAGATAAAGAACGATCGACCAAATGATGAGGCAAGTGGCCGCCAAATCGAATCGGGACGCGATCCATACCACGGCTTCCGGTTGAATAGGCAGGATCGAAAAGACGAGCGATGAAACGGCGGAAGTCTCCTCGTTGAGTCCGAGACCCTTGCAGAGAAAGTAGACGCCGATGACGCTCGTCAAGTGCAGCAGCAGATTGGTGAGGTGATACCCGAATGGCTCCTGTCCCCAGACTCGATAGTCCAAAAAAAGAGTGGCGAAACCCACAGGCCGAAAAAACATGCTGTCTTGTCCGTCCTTCGTAAGTTCCGCCAGGGTTTCAAAGATGGGCAAGCGGAGTATGAAAAGATGGGCGTAATCATCGCTGATGAAATATGACGAAAGGGCCGAAGCATAGACGCCGGCGCTGAGAATCGGCGCAAGCAATAACTCCCATCGAACCCCGGTTGCCGGCGGCGGCGCCGAACGAAGCTCGGATAAAGACGACGCCCCAGATCTTCCGTGGCGCCATATCAAGGCCGCGAAGAAAATCACAGAGGTGATTTTAATTACGTTCAATTTGGCTCTCGGCGTCCCAGCCAAAAAAGTGAGCGCCAAAAAAATCAGCAATGCGGAGCCTGTCGAGACGACAATCATTTTTCGGGAATAGCCGCCCTGACCGCGTCTCACTTCACTTCCTGGCGTCTGCAATAGCTTCCTCCCTCAACCTCAACGAATTTTTCAGGGCGTCGCGCGAGACGCCGCCAGGCGAAGAAAAAGTTTCCTCGGTTCTGCCGCTCTACGGAGGGCCTTCAATATTGAATATAAAATTCACCCTTGGAATATAGGTGTATCAATCGAGGCGAAAATCGAAAACGGAAATATAGCGCCGCTTCGCGGATGAGACAATCGTCTATTTTTCATAAACGATGATCAGCGTAAGGTCGTCTTTGCCCGTCTGCTTCAATCCATGCGAGCTGCCGGGGCGGGTGAGGATCGCGTCGCCAGGTTTGACCGGAAATTCCTTGCCGTTCATCTGCATCAAGCCTTCGCCGCTGAGGATATAATAGACCTCGTCCTCCTTCTGCAAGTGGTAGCCGATGGCCGCGCCGGGGTGCAACACGCGTTTTCGGAAGACCTGTTTGAATCCGGCGGCCTTATCGAAGAAGCTGTAGCCCGTCGAACGTCCCGGGCCTTTGTGTGGGGCGGGGCCGGGTTTGGCCACCTCGGCGTCGCGTTCGAGAATGTAACCTTCGGCTGCGGGAGCCATCGGCTCGCCGGAATTTTGCGTCGCAGACCGCGCCGGAGCTTGGGCCAGAGTTCGGGATTGGCTCCACGTCGCCGCTTGCCAGCCAATCAATACGCCGATCGAAACCAGAATCGTCGCAGTCAAAATCTTCTTCATTTCTCAACCTCCAATTCGATCTCAACAATTAATGGCAGATGGTCCGAACCGATCGGTTCGCCGGTACGCGCGTCCGCGATGCGAATGTCCTCGCTGACCAGGCAATGATCCAGCGGGAGCATCAGACACTTGAAGAATAAAAAAGTCGGCCAGGAAGGAAGCAGGCCGAATCCCTTTCTGACGTTCACAAGCTTCGTTCGTTCGACGAAGCTTGTGTAATAAGGCGACCACGGCGTGATATTTAAATCGCCGACGCAGATCTTCGGCCCCGGCAGATTGTTCAAACAATCGGCGGCAGCCGCAAGCATTCCGTTCCTCAACTTGTAATGGCTATTTCGGATCGGGGTGCGCGGGTGGATCGAAAGGAGCGAGACCAAAGCGCCATCAATGTTCAACTTCGCAAGAATGCTTGGCCTGGCGGCGCCTTCAGGGAAAGCGACTGTCAACCGTTCAAACGGGAAGCGGCTGTAGAAAGCGATCCCCGCCCCGCCGCCTTTTGGTAGTTCCTCGATGAAAGGATATAGACTATGCAGCGCCCGCAGCGATTCGCGCCAGCCCTCAGTCACTTCCTGAACCACAAGCGCGTCTGGGCTGTGCTTTTGCGCGAAAGCGATGAACCTCGCGCGCGCCGTGTTTTCGTAATTGACGTTGGCAAGTATCAGCTTCATGCGGCGGCGGCCATATCGATCGCCTGCCGTTCTTTTCCTGCTGTCATACCAGGGAGCGACCTCCGCCAAATTTATTGCCACGCCAATGGCGGCCGCAAACGCCCAGCCCAGCTCTCGGTAAAAAAGACACGCGAGCAGACAGGCGGCCGAACCGATCAGGTACTGAACTTTGAAATGAGACGCCAGTTCGGCGTATTTGCTCAAACGTCCCAGACGCCCAGCCATACTCAGCAGCAACGCGGAAACCAGGATCAATTGTGTGGCGCACAGAATCAGCTCTTTATCGACGATGAAACTGAGGAGCGTTTTCATGAATCTCTTGGGCCTTGAAACTTATTCCTGCAAGAAGGGAAAAATAAATGCAGGCGGAGTGTAGAAGTGAAAAGTTCAAGTTTCAAGCTCACGGCGGCTAAGCGCGTGATGGCCGAGTTCAATGGGGGCGCGCCATTACTGAATACATCGTTAACTAATATGTTTAGCGTTTTTCTGTGGTGGTCTTCAGATTCATATACAGTCCGGCAGTCGGTACAGTCAGTAAATCGCGAAATCGGGAAGAATGCGCATAAATCGAACGACGCCTGGGTACTGATCGCTTCCAGCGTGCAGTCTCGGCGGGAGGCGCATTGATCGATATCAGACTTCTCCAAAGTCGCCATACTTACGTTGAGCGA
>Ga0154003_1000724_pt1 | contig 10498 bp, 3 predicted proteins | sample TSFL087MetaG_FD_104679 | JGI IMG/M metagenome (GOLD analysis project Ga0154003, IMG submission 104679) | Attine ant fungus gardens microbial communities from Florida, USA - TSFL087 MetaG | ecosystem: Host-associated > Fungi > Mycelium > Unclassified | place: USA: Florida, Lake Talquin State...
GGACGACCGATGGTGGCAGGCCCGGCCGCGCTCCTCAGAGCATATGTCGAGTAGGTCGTATCTTCCGAAGGCCCGTATAGATCGAAAACTCGCTTGATGCCCTCCTGTCGATAGATGTCCTCCACCAGGCGCGTCTTGAGCGGCTCGCCGGCCAGGTTGACGCAGCGCGCCGACCTCGGTACGCCTCCCATTCGCACTAGCTCCGCCATTGCCGAGGGGACCGTATTTACCAGCGTTACTCCTCTTGCCGCAGGCAGGTCGGGCAACTGCAATGCGTTCTCCGCCAGTATTACCTTGCCCCCGCTGCTCAAGGTCACAAACAACTCGAAGACCGAAAGGTCGAAACAGATCGAGGTCGACGCCAATACACCGCCCAGTTCCTCCTCGGTGAATACCTCCTTCGCCCAGTGGACCAGCGCCACCGCGTTGCGATGTTCGATCGCCACCCCTTTGGGCCTGCCCGTAGAGCCTGATGTGTAAATCACATAGGCCAGATTCCCGGCCGTCACGCCGCCGTCAGTACTCCACTCATCCTCAATGCCGATGGCCTCCCAATCCGAATCTAGTGATACAACTCTAGCGCCATGCTCGGGGAGTCGGTCTCTCAACCGCTCTTGCGTTAGCAGCGCCTGCGCCTGTGTTTCTTCCAAAATGTATCCGAGCCGATCTTTCGGATAGTTCGGATCCAGCGGCACGTAAGCCCCGCCAGCCTTAAGTACTCCCAGCAACCCCGTCACCATCTCCAAGCTCCGCTCCACGTACACCCCTACCGTGATTTCCGGTCCTACCCCAAGGCTCCTTAGGTAGTGTCCCAACTGGTTGGCCCGCCGGTTGAGCTCTTCGTAACTCAACTGCCGCTCTTCATGCGCCACCGCCACCGCCTCCGGCTTTCGCGCGGCCTGTTGCTCAAAGAGCCCTTGCAAACACTGCTCAATCGGATACTCGGCGTCGGTCGCATTCCACTCCACCAGCGCCTGCTGCCGCTCGGATTCCGTCAGGATCGAAATCTCCCCAATCCTCTGTTCGGCGTCTGCCGTCATCGCCTCCAAGACCTGTCGCAGGTGTTTCAACAGTCGCTCGATACTCGCCTCATCATAGAGTTCCACAGCATAATCCGCTGTTCCGCTCACTCCCTCTCGGCCTTCGGCCAAAGCAAGAGTCAAGTCGAATTTCACTGACCCGGATTCGATATTGACCACTTCCAGCCGGACTCCAGATGATTGCGCCTTTCCTTTCGGCGCATTCTGAAAGGCCAGCATGACCTGAAACAAGGGAGCGCGACTCAAATCACGCTCAGGCCCCAACTCCTCGACCAACTTTTCAAAGGGAACGTACTGGTGTTCATAGGCTCCCATCGCGCTCTCTCTCGTTCGCTCGAGTAGTTGTCGGACGTTGGGACTGCCTGATAAATCCGTGCGCAGGACCAATTGGTTGACGAAAAAACCAATCAACCCCTCGACCTCTAACCGGTCGCGGTTGGCGATAGGAGTTCCGACCGCAACATCCTCCTGTCCCGCATAGCGGCTCAGCAACAGCTGGAAGCCCGCCAGCAAGGTCATAAACAGCGTTACTCCCTCACGCTGGCTCATCTCTTTCAGCCGCCGTGTCAATTCCGCTGAGAGTCTGAAGGGAGCGCGCGCGCCACGCCAGTTTGGCGCCGTAGGTCGCGGTCGGTCGGTCGGCAACTTCAGCTCCGGCGCGCCGGCTAGCCTCCCCTTCCAATAATTCAGCTGCTCTTCCAGCGCCTCGCCCTGCAACCATTCCCGCTGCCATAGCGCATAATCTGCATACTGTACGGCTAATTCCGACAGCCTCGATCCCAATCCTTGCGTGTAGGCATGATAGAGCTCGCTGAACTCCCTCACGAGAATGCTGCCTGACCACCCATCGCTCGCTGCATGGTGCAGACACAAGAGCAACATATGATCTTTGGCTCCCATCCGCACCAATGCCGCCCGCCACACAGGCCCTCGCTCCAGGTCGAAGGGCCGCCTGGCTTCCGACGCCGAAATCTGTCGTGCGAGTTCCTCGCGCAGGTCTTCCTCGACCTCGCTCAAATCCCACACTGACAACTTCACTTCCGCCGCCTCAGCGATCACCTGGATTGGAATGCCGCCCCGCGAGACGAATCTCGTTCGCAGCGCTTCGTGACGACGCGCCACCTCTCCCAGGCTTTGCCCTAGCCCATTGATGTCGAGGTCCCCACGCCTGCGCACCGCCTGTGGGATGTTGTAGGCCGCGCTCTCCGGCTCCAGTTGCTGGATGAACCATAGCCGCTGCTGCGCGAACGACAGCGGCAGCTCCCGATCCCGGCGCGCCAACGCGATCGGCGGCGCCTCCACTCGCCTGCTCGCCTGACGCTCCCGCTCCACGGCTTCCGCCAGTTCAGCAACCGTCGGGCTCTCGAACAAGACCCGCAGCGGGAGCTCTACTTCGAGCGTCTCTCTCAGCCGCGAAATGACCTGTGTGGCCACCAGTGAGTGCCCGCCCAACTCGAAGAAGTTACCATCCACCCCCACCCACTCCATCCGCAACACCTGAGCAAAGATTCCTGCCACAATCTCTTCCACCGGAGTCCGTGGCGATGCGCTCTCATCAGCTAGCGCTGCCATCGCGGGCGCGGGCAACGCTTTCCGGTCAAGCTTCCCATTTGCGCTCAACGGCAGCTGCTCTAACGTCACAAACGCGGACGGCGCCATATAGTCCGGCAGCCTTCTGCGCAGATACTCTCGCAACTCCCAATCCGGGAAGACATCCTGACCCGACGGCACGACATAGGCCACTAGGCGCTGATCCCCCGGCTCATCCTCCCGTAACGTCACCGCACACTGCCTCACTCCTTCCTTCTGCCCTAACACTGCCTCAATCTCCCCTAACTCAATCCGATACCCACGCAGCTTCACCTGTGTATCGAGTCGCCCCACGTACTCCAAGTTCCCATCCTCACGCCACCTTACTTCATCCCCTGTCCTATAGAGCCGCCCGCCCGCCTCTCCACTGTACGCATCCGGCATGAACCGTTCCGCCGTCTGCCGCGCGTCGTTGAGATAGCCTCGACCAAGACCAACACCACCAACATAGATCTCCCCTGTTGCTCCGACTGCCGTAAAATCTCCGCATCTATCGATTACATAGACTCGGACGTTGCTCATCGGACGTCCAAGGACCACTCCCCGCTCAACGCTCAACGATCCTGAGATCGTCGCGCAAACAGTTGTTTCGGTCGGGCCATAAGCGTCCAGCATCTGCCGCCCGTCCGCCCACTCCCGCACTAACCCTTCCGGACAAGGTTCACCCGCCACTACCAACGTTCTAACTCTGTTCCTCTTTATTCTCCCTACACTCGCTAAAACTGACGGGGGAATGGTCGCCACTTCCACCTCTTCCTGCTCCAGCAGTTCGCGCAGTTCATTCCCCGCCAGCGCTCCATTGGACCTTTTCAAGACGAGCTTCCCGCCGCTCAATAGCGCCGTAGTCCATTCCGACACCGAAGCGTCAAAGCTGAGCGAAGCGAACTGTAAGACCACTGTCCCCGAAACAATGCCAAAGGCCGCCCTCTGGGCAAGGGCTAGATTGCGCATCCCGGCATGCGTCAGACCAACGCCCTTCGGCCGCCCGGTCGAACCAGAGGTATAGATAACATAGGCCAGTTGCGTCTCAGCCACTTCAACCCCAGGGTTAGTCACGGCATATCCAGAGATCGCTTCCCACTCTCGATCCAACTCTATCAACTGCGTCCCAACGTTAGACAGTTCTCTGCGCAGATCGCCCCGGGTCAGCAATACCGATACCTGCGTCTGCTCAAGCATATAGCTCAGCCGCTCCGCGGGGTAACCAGTGTCCAGCGGCAGATAAGCCCCACCGGCCTTGAGCGCCCCCAGCAATCCAATGATCATCTCTAAGCTGCGCTCGAGATAAATCCCCACGATAACTTCAGGCCCAACACGCCTCGCTCGCAAATAATGCCCTAGTTGATTAGCATAACAATTCAATTCATCATAGCTCAGATGGGCGTCCTCGTAACTGAGCGCCACAGCGTCCGGAGCCTTTCTCACCTGCTCTTCGAATATCTGAATAATTCCGCAATTACTACTGTTTTCATCCTCCGTATCGTTCCATTCGACTAGTAATCTCTGTCTTTCGGGCTCGGTCAACATCTGCAGATCGCCGATCGCGGTCTCGGAGCTTTCGAGTGCGGAGCATAAAAGGGAGAAATAATGCTGGATAAATCGCCTTATCGTGATCTCTCGAAAAAGATCGCTCCGATACGCCACGTCGCCAGCGATTCCGTTCGCTGATCTAACCAGTATAATCGTCAGGTCATTCCCAATCTCTGGCAAATCCGTATGAATATTGCTGAGCGCCAGTACTACATCGAACAACGGATATCTGCCGGGAACCGCCGGTATCCCCAAATCCTCCACGAGGCGGGCAAATGGGTAATCCTGATGCTCGAAGCTCTTCCTCAAGGTTGCCTGGACCCGCAACAGGAAAGTCCGAAAGCTTTCCCGTATGTCAATCTCGTTTATGATCGCAAGCGCGTTCGGTGGTTGATGGACTTGACCTTCTCTGCGAAGCGAGGGGCTCCCAACTATGATCGAACTGCTTCCGTTATACTTTTGTAAACAGACTTTTAAAACCGCCAGGAGATAGGCGTATAACAGCGAATCTGAATTGCCGGTGATCTTAGCAAGTTTTTTAGACGCGGCTTCGGGTATAGAAATATTCACTCTCTCCATTGACACTGGATCTTTCACCAGCCGTTCAAAATCTAGTTTGACATTCGATTTTCCTCTTTCACGGGAAAGTTGCTGTATCCAATAACCCTTGGCAGCCTTTAGCCTGGTATCGAAGATGAGCCGGTTCGATTTTGCCGTGAGCATTGCGAGATCCTCTAGTAGACTCTCTGGCCGAAGTCGGTCGTTTTCTTATCGTTTATGTCGCCCTGTAACAGCTGATTCCAATAGGTAATGCAATGCGCATCCTTCTTTGTATTCGCTGTCGCTGTATTTCCAAGTCAACTTGTAAACGGGACTTTGTTTGCTATCAATGTGCCTCTTAACCTCTTCCGACAGGGGCCGGAGCAGCCCCGAAAACAGCACTTTGTGAGGCGAATTCGCGCCGCATTTTCTTGTTTCCATCCAGATCTGCATGCACTTTTCATCCTGCTTAATAACTCTGTCGAATAAATAGTGAAACCAAAAGTACGGATATACTCTTATTACTTTTCTGACAAAGTACGAGAACCAAATTTTAGTTGCGCCGGCATTGCGGTTGATCAGCCTCTGCAAAATTCTGACAGCGACGTGAATGACGTCCCTTGAGAAACTACGGCGACGCCTGTCCCCATTAATATCGCCGTCATTGATCAAGCGACTCCTGTTACTTGAGAAATGATTATCGCGCCAATATTCGTTGGATTCATCGCGCCACTTCATGACAAGGTGACAACCAGGGGCGGACGCCAGAAACCAACTTGCTATCCACCTGTCCTTCGCGGGCTTGTAAAATGCAAAGAAACCAGATGCCGCATATTCGTCCAGCCAGGTATCAAGGGAAATCTGGCAAAAACAAGTCGCATCAACCCACACTCCCCCATGTCGGGCAAGCAGGTTTATTCTTACCAGGTCGGAAAAAGCTTGTTTTATAATACTTTCAGTTTGAATACCCAAACTCTGCAAATCTATATACTGATTTATACTATCTTCATCCAATAACACGAGATTCCAATCAGGATTGTGCTTCTTCCATGAAGCGTAACATTTCTTGACAAGCAGTGGCGCGTTATCAAGACCCTGTAGCCACATGAACCAGATTGTTTTCGGAATGCTATTAAGCGGACTCTTCATTATTCGTTGTGTTCCTTGGTTATGATACGAACAATTCCGCGTAGGTTGTGCTCATCCGTGAGAGCGCAAATTGTTTCTCCTTCTCCGGCAGAAGAAACCATAGCTGAAGCATTACGTTTGTGGCCGTTAAATACTCGCGCCAACCAGGATAGATTTGGAAGGCGGTTTGGTTAATACGTTCGACCGAGTTTTCGGCCTTTCTTTTTAGGAAGTCATAAAGATACTTTTGTCCTTCGGTCGCCTGCGGAATATTTGAGAGTGGAGAGTTCGTGTTATTATGCCTCAGCTCCGGGGCTATTGCCTGCGCCATATTTTCGATGGTTTGACGGCCGCTCTGTTCGATATTAGAAGACCGTGTCAAGAAAAGGTAGAGACGCTCACACTGTTGAATTGGGTTTTCAATCAATTTTTCATATTCGATAAAAATTATATTTTGAGCGGTTTCGGCGCCCTTGAAGATGGCCAACATATATCTTTGCCAGATCAAGAGCGAGGCTGAAATCGGGTATCTATGCCATTTCTGCAAAGAAAGCGCGATATCCAGAGGGTGACGAAGCGGAATCACATAAATAACATCCTCCCAGATGTTCTTCCAGAAAGGCAATAATACCGCCAGCCTCGGATCCTTCCAGAACCAGGGGCGCCCATCCTTTCGCATTGTTTCGAGCAGGCCTAATGCCCTGTTCTTATATTTCGGCTCAAAGGATCTATTTTCCAATTCTTCACAACCGTCATCCGAAGGCGGAATAAACTCTCTCGCATGAACACTGCTAAGCAGCTCGTTGTTGAATTCTATTAACGGCGTATATTCCCAATACCCGCGCGCATTTCTATCGTCGCTTTTCAACAATAGCTTTTCGTCACCCCCATGGAACCCGCAATTGTGTACTAGGTTCGCAGTTAAGGAAGTGCCCCCACGATGCATACCTAACACGATGACGTTCTTTCTCACGCCCCCCTCCTTTGTGTAACATTAACGGGCGATCCGTTAATTCTCGAAAGCACAATCTTAACTGAGTTCTCGGCTTCCTCTAGCTCCCTGAATATTTCACTCATCTCGCCGCACCGTCTTCGAAATGAGGCGCGCGCGTCTATCTCGTTGATCATGGCATGGACCATCTCGACTGAGATTTGGGCAATCTTGCCTCTCAATCCCAATCCATGATGAACAACTCGAGCGGCCACAGCCGGGTGGTCCCTGATCAAAGGAAATATGATCATGGGAACGCCGAAGAAGACACACTCTTTGACGGTATTAAAACCGCCATGAGTGATAGTTATTGAAGCCCGCTTTAATATCTCTAGTTGTGGCGCTTGATTAACGAGGATGATATTTGAGGCGACTGCTCCAAAATCCGCAGGATTCAGGCGCGCGCCAGTAGTCAGGACTAACTGCAAGTCGCTTCTAACCGATACGGCGTTTATGACTGTCTGCAAGACTTTTTGGGCGTCGTTGATCAGATGACTCTGGCTGCCCAGCGAGCAGTAGATAAGCTGCTTATCCCGGCTGAGATCGCTCCACGGGAATTGAACATCTCTTCTTTCCAGATCGATAGAAGCTTCGACGTAATGGCAATTCTCTCTCTTCTTTGTTCGCGGGAAATCAAATTCTTGCGGGCATAAAACCAGTTCCGGCGTATCATGAAGCGCTTGATAGATTGAGGACCTGTTTGGATCTTCCCATGGGTCAAAAAACTGTATATTCAACAAAATGCATGATATCCCAAGGCTTTTAGCCATCAGCGCTACGCTTGATAGCAGGCAGTCGATTATGACGATGTCCGGTCGAATATTTCTGAGGATCTGCTCCAATTCTGAGAATAGCTCCGCGTATTGGTGTCCGCTCCGCGCTGTTAATAACATTGTTTCGAATGTTTCGCCCCCTCCATTTACGACCGCCTGATGGACATAGCCCTTATAAAAAATGCTCTCAAAGATGGGGAGAAATTCTAACTGCTGCATGCGTACGGACTCTTCAAAGTCTCGAATCCCGAGATAGATGACTTGATGGCCGCGTGATTTTAACGACTTGGCCAACTTAAAACTCGGGTTTACATGTCCAGTTTCAGGAAAAGGAATGAAAACAATTTTCGCCATGTTAGGCGCCTCCGATACGTCTACGATGTAATGGAATAACCAGACGCTGAGATTGCTCTGGATGAATAGAAACCTTTTTCAATATGACCGCAAAATGCTGCGCAACCTCAACTATGCCGCTGGGCCAGCGCCGAATCGGGTTGTAACTCCAGGCTCCCACGATTCTCTACATTGGACAGCAAAGGTTTTAGAACAAAAAATGCCCTTCCATATCCGCCCCAGCCTTGCGATCGGGCGGTGTAACGATGCTCACCTGCTCACCCGCCCGGTCGAGCGGGATGTCCAGAATTCTCAACTCGGGGCGCGCGGCAGCTTCGGCCAAGATAATAGTGAGCAACCTGGTCATCTCAGCAATGCTCTCACCATCAAAGAGCTCTGTGTCGTATGTGAAAACCCCCTCAATGCTCGATCCAGAATCTCTCATAGACAAAGTCAGATCAAACATTGAGATCGTTGTCTTGGCGTTGACGGGTTTCAAGCTTAGGCCTGAAAGGATATCTTTATGACGCACAGGGTCCTGGTTCATGGTGAACAATACTTGAAATAAAGGTGTGTAATTTGCCTGACGCTCCGGAAGAAGCGCTTCCGCGAGTTTCTCGAAAGGCAAGTCTTGGTGGGCGTGGGCTCCAAGCGTCACTTCACGGACCTGAGCTAATACTTCTTTGAATGTGGGGTTATCTAACAATTGCGTACGCAGGACCAGAGTATTGATTAGAAACCCAATGAGAAGCTCGGTTTCCTTTCGGTCACGGTGAGCAAACGGCGACCCCACCACAATATCATCCTGTCCGGTGTAGCGGTGAAGGAGCACTTGAAATCCTGCCAGCAAGGTCATGTAGAGCGTGACATTCTGTTGACGGCTCAGTTTCTTGAGGGTGTCAGCCAACGCCGATGGTATTATAAAGAAGTGGTACGCGCCGGCGAAAGTTCGGTTTTTATTGCGCGGCCGATCGGTGGGCAACAGCAGGAATGTCGGGATGCCAGCCAGTTGTCTCTTCCAGTAGGCAAGTTGCGCCTCTATGATCTTTTCCGTCAGGTACTGTCTTTGCCAAACCGCAAAGTCAACGTATTGAATGGCCAGTTCAGCGAGCGATGATTGATATCCCGCGCCGAAGGCCTCGTAGAGTGTAACCAACTCCTTGACCATCAACCCCATCGACCAGTCATCGCTCGCCACATGATGCATACTAAGCAGCAACAGGTGATCTTGGTCCGCCAACCTCACTATTGCCGCCCGCCACACTGGCTCTAGCTCCAGATCGAATGGCCGCTGCGCCTCTCGCCTGATAATCTCTTGCGCTTCGCGTTGACGCTCATCGTCCTTCAGATTTTCCGCATCCCAGACCGGCAAATCGATTTCATATGGCTCATCAATCACCTGCGCCGGTTGCCCATGGATAGTCTTAAACCTCGTCCGCAGCAACGCGTGCCGCCGCGTAATCTCTCTCAGGCCCTGTCGCAACGCAGTTATATTGAGCGTCCCTTGTAGCTGTATTGCATTTGAAAGGTTATACGCGACACTTTCCGGCTCCAACTGCTGAATTAACCACAGCCGGTGTTGAGCATACGACAGGGGCAGTTCTACCTCTCGGCTCACCGGCCGAATTTGGGGCGCCTCCGCTCGCTGAACCGCCCCGCGTTTCCGCTCCACTGCTTGGGCCAGCTCGGCCACCGTCGGATTCTCAAACAGCGCCCGCAGAGTCACATCCACAGCCAGCGCATCCCTCATTCGTGAGATCACCTGTGTCGCTAGTAGCGAGTGCCCGCCAAGCTCGAAGAAGTTCTGTCGCATTCCCACTCGCTCCAGCCGCAACACCTCGCACCAGATGCCCGCCACTATTTCCTCGATCGCAGTCCGCGGCGTTTCGCCCTCCGCCGCTTCCGCCGCTTCGGGCGCGGGGAGCGCCTTACGATCCAGCTTCCCGTTCGGCATCAGCGGCAATTCCGCCAGTTCCATATAGGCCGACGGCGTCATGTACTCCGGCAACTTCCCTCGCAGATACTCACGCAACTCCGCGCCACTCGGCGTTTTCTCTCTCCGCGCCACCACATAAGCCACCAGCCGCTTCCCGCTGAGTTCGTCTTCCCGGACACACACCGCACATTGCCTCACTGACGCATGTCCCGAGAGCGCCGCCTCGATCTCCCCCAACTCGATCCGGTAACCGTGGATCTTCACTTGGTGATCCCGACGACCCAGGTACTCCAGATTCCCATCCGGCAGGTAACGAGCCAAATCCCCTGTGCGGTACAGCCGCTCGCCTGCTTCGGCCCCAAGCGGATTCGGAATCCACTTCTCCGCCGTCAGCTCGGCGCTTTGGAGATAACATCGCGACAGCCCATCGCCACCAAGGCACAATTCGCCGATCACTCCCATCGGCGCCGGGCACAGACGGTTATCGAGTATATAGATCCGGGTGTTGGCTATTGGACGACCGATGGTGGCAGGCCCGGCCGCGCTCCTCAGAGCATATGTCGAGTAGGTCGTATCTTCCGAAGGCCCGTATAGATCGAAAACTCGCTTGATGCCCTCCTGTCGATAGATGTCCTCC
>Ga0154003_1000725_pt1 | contig 10494 bp, 8 predicted proteins | sample TSFL087MetaG_FD_104679 | JGI IMG/M metagenome (GOLD analysis project Ga0154003, IMG submission 104679) | Attine ant fungus gardens microbial communities from Florida, USA - TSFL087 MetaG | ecosystem: Host-associated > Fungi > Mycelium > Unclassified | place: USA: Florida, Lake Talquin State...
CAACCGATAAGGACGGCATGGCCTCTTTTGCGCTCGACCGCCCCGGACAATGGCTTATTCGTCTCGTCCATATGCGCCGCTGCCGAGACTGCGCGGACGCTGACTGGGAGAGCTTTTGGGCCGCCTATTCATTCGGCCTCAAGTAGGTCATTCGCCGGTTCCAGACCCGGAGAAAAGGCTGGCTATGCACATTCCTGATGGTTATCTGAGTCCCACCACTTGCGCAGCGCTGTACGCCGCGGCCGCTCCTTTCTGGTACGTCTCATTAAAGCGCGTCAAACGATCACTGCACACACGATTGATCCCGATGCTGTCGCTGATGGCCGCGTTCTCTTTCGTGTTGATGATGTTCAACCTGCCTCTGCCTGGGGGGACGACCGGGCACGCGGTCGGGATTGGGCTGGCCGCGATCGCGCTGGGGCCGTGGGCGGCGATGCTGGCGATTTCGGTCGCGCTACTGATTCAGGCGGTCTTTTTCGGCGACGGCGGCGTGTTGGCGCTCGGCGCAAACTGCTTCAACATGGCCGTCGTCGGATCGCTCGTGGCGTACGGCGTGTATCGGGTAGTGGCGGGCGGCGGCGCGGGCGCCTCGTCGCGCAGAGTGGTGGCCGCGGCGCTCGCCGGATATACGGCTATCAACGTCGCGGCGTTGCTGACGGCGATCGAACTCGGCGTTCAACCCTCTCTGTTCATGGATGCGAGCGGTACTCCGCTCTATGCCCCATACCCTTTGCGGATCGCGGTCCCGGCGATGATGATCGGACATCTGACCTTCGCCGGGCTGGCCGAACTGATAGTGACCGCCGGGGTCGTGGCCTGGCTGCAACGTAGCGACCCCTCGCTGTTGAAAGACGCCGCGCCGCGCGCAATCGACGCGGAGAAGGTCGCGGGGGATGGGGCCGGGCGTATGGGCTGGCGCGCAACGCGGCCTTTATGGATCGGCTTGACGGCGCTCACGCTGCTGACGCCGCTTGGCCTGCTGGCGACAGGCGTAGCATGGGGCGAATGGGGGCCGCAGGATTTCACTGACCAGCAAATGCGCCGGCAGATCACCGCGGCGTCAGGCGATCAGTCCCCGCCGCCGTACGCCCCGCGAGGACTGGAACAATTGGCTTCGATCTGGACGGCGCCGATTCCCGATTATGCGCCGCCATTTCTGCAAAGCCAGATCTTCGGTTATGTAATGTCCGCGATGTTCGGCGTCGGGCTGATCCTGCTGACGTTTCTGTTGATCGGTCGAGTCTCGCCGCTACGGCGCAAAAAGAATCGGCGTTAGACTGAGAAATTCCTATCAGCGAAAGAAAACTTCCACAACGACGCATCGCATTTCTTGAGCATTCCATCGCTCATCTGCTGGAGGCGATGGAGCATTCGGCTGCGGCTGAAGCGGCGGCTAGTAAGCCGGGGTTGTTGCAGCGTCTCGACCCGCGAGTGAAAGTCGCCGGTTTGCTCGGGTTTCTGGTTTCGTCCGCGCTCGCGCATCGTCTTTCGACCATTCTCGGCGTCTTCGGCGCCGCGCTCATTCTCGCGCTGCTCTCGCGAATCTCCTTGCGCCGATTGGCGAAGCGGGGATGGGCGGGCGCGCTGCTTTTTAGCGGATCGATCGCGCTGCCTGCGGTTTTCCTCACGCCGGGACGAATCATCTTTCGTTTGCCGTTCCTTGATTGGCCGGTGACAACGCAGGGAATAATCAGCGCGGCGTTGCTCATCGCGCGGGTCGAGACGGCGGTCACCCTTTCGCTATTGTTGATCTTATCCACGCCTTGGCCGCTGGTCTTGAAAGCGCTGAGAGCGCTGGGCGCGCCAGTCGTATTGGTCGTGATTCTGGGAATGACGTACCGCTACATCTTTTTACTCCTGGCGGCGGCGCGCGACCTGTTCGAAGCCAGACAGAGCCGGATGGTGGGCGCGCTCAAAGCCGCTGAGGCGCGCCGGTTTGCCACATCCAGTATCGGAGTGTTGCTCAGCAAGTCGTTACAGTTAAGTAACGAGGCGCACCTGGCCATGCTCTCTCGCGGCTTTCGCGGTGAAGTTTACTCGCTCGATGAATTCGCTATGCGGCCCCGCGATTGGATGGCGCTAGCGGCCTTCGCCGGTCTCGCGATCGTCGCGATTTGGACGGGCAGGTGATCAAGATTCGAGACAGAGGATCGCCAAATGACTGTTCCAGTATTTGAAGTTCACAACGTTAGTTACCGTTACCGGGAAGCGCACGCGCTCGACGGGTTGAGTCTGACGATCCATCAGGGACAGCGCATCGCGTTGATGGGCGCGAATGGGTCGGGCAAATCAACGCTCTTGCGGTTGCTTGACGCGCTCTACTTCGCGGAAAGCGGGAGCGTCAAATTTTGCGGCGAATCGCTGACCGAAGAGCGGTTGCGGGATGACGAGTTCGCTTTTCAGTTCCGGCGGCGAGTCGGCTTCGTCTTTCAGAATCCCGACGCGCAGCTTTTCAACCCAACGGTCTTTGACGAACTGGCGTTCGGCCCACTGCAACTGCGCTGGCCGAAGCAGCGCATTGTTGCGCGTGTGAATGAAACGCTCGACCGGATGGAGATCGCGCACTTGAAAGACCGCGCGCCGCACCGGCTGTCGGGCGGCGAAAAGAAGCGCGTGGCGTTGGCTTCAACGCTCATCCTCGATCCGGACGTATTGCTGCTGGACGAGCCAACGGACGCGCTTGATCCGAAGAGTCAGAGCCAGATCATCGATTTGTTAGTGGGCTGGGGCGGCGGAACAAAAACGGTCATCACGGCGACGCACGATCTTAACATCGTCGAGGATATCGCCGATTACGGCTTCATTTTTCAAGGCGGGAAAGTCTCGGCGGAAGGGGCGCCCATTGATCTGCTGCGCGATGAGGCGTTGCTCCGGCGGACGAGTCTGGTCCACGCCCATCGACGCCGGCGCGAATCCGGCGAGATTCACACGCATCCCTACCTGCGCCGCGGCCATGAACGCTGACCCGACTGTCAACGGCCAGGTCTTGAAAGATTCTTTGTAACTCCACAGCCGTTTCCTCCGACAATCCAATTTAAAGCCGTGCATCGTAATTGCCATTGTTATAAATTCACCGTTTGAAATGCGTTCCAATGAAAGGAAAACACCGATGAGTCGCTGGCGCGGACGATGGGAGAACTTCTGAGAACTCGCCGTTAAGGGCGGTCCCCCCGTGCGGGGGAATAAATTAATGGCGTGGCGGATGACGCCGGTAATGGCGAGCGCGAGCGACGGGTCACTGATCAGCCCTGAAGGCTCGCGGGTCGCAGGGGCCCAGAAACAACTATTAGAGGTGACTCGCGACGCCATGCGGGCCGCCGCAGAAGACGTACATCAAGGCCTTCTGGAAACGGTCGGCGTCAAAAGCCGGATGATTGAGAGCGAGAAGTGCGGAATCGCAATCGAACTGCCGCAGGGGGCCGACCTCGAAATGATCGCGCGGGCCATAGACCTGGAAAACGTCGAGGCCTGGCTCGGCGAAAACGGGCAGGTTCACGTCGCCATCGGCCCGTGGTATTCGACCAAGGATGTGGACCAGGTAGTCCTGACTACCACCAAAGTCGTTCACGTTCTGCTTGGTTTGCACGCGGCGCCTGCGGGGCCGCAGGATGAAAATCTGACCTTTGCGCAGCGCCTGATGCGATCCGCGGCGGACGTGCTGGTCCTGCTCAAGCCGTCCGATCGTTGAGACGATTGTCGGCGCGTCATTATCACATTAGCTCTGATGTCAAAGCCTCGTTCCTCAACTCGTGACAAGCGCGCCGGCATTTTGCCTGTTGCGATCCTAACAGCGGTTTCGGCGATCCTCGTCGCCGCTCATCCGCTGGGCGGTTTCACCATTAGCCATTACGCGCGCCTCGAAGTGGGCGCGGAACGGATCAAGGCGCGCTATGTTGTGGACATGGCCGAGGTCTCCACGTTTCAGGAGTTCGACGTGATTGACACCGACGGCGACCGCTCGCTATCACAGGCGGAAAAGGACGCCTATCTGGCGCGTATCACACAGCAGTACGCCGATAACCTGGTTCTGACGATTGACGGCGCGCGCGTCCCGTTGCGTGTGGGAGAGAAACGGCTGAACTTGCAACCCGGTGACGGCGGTCTGCCGATTTTGCGCGTCGAATGTGATCTGGTGAGCGAGATTCCCACGGGAAGCGCCGGCAAAATTCGTCGCCTGCGCTTTGAAGATGAGAACCGCCGCGAACGCAGCGGCTGGCGCGAGATCGTCGTGCAGCCTGCGGCTGGCGTCGCGGTCTTCGACAGCACGGCGTTCGGCAATGGCGTGACCGATGAGTTGAAAGCCTATCCGCAAGACATGCTCAATCGTCCGCTCAGCGAACGAAGCGCGGAACTGTCATTCACCACGGCGCAGACCCCAACCGGAGCGCGACCGCTGCTGACGCGCGATGGACGGCAGGTTGAAGTCAAGAAGCGCGACCGGCTGGCCGAACTGATCAACGTCCCCGAATTGAACTTCAAGGTGGCCCTGTGGGGATTGTTGTTCGCGGCTTTGCTCGGCGCATTGCATGCGATGTCGCCTGGACATGGCAAAACGATCGTCGGCGCGTATCTGATCGGCTCACGCGGCACGGCCAAGCACGCGGCCTTTCTCGGTCTGACCGTAACTGTCACCCACACCGCCGGGGTCTTCGCGCTCGGCCTTGCGACACTCGCGGGCTCGCGGTACATCCTGCCCGAAAAGCTCTTTCCCGCGCTGAGTCTCGTCTCGGGCGTAATGGTGGTATGCATCGGGCTGAGCCAGTTTGCGCGAAGGCTGCGCGCCGCCCTGGGATGCGTCCCGCACAAGGGCCATCACGATCACCATCATCACCACGATCACGGACACGATCGCCATCATCACCATCACGACCATTCGCACGGCCACACGCATTCCCATGGCGATCACACGCATGATCATGGCCACTCCCATCTGCCGCCGGAGCGCGTCACAGGGCGAAGCCTGCTCGCGCTCGGAATTTCCGGCGGATTGCTGCCCTGTCCGTCGGCGCTGGTCGTTCTGCTTGCGGCAGTCTCACTGCATCGTGTCGGTTACGGGCTATTGCTGGTACTGGCCTTCAGCTTAGGCCTGGCGGGCGCGCTGACCGCGGTAGGATTTTTGTTCATCTATGCGCGCCGCTTGGTTGACCGCCCGATGCTGGAAAACACGGGCTTGCTCGTGCGCGCGCTGCCGGTTGTCAGCGCGGTGGTCATCACCTGCGTCGGTGCGGTGATTTGTTATCAGTCGATGGCGAAAACGGGGCTGACCATCGCAGCGGTAGTGGGGACAATTGGATTGCTACTTTCTCTCAGAAGTTAGCATGGACTTCTTGCAATCCACTCTTGGCATTCGGGTTCTTCCCAAATTCGCTCAGTCAAACCTATTGTAATCCATTACATTATTTGCCGAAGTTCTTCACGATTTTGGTTCTGGGGGGCAAGTTGGTGAAGCGCAATGAAGCGAGCGGCGTCTGCTATCGCCAGACTCATCAGCTACAAGGCTAGCATTTCTTCGCAGAGTTCATGTAACGGCGCCGTAATTGGCCACTCGCACGGCGGTTTCGACGCCGGGTTTAGCGCGAGGGGCGTACGCGAGCGGTATGGCTACTACCGCAACCCCGCAACTCAACAATGATAGTTCATTTGGCGCGCCGGGCCGGTTTGGTTTTATGATGCGAGGAGGAATGAGCGGCCTTCTTCCTCGCGACGATTTTCTGCGCGGGTAGCGTCAGGAACAGATTCCCATGCTTGACGCCTTTCAGGCTGATCAGCGCGTTTGCAAGTTCGCGGATGTCAGACGCCCTGCCTCGCAACGCGATCAATTCCATACAATCGTCGTGGCTGATGTGGACGTGCAGCACCGAAACGACCAGTCCGTGCCGCTCGTGTTGAATCGCGCCCATTCGCTCGGACAGTTCGCGGGCGTGATGGTCATAAACCAGCGTCAAACTGCCCAGCACGTCGGCGGTGTCGGGGAATTTCTCCAGTCGCGCCTGCACGAGCGCGTCGCGCATCAGGTCGCGCAGCGCCTCGGAGCGATTGCTGTAGCCTTTGTCCGCCGATAGCCGGTCGAAATTCACCATTAATTCTTCCTCGGCGCTCACGCCGAAGCGGATCAGATCACCCATTGCTTCCCCTCTTGTCAGTTGTAATTAAAGTCACGACTGATCTAAGTATAGGGTTGACCGGGTGAATTTGGGAAGAAGCTTGAACAGTGAGAGAGGATTGTGAGATGTCGAGATGCCGCCGTATCTTCCGGCGGCATCCCGTTTTTAATCTCTGCGCTAATCCTTCTTGAAAAAACGAAACGTCATTCCTCCTGACAGCGTGCGCGGATACCCCGGCGTGGCGTGAATCCGCGAAATGATCGGGTCGCCAGGCCTGATCCTCGATTCAAAAAAGTTCTGCGTCTCGAAGTAACGTTTGTCGGTCAGGTTGTCGATTGAAAAGTTGAGTTCGATCCAATGACGAATCTGTTTGCTTACGCCCATGTCCAGGACATCCAGCCCCGATGCGCGAATTCCGGGATCTACGGGATCGAGGCGGTAGTTGCTGGTGTGGCGCCAGCGCAGCGAGCTGCTGAAGCCCCGCCAGCCGGACATTGTCAGCCCTGCGTTGGCGACGATGTGAGGCGAACTGTCAATGTACTTTCTCTCTCCCGGCGCCGGATCGTCTTCATCAAAGAAGTTATCGCGGAAGAAAGCGTTGGTCACTTTCGTCATGCCGGCGCTGAAGCTCAAATAGCGCGTCAATTTCATCGCGGTCTTTAATTCGAAGCCGTAGGCGCGGCTCGGCCCTTTGAATTCAAAACTGCCGTCATCGGGGATGTAGACCTGCTCGTTCGAGCGATCGATCAGGAACATATCCATGCTCATGCTGAGCCGATTGAAATTCTGCGAGGCTCCGACCTGGTAAAAGTCCGTGGTAGAGATTTTCGGCCTATCGGGCTGCTGCACGACGCCGCGCGCGTCCTGGCTGGAGATGCCGCGACCGTAATTGAAATAGAAGGTCATCGGCATACGCTCAATCGGCGTCAGCGCCAAATTGAATTTAGGCTGCGCGCGCGATGACCCTTGCGCGCCCGAGGCCGTCGGATCGATGCGGTCATCAACATCGAAATGGAAATAATCGTAACGAACCCCGCCTTCAAGATGCAGACGTCCGCCGAGCAGGTAAATCCCTTGCTGAACGTAGCCCGCCACATTGGGCACGCGCGCCAGCGCGCTGGTCAACAGAACGTCAGGGTTGGCCTGGTTATCCTGCGAGATGAATTTGCGACTCGGCGTCCGATTTATAGTAGGGAACAGTCCGACGTTGATCTGATTGGCGTGAAAGTTCGCTCCCACATTCAGCACCAACCGCTGACCGGCGACGGTGTAGGGCTTCAGGTATTGCGTGTTTACGCCTTCCTGCAAGCGAGAATCGTGCTGCTGGATTTCATCGCCGAACATCTCATCGGTCAGGAAGAAAGTAAAATTCGACCAGAGATCGAACATCGAGCGCCCCAGGAAACCGTCTACCTTGAAGACACTCCCGTCGGCCAGATCCTGCCGGTAGTAGGCGGTTAAAATACCAGTCCGCACGCGCCCGCCGTTCTGCGGGTCGATGAAGCCGAAACGATCCAGTCTTCCCGCAAAGACTTCATCCAGCGGGATCTGTCCCGAAGAAAAGAAGTCATTTCGCCCAAAGTTGAATTTGAAACCGATTTGCTGATTTTCGCTCAGCCGATGGATGTAGTTACCCGTGACGTTATCGCGCTTGTAGTTGAGAGGACTCTTGAACGGCCCGTCGGTCCGTGAGCCTTCGTAAGCGACCAGCGCCTTGTCGCTCTTCAGCTCCGGGCTGTAGGCCATAAATGTGCGGAACGTGCCGAACGACCCGCCCTGAAAACGCGCCGTGACTTGATCAGGCAACGACTCCCTCAATCGAATGTGAACGACGCCGAGGCCGGAGAAATCGCCGTACTCGGCGCTGAACGGCCCGTTGAGGATGTCCACATCCTGGACGAGTTCGGGGGTGAGCGATTTCAACTGGCCGAGATAGCCTTGTCCGTGACCCTGCGTGCCTTGATTCTGTTGAACGTTATCCACGAGGACCTTCAACCCGCCGTTGACGCCTCCATGGTCCAGGTTGAAACCGAAGCGGCGGATTTCGAGCGATTTGCCGCCTCCCTCGTGTTGCCCCGCATTGATGCCCGCGTCGAGCGTGTGGAAGACCTGGTCGTCGCGTGAAAAGAGCGTGTCGCGGTAGACGGCTTCATTGCGGCGATCGATCGTCGGATCTAGTTGTGAAGCTGTGATCACCAGGCTGTCGTGAACCTGCGGGATAAGATAGCTGATTTCAAAGCGTAGATTCGCTGTCAGTTCACGGGCGTCGATCTTGCGCTCCAGCGTGATGATGTTTTTGCCGGTGATCTTCACGATCAGCGCTTCGGCGGGAACGGCCAGGCTGAAATTGCCTTCACTGTCGCTCGTCGCGGTCAATTCGCCCGCGGAAGAGCGAACGGTGATTGTCGCCCCAGGGACTACTTCGTTTTTGCCGGTCGTGATCACCCCGGAGAGAGTCCGTTGTGATTGCGCCCGCGCCGCTAATTGTGGGGAGATTAGTAATGGAATAGCCAGTATTAGGGTGAAGAAATACTTCATTGGGTCCTCCTGGATGATATTTCCGACTTCGGATTCGCATGGATTCTTGGATAAGAGTGAATGGGGCGCCGGCATGATCGCCGGAGATTCGCAGACTCGGAGCCATCGTCGTTTCAACAGCGGTCGAGGCGCTGGTCAACCTATGGCGTACGGCCATAACACAAATATTGAATTCGTGTTATGGCTAATCAGTTTGAAGGAAGCCCTAACAAAATTCAAGCCCTGGCGAAAGAGTTGCGCTCAGCTTGCGCTTCGCCAAACTCCATCCGGCTGTATTACTAATTCAAAACCCGCGTCTCGCTATCCACTCATTGGTTGATTACGACCATTGGTTAGGCATCCATAGCAGTGTTACTCCAGTTCGTGAAACTGTCCCGTCTTCACAAGCCTGCTATCCATTTCTGTTCACCATCCACTCGCTGGTTGATTACGACCATTGGCTGGATTTCCATGGGAGTGTTACTTCAGCTGGTGAAACCATCCCGCCTTCACAAAATTGCCATCCATTCCTGTTTGCACTCCACTAGCTGGTTGATTACGACCACTGGTTAGATATTCATGGCGGTGTTACTCTCGTTCGTGAAATTATCCCGCCTTTATAAACCTGCAATCCATTTCTGTTTTATCGGTCTTTCAAGAAAGAGAAATCATGATGAAATTGCGCCTCTTGGAGGCGAATTTCTCTGGTCTGTTCGTTTTCGCGTACACCGCTTCCACAACGTCGTTCGGGCAGGTCAGCATCAACGGTTCTTTGACATGATCGCGTCTCTGAACCAACCCGCGCCAGATTCAATTCGGACTGAAACTCAATTTCTAGGTATTGATGGAGATTGAATCACGTTCTTGATCTTTCCGGAGATGATTCTATGGAAACAACTTGGCATGACATTCGTTACGCGGCTCGGTGGTTGATAAAAAAACCAGGCTTCACCGCCATAGTCGTAATGACGCTGGCGCTAGGCATCGGCGCGAACAGCGCCATCTTCAGCTTCGTCAACGCGCTGTTGCTGCGCCCGTTGCCTTACAAGGACGCCGACCGGTTGGCGCGCATCGCCGCGGCGCGCGGCAATGAAGAAGGGCGATTCTCAATGCTCGAGCTGAGGGATATGCGCGAGCAACTCACCTCGTTCGAGCAGATCGGCGCCTACATTCCCGGCTCGCAGTACAACTGCAGCGGCGACGGGCCGCCCGAAGAGTTCTCGGCGGTCTTGGCGACTCGCGAATTCTTCGAAGTGATGGGCGTGCCGCAACTGCACGGCGGAGTCTGGCCGCAGGAGTACGATCGTGAACGCAACTTCGGTGTCGTGTTAAGCTACGAAGTATGGAAGAGGCGCTTCGGCGGCGATCCGAATGTGCTTGGGCGCAAGATCACGCTCGACGCCGCGCCGTTCTATACGATCTATGGCGTAATGCCGCCGCAGTTCAACTTTCCCGCCAGCACGCAACTCTTCCGCTCAATTGCGATCAACAAATCCATGCCGAACTACGAGGAGCGCGACAAACGGAACGTCTACGCAATGGCGCGGTTGAAGCCGGGCGTGACCGTCGAACAGGCGCGCGCCGAGCTGAACGGCTTTAGCCGACGGCTGGCTCAAACATATCCGGACTTGAATAAAGGACTGAGCTTCACGCTGAAACCGTTGCGTGATCTCACGGTCGGCGTTGTGCGCCCGTACCTTTGGCTCCTTTTGGCGGCGGTCGGTTTCGTGCTGTTGATCGCCTGCGCGAATGTGGTCAATCTGCTGCTCACGCGGTCGCTGGCGCGCGGTCGGGAGATCGCGATCCGCACGGCTCTCGGCGCGGGGCGTCGGCGGCTGATTCGTCAGTTGTTAACCGAGAGCGTTTTGCTGGC
>Ga0154003_1000727_pt1 | contig 10475 bp, 12 predicted proteins | sample TSFL087MetaG_FD_104679 | JGI IMG/M metagenome (GOLD analysis project Ga0154003, IMG submission 104679) | Attine ant fungus gardens microbial communities from Florida, USA - TSFL087 MetaG | ecosystem: Host-associated > Fungi > Mycelium > Unclassified | place: USA: Florida, Lake Talquin State...
CTAGTTAGGTCCACCCTCCATTGCGTCTCCGGGTCGTGAAGACGGTTGTCCGATTTGACGGCGAAAATAATGGACGCCAGGCGCTCGCAGTAGTCGCTCATCGCCGGATCGCCGGCCAGTTCGTCGGTCAGAGCTTCCATTCCCTTGAAGACGGCCAGCGGGGCAAGCCTTCATGGCCTGTCCACCGACAGGTTTCCGGTTTCGACATGCCTGTTCACCGCCATTACAGCGGGTAACGCCGTTTCCAACACGACTACGGAAACTTCCGTATTTACTGGGGCCACGCCCAGCGCCGGCTCTACCCGGACCATTGAGGCAGGCTCGGCCGCCATCGGAACGGTTTACAAAATCTTTCTCCCCGCGCAATTGCTTGCGACGGGATCGCCGACCCTGAATATCAGGGTCAAGCTCGGCTCTACCAATATAGCGATCACCGGCCCTGTCACGGCGCCGAACACCGCAAACGGCCTGCTCTACTTGGAGGCCTACATAACTGTTATAGGCGTAGGGGGCGGCGGGGCTGCGAGAGCTGAAATACAGGGGAAAATGCTTCCGGCTATCGCCGGCGCTGTAACGCCTGTGTTTTTTGTCGGGACCATAGGGACCGTAGGTATAGATTTCACGGTCAACCAGACCATAGACGTAACGGTCGAGTGGGGGACTGCGAACGTTGGGAATCTTGTCCAGATGATTCCTGATGTGGATATAGAGAGGGGCAGGTAGCGACTTGCCGATCTCTCATGGCGCGCGTCGCGTCAACCACGGCGACGAAGCCGATCGCGACCTGCTGCGCCAGGTCTACCGGTGGGCGGAGGCAAGCCCGGCGATCTACCTCGAAGGCTCCGGCTACCGCGACGCCGAAGACTTCCTCGATCCGCCGCTCGGCTCGGTCGAATACCTTGTCTTCGCGGACGACCGCCCCGTAGCGCTCGTGACGCTGATCCCGCTCGCGACCGTCCGCAAGGTCTACCAGGTCGGGCTGATCACCAACCCGGAGGCCTCTCTCCGCAAAATTTGCAAAATCCTCCGCGGGTTCATGGGGGCGGTCTTCGAGGCGATGGCGCAGGCGCTCTTCGTTGATCTGCCCGACTCGCCTGAATTCTCGCGGACCAGAAAATTGGCGAGGTTTTTCGGCTTCGAGCAAGTCTCGAAGACCATTTTCCTGATTTCAAAATATGGGCACGCGCAAAGATCCCAAGCAATCTCAGACGCAGACGCAGAACTCGACCACCAATTACCAGGGCGCCTTCATGTCCTCCCCGGTGACGCCGGAGGAGCAGGAGCTGAAGGACTACGACTACAACTCACCGGGCCTTGACTCCGGGACGAAGTCGCTCTTCAACAGGCAGCGGCAGGACGCGGTCGAGAGTCTCGCCGACGTGACCAACCCATACACGAAGGCGCGGATGCAGCAGATTATGTTCGAGGAGATCGGCGCGAATGAGGCGTCGGCCCTCACTGCCACGGACCGGGAGCGCAACGCGCAAAAGTTACAGAACAAACAGTTTCTCGCGGGCCTTCGCAGGCCTCAGTACATTCAAACCGGCGTGACGTCGTCGGGGACGGGGACCGGAACGACCACGCTGCAGAACCAACAGTCAAATCTGCTCGCCAGCCTGCTCAGCGGAGGCCTCGGCCTGGCCGGCGCGTTCGCATAATCGGAGAAACACATGCCGCAAGTAGCCGAAATCCCAATCGACGTGACGAAGATTACGACGGCGCCCAATAGAAGCGACATCATCGCGGTTAACAACGCGCAGCGCGCGACGCTCATGATCCAGACCTCCGCTCCTCTGACGGTCGGGGTATGGCTCCTGAAGGCACGCTCACACCTGACACCTCGATCCCGGGCCAGCTCATCGCGACGCTGAACTTCCCGGCAACGCCCGCGCGAGTGGCGAGCGTGTCCGTTGACCTGCCTCAGAAGCTGGTCTACGTCGAGCAGCAGGCGGCGCCAGTCGGCGGGACGATCGAGAAGATGAGCCTCTTGGTTCAATGAAATACGCGGTCGTCTTCATGACCTGGGCGAGCCTCATGCTTGCCTACCTTGTCGCCGGCGCGCTCCTGATCCCGTTCGAACACCGCCATGCGTACCAGACCTGCCCGAAGGACAGGGCTTATTACGTGTCGAACGCGCTGTGGTGGGCTGTGCCGCTGACGTGGTTCCTTGCGCCGGCGGTCACAACCGCGATGGAGAGGTCGGCGGGCGCGGCCCTGTTCGTCTCGGGCGCGGCGCTGCTGATCTGGGCCCGCAGGGTCAACCCGTTTTTCATTCCCGTCATCCGCGAGCCGCGTTGGATCATCGAGGAAGGGCCGTACCGCTGGTTGAGGCATCCGGGCTATGCAGGCTTCGCCCTGATGGCCGAGGGAACATTCTTAACGCTCGGCCATTGGGTGGGCGTCTTTCCGCTTGCCGCTTACATTCTCTTACTCGTCTCCCGCGCGCGGCGGGAAAACAGAATCTTCCACGCCCTGCCCGAGAAGAAAGTTATTCAGAGATGCCTTTGACACGCGAGCAAATTGAGGCGGTCAACGCGGCGGATCGCGATCGGGTTACAAGAGCGCTCAAGCATCTGACTGACGCCAAGAACTCGGGGAGCCATGTTGACGACCCCGACATTCGCGAACTCGACGGGGCGCTGCGAACGCGCCTTGCCCAATTGGATACCCTCGAGGACAGGCAAAGAATCTCCGAGATAGTCGAAGGCGCCTTGGCGATTATCAACGAGGAAATCCAATCCGACCCTGGCGCGTCCATCAAGACGGATTCCTAAAACCCTATGCCAACTCCCGGCGTCATTGAATATCCGGCCGCGCTGGATACCGCGCTGAGCCTTATCGAGGTCAACAATAACGCCCTCTCCACGCTTACCGCGGGCATTAGCGTCAGCGACCTGCTTATCCCGGTCGCCGACCCCGGCAAGTTTCCAAACTCGGGCTTTGTCACGCTCGTTGACTCTCTGACTACTCCGACCAAGATTGAGATCCTCATCTATACCTCGAAGAGCGGCTCCAACCTCGTCGTCCCGCCAGGCGGGCGCGGCGCTCAAGGGACATCGGCCTTCGCTTTCTCGACGGGCAACTTCGTGGACATGAGGCCGACCGCGCGCCACCACACCGTTCTCCGCGACCTGCTGATCGCCATCGAGCAGAAGCTCGGCATCGGCGCAGACACGCCGGGCGCGGGGATTCAGGCGCTGATGTCGAACGGCTCGGGCGCGAGCCAGTGGCGAGAATTGACCGGGGGAGACGTGGCCAACGTCGTTCGCCCCGACCTGGCTACGCCGCAGGCGATCATCAGCGATCTGACTATCTCGAAAGGCGCTCCCCAGCTAGCCTTGACCCATACCGGAGTCGCAAAAACCTTCATTGCGGTTGTAAATGGCCTCGGTCAATTGGTTATTGGTGAATCGGGAGTAAGTAACGCGATCACGATAGATCCCACTACCGGCGTGGTGATATTCGAGGAAATCCCCTTCGGGCCTGCGGCGAATCCCACGTTCCCCAATCAGTTTGCGAGGAAAGAGTACATTGACACCAGAAGGACCCGATGGGCAGCTAACTTCGCCATAGCCGATCCGTCAACCTTTCCTCTCAACTCATTTAGTCAAGGTCAAAAGGCGTTTATACCTGGTTCTACTTTTAAGGCCCTGGAGATTGGACTTATTTTTAGCGACGGAAGCGCGTCAGGGTCATTTACCATTGAGATACGGAAACATCCCTTTAATAACCAAAGTAGCCAGACTGTTATAGGAACCATCACTGTAAATCCCGGCGCATTGGGAGTCGGCATGGTTGTGAATCCCGCAGACCATACCTTTGGAGCAGGAGATTTCCTGTATCCAATATTGACCGCTAGATCAAGTCCCGCGCAGAAGGACGTTAGTATTTTTGTTTGGGGAGAACAAGCGCCAATAGATCCGTTATAGAAATATGTCTTTAGTCGTCGCGCAACCTACCACCAACGAAACCCCCGACGCCGCTCAGGGCGGGGCCGCCGTGGCCGGAATAACCAACACGGGGCATGGCGCCACCTCTACCTCATCTTCAGCTACAGGAATCGCCCCCTTCGGAACCGATAGTGATTCCGATTCCAAATCGGCCAGATGGTTTGGATTGCAGAATGTCGGCGGGCAAAAAACAAGCGTCAGGCTCAAGTTCAGTTGGTCGGCCGGTGGTAGTTGTAACGCTTCAGGCGGCCTGGGGGGAAGCGACCCACAAATCAACGGAAACGCGTCGAGTTCTTGCAGTTTTCAGATTGAATATTCCCTGAATGGGGGAAGTAATTGGACGACCCACGTCAGCGATTCGGCGTCCGCCTCTTCTTCAGGGCTAACTGGCGACTCCGATTCGTTCGACAATGACGGCTCAGCCGACATCGCGTTGTCTAACGGGCAGGATGTCAGCCAGATTCAAGTTAGAGCGCTGTACCAATCCAGCGCTGACGCGGAGGCTGGACCGCGCCGCTCTCCGAACGCTCGGCAGAGGCTGAAAGCGCTGAAGCGCGGCCCCTCCAGGAAGCGGCTCCGGCCCGCCGTCCGACGGAGCGGCTATTCGTTCCGAAGGCCACGGCGGAGAATATCGAGGAACTCCGCGACCGCCGCGACGTATTATCTCGCCTGCGGTATGACAGGCCCGGCGAGCTGACGCAGGACCTGAACGACGAGTATCGCGAGCTCGGGTCGCGGATCGGTGAGTTCGATAACGATCGGGCGAAAGCCGCGCGCGGCGGGCGCCCCAAACTCGCCCCGCCTCCGGGCGCCGACGAGCGGCCTTATCAAGCGATCTCGCGCGAGGACATGCGCCGCGCGTTCGCGACGGCCGAGGAGAGGCTCGAAGCGGAGAGCAAGCGCGCCGCTGAGGCGCTGCCGAAGAGCGACACCGAACTGCTCGAGCGCGGCCGCGCGGCCGTGGATGCGCTCTTCGCCGAAGTCGAAAGTGACGTTGACGCGCTTGATCTGTTGGATCGGGCGATAGAAGGAGACTCCGATGCCAGAGAAGAACTCATCCGATACGCCGACGAAGGCCACGCAATTGACGCCGGCGCCGTCGAGTCCATCCTCGACGCCCGAAGAGCCGGCCGAGAGCGAGAGCGCGGGCGTATCAGACAGATCGCTCAAGCTCGCAGAGGCCAGAATCCAGATGAAGCAGGCGTTGCTCGATATGGCGCGGACCGGCCGGCTGTCGAGGCTGGCTCGCAAGCGCGCGAACTCTCGCCTGAAGACCTCGAAGCCCTCAGTCAAAACCCCGAAGAAATAGCCGACGAGGGCTACGATCAACATCTACAGACCCTCGAAGGCCTCAACAACGACCGCATTCGCGGCCTGGTCGAGATGCCCGAGTGGGCGACGCGCCAACTGGAGGCCCGCCTCAAGCAGGCAAACGAGATCCGGCGCGGGCGGGTGAAGGAGAAGCGACTTGGGCCCAAGAATGAGCCGCCAGCGGCGAAAGCCGCGCCGCTGAGCAAGGTCGAAGGCGGCCGCCGCCTGGTTGAGCAAGCGAAGAAGAAGGAGGCCGAAGAGGCCCCCACCGTGGTTCACCCTAACCCCGAGATCGACCGAAAGCCTATCCTCGCCGAGACCAATCGCGGAACAGTTCTCGTCGCCAATCCCAACAACAAAACCGGCGTCTCGGAGGTCAAGGACCGCTCAGACTCCCCAGCCGAACACAAATTCTCTTCCACGCAAGTAAATTTGCCGGCGGAGGTTGCCGACAGGATCGTCGCCTTCGGCAAGCGCATCCCCGACGCCGACCTGGCCGACAACGGCCGCGAGACTGAGCCTCATATCACCGTGAAATATGGCCTTCATGGCTGGGATGCAAAATTTGCAGAGGAGGCGCTCGCTGGCTAGAAGCCCGCGCGGGTGACGTTCGGCAAGGTCTCTCTCTTTGAAACGAATCCGGACTTCGACGTGGTGAAGGTCGAGGTCAAAAGCGAAGATCTGCGCCGGCTCAACAAGAAGGTCTCCGAGTCGCAACCGGTGACCGACACGCATCCGACCTATCGGCCGCACGCCACGATCGCTTACGTGAAGAAAGGGAAGGGCGCTCGCTACGTCGGGAACGGCTTCCTGGAAGGGCAAACAGTCACACTTGACAGCGTGACGTTCTCCGGCCGCGACGGCGAGCGGGTGGAGATCCCGCTCACGGGCGGGCCGAAGTCCACCGGCGCCATCCCAGCCGAAGCGATGATCGAGCTACGCGCGCCAGGCGCGCCGCCCTCGCCGCTGGCCGCGAAAGGGAAAGAGGCGCCGTCGGGCGGGCGCCAGAGCTATGTGATTCCGGACGAGGCGATGCCGGAGCTGCGCGAGAAGGCGAAACAGGGCGCAGGCGGGACCTATATGGGCATTGGCTTCGGCGCGCTACAGCCCCTCTTCAACCGTCCCGCGCCCCCTAAGACGACCCCTCTCCGCCAGATCGCCGATGCGCTGGGCCACGAGGCCCTGAAAATCGACGCCGCGTCCATAGCCGACGAGGCGATAGACGCGCTCGCGGCGGCCGTCGCGCGCGGCAAAGCCGGCTCGCTCCCCTATGCCCGCGCCGTGTACTGGGCCGACAAGCTGAAGGCCAAGAAGGTCGCCGGGCGCCTCAAGAATCGCCGGGTCAGTTTTATCACCGATGCGACGAACCTGGTCCAGGAGGTCGCCAAGCAATCTGTAGCGATGGATAGCGCGAAGCGCGGCAGTCTCGTGTGGGAGAAGGCCAAACTGGAACTCGATCGGGCGCGCGTGAAGCTCTCCAATCATCTCGCCAGGTCAGGCGAATACACTCACCCGGCGGAATACGCCGCGAAAGGCTATAAAGCCTCGCTGCTCTCCGCGCCGCATATCCCCTGGTTCAACGTCGTCGCGCAGGTCTCGCAGTTTCCGTTTCACGAGGCGCAGAAGTCTATTGATTTTCTGGTTCCGTCCAAAGTCTTCCAGAAGTGGGGTATCCCCTACGAGAAGCCTCCGGCCGACATCACGACCTGGGCGCCGGCGATGGCGCGCGAGCTGGGCGCGATCGCGAGCGGCGCGAAGTCGTCATTCGGCGACATCGGCGACATGCTATGGTACGGCGTGACGGAGACCTCGCTCGACGTCGAGGCGGCCCGCCGGCTGACCGGGACAGAGGCGGCCGGCGAGGCGACGGACAAGTACGAACTGGGACGCCGGCCACGCCTCATTCCAGGCCTCGACCAGGCGATTATGGCCGTCGGCCGAATCCAGGGCGCGGCGGACATTCCGATCTATAACGTGGTCTTCGCCACGGCCCTCGCCGCTCAGGCCGACGCGACGGCCAGAAAGATCGCGAAGGATAATCCGCAACTGAATCTCTCGAAGAAAGACATCAAGGACCTGGCGCGGGATCTCGCGAACCAGCCGTCGCCGGCGATGCTCGTCGCGGCGGCCGACGAGGCCGACCGCTTCAAGCTCGACTACCCGACCTGGGGCTACAATGCGCTTCAGGCGATTCGCAACCTGCCGGTCGAGAAGTTCGCGGGCCGGGACGCCGACGCGACGTTCAAGGCCGCGCTCGACTTCCTGATCCCGTTTAGCAAGATTCCTCTCGCTGCCGTGGACACGGCGTTTTTCCGGTATTCGCCTATCGGCATGGCCCGCATTCTCGCGCCGCGTTACGGTCGCCGCTCGAACGCGCTGCGCGCGAAAGCTGAGGGCAAAGAGTTCACCGGCCGGTTCAGGACCGCCGAACAATTCGGCCGTGACACGGCGGAACTGTACAGACAAAGCATTGTTGGGACGCTCGCCTGGGCGACTCTCGGACTGCTCGGCAGTATGGGTTATATCGCCTTCACCGGCGGCGGAGACGATGACGATCGCGCCGGCGGCGCTGTCCGTGAAGCGCTTGGCGAAAAATACACGCCGGAATTGATCGTCGGAGACACGGGCGTTGACGTCGGCAGGCTCGGCGCTGTGGGCCAGGCGGCGGTGCTTCTTGGAAGGACATCTGAGGCCTTCAGACAACGATACAACCCGAGGAGGGAAGCGCCTGAAGACCTGGGGCGGCGCCTGGGCCGGGCCGCCGCCGCGGGCGTGGAAGGCTTGGCGCTGGACACGCCTTTGGGACGCGGGGCGGAGGATATCTTTGACGCGGTGAAAAAGGCGAAGCAGCTTCCGGACGAAGGGGAGGATCCCGGCGCCGGCGAGATCGCGGCGGCGATCGGCGGCCAGTTCCTCGGCAATAAAGCTCGCGCGCTCGTTCCCGGAATCGTTCGCGAGGCCGCTCGGATGAGGGATGACACAAAGCGAATTCCCGACGACGCGTCGCCCCTCGGTCGCATTCGCGGCGATATCCAATCCGGATTGCCGTCGCTTCGCAATCGGATGCAGCCACGCCTCGACGCTCTCGGCCGGCCGGTCGAAGAGACCTCTCCGTTCTCCCTCCTGCGGTCACTGCGCCGCGACGCGCAGCTCGAAGACCTCAAGCGCCTCGACGTCGGACTGAGCAAGCCCCAGCGCGAGCAGGGCGAGACGGCGAGCGAATATAACCAGCGCCTCAGAGAGCGGGGCGAACAGTTCCGTGAGACTCTCCAGGGGATTCGGGAGGACGAGGACTTGGTTGGCGCCTCAGACGCCGCCAGACGCTCGGTCTATTCCGGATCGCTGAAGCCTCAGGCCATGGAGCGGGCGGGGAAGCTCTCCGACGGCTCGATCCGGGTCGAGCGCCAGATCGAAGCCCTGCGTGGAGACGCCTACGCCGCGCTTCGCTCGATACCCGAATATAGAGCTTTAAAGGCGCAGGATCAGAAGGCTGTGCGGGATCTGATCGGTGATGAGTTGAAGCGCTTCAAGGCTGAGGCGGCGCACACTGTAAAAGGGAAATACGGAGGCAGGCGGCTCACGCGCGAGAATCGGGCGCGGGTCCCGGACTGGACGCCGGCGGAGTTGGCGAAGGCGGCGATGGAGGTGAGGCAGTAGACGGATTGAGTAAAGACGTCTGTACTGTCGAAGTATATTAATTTTGAAGCGTAGTCGAGGGCAGGGAAGCGGCGTATAATCTCGCCAACTCGCGGCGGTTAAAACTTTAGGCTGAGGACGCTGCGGAATCGGGGATCCGAAAGGGTCCCCAAAAGATCGAAAGCCGGTCGGCAAACAACGCTGACCGGCTTTTTCTATTGGAATAGATCAGAAGATGCCTCGAATTCTTTATTTCGGCGAGACACTTTTCGCCTCCCCGGATAAAGCATTCCATACCTCCACAGCCTCGTCACCTTCCAGAAGCATCGTCCCAAGGGAATTCGTCGGCTCGACATTGTTTACGAAGACAATCGTGAGAGTCCCCTTCAGATTTTCAGTGGCGGGGGTAAAGTGCGCTGAGACGATATTCGCAATATTGATTATTGTATTGTCGATCTTGATTAGCATGGATTTGCTTCCTCCGTGATGTTGATGGCGTCCAATGAATGATTGAGGAGGTGGCAATCATATCTGGACACCGCCTGGCGCACAACATCACCCTTCTGTTATGTTCGCGGCTTTTTCAGAGTCTCTTCAGCTCTCCACCGAACCACTTCCGACAGACTGCGCACCAATATATCAGCTGCTCGCGCTGTTGCGGATCGAGCGGCGTGGAGTTGGCGCGGGCAGTGGAGGCGAGGGAGTGGAAGAGTTTTTGAGATTTGCAAATTTTGCAAAAGAGAAAGGCTGGCTGAGAAGTGGTTCCTGGCTGGCCTAATGTTCTTATCTACTTGCTCCAGCGGTAGAGAAAATAAATGTCTCCGAGATCAGACAAGTTCAGGGATTCGGGTGTAGGATAGTAGTTAGAGAGTCGTGGAGAACCCTGAATAGGACGCTATTTGGGGGAACTTGCGACTCTCTTTTTATGTCTCCAGTACGCTCCCATTGAGCCGTCTTCTTTGACCTGTCGTTTTCGGTCATTGGGTGGGTGCTAGCCAAATGCTGGACTGGACGCCGGCGGAGTTGGCGAAGGCGGCGATGGAGGCGAGGGAATAGAGCGGTTTTCGAAATTTGCAAAATTTGCAAAGGGAAAGGCCGGTTGGGGAGAGATCCTCAGTCGGCCTTTTTGTATATAATCCCCTCAACTCTCAGTGGAATATCCAAAGGCTGAGGACGCTGCGGAACCGGGGAACCGAAAGGATCCCCAAAGATTACCTCCAAAGATCGAAAAGCCGGTCGGCGAAGGCAACGCTGACCGGCTTTTTCTATATGGGAGAATCTTGATGAGCAGCGCAGGGAAGCACACAATCCGCGCCGTTCGCGGCGGTCAGTCTTTGCTACGAGATATGGCTACCGCTGCGGAACGGCGGAGCGAAAGCGCCGCTTGATATTCGACTACTGCCATGCTGCTCGAATAACAGTGGGAGTGCGCGCGTCTGATTCTTTACAAATCGTTTCTTATGGCGACAATAACCTGACTCCGACAATGAGATGTAAGCGACTGTGAAGTCGCGTGTTATAGGCCGAACCGGCTTCGATTCAGCAACGAATTCTTGAAGAGTGCTGTTATTGGCGACA
>Ga0154003_1000728_pt1 | contig 10475 bp, 5 predicted proteins | sample TSFL087MetaG_FD_104679 | JGI IMG/M metagenome (GOLD analysis project Ga0154003, IMG submission 104679) | Attine ant fungus gardens microbial communities from Florida, USA - TSFL087 MetaG | ecosystem: Host-associated > Fungi > Mycelium > Unclassified | place: USA: Florida, Lake Talquin State...
AGCAGCGCTTCCAGCACGGCGAAGTCGCTGCCGCACATCTCCAGCCCCGAGACGCTTTTTTGGGCGTAGGCTTCAACCGCATGCGCCGCCTTCCACAGCACCAAGAAGACGTGAACGCCGCTCCCTCCGGTCAATGATTCAAGTTCATCTACACCCATCAACAGCCTCCTTCCAATCAATTTATCTTGATGTCAAGATACTTTAGCTCAAGATGTTTGTCAAGTGATTGAGTAAGGATTTTCACTTGAACCAAAAGTTGAGGAGGAGATTCGGCTACACTATGTATGTGTTCAATGCCATCAGTGGGAGCGCCGATAGATAAATAGGCCATACTGTTGATTCGAGCGCACGCATCATTTCGCACAACACCAGACTCTCCGCTATGGTTATGGTACCCTGATGCCTGGAAGGGGAATGAAATATGTCGACGGTTCAAGTGGTTCCCATCTTCAATGATCCTGCGACTCGCAACATGTCGTCCCAGTTCTCGCCGATCAATTTGGTCTTCACCTGCTGGCGCGCCAGGCCGTTGAGACGGCTGTAATCGGCTTCAGGATCGAGTCGCCAGAAGCGCGACTCCCCGATGTCGGCCAGTCGCGGGCTGAATTGATACCCCAGGAGAAAGAATAACCCGAAGACAATATCGGAATAACCTCCGGTATCGGTCATCAATTCGGTGGGCCGCAGATCGGTCTGCTGTTCGAGCAATCCGTCCAGCACATAGGGAGAATCATGCAACGTGCCCGGAACGACGATCCCATGCAAACCGGTAAACTGGTTGCTGGTGAAGTTGTAATAGGTGACCCCACGCTCGGCATGGAAATATTTACTGTTCGGTCCGGCGTTTAAAGTACGAACCGGAACGACGAAACGCAATCCGTCGGCCGACGCCACTTCGCCGACGCCGAATGCCTGCGCCAGAGGAATTCGAGCTTGCGCGTTGACCAGCCGCACGTTAGCTCTGGTCAGAGTCTCGGCGCGGATATAGTTTTGCTGAACCCACGCCAGCCGCGCATAGGTGAGCGCCGGAATGTCCGGACGCGCCAGCGGTTTGAGGCCGATGTTGCAGGCTTCATCGACAAGCACGGCGCAAATGCTCAGGGCGAGATTCTCGACTCGCGCATTGCGTCCGCCGATGTGTGTGAGTTCATCGGCGAATCCCGTGTAGCCATGAATCTCAAGAACGGCGTCGGTAATATCGCCGCGCGGAAGCAACGCGTCAACCTGATCCCGCAACACCGTAAGACTGGGCGGTTCATCCAGTTTGTCCAATCGGCCCAGGGAGAGACGGTCTTTGCCGTCGATATGTTCAATCTCGACGGCGGTGTTCGTCGCCAGGTTGGCTGCGACCCTGCGGTAGGTTTTATCCAAAAGTCCGGCCAGTTTCGTCAGCTCCGGCTCCGCCGTCACAGAGAGATTTAAAGTGCGGCAGACGTGCGAACGCGCCGCTTCCCACGCCTGGCCTTGAAGCAGCTTGGCGCGGGGATCGCCCCAACGCTCGCTCGGCGTCACGAAAATCTCGCGCCGATCCAATCCTTGTTGAAGTTGATCGAGCACGCAGAAGGTATAAAACCGCCGGTCTATTTTGCCGTCAGCCCGGATGACGAGTTTTCTCCAGGCCCGATTCAACACCTCTTGCGGGGCCGTTTCCATGGCCGGTTTCGCCTGGCCTTCGATCTGTTTTAAAAACTGCATGGCCTGCAGCACGCCTTGACCCGCCTTCGCGCCAGAGAACTCGATGGTCTTATATAAGGTGGGCAGGAAGCGGCGCACCGTGCTGTAGTTGCCGAGAAGATGATCATAGTAATGGTCATCTTCAGTCCGGCTCAAAGCCGCCACCCTGGCCACGTCTCGCTCCAACTGCTCTCTTGGGATGCGCGTAAATATTTGCGCCCGCACCTTACTGTCTGCGCAAGCCAGGTCCAGAATAATCTTGCAAGCCTCATGTAAACGAAGGGCCGCCGCATCGAGATCGCCGAGTGTATGGAGGCGATCCTTCTCTCCTTCACGCTCCGCGCGAGCCAGAGACGCGGTGATCATCTGATTGAGCAGATCGACGCAGTCATCCTGGGCGACCGACTCATAGACGTAAGCAAAGGCCACCAATGTGGCGATGCGGCGATCAGCCGGCATGCGCGCGACGGTTTGAGCCCAGGCGGCGGCGGCATAGCGGGCCAACACCTTGACTCGTCCGGGCGGAATGCGATCGAGCGGAAGAGTGGAGGCCTCGAAGCCCCGGATCTCCGCCAATCGGCCGAGAGCGTCGACCATGGCGGGCGCGCTGATGCGTGTGGGCGCGCGCCGCAACCGATCCAGTGGTGAGACATGCACGCCTGCAGGGACGATCAGCAATGTTTCCAGCCGCGCGCGTTGTTCCGGACTCGGAAGCCTGGCGATGGATTGATATAGCCTGTTCGCGGCTCGATCGCGTACACGAGCGATGAGCCGTGTCAAAACAGTAACCCCCGGCAGGAGAACCTTACGCTCGACCATGCGGGCCGTGGCCAGGTCAAAGAGCACGATCGGCCTTTCGGCGCTCAGCCAGGCTCGCGTATAGAGCCAGCGAATCAGGCGAAAATTTTCCGCCTTGTCACTGAAATCACGATAGCCGAGACGCCGTTGAATTTCACCAGCATGTTCACGGTGAGTGGCCGGACGCTCCCGATATCGAGAGAGGCGGAAGGGATCGGAGATCGCCAGTTGCGCGGCGAGATGTTTCACCGCACCCGCTGGCGCATCCGTCGGATCGGAGAGGAAGGTTCCCAAGAACCGTACTGTGCAGAGTTGCAAGGCGAATCCGAGCCGGTTGTGCTCGCCACGCCGGATCGCAACCAGAGAGCGATCATCATCATCGAGATAGAAGTAGCGTGCTAACTGTAGAGGTGTGGGCTCTCCGGCATAGCGGCCATAACGCTGCGCCTGTTCATCAGTCAGGAAGTCAACTGGTATTGGACTGACTCACTATCCTCCGGCGATCAATCGGAGCTTTTCCTTCACGCCTTCCCGGCTGACTTGGGTGTAGCGTGCGGTAGTTTGAATCGCAGGTGTTCCCCTTTTGGTAACATGGCCGAGATAGTAAGCCACTTCCTCGATCGACCATCCGGCTTCGCGCGCTCGGTGCGCCAGGTCGTGCCGGAGGTCATGAAAGGTGATCTCGTAAATCAGCTCCCATTCCTCCTTGGATGCCTGCGCTTTGAGACGCCGGAACCAATGATGAATGCCGGCTTCGGTCAGCCGCGCCGCGCGCTGCGAAATGAAGACAAAAGGACTCTCCGGATCTCTGCCGCCCTGTTGCAGATAAGCGTACAGAGGCCGCCGGGCCGCATTCACCAGGTCGATATCACGCGCCTTGCCTCCCTTGTATCTCACGTGTACCCAACCGACTTTGGGACCGATATGAGCGTGCTCGATGCGCAGCCAGGCGATATCGCTCACTCGGCAGCCCGCCCAATAGCCCAGCGCAAAAAGGGCTTCACTACGCGGTTCGTCTTCCCGCTCCACCAGATTCCGCAAGATGTAACGCTGATCGGGAGTGAGCTGGCGCGGCGCCAATAGTGGCTGCGGCGGCAGTGTCACGCCGCGGGCGGGATTGCGGCGCAACAGATTCCTCTCCTCGATTAACCAGCGCGCAAAGCCGGCGACCGCTGATTTCACCCGCGCACGATGACTGATGCTGTGGCCCGCTCTCTCCAAATGAATCAGATAGGTCTCCAAAGCAGTCTTGGTCATGTGCTCCGGGCGAAGGCGGCTGCTATTGCCTGGACGCGCTGCGACCCAAGACAGAAACTGCCGCAGTTCCCGTTGATAGGTCGAGACCGTCGCCTCCGCTTTGCCGGCCAGCGACTCGACGAACTCATCGAGCAGCCGATTTTGCTGTGGCATTTCGTTCCTTTTTTCTTTCTGGTACGAGTTTTTTCGCCTCATTACGCTCATGGAAGGCGCCAGAGGCAATGAAATCGGTCAAAACTCGCCACGGAAATTATGTTCCGTGACGAGTTTTCCGGTACGAGCGGCACTCTATCAGAAATTAGCGGGAAAGCAATTTTGTTAAGATGACGGCTGCGAACCTAGCAATACAGAGACATCGTATGTCACAAGATCAAGAACCGCGCTGGAATCCAAAGGATCGGCTGGATTTGAATCGGAAACCTCCGCCGATCAGCTATCACCTGCCAATCCTCGGATTTTGAATCGGATGGATCCGGCACATGCTGGAATCATAAAAGATTAGACAAGAGGAGAATTCGGAGCCGAATCGCTCTCGAACCCGAAATTGCTCTCCGATTTCGGAAACAAACAATCCCAGAAGCGGACACACCTCAGTGCTCCATCTATTACATCATTCGGATCAAATCGAGTGTTTCTCTCATTTATCCCAACCGCCATCCTGGCACACCAGTTGCCCCTTTTATCTCTGGTATCCGTCTGTGTGAATGTGTCCGCGTGTTATCCGGCGCACGAACTAGTCAGTTAATCGCCCCTTCATAATCCAGTTAAGAGGAACTATGCAATCACTCTGGCAAGACCTGCGCTACGGTGTGCGAATGTTGCTAAAGCAAAAAGGTGTCACAGCGATTGCTGTGCTTTCACTGGCTCTCGGTATCGGCGCCAACACGGCGCTGTTTAGCATCTTGGATGCGATGTTGGTGAAGCTATTGCCGGTTAGAGAACCGGAGCAGCTGGCGCTGTTCCAATCCTACGCGCCGCGCGACTTCAGTCCGGGCAATTACAACGGCAGTTCCATTCGTGATCCGGTTACCGGCCAGAAACGGATGACATCTTTCCCGTATGTCAGCTATCAACGAATGCGCGAACAGCAACAACAGCAACAAGGCATACTGTCCGACATCTTTGCTTTCGATAGATACAATGTGAACCTGCTGGCCGATGGACAAGCCGATATCGCCAACGGGCAGGTCGTCACGGGCAACTACCACGCAGGTTTGGGATTGCAACCGTTGCTGGGGCGGTTGTTGATGGAGGATGATGACAAGCCTGCGGCCAATCCGGTTGCGGTGCTGAGCTATCGGTACTGGCAAAAACGATTCGGTGGCGACTCGGCGGTCGTTGGCAAACAAATCAATCTCAACAATCGCGCGTTCACGGTGATTGGTGTGACGCCGCCGGGCTTTGAAGGCGCAGGCCAAGTCGGCATGACGGAGGATGTGACGATTCCGTTGGCGATGGAACCGCTGCTCAACGCCGACCCGACACGCTCGCTGCTGTATGGCGCAGGGTCGTGGTCGTTGCGAATTATGGGAAGGCTGAAACCGGGCGTGACACGGGAACAGGCGCGGGCGCAATTGGAAACCGCCTTTCAGCAATCAGTGGCCGAACATCGTGCCGCACGCAATACAGAATCGCTCGCCGCCGGCCGCAATGCGATCAGCCCGTTAGCCTCCAAAGATTATCCGCGTCTAGCGCTAATTTCTGGCGCTCAGGGTGAGATGCGTGCGCGTGAGGAGTACGCCCCATCACTTTATCTGTTGCTCGGCGTCGTCGGCATGGTGCTGCTGATCGCCTGCGCCAACGTAGCGAATTTGCTGCTTTCACGCGCGGCATCGCGGCAAAAAGAAATCGGCGTGCGGCTGGCTATGGGCGCGAGCCGCAGGCGTTTGATACGGCAACTGCTGACCGAAAGCGTGTTGCTTGCGGCATGCGGCGGCGCGTTGGGGGTGTTGTTTGCGTTGTGGATCAAAGATGGTTTGCTTGCGGTCAGTGATTGGGGCCCAAGCACGTTGGAACCCAAGCTGGATGGACGTGTGCTGGGCTTCACGCTGGGCTTGTCGTTATTGACCGGAATCATCTTCGGGCCGGCTCCGGCCTGGCGCGCAACCAAAGTGGATTTGACACCGACACTGAAAGATAGCGGGCGCGGTTCAAGCGCCGCGTCGCGCTCCTTGCTGAGTCGTGGCCTGGTCGTGACGCAGGTCGCGCTGTCGTTATTGTTGCTGATCGGGGCAGGCTTGTTCGTGCGCACGCTCGTGAACTTGCAGCGCGTTGATCCGGGCTTCAATACAAAGAACCTGCTGATGTTCAAAATCGAGCCGGGGCTGACCGGCTACAAAGATGAACGGCTAATCCAGCTTTATGCGCGAATAAGCGAACGGTTGGAAGCGCTGCCGGGCGCATCCAAGGTGACGTTCTCCCACACGCGGCTGCTAGCGGACCATGACAGTAATCTCCCCATATATTTGCGCAGCGCATTGAGCGCGGCGCCGAATGCCGATGGTCGCATCAGGGCAACGGGGGATAGTTACGTTCTGTATGGGCGCGAAAACTTTTTGGAGACGATGGAGATTCCGCTGTTGGCCGGACGCACGTTCAGTCGGCAGGATGACGAGCGCGCGCCAAAAGTCGTTGTCGTCAATCAAACCTTCGCCAACCGGTTTTTCCCGAATGAAAATCCGATTGGCAAACGCTTCACGCTCGATCTGAAAAAGCCAGATGAAATGGAAATCGTCGGCCTTGTCAAGGACGCGAAATATGCCAGACAGCGCGAAGACGCGCCACCAACGATTTACCTGCCGTGGCGACAGGTCGCCAACATCATGCCGCCGGAGGCGAACTTCGAACTGCGCACCGCTGGCGACCCAAAAGCGACGATTGCGGCGGTTCGGCAGGCTATGCGCGAAGTGGATGAAACCCTACCGCTCCACAGCATCAAAACGCAGGTCGAACAAGCGGACGAAACGCTGCGGATGGAACGAATGTTCGCCAAACTCGTCACGCTGTTCGGTTTGCTCGCGCAACAACTCGCCTTTATCGGCTTGCTCGGCGTGCTGGCCTACGCCGTGTCGCAGCGCACGCGCGAAATCGGCGTTCGGGTGGCGCTCGGCGCTTCGCAATCCGACGTGCTGAAGATGATCTTCAAACAAGGCATGACGCTGGCAATCCTCGGCGTCGCGTTGGGTTTGGGTGGCGCATATGCGCTAACGAGATATCTGGAAAACTGGATGCAATTCTCGAAGAAGCTTTACGGCATCAAGCCGGCTGATCCGATAACCTACGGCGTGATGGCAGTGTTGGTGATGGTGATAGCCTTGATTGCCTGTTACTTCCCGGCGCGGCGGGCGACGAAGGTTGATCCGATGGTGGCGCTACGATTCGAATGACGGTGGCTTTTGTTCAGTAGGCTTTCACAACTCTGGCGCAGGATGCTCTAAACCTGGAGAGCACAAAAAAGTCGGGGGTACGATAGCAAGATAGGCGGATGTTCAATCGCCACGTCACCATCTTCTGTCGGGATCATCCAGGGAAATGACATCCCCCTCCGAGAAGATTACGTGGGATCTGTTGGTGGGCGGGAAAGTAGGGGGCTTAGCGTACGTTTCAGTTCCAATACTAGGGTCCCCCCATCAAGCCCAGGCCTGCCTAAATCAGCGACCTCTGCCAGCGCATCCAGCTCTGTGATCAGCTTTTTGGCTTTAGCTTCATCGCCAATCAAATATGTAAAACGAATAAGGCTTTCGCTCTGGGGTTGAACAGGCGCGAATGCGAGAGCAACAATCAAAAACAAATCGAACATGCAAATTCTCCTAGTTTGGTGAGGGCCTGACGGAGGAGCCAGGCAGAGTTGAGCGATCTCAGGATTCCAAGATCAGAGTTTTTGTGTCCTTGCGGCATCGCGGATACTGTTGGCGAACTCCAAAGCCAGACAGGTCATGGTTTTACGATGGCGCTGCCAATGGCATCATCACGCGAGCAAAAACAGAGGTTCTTGTCTTCTCACGATCAACTCCTGCGAACCAATCTGCTACCCGTTCCAAATTGATCGCAGCGGCAGTTGCCAAATGCTGGAGATGCGTCTTCGATCTACCGATATACCGTGATCTTCTCATTCCGAAGGCTCGCACCGTCTTACGACAGTTGCTTACCCGCATCAAGTAGAACGTTACCCTCGGCCGCGGGTATAGTGGAGTCCTCTCCATGTCGCATTTTTGACAACACCTCCATTTGCCATCAATCGAGTTCATGATTGCGGAATGTTCAATCGTCAATGTTGATCAATAGTATTTGGAGTTTTGCGAGCGTTTCAGCGCTGAGGTTTTTTTTCTGAGAGGGCTTTGGATAAATTTCCTGGGTCAATTCCGGCTTGGGCGGAGAAATTTCTCAGGCTGATTTTCTTTTTCTGGCAGGCTTGTTTAACTCTCGAAAGGATTTCTTCAGTCTCTTTCTTCTCTTTTTCAAGGTCATTGACCGCGGTTTGGAGTCTGGCGATGGATGGAAGTGTGGCGGAGACTTTCTCACAGATCAGGCGGGAGACTTCGCGATAATAGCAAATGCGCGTGACGTCGCGGTAACCTGACCGTCAGGGAGGGCGGGCCTAGAATGATCATACAATTGCTGAACCCTGCCCTCTCTAACGGTCGGGCTACCGCCACGAAGTCGCATCCGATTGAACCGCTGTAGGACGTTCCGGCTCGGCTTTCCTCAAGCGTTATTTTGCCGGCGCGGATTTTGGTTGCATTAACCCGATGATATTGCCTTCGGGGTCGGCCATCCATGCGAATCGGCCCGTGGGAATCTCGACTGGCGGAACCAGCATTTTCCCACCCAGGGCTGCGGCCTTCTCCAGATAGGCTTTGAGATCATCGACCTGCACATAGACCGTGACATAATTATGGGGTTCGTGGCCAAGCGAGGTGGTATGGCCTGGAATCCCTCCTTCGCCGGTAGTGATGAAGCCCGCCGGACCGAGTTGCTGGATCTGCCAGTCGAACAGTTTGGAATAAAACTCATTGGTCTTCGCCTGATCACGGCAGCCGATTTCGAAGTGTACGACAGGTCGCCCCATTTTCTTTTTCTCCTGCTGTAGTGAATTGGTTGGTTCCGCGGCGGCGCCGACCTGCTCTTTGGCGGAAATCGTCGTCGCAGTCCACGAGAAAACTGTTTTCTGAGTTGCAAACAGGATCCCGGCGCCCGCCGCAAGCGCAAACAGAATCAGATGGATCAAGGTTCCGGTTTTCAATGTGTAATGTGTTTTCATGAAATCACCTCCGAAAAGAACTGATTGGCGCACAGCAATCGATCTCGAATCTCTCCCATCCGACCTTTCATCTTTCATCCACGAGTTGGCTTCAATCCGATTATACATATCAAGCGCCATTTCTCTCGCATACCATTCGCGGTGAATCAGATTGAACCATTCGCCCAGGTCCGCATTACCCACGCTGACTGGCCTCAAACGACCATCGACTGGTATATACTGAACTACGCCGTTCAAAAATAAAGCAAGGAGAATGATGATGATGAAATTAGCGAGAGTCGCGCTGCTTCTCACGTTGGCGTCGTCGGCTGTTTGGGCCCAAACCAATGTGGGCGAGCAGCAAGCCGAAGCTACACTGCCTTTTCAGCTGACCACGACAGCCACGTTTGGGCTGCCTTGGCGGATTGCGTTCCTCCCGGATGGGCGCATGTTGGTGACCGAAAAGATCGGGCCCATTTGGCTGGTCTCGCCTCAGGGAGAAAAGATCGCGCCATTGGGCAATACACCCCCCGTCTACTGGCAGAACCAGAACGGTATGCTGGGCGTTTACGTCTCTCCCCATTTCGCCACCGACGAAAGCATTTATCTCACCTATATCGAGCCGGGTGACTATGGCGGCGGCCAGGCGTTGGCGCGCGCCAAGCTGGACCTCCGACGTAATAGATTGCTGGATTTCAATGTGCTGTGGCGCCAGATGCCCAAAGGGATGGGGGGCCAGGCAGGCGGGCAGGTCGTTTTCTCGCCCGATGGTCAGTATCTGTTCATGACGGTTGGAGACCGCCAGCGCATGACCCCGGCCCAGGATCCGGACCAGCCAGTAGGCAAGATTCTGCGGCTAACGCTGGATGGCAAACCAGCCCCGGGCAATCCCAACTTCGGCAAAACTGGTGCTGCCACCATTCAGCTCGTCGATCCGCCACGGGACACCGAAGTTGCCAAGACAGCGAAGCCGGTGAGCGCCTATACCTTTCCCGGCCCCAACCTGACGCCAGCAGAAACCTGGGCTACTGGTTTCCGCGCACCGTATGGTTTGGCGCTTTCGCCAACCGGTGAATTATGGGAGGTTGAACATGGACCCCGCGGCGGCGACGAGCTGAACCTGATCGAGAAGGGCAAAAACTACGGCTGGCCACTCGTTTCCTACGGGATGAACTACAACGAGGTGCCGATTCCAAGTCACGACACGCGGCCCGACTTTGTGAAGCCTGTCCTCTATTGGGTACCGGTGATCGCGCCGGGCAACCTCATGTTCTACCGCGGTACCAAAACTTTTCCGCAATGGGACGGCAGTGGCTTTATCAGCGGCCTGGCGACGAAGACGCTGAATCGCATCATCTTCGACGGTAAAGGTGGAGCCAAGACGGCCGAGCGCTGGAATGTCGGCAAACGTATTCGCGATGTGGAACAAGCGCCCGACGGTTCGCTGTGGTTGCTGGAAGACGCGAATCCCGGCGCTCTGATCCATGTGACTCCAAAGGTGACTCCG
>Ga0154003_1000731_pt1 | contig 10442 bp, 12 predicted proteins | sample TSFL087MetaG_FD_104679 | JGI IMG/M metagenome (GOLD analysis project Ga0154003, IMG submission 104679) | Attine ant fungus gardens microbial communities from Florida, USA - TSFL087 MetaG | ecosystem: Host-associated > Fungi > Mycelium > Unclassified | place: USA: Florida, Lake Talquin State...
AGTTCTTTGAGCGCTTGGCTTTTGTGTATCTCTTCCGCGAAGTTGACTCGCGCAGCAATGTCTTCCATTCGCATGAAGGTGATGTAATAAACCCAGTCTCCCATATGCGCTCTCAACCCTGGAAGAAGAAGCGCTTCATGGCTAATTTTAGGCGTTTTTTTCATAAGCAACCTGACTCGCTAGGTTAGGCCTTTTATCACTCTTCTAATTCTAGTTGGGTACTTATCATTAAAGGGTGGGATCCAAGCGCCGATCAAGTCGTCTTCGATCGGGGCGATTAGGCTTTGATCGCTTACTTCTGCACAGCAAAAGTAAACGTATTTATCGTACTTGTTTAGCAATCCAAGCAGCTTTGGCCTACCAGTTATTCTCTTCTTCTCGTTCAGATACTCTTTGAATCGCTCTCTTAGCGTGCGGTCAGTCATGCCGACGTATGCTAAATACGAACAGTGTGGGTGCCGGGCAATACCAGGCTTAATAATCAATGTGTATATACCAGGTCTCTCAGGGATTCTCCAAACTTGATTAAGTCTCAGAGAATAGACTTTCCACTTGAATAGAATGGCGTTTTTCGGTGTGTACTCAAGCCACAACTTCGGCCAAAGGTAGAACCGATGAGTGTGCGCCTTCATATCATTCTGTTCGTCAATTAGATCTTGAACCTTTTCCACAGGCGATCCTTATAAGTGTGCTAATTGGAGAGACGCTACTCTCTCGTTTCAATGCCAAACCGGCCGCTGATAACAGCCTTGACGAGTTGGGCCATTACTCAACAACACTCGATCGACAATCAATTCAAAGGGATCAGGAGGTGTTTTGACAAGCCATTTAATATCAACCACTTGTGCGTAGGCTCAGATAGCAGTGAGATGCGGCAGCCCAACTCATCAAGATCATTGCCATAAATCTAATTATAAATCCATTATCAGTCATCAAAAACTCACCTGATCAGAAATTAAATTACTATCTGCCACTTACATACCATGCTTTGCGTCTGGCATCGGTTGGCGCATAACGCACACAATTAGCCGTTTTGAGATACGGTTGATCGGCTGGACACGCAGCCGAAACAAAGCTCAAAAGCTGTAAGCAAGCCGGGCGTCATAGACAACGAGGCTCCCGGCTTTGCTGTTTTGTGGGCGTGGTCGGCAGGGAAGGGATAGCGGTTCAGGCAATCGCCAGTTCGTTTTGCTCGGCCAAGCCAGCCGACACATTGCCTTGCGCAATGTCCCGCAGGCGCGTAACGGCCTTTATGATGCGATCGCGCGCGAACGAGTCGGGATGCGTCGCGGCGTCGGCCTCGATCTGCGCGAGGTCGGCGAGCACGACAGCGCCGATCACGTCGTCGGGAATCTCGCTAACGGGAACGGGTTCTCTTGGGACTGTTCTTTTTGCCATATTTCCTCTCAAGTTCTGCGATTGCGTTTCGCGTGTAATGACCTAAATATTTGTTAGTCGCGCGGTGTGTCAGCGCGAATCCCCCGGAGTCGGATTTGAAGTAGCAACCAGGCGCCGTGACGCGCGGATAATCGGGGTTTTTGACGGTCGTTTTCGGCCGCCAAAGCGCTTGCCGTGCAATTCGTTTAAATCGAGCGCCCACAGCATTTGCGGTAAGCGCGCTACCGGTAGCAGATGCCGGATTGCTACCGGTAGCAGATTGCGGTTTGCTATTCATAGCAGATGCCGGACTGCTACCGGTAGCAAAAAACGGATCGGCAGGCGTCGCCGCCGGCGATCTGCTACGTGATCGAGACGGCGAGCCGCCGTCCGCCGCGGGCGGCGCTGTGGCGACAAACGAGGCCGAAACGAGCGGCGTGGTATAGCCGTTTGACGCGGCGACGACGGGCTGTAGCCTTGCCGATTGCCCGGGCGTCGGCAAGGCCCCTAAGGGCGCGGGACGCCGTTTTGTGAGTGGACCGGGGCCGCGGGCTGTGTTTGGACTGTCGCTTGAACCGGCGTGATCGGCGCGACATGGGATGCCGCCACGGAGGGCTGAACCATCAAGGGCACCGTCTGCTGCGCCAGAATGTGCTGATATTGTTGCGCAAGCAAGAGCTGTTCGAGCTGATCCGCAATCCCGTTTCGGTTCTTATCCCACTCCCACATCAAGGCGCAGATGCCGAACGCCACGACTGAAGTGAGCAAATCAACGATCGCGAATGCGAGCAACCAGCCGCTCCACTTTTCCATGACCTGTTCGACGGTGAGCCGGGGCGTTTCCGACTGCTTGGCCGGTTCCGGTGTAGGAGCCGACTCGACAGCCACCTGCGGTGTAGTTAGCGCGGACTGTGGGACGCTGATCCTCGCCCCGCGTGGCGCTCGAATGCCCAGTCGCCGGACTGAATCATTCCGAATGGCTTCCATCCGCAATTGCCTGGCGGTTTCGACGGCCAGTGCCCGCTGTTCGGCGGCCAGCGCCTTCTGCTCGGCAAGCAATTCTTTCTGGCGCTTGGCTTCAGCCTCGCGCCGGGCCTCAGCGCGATCCTCTTCTTCGTGGCGGGCTGTGGTGGCCTGCTTGGCCCCGCTCACCTGCCGGGAGAGCACCCAGTGGACGGCAAAATTGGCGCTCAGTTCGACAGAGAGAACGAGCGAGGCGATCAGTACATACTTCCGCACTTTGCTCGTAGCATACCCGCTCGCCACCGAAAAGATGCCAGCGATTCCGCAGGTGACGACAATAATCCCCGTCGCCAGCCATGACGAATCAGGAAACACAATGTGGTTTGCATATGCCACAAGGCCGGCCGGGATCAGCACGGCAAAGAGCATCCCGGCGGCCTTCCCCCAAACGAAGCTGGGTTGGGTATTGGCCTGAAGAGCCATCAGATTCATCGGTTGTACTTGCTGCGGCTGTTGAGTTGGTTGTGGCATTGTTGCCCCCCGGGGTTCGGGCCAGGCGCAACAGGCAGGTTTGCCAAATCGAAACGGCTTCGATTATAAGCAGTTACCCGTCGCGTACCTGGTAACGTCAGGTTTTAGATTGGCCGAAGGTTTCAGCTTCGACCAGTCAGCGACGGGTAAGACTATAGATCAGTTCACACGTTATGACGAGAGTTAATTGGTCAGGGCGCGCCTGATGATTTCGGCATCGGCGCGCCCGCTGCGTTTTTGGTGATTGCTCAATTGCCTGGGCTCAGTTGCTTCGCACCCTGGTTGCGAGGCGTCCCTCGCGGGGTTAGGTATTTGGCGCGAGCGCCGGCGCTGAGGATTTTCACCTCATTGTAGAAGGCTTCTGTCCGCGCGTAAATCGCGGCGCTGATATCGAGGGCGATCATTTCGCGCATGCCCGCGCTTTCCTCGCCGGCTACCGCGCCGATCAGAGTGATCAGAGCTTTCGCCGCTTCGTCGTTCTCCTCGATTACGGTGCAATAATCGAGGACTTGCTCAATGAGGGCCTTCATCTGCTCATCCGAGATTGGTTGTGAGGCGATTAGTGCAGCGTTTTGGTGATGTGGGACAGCCATCATAGTCTCCTATTTTGTGAGCGGCGTTGGCGCGGTGCCGCTCGGTTGTTGTCGCTCGCCCGCGCGCGAGCTCGTCAAGCCTTCTCCGGGCAATAGCCGCTGCCATCCTCGGTCTGTCGCGGACAGAAGAACGAGCCAGGCTTACGTGAGGCCTTCATCGGCGTACGATGGATCGAGCAGAGCGGGGCGGCCTTCTTCGCCGGCTCGGTTTGCGCAGGCGTCGCGGCCTGCGAGGCTGGCGGCTCAGCGCCGGCGGCGAGCAGGCGGTCGACGATGATTTTCAGATCGCCCGCGCGACCTTCGCCTTCAATCATGATCGGAAAGCCGCGAAGCGTCGCTGTGATCGTGAAGCGGCATGCCGGCGCGGGCTGCTTCGACTCGATTGGTGTTACGTTGTTCGGATTGGTGTTCGTCATGGGAAGCCTCCTTGTCGGTTACATCGCGATGGCGAGCCGGACGCGGCGCAGCATATCGTCGTCGAGCATTGAGAGTTGATTCTTGCCGAAGCGGGACATAAGAGCGTCGGCCAGGGGCGTTGTCTCGACGCGGGGCCAGATGTTGGTGATCTCGGCGATGAGATTTTGGCGGGGAGAGGCGGCCACGTCGGCGGCGAATGAGACGGCCTCGGGTGCCGTCTCGTAGATGTCCATCAGCCTTGCCGCCGCGCGGTGGTAGCACTGGGTGTGGCCGCGGCGGGCGGCTTCACAGTTGCAATGGCCGTTGGCGGCGTAAGTGCCGTTGGCGGTCGTCACCAGCGCGCCGTGGGCCAGGGTCGTGACAATCATCTCGCCACTGAGGATAGCCGCGGCCGCTTTCTCGATCGCCCTCAGCCACTTCGGATCGTTCGCCGCTTTCGCCTTCGCCGCTTCCACTATGCCGTTGAATTTCGCTCTGTTGATTTGCATCGCCGTTTGTCCTTTCTGTGTTATCAACTGACCGAATGAATTATTGCACACGTGCACAATAATTGTCAACGAATTATTGTGTACGTGTGCAAGATTTTCTTGTTTTCGCGGACGCTTTGCCTATAATTGGGGACGTGTTTAATATCTCCAGGCATGAAGAGGGAAAAACCGAAGATGATCGCACCAAGAGAATTCGCAGCTAAGCACGGCGTGGCCTATACAACTGTTCTGTTCTGGCTTAAAAACGAGATGATTGAAGGTGTGCAGAAAGAGCAGCTCCCGTTCGGGCAGAACAAGTTTGTTTATCGAATACCAGAGAATGCGCCAAAGCCAGATTTAAAGCCTGGGCCAAAGAAACAGCCTCAAATTGTAATGGGCCCAGCAAAGCTGGCCGCGAGGAGGAGACCGATAAAGAAGCGTGTCCAGCCTTCGTTGTTCGAGCCATCGAAGCCTCCGGCAAAAACAACCGGCAAGGCAAAGAAGGGAGGGGCCAAATGAACAAGTCTGCGAAGATCATTGAGCAATCGCGAGCAACTGAAGAGAAAAGCAGAGCTAGGGGCGAACCCGAAAGCCTAACGACCGATCAGAAGCTTGATATGATTTTGTCTCGGCTGGACGAGGTCGACGACCGATTAAACAGCATCGAGGATCGGCTGGGCCGTGACGAAATCATACTCGACACGCTGGCTGACGAACAGGATACGCCCATCATCCTCCGCATGGTAAGTGCGATGCACAGGGCCGCCAAGGATTCAACAAAGAAGACGACGAAGAAGGGGGCGGCGAAATGACCGACGAAAACGCCAACACCGCAGACCTGACGATGGATGAGAAGCTCGACAGGATTCTTCAGCGACTCTCGGCGCTCGAAGCGCAGGGCGTGAACACGACGCGCCCGCTGCTCGATCAGATCATCAAGGAGATGGTTCAAACGCGAGACACGCTGGCCGCGCGGCTTGAGCGAATCGAGGCTCAGTTAAGAGTGTTGACGCAGGACGTGATGCATGTTCGCACGGATCAGCAACGCCTGGAAGACAGAATGGATGTGATTGAGCGACGGCCGAATTGAACGTGTCGCAGAATAGCCATGCACCTGTACAAACGAAAAGACTCGAAATTCTGGTGGTACAAGTTCGTCTATCACACCGTCGTCTACCAGGCTTCGACCGGGACAAAGAACCGGCGAGAGGCCGAGGGCATCGCGTCGAAAGCTCGGCTCGACGTGATCGAGGGCAAATACGACATCAAGCGACAGAAGGCGGCGCCGCTCTTCAAAGACGCGATGGCCGCGTTCCTCGATCACTCTCGTCAGCAGCACGCCGCCCACCCGAACACGACCAAGCGATATGAGACCGCCAGCAAGCCGCTCAATTCGGTGTTCGGCGCGAAGGTGCTCAACACCATCACGCCCGATGATGTCGAGAGATATAAGACTTGGCGATTGAACCAGGGCGGCAGGCGCGGGGCCGGAAAGGGCAAGGTCAAAGAGACCGGCAAGAAACTGAAGCCGGCGACGGTCAACCGGGAGTTGGCTTGTATGAAGGCGATGTTCAATCACTTCATCAAGCTCGACGTAATTGTCAGGAACCCGGTCGCGCGCGTCAAACTCCTAGCTGAGAACAACGAGAAGATGCGCGTGCTCAGTTTCGAGGAAGAGCGGCTCTACCTGGCGACCTGCTCGCAACCTCTGCACGACATCGCCGTGTTAATGCTCGAAACTGGTATGAGGCCGGAAGAGATATACCGGATGGAGCGCAAGAATGTGAACCTCGAAGCTGGCTACGTCTTCAATCCTTACGGCAAGACAAAGGCAGCGCGGCGACAGGTCCCATTGACCAGGCGCGCCGCCGATCTGCTCAAAGCGCGACTGAGCGAGATCAAGAGCGATTACCTCTTTCCGTTCGATGGCGATCCGGACAAGCCAATGAAGAAGGCCAACCACGCGCATTACGGCGCGCTGGGACGCTCCAAGCTGGCGTCATTCACAATCTACGATCTAAGGCACACTTTTGCTACGCGCGCTGTCGAGTCTGGCGTTGACCTGGTTACGCTCGCGGCGCTGCTGGGCCACAGTAAAATTCAGATGGTCCTGAGATACGCGCATCCGCAGGCAGAGCACAAGGTGAATGCGATCCGGAAGATGGAAGAGTTTTCGACGGCGCGGCAGATGGCGGAATTGAGCGCCTCGTCGATGATTCCTGGAAAAACGATACAAAGCGTTGATGCGTTGATTGGAGAGACTCAACCCGCGTATTCACAAGAATTAGGCGCATCAACAACCAAAAACATAACCGTTGATGCGTTGATGCCCCAGCCTATGGCCGAATGACGGTCAATGACCTGTAGCCAAAAACGTAACTACTACGTGTTGATATGGAGTGATACCGAATTATGAGAAAGGCGAAAAAGTCCAATTTTTACAACCGTATAGCACTAGGTAGCACTCTGTATAAAGTGGCGCAAATGGACTGCAAAACCTTTATTCATCGGTTCGATTCCGATCGCCGCCTCCATTCACTTCATATAATCCGACTCGCCTTTTCCACATTGCCTGAACCACTAAACAATGATCTCGTGACCGAAGCGAATACGCTGAAAACGGCGATGTGGCGCGCGGGGGAGTAAACAATCATCAACCGGTGGGGACGCCTTTATGAAAAGCGCGGTTTGTATCAAGCATTTCGCCATACTGACAATCTTGTTTTTGATCTCGCGCCCGTTCGCGCCTGCGCAGAACCCCTCGCAGAACGCTGATGCCGTCAGGGCGAATTACACCAAGCACGAATTCCTGATCCCGATGCGCGACGGCGTTCGATTGTTCACCGCCGTCTACACGCCCAAAGACGCTTCGCGGCCTTATCCGTTCCTGCTTACGCGCACGCCTTACAGCGTCGCTCCTTATGGCGTTGACCATTATCGCGCGTCGCTTGGGCCTTCGGAACATTTCGAGCGGGAAGGATTCATCTTCGTCTATCAGGACGCGCGCGGACGGTATATGTCCGAAGGCGAATTCCAGCAGGTGCGGCCGCACCACCCGAACAAACGCGGCCCGAAAGACATTGACGAGAGCACGGACACTTACGACACCATCGAATGGCTGCTCAAAAACATTCCGAACAACAACGGCAAGGCCGGAATGATCGGCGTTTCGCAGCCAGGTTTTCATGTCGCGGCGAGCATGATTGATTCGCATCCGGCGCTCGTCGCCGCTTCGCCCCAGGCGCCGACAGCCGATTACTACCTGGGTGATGATGTTTACCACAACGGCGCGTTTATGCTGGCGGCCAATTTCTGGTTCTATTCCGGCTTCCGTCCGCGCGGCGACGAGCCGCAACCACCTAAGCGGCGCATAGCTTTCGACCCTGGCACGCCCGATGGTTATGACTTCTTTTTGAATCTTGGCCCGCTGGCTGAAGTCAACCAGAAGCTGTTTGGCGGCGAGGCTCGCTACTGGCAGGAGATCGTTGACCATCCGAATTATGACGAATTCTGGCGCGGGCGTTCGCTGTGGAAATTCATGACCAACGTGAAATGCGCCGTGCTCAATGTCGGCGGATGGTACGACGCCGAAGACCCTGTGGGGCCGTTCCACATCTATCGCGCGGTCGAGAAGAACAATCCGGGCACAGTCAATATGCTGGTGATGGGGCCGTGGTCGCACGGCGGCTGGTCACGCGGCGATGGAGACAGATTGGGCAATGTGAGCTTCGGCGTGAAGACGGGGCTGTTTTACCGCGAGCAGATTCAGTTCCCTTTCTTTATGCGCTATTTGAAAGATAAAGCGGTTGAATTGCCCGAAGCGTTTATGTTCGTCACCGGCTTGAACGAATGGCGGCGTCACAGCCAGTGGCCGCCCAAGGACGCCAAGCCGATGACGTTCTGGCTCCACGCCGGCGAGAGATTGCTGGGCGCCGCGCCGGCGGAAGAACGCGCCTTCGACGAGTACATCAGCGACCCGAATCGGCCTGCGCCGCATCTGGGCTACATCACGCGCGGATTCACTTCCGATTACATGACCGAGGATCAGCGCTTCGCCGCGCAGCGCCCCGATGTGCTGGTTTATAAAACCGGGCCGTTGGAAGAAGACCTGACAATCGCCGGGCCGATCAAAGTCAACCTCAACGTTTCGACTTCTGGGACCGATTCCGATTTCGTCGTGAAGCTGATTGATGTCTATCCCGGCGACTATCCGACCCAGGAGCCTCCTCAGGACCGGCCGATTCCTGCCAACTTTGTAGAGATGGGCGGTTACCAGCAGCTGGTGCACGGCGAGCCTTTTCGCGCGAAATTCCGCAACAGCTTTGAAAAGCCCGAGCCGATGACGCCGAATCAACCAACCGCGATCATCTTCGAGATGCCCGATGTTTATCACACGTTCCGGCGCGGACATCGGGTGATGGTTCAAATCCAGAGTTCGTGGTTCCCGCTGGTTGATCGCAATCCGCAGAAGTTTATAGATATTCCAAAGGCGAGGCCGGAAGACTTTCAAAAGGCCACACAGCGCGTTTATCGTTCCCGCGGTATGAACTCTTCGGTGACCGTGCTGGTTGAGCGCCGACTCTCCGGAGGGATGTGAAGGCCGACCGACCGCTGTCATTTGTCATTGCCCCTGCAACTTTGAGATCAATGACAAATGAATAATGTAAAACGGCAAATGGAAAATGGCATTACCTCATGATTCCCTGCGTAGCCATGTACTCATCGCCGGCAGTGACCTTCCCGTCCAGCATCTTCAACTTCCGGTCGGCCAGATGAAGGAAGCGAGAGTCATGAGTGACCAGGCAAACGGTGGAGCCGCTCGCATGCAATTGCTTCAGCAGATTCATGACCATCTGCCCGCTGGCCGAATCGAGATTTCCGGTAGGCTCGTCGGCTAGCAGGATAGTCGGCTTACACGCCAGGGCGCGCGCGATGGCCACGAGTTGTTGATGCCCGCCCGAAAGCTGGCCCGGGCGACTTCGCGCCCGATCCGCGATGCCCATCATCTCAAGAAGCTCCGTGACGCGCCCGCGCCGCTCGGAGACTCTCATATTCGAGTAGGCGAGCGGCTGCTCCACATTCTCGAATACAGTCATATCGCCGATCAGGTTGAAGCCCTGAAAGACAAAGCCGATCTCCTGATTGCGAATGCGAGCGCGGTCCGACAGTTTCAGGTTCTGCACCGGCTCCCCGTTGAAGCAATAGACGCCGCCGGTCGGAGAGTCGAGCAGGCCCATGATCGCCAGCAGCGTGGATTTGCCGCACCCCGAAGGGCCGAATACGACGACGAACTCTCCGCGATTAATCGTCAGATCAACGCCTAATAGAACGCGCGTCTCGACGCTTCCCTGGCGAAAAGACTTCGTTATGTCTTCCATCAAGATCAAAGGCAGATTCAGCGGCGGATTCGATCTCATTACATTTCCTCCGAATGTTTGGTTCGTCTCGACGAGGATGTCGGTCACAGATACGATTGTGGTCGTGACCTGGTTCAATCGTTTTTCATTTAGCGCCGGTCTTTTCTTTATTGAGCGTCCGTCTATTAAGCGCCCTGCCATGTGTGCTAAAAAAATAGCATGCCAGTCATCCTTTGTCACGGCTGAAATTCTCATTCGGCCCCGCGCCTGGTCGAACTGTGGTCGAACTTCAGAACTAGAGCGGATTGCAATTGCATGTACGGGAAGGCTGACTGAATCAGCGCCGCGAGCGGGCTTCACGCTCCGGCCGCGCTCGCTACCGCTCGCGGCGCTGATCCGTACTGGCATCTCAGTATGCCGTACATTGATTTGCAATCCGCTCTAATTCATCCACATATTCCTGTCCCGCATTCTCCTGTCCGGTGTTTCACCAACAGGAAAAAGCGGGACAGGAATATAGTGAGTGTGGTCTCAGCCGTTCGGGTTTCACCCGACCTTCTAATCTTCACAAAATCGCGCGCTTCCGCCAATCATTACGTCGAACCTGGCGTCACAAGGCGCAAAAATAATCAACGGGCGCCCGAACATTAAACTAATGGAGGCCCTTGCTCTCCAAAATCTCCACCCTCCGGATTACGTCGCCCCGTGAGATACGATCAACGACCTCCATCCCGCTG
>Ga0154003_1000732_pt1 | contig 10435 bp, 6 predicted proteins | sample TSFL087MetaG_FD_104679 | JGI IMG/M metagenome (GOLD analysis project Ga0154003, IMG submission 104679) | Attine ant fungus gardens microbial communities from Florida, USA - TSFL087 MetaG | ecosystem: Host-associated > Fungi > Mycelium > Unclassified | place: USA: Florida, Lake Talquin State...
AAGTCGGGCCGATTGAGGCGATTGATGGAACACCGGTCATTGATATCAAGCCGGTTCTGTCGCGGTCAGATGACAGGTGAAGAGGTAGTCGAACTAGCTAATGGCTCGTCGCAAGTCGTCCATACGCGCAGTTCTAGATCTGCGATATAAGTTGTTGATTGAAAGTTACGCTTCAGGTAGACGATTATCGGCGGGCGACAAATATGCCGTCGGTATCGAAGTCTGTATCAATCAGTTCTTCGGCGAAGGCGCCTATCGGCATTGAGTAAATTCACCGGCTTACGGCGCAGTGTACCTCACACAATGCGCAAAATTTCGTATCTACGACCTCAAGCTCAGCTTGACGGTTTTTCTTCCAGCAACATCCGCTGAATCACCATCGCCCTTTGCTCTTTCTTTTGTGCGGATTCATCGAAGCGCGTCGCGGCGTCTGCGCGATTACGATCACGCTCCGACTCTGCGATCCGCCTGGCCAGGGCGGCTCCCTCTTCAAGAGCGCGGAACACCTCCCAAAGCATATCTTCCTCTGTTCGCGACTGCTCCTCGTGCAAACTCTCAGCCATATAGGCATGACCCACTCGGCAGCGGAACCGGAGCAGGTCGCTGTCGTTCAACTCTCACAATACTCCGTGGCATTCCGGGCAGGTGAATTCGGAAGGCCTCCCCAATTTTTCTATAGCATCCGGCGCGTTAGTTTCGCCGGTGGCGATTTCGATCTCCGTCTCCATTTCTGAAGGGGCCGGGAGATCTTCATCTGCGGCGTCCCAGGCTAAAGTCGAAAGAAGGGGCGCAATGCCCGAAAGCGGCAGGCAGTAATCAACTCGCGCGCTCTCCTCCGCGCTCCTGGACATCGCGGGGTCGGAGGCTTCGGACGGATCTTGAACGACCGTCACTCCACCGCATTTCTTGATCGCTAACAACCCGGCGGTCCCGTCGTTGAGATCGTCGCTGAGAACTACGCCCACTACCTTTCCCCCATGGGCATGAGCCGCCGAACGAAAAAGCACATCGACCGACGGCCGCCGCCGGTTCTCCTTCGGGCCGTGAGTCACACGAACGCAGCCATCTTCTATCGACATGTGATGATCAGGAGGAGCGACGTAAATGCGTCCTGACTGGATCGGGTCTCGGTCTTCAGGGGAAGCCGCTCGCAGTGGCCCGACGCGGCTCAAGGCGCCGGCTAATCCGCCTGTCCCTCCGGCGCCTGCGTGAGGGACGACGAAAACGGCCGCCGGGAAATCCGAAGGCAAGTTACCGACTATTGTTTTAAGCGCATCCAGACCGTCTGCGGAAACTCCGATAGTGATAATGTTGTGTCCAGACATGAGTACCTCCAGTTTGTAAGGCGAGGCACAATGCTTGAAAACCACTAGTAGAAAACATCTCGCCCATTGAAGTCGCCATTAAGCTTTCATTCACCACAAATCGACACCCGCAATATTCATGCCGCGCCGGAAACATTGGATTTCGATTTCAATCGTTTCAAGGAGCCTAAAGACTACTAAGGAGATAGCTGAGCAAAGTTCCCTGGGCCAGTGAGGGCTAATGGGCCTTCGGAGCGAACTATTGCGGCTTTTTGCTCAACACGTTGGGGAAAGTTTCGTGTTGAAGAGTAGAAACACAGGTATTTCGCCTCCGGCACGTCGGTTGCTCTTTTATCAATGGATAAGGATGAATAAGGAGGGAGCGATGAAAAGGCTGAAAATACAATTGGGAATCTTGATCGTGACATTGGCCTGCCTGAGCGCGGGCTACGGGCTTTCAGGCGCTGCGGGGCAAGCCGTCGGCGACAATGTCGTCGTCAATCAGGTTTCTGAAGATGACTTGATGATCGCGGGACGAAATCTGCAATTGCAGGCGGAAGTCAAGGGAGACCTCACAGCCGCAGGCTCCGATGTAACCATCGCGGGCCCTGTAGCCGGATACGTGATGGTCGCGGGCGCGAGAGTCAATGTCAACGGGCCAGTAGGGAATGATCTCTGGGCGGCGGGCGCGAATGTCAATGTCAACGCCCCTATAGCCGACAACGCGATGATGGCGGGTAGTGAGGTAAATCTGCTGCCCGGCGCCGTGGTGAAGCATAACGTCAAAATTGCCGGCGGCGCTGTTTCGGTGCAAGGGCGCGTCGAGCGCAACCTGAAACTCGCGGCGAGGGACGCGCAGATCGCCTCGGAGATAGGGGGATCGGTGGACGCGCGCGTCGAGAATTTGAAATTGCTTCCCGGCGCGGTGGTTCGCGGCGACCTGGTAGTCTACGGGCCTAAGGAACCGGAAATCTCGCCGCAGGCGCAAGTGCTGGGCCGCGTCGAATATCACAAACAGGAATGGAAGAGGTCAGGCGTTGGGGAATGGTTATGGCGTTGGGTGTGGACGAGTCTGGCGATGCTGATCGTGGGATTCGTCGCCATAGCGGTGTCGCCGTTGTGGGCGAATCGCGTAAGCGCAATGATCACCGGGAAGCCGTGGTCGTCCATCCTCACGGGGCTGGCGTGCTGGCTGCTCGCGCCGCTGGCCGTGGTCCTGTTGCTGGTCACGGTGGTCGGCATTCCGCTGGCGGTCATCCTGCTCGCCCTTTACGTCATAGCGCTGCTGCTGTCTGGAGTTTTTGTGGCGTATCTGGTTGGCGGATGGTTACTAGAGCGGTTGAAACGCCCACAGTCAACGCCATACATGCGAATGGCTGTGGGAGCGATTGCCGTCGGCGCCTGCATGTCACTGCCGTTGGTCGGGTGGCTCGCCCAGTTGCTGGCGCTGTTGATCGGTTTAGGCGCGATAGTGTTAGACCAGCGCGATTTCGCACTGCGTCTGCGCGCTCAGGGGGTTGCCTGAAGCTACAAAAGAGCGCATTGATGTACAAACCTGTTATCAAAGACAACGTGACAAACCTTCTGGATCGGTATGCCGGGTCACAAGTCCCTGGTCTGCAATACATCGTTGTGAACGCCTACGGAACTCTCTTCGAATACGCGGGCGGCTGGGCTGATATTCAGAATCGAAAAGCTATGGCGCTTGATACAACGCTGATGGCGTACTCGATGACCAAGACCTTCACCGCCGTCTCTATTCTGCAATTAGTGGAGCGAGGGAAATTGGAGTTGGGCGACGAGATTGACCGCCATCTCCCGGACACTCCCTACAATGGGGGCCACATCACCATTCACCAACTGCTAGATCACACTTCCGGCATTCCCAATCCGATCCCCCTCCGTTGGGCGCACCTCGCGGAAGAGAACGCGAGGTTTGACGAAGACGCTGCGCTTGCCCAGGTCCTGCTCGACAACCCCAAACTCGTGTTTGAGCCAGGCCAGAAGTTCGCCTACTCCAATATCGGTTACTGGCTCCTCGGCAAAATCATCGAGCAGGCGACAGGGCAATCGTACTCGGATTATGTGAGGGCGAATATCCTCAGGCCGTTGGGGCTTTCGGCGCATGAGATGGACTTTGTCATCCCCGACCCATCCCGGCACGCCAATGGTTATCTTGCCAAATACTCCCTGATGAATCTGGTGAAGGGGTTCGTCATCGACCGCAAGTTCTTGGGTGGATATGAGGGCAAGTGGCTACGTTTGAAGAGTCACCACCTCAACGGCCCGGCCTTTGGCGGACTGATCGGCACGGCGCGTGGATTCAGTCGTTTTCTGCAAGACCAACTACAGGCGAAGTCGGCGCTATTCGGCCCGGATACCAAACGAATGTTGGAGACTCGCCAAACAAATAGCGCAGGCGCGCCAATTCCTATGACGCTGGGGTGGCACATTGGCGAAACAGATGAAGTGATCTACTTCTTCAAGGAGGGCGGGGGCGGTGGCTTTCATAGCGAGATGCGCCTTTACCTGACGAAGGGCATAGCCTTGGTGGTCATGGTGAACAGCGCCGAGTTCAATTCAACCAAATTCATGAATCATTTCGACCGCATGTTTTTGGAGCCACGATAATAGGCATTAACGTAATATGAAAACGTTCTCCATAACCGTAGCCTTCCTCTCGATCGCGCTGGGTGGCCTGTCTTTGTTCCGGATCAAGTCTCGCGCCAGCCTCTGGCTCATATTCCCAAAGTTCCTCGGGACGGCGCTGGCGCCCTATGTCGCGCTCGCCGGCGCGCTCGGGGCCGCCCTCGGCCTTGTACACGGCTCCATCCTGGCGATCGGCGCCGGAGCGGTTGGCGCGGCGCTCGCTGCGGACTACGTTCGCCGCGTCACTGCTCCCCACGACGGCTTCAAGCGGGCCTTCGGCGCCAACTGGACACATCGAATCCCGTCGAAATTAGGGCAGCGTATGCTCAAGCGACGGTGGACTTGGCGGGCGCCGAGCGTGGCCGGGCCTCGCTGGACACGAGACGTCGCCTTCTGGACCATCCCCGGTAGCGATCGTAAGCTCCTCGCCGACATCTGGCAGCCGCCGGTAGATGAGGAGCCGTCCGGCACGGCGATCGTCTACCTGCACGGCAGCGCCTGGTATCTGTGGGACAAGGACTGCGGGACACGTCCATTCTTCCGGCGCCTCGCCGCACAAGGACACGTCGTCATGGATGTCGCCTATCGTCTCTGTCCGGAGGTGAACGTCGTCGGAATGGTCGGCGACGCCAAGCGGGCGGTCGCGTGGATGAAGGCGAACGCGGCCAGGTTCGGGGTCAATCCCCAACGGGTGGTCCTGATGGGAGCGTCCGCCGGAGGGCACGTTGCGCTCCTTGCAGCCTACGGCTCCAACCATCCCCGTTTGACGCCCGAGGAACTTAATGGTGTGGATACGTCGGTGATGGCCGTGGTTTCCTATTACGGCGTTCCCGACCTGCGCGACTATTGTGAGAACTCTGTTTCACATTTTGAAGGTCGCCCAGAGCAGTTGACTGCCGCAGCCGAGCGGCCCCGGCCGGGTCGGCTTGACGCGTTGACCACGCGGATGTTTTGTGGCCGATGGCTGCCAATCCAGCAGTTGCCGCCCACTCCGCCCCATCGTCGGATTATGCTGGACCTGGTGGGCGGGCAGCCGGATGAGGCGCCCGATATGTACGACCTGGCCTCACCGATCCATCATGTAAGCGCCGCCAGCCCGCCCACGCTTCTTTTCCAAGGCGAGCACGATTGGATCGTACCGGTCGCGTCGGCCCGCCGCCTCTACCATGCGCTGGCTGCGGCCGGGGCTCCGGTGGTGTACGTCGAATTCCCGCGGACCTTGCATGGGTTCGATCTCCTGTTTCCGCGGCTGTCGCCCGCCGGACAGGCGGCGCTTTACGACCTGGAGCGCTTCCTTACGTGCGTGGTAGTGGAAGACGGCCAGCGCATGCCACGGCCTCAGCCCGCCGCTACGCCCGGCTGATTACGAATCAGATCCTCGGCATTCGCGGACTTGTCTTGCACGAGCGTTTCAAAAAATAGCGCAGGCGTCGCTTACGCGCCCCAGCCAATTCAGTGTCGAAACCATTTTCATTTCGTCGTCAGAGACGCTTTCACCGGCATCATTCCTCTTTTGATCCAGACTCACTTCATCCTCGCGTGATCAAATAACCGTTTGGTTTGACGATATGGAAAACTCATGACAATGCGCAAGAGCCTGCATAGGGCGCAGAGCAGGCGCTACAGCGGAATTTTGCGCTCGGGAGTGCGCAATAATCCCCACACTTTTAGCGCCAATTGCTGACCCCATCTCGAAAAACGCTTTGGCCATTGACGTAGGAAGAAAATAAAGCGCGGCACGGTGATTGCCCTCCTCTCTCTCGAACTTCTCGATTACATGGAGACTGACATGAAGAACGCAAGGTTGATCAAACGCAATTCACTATCCGAGCAATTCCTCACTGAGGATCACCGGAGGGCTGATTCTCAACCCGCCATTGACGTCAGAAAGTCAGCGATGAGATGGGTTCGCGAGCGGCAAGAGTTGCGACGGATCGATCCGCGCAGGCAATTCGCAGCCTTGTTTAGAAGCGCCGGTTGAACTGGAGACGAGAAGGTCAAGATCATCGGTGTAAGCGGGCTGACCGGAAACGGGCGAATGCTCGAAGCCCCGCAGGCCGGGGTGAAATCGTTCCTGCCGAAAACATACATGGCGGACAGGTTGCTGAATGCGGTCGCGGAGATTCTTAGCGCGGGCGCTGATCTATCAGGCATCCCGCGTGAACAGTCGGCGCTCCAGGAACAGAAAGCCTAGTGAGGTGGATGCAATAAATGCCGATGGATGAAGCGCGGCATGCGGGCGGTTGAAATATGGAGTTTTAGGGGATATTTTTTTTACCCGCGCGTGGTCAATATTTTGTTGTGACAGTTAGTGTGACAGTTAGAAAGACTTCCTCCCGGCTTCAATCTCCCCGCAACAAGGCATAGGCTCAAATACGTCCGTCGCGGCGCCCTATTCGTTCAAATCATACCATCAGGCCCACAGGCTGTTTTTGAAGGCTGCAATGTGGGCGTTGATCACGACCGTCGCTTGCGCGCAGGACCACTTTGAAATTTAGGTATATGAAATCTGAAGTCTCATCCGGCCTCACCAGCGCAGAGGCGCGTCGCCTACTGGCAGCATTTGGATTCAACGAGCCTGTCCCATTGCGCCGCGCTGTCCCGATGCTTCAGTTTCTGCATTTTTTCGCTAATCCTCTGATCGTTATTCTGCTCATCGCCAGCGTGGTTTCCGCCGTCACTGGAGATATGGTGAACGCGGTGATCATCATTGCAATGGTCATATTGAGCGTCACGCTAAACTTCATTCAAACCGCGCGCTCAGAGCGGGCCGCCGAAGCATTGCGGAAAGAGGTCGCGCCGACGGCGACCGCGCTGCGCGACGGCGAATGGCGGGAAATTCCGCGCCTGGAAATTGTGCCTGGCGACCTGATTCGGCTGAGCGCCGGAGACCTGGTCCCCGCAGACGCGCGATTGGTGGAATCGCGCGATTTGCACGCGCAGCAGGCTGCTCTGACGGGTGAATCTTTACCGGTCGAAAAGGAAGCCGCGCCCGCATCACAGACCGCGTCAGGTCAGGATGAGAGGCGCGATATGGTTTTTCTCGGGACCTCGATCGTGAGCGGCCGGGCCACGGCGAGGGTGGTGGCTACCGGGCCGGCGACGGCCTTCGGAAAAATCGCCGAGCGACTGGCGGAAAAGGCGCCCGAAACCGAGTTCGAGCGCGGGACTAAACAGTTCGGATTGCTGATCACGCGAGTGATAATTTTTCTCGTCCTTTTCGCCTTCCTGGTAAACGCGGCGCTGAGGCGCGACCCGTTTGAATCGCTGCTCTTCTCAATCGCGCTGGCCGTCGGGATGACGCCGGAATTCCTGCCGATGATATTGACCGTCACGCTCGGCCAGGGCGCGCTGCGAATGGCGCGGCAAAAGGTGATCGTCAAACACATGGCCGCCATTCAGAACTTCGGCAGCATTGACATCCTGTGTAGCGACAAGACAGGCACGCTGACGAGCGGCGAAATGACGCTCGACCAACATCTCGATCCGCGGGGCAAGGATTCCGAGCGCCCGTTCCTGCTCGCCTACCTGAACAGCCTATTTGAGACCGGTATCAGCAATCCGCTCGATCACGCGATCCGGCTTCGCGGGGTCAACCCGCTCGACGAAGCGATTTTGATTCACGATCACCCTGACGTGCGCGGATATGAAAAGATCGACGAAATCCCGTTCGACTTCGAGCGGCGGCGAGTTTCGGTCGTGGCCGGGCGCGCGGGTTCGCGGTTGCTGATCACCAAAGGCGCGCCGGAATCCGTGTTGGCGGTGTGCGTCGAATACGAAGTTGACGGACGCCGCCTTCCGCTCGACCAATCGGCGCGGCATAGCTGCGAAGTGTTCTTTCGCGAACTGTGCGCAAAAGGCTATCGCGCGCTGGCGGTGGCCTATGCCGAAGTGGCGCAGAAGGCGGCTTACGGCAAGGATGACGAACGACGGCTCGTCTTCGCGGGATTTCTGACTTTCTCAGACCATCCCCTGCCAGCGGCGGACGAGGCGTTGCGCGCGATGGCCGATGACGGCGTGAAGGTGAAAATACTGACCGGCGATAATGAGCTTGTGGCCGGTCACGTCTGTTCGCAGGTTGGCTTGAATGTCGAGCGCATCGTGCTGGGCGACGAAGTCGATCGAATGACGGACGGCGCGCTCGGTCACGTGGCGGAGCAAACGACTGTCTTCGCGCGCGTTTCGCCGATGCAGAAAAACCGCATCATCCAGGCGCTCAAGCGTCGAGGGCATGTGGTCGGTTATCTGGGTGACGGCATCAACGACGCGCCTTCGCTACACACGGCGGACGTCGGGATTTCAGTAGCCACAGGGACCGACGTGGCGAGGGACGCGGCGGAAATCATCCTGCTCGAACGGAGCCTGCCAGTCCTGCACCAGGGCATCATCGAAGGGCGCAAGGCGTTCGGAAATGTGATGAAGTACCTGTTGATGGGGACGAGTTCGAACTTCGGGAACATGTTCAGCATGGCCGGGGCCACGCTCTTCCTGCCGTTCCTGCCGATGCTGCCCACGCAGATCCTGCTCAACAACTTTCTTTATGACCTGGCGCAGGTCACGATCCCGACTGACAAAGTTGACCAGACGTTCATTCGTAAGCCGCGTCGTTGGGACATCCGTATGATCCGCGACTTTATGCTCTACATCGGGCCGATCAGCTCGCTTTACGACTTCCTGACTTTTTACGCGCTGCTCAAGGTCTTTCACGCCTCAGAGCAGTTCTTTCACACCGGCTGGTTCGTCGAATCGCTGGCTACGCAGACGCTGGTGATCTTCATCATTCGCACGGCGGGTAACCCGCTGAAGAGCAGGCCGAGCGCGGCGTTGGCCGTGACCACACTGCTGGTCGTCCTGTTTGGTGTAACACTGCCGTTCACGCCGCTGGCCGCGTGGCTGAGATTCACTCCTCTGCCCGCAGGTTTTTTCATTTTCCTGATCGCGGTCGTCGGCGCTTATTTGCTGCTTGTAGAGATGCTCAAACGCCGCCTAATGAAAATGCGGCTGACATAAATTAGGCCATAGCTTCTCTGGCCCTTCTTCAGGAAGGCGACTATGCGGCGATGCGGAAAACGCGAGAGGCGCCGCCGGACAAAGGAAGCGCGATCCCGGCCATCGCGCTGACGACCTACCGGCGCGCCGAAAACCGATTGCGCGCCCTGTCTGCTGGCTTCCATAAGCATGGCGCCAACCGGTCGAGCCTGATGAGTTGGCGATGGTCATTTTAGGCCTCATCAAATAAGGCGACGCCAGGCGCCTCGGTCAACTTATTAAAGACGCGATCGCTTACGCCCCGGCCTGCCGAAAATTCCCTATTCTGTGCGGCTATGTACTGACACCTTCGGACGCGAGTCGCTAGGCTCCCTCATTCCGAATCGGACTCTGGGCAAGTGGGCATAAACCGAAAGGGGAGGATTGAGTGGCGTATGACTCGTATTGCGTCGTTAGTAATTTGCGCGCTAATGCTCGGGCTGTTTGTCATCTCTCAAAGCTTTTCGTCGCCGAATGACGCCCCACAGAATCCGGCGCCGGCGGGTTTAGAAGAAGAAATAAAACGGGTGGAGGCTGAAATCGACAAGATCTTCGCCGATACCCTGGCGCAACTCCCGACGATCCCCGGCGACCCCGGGAGCCGTATGAAACGAGTGCAAACTCTCGGGAAGCTCATGCTTTATGACAAGCAGCTCTCCGTCAACAAAAATCAGGCATGCGCATTCTGTCACATGCCGGATGTGGATTTTACCGGACCGATCTCAATCCTTAATATGACAACCGTCTCCTATCCAGGGTCGGTCCGCAATGCGTCGGCGGACCCGGCGCAATCACGATACGGCCGCCGGAAACCTCAGAGTTACATGTATGCGCCTTATTTCCCGGCCCTTCATTACAATCAGGCGCAGGAGGATTTCTATGGCGGGAACTTCTGGGACATGCGCGCCACTGGCGTCTTCCTGCAAAATCCCTCGGCGGAACAAGCGCAGGATCCTCCCGTCGATCCTAACGAAATGGGCTTGCCTGACACAGCCTGTGTCGTGCGACGGCTCTCACAAAGCCCCTACAGACAGTTTTTTGAGGCCGTCTGGGGGCCGCAATCATTTGCGATCACCTGGCCAGCCGACGTCGACCAGGTGTGTAGTAAACCGGCGCCGCCGCCGTCGAATGATCCGCTACCAGTTCACCTAAACCCGGTAGACCGGGGCCGCTCTAACGCGACTTATGATCAGTTCGGGCTCGCCATTGCGGCTTTTGAAGCCGGGCCGGAGGTCAGCCCCTTCTCGTCGAAATTCGATTATGCGCTCGCCAACCCCGACCAGCGTATCTTGAGCGCCGACGAACTGGCGGGATGGGACCTGTTTCGCGGCAAGGCGAAGTGCAATACCTGCCACTTGGATGGAACCGAAAGCCTGGCCGGCAAGACCGCCCGCAAGATCACGCCCGGAGATGTAGGAAGCAAGGCGCCGTTGTTTACCGACTTTACCTCATCC
>Ga0154003_1000733_pt1 | contig 10432 bp, 10 predicted proteins | sample TSFL087MetaG_FD_104679 | JGI IMG/M metagenome (GOLD analysis project Ga0154003, IMG submission 104679) | Attine ant fungus gardens microbial communities from Florida, USA - TSFL087 MetaG | ecosystem: Host-associated > Fungi > Mycelium > Unclassified | place: USA: Florida, Lake Talquin State...
GACGGTAAGACGGCGGTGCGCGGCGCGGCCGGCATCTTCTATTCGGCGATTCTGCCCATGCGATACCGATTCCAGATTTCGAACCAACCGCCATTCGCTCAATTGACTGCCATAGTGGGGCCATTCCCGAACGCCTTCACTTCGCCCATCTTCCCACTGCCGAGCTCGCTCACCGGGATTGTTCTCCCGATAGTGTCCGACCCCGAGCAGCCGACCATTTACCAATGGAACCTCAACGTTCAGCGGGAGTTGGGTCGGGACTTTGTCCTTAGCGCGGGTTATGTGGGATCTCGCGGCACCAACCTGGAGACGAGATACCAAGTCAACGTGCGGACTGATTTCCAGATGGTCAACGGCCAGAAGTTCTTCCCAGTCGGCGTAAATGGACCGAGAGTCAACCCGAACTTCTCCTCTTTAAATCTTCACGATTTCAGCGCCGACTCCTATTATCACGCGCTGCAACTCAACCTCACCAAACGCTTCTCGTCCGGCCTCCAATTCGAGACCGCCTATACGCTGTCGAAGTCTATAGACACCGCCTCAGCGACTGAGTCGGTCTTCACGAACGGGGCTTTGGGTAGCTTCCGGCAAGATCCATTCGATTCACGCGGGCAGCGGGGACTGTCTGATTTCGACTCGCGCCAGAACTTCGTCGCCAACTTCCTCTACGACCTGCCATTCGGCAAAGGGCAGCGGTTTGGCGGAAGTGTCTCGGGCGTGGCCGGCAAACTCATCGAAGGGTGGTCTACGGGCGGCATTGTTAATCTCAGGAGCGGGTTCCCATTCAACGTGTCGCTCGGCTTTGACCGGGTCGGCAGCGGAATTGATAACCCACAATACCTGCGGCCAAATATCGCGCCAGGCAAGAAAATCGAGGACGCGATCACCGGCAACCCGGATAGCTTTGTGGATACCTCCTTCTTCCAGCTTCAGGCGGCCGGGTTCTACGGAAATTCGCCGAGGAACGCCCTGAGAGGGCCGAATCTGAAGACCTTCGACATGACGCTGACCAAGCGGACGGCGATCAACGAACGCTTCCGGACCGAGTTCAGGATCGAAGCGTTCAATCTCTTCAACCGCGCCAATTTCGCCCCGCCGAATGCCACCAACCGAGTCATCTTCACCAACGTGGACGCGAATGGCGCCCCGCTCCTTAACCAAACTTTCGGGCAACTGACAAACACCGCCACCTTCGAACGTCAACTCCAATTCGGGTTGAAGTTACTCTGGTAGGGACAAGGCGCGAAAGTAAGCAGCAGACTCCCCCACCGTCTGCTGCTTCCATTTTCCAGATGTTGATGTCAAACTCGACTGACATCAACATCTGGAAAATGGATTTATCAGGGCGGGATATGGTAACGAATGAACGATTGGACCCTGGGATCGATGCGCCCGGCGCACAGATTCGCGACGGCGACGCTCGCAAGATCGACTTTCCGGATGGCTCTTTTGATGTCGTTGTCTCTAGCCTGGCGCTATACAATATCCGCGAGAAAGCCGCGAGGGACCAGGCGATACGCAAAAGCATTCGCGTATTGAAGTCCGGGGAGCAGGTAGCGATCTACGCCATCAAATGCATCTCCGAGTACAGGCAAATCTTTATCGAGCCGGGGATGGAGCAGGCGCGACTCACCTGCCGGCTTTACTGGCGTCTGCCATTCTGGCGCCTCCTGACAACCACAAAACCCAAAAATCGCTATACTCGAAGGTCATAGAAATGAAAACGCAAGATATTACAACCGGTTTCATGGCAGTCGATCAAACGTCCGACCCGGATTTCTTTGTCCGGTTATAGGATGAGGCAGGTAGCCTGGGTACCATCCAGGATTGCAAACACAGGATGCTCAAACTCATCGACCCACAAAAGGGCCATCATATCCTTGATGTGGGCTGCGGCGCCGGCGAAGACGTGATGGCGCTAGCCCGCTTTGTCGGAAGCGAGGGACTCGTAACAGGCGTGGACAAGAGTGATACCATGATCGCGGAAGGCAAAAAGCGATCTGCCAACTCGGGCTTGCCGGTCGCTTGGGTTCTTGGCGACGTCGAGAGTCTCGACTTTGCCGATGACACTTTCGATAGCTGCAGGGCCGAGCGCATATTCGGTCATATCGACGACCCTCGCAAACCGCTTGCCGAGATGATTCGCGTAACCCGGCCCGGCGGACGGATTGTAATCTTTGCTCTTGATGTCGACGCATTCATTTTCAATGGCGCCGATCGCGCGCTCAATCGCAAGGTGGTTCATGCCTTATGTGACAGTTTCCGCAACGGCTGGAGCGGCCGTCAACTGCCCGGGATGGTTCGTAGCTCCGGACTGGTAGATACTTACATTATTCCGCACACCCTCATCGTTCCCCTGACAACGTTGATGACGGGAATGGAAGGCGTATTGGCGCGCATGCAAGAAGACGGGGTGTTAACCAATGATGAGATATCGAGATGGTGTCAGCAACTGGAAGAGGCTGAACGACAAGGCAGTTTCTTCGCCGCATCGCCAGGTTTTTTTATAGGCGGAAAAAAACCATTTAAAGAAGTGTAAGATATATAAAGCCAGTCCGACATCAAATATGCAGCAGATTGATCAGAAAAAAGACGATCCGACCCGATCCGGATATGCCACCGCTGCGAGCCGAATCTACTACGGTTGGATAGTGGTGGCTGCGTGTTTTTTAGTCATCGCGCCGGTCATGCCGCTGATGCTCCCCGCCTTTGGAATCTTCCAGGTACCGATACTAGATGAATTCCACTGGGACCGTGGCGATTTCGCAATCGCTCTATCCATCCATCTGGTTTTCAGTGGGCTGGCGGCCCCGGTTGCGGGCGGACTGATCGATCGCTTTGGGCCTCGCCGTGTCATGCCCATCGGGGCCCTGATGACAGCTCTGGCCCTGATATTGATGAGCCGGGGCAGCGCGCTATGGCATTTTTATGTCGCCTTTGGACTGATGGCGGCGGCGGGCAGTTCGCTGCTTCAAATCGTGCCCTTGACGACACTTGTCTCGAATTGGTTTGCGCGCCATCGCGGCACGGCCATCGGCATTGTCAGCGCCGGAACCGGCGCGGGCCAATTGGCGTTGCTGCCCCTGGTAAAGTTACTCGTTGACCAGATCGGCTGGCGCCATACCTATCTCTTCTTCGGACTGGTGATACTGGTTATTCCGACCACCCTGATCCTGTTGTTCCTTCACTCACGGCCGGAGGACCGCGGCCTTTCGATCGAGGACGAATCGGGTCGGCGCCGCGGGCGCGACGAAGCAGGCGGAGGAGAGCCTGGGCAAGGTGATCGGGGCGACCGCCGGACCGAGGTGGTTATTCTCAATAAGGAGTGGGCCGAGGTCGATTGGACCCTGGGCAAGGCGTCGCGTACATTTCGCTTCTGGACGCTGGCTCTCGTAATGACGATATTCTCCGCCGGAATGTTACTCGTCTCGGTGCAACTCGTAGCGTATCTGGGAGACAAGGGCTACAGCTCGATCATCGTCGCGTCAGTCCTTTTATTGCAGGGAGCGCTCAATATGGTCGGCGAGTTCTTCGGAGGATTTCTGTGCGATCGCATCGGGCGGGAGAAGACGCTGACTTTGAGTCTCCTTTCATTTTGCTCCAGCATCGTTTTCCTGAACCTTGCTGGGGCCGTCAGCGCCCCAACGCTCGTCTATGTCTTCACGCTCTTTTACGGATTGGGTCAGGGCATGGTGGCGCCGGCCCTGATGACCTCCGCCTCAGACCTGTTTCAGGGCAAACATTTCGGATCGATCCTGGGGGTGATCTTCCTCGGGGGATATTTCGGCGGCGCATTCGGCGCATGGCTTGGCGGTCGCCTCTTCGACCTCACGGGCGCTTATCAGGTTAACTTTCTAATCTCTGTACTGGCAATGCTGGTTTCGGCGGCGCTGATCTGGTGGGTGAGGCCCGGCAGCGTACGACAGATGCGCAGTGTCGAAACACTCTGATCCAGGCAATGACTTACTCCTAAAACCCCTTACGGCCTTTTCCACTTAAACGAGTATACTGTATTAAGCTGGTGAATGCCCCATTGTAACGCAAACTCAACAGTTTGCGCTGCATTGGGGAATTTCTTGGTCTACCTTGGGCTCCTCACATTAGTGAAATACTTTTCCTGTTTTTACATAAATTGTCAGACCAATATTTGAGTAGGTACAGATCGCCCTGTCCAAAAGCTATTCGGCGCTTACATTGGCCGAATATTTTTGTAACGAAGAGTAATCAAGGCCAGTTGACGACAAGCGCGTCGTCAGGTACACTGCGCCGAACTTGAGAGTGCCCCAATGTAACGCAAACTGTCGAGTTTGCGTTACATTGGGGCATTTTTTTGGTCTACATTGATCACCTCATACTGGTGAAATACTTTTCCTATCTTTGCATTAGTTGTCAGCGCGGTATTTGAACAAATACAGAGAGCCCTGTCCAAAAGCAATTCGGCGCTCACATTGGCCGAAGATATTTATAACAACAAGTAACTTCTCAACGGGCAGCGGTTCTTAATACAAAATGGTCCTCCATTAAATTCGAATGTGAGAATTGGAAGACCGATTATAGTGAGTATGATTGAGTTGCCCTTGTCGCCATCAAGGCCAGTTGGCGACAAAGATTAGTATTTTGGCGGGTTTTGTGCGAATCAAGCCCGTCTCCCTCTTAATGCCTCTCGAACTCGGACATTTCTACCGGATCGGCCTGCGTACGCTCGGACGGCCTTTTTTCAAGTCGCCATAGGGATGGGCCTAACATGGTGTTGCAGTTGTAAGTCCTGAAAAAACCGTTTCGACAAATTACATCGGTTATTATCTGGATAAGAAATGGCCGGGGATGTCGTGAGCCAACAACTACACCGGTAACCATAGGAGCATCAATGAGACTTTCAGCATTTAACTCGTTTTTAGCCTTTTCCAGAAAAAAGGCCGGAATGGCGATCACAGGTTCAACGAGAATTTTAGCGTTCAACTTGGTTTTAGCGGCCTTCTTATTATCTATGGTCGCCATCTTTGGCGTCACATGGCGCCAACAAGCTTCCGCACAGTCACAACAGACGGTTGACATTATCGACGAATCTACTGCCTCGCAGACGCAGGCGGTAAGTAGTAATCAACTGATCACGTCAGGAGCCGGGGTTAAGCTTATCACCCAATCTATTCGCCTTACTGCTGCCCAAGGCACTAAATCCATAGGCCAATTGATAAGGGAACAGACTACCACCACGATTCCTAGCCAGGCCATATCTAGCTTCCATTTTTTGGTAGATCCATTTAACAATTCCTTGATATTTCCCACAGTAGAAGGGTTCCAACCTCCAGGGTTTCAGTGGGCAATTCTTCCTGGGCAAGATAAAAAGCTCGATATCCCACAAATACCTCTACTAGCGCCGCAAGCTTTGGATTACTATTTTGTTCGGACTAGTGGAACTTGTAATTTCATTCTTGTCATAGAATTTTACCCACTGGCCCTTTAAAATTCCGATCAAAACGCAGACCATAAGTAGAGCGCCAAAAATGTTTACGCTAAGGAAGATCAAGACCGCGTAAAAAAAGCGTTTGCGCTTCAGTCGCTTGACTACAAAACGCCAGAGACGGTTTTCCTTCTCATGGCTTGAAAAATGGGACTGCGACGATCCACCTTACCTTCACTGAATTTTTGTCTACAGTGCCCCACCAAATTTGCCGGTAACCATAGGAGATTCAATGAAATTTTCAGCATTTAACTCGTTTTTAGCCTTTTCCAGAAAAAAGGCCGAAATGTTGGGCGCAGGTTCAACGAGAATTTTAGCGTTCAGCTTGGTTTTAGTGGCCTTCTTATTATATGTAGCCGTCGCCAACTTTGGCTCCACATCGCGCCACCAAGCTTCCGCACAGACAACAGGCGGGGTTAAGGCTAGCACCGAAGCTATTCACATTACTGCTGCCGACGGCACTAAATCTATAGCCCAATTGATAAGGGAACAGAGTGTTGGCACTCCTACTCCTAGCCAGGCCATATCCAAACTTCATTTTTTTGTAGATCCATTAAACAATTCTCTGATTTTTTCCAGAGTAGGACCGCAGAACCCTACAGGGTTTCAGTGGGCAATCCTTCCTGGGCAAGATAAACAGTTTGCGGTTCCAAAGACAACTGTATTAGCGACGCAAGCGTTGGAGCAGTATCTTGTTCGGACCACTGGAACTTGCAATTTCCTTCTAATCATAGATTTTTATCCTCTTCCCTAAGTAGAGGGCGCGGGCGCTAAGTAGAGCGCCAAAAGTGTTTGCGCTAAGGAAGATTGATACCGTGTCGTCTTATCAAGCGTGGCTCCCCACAATATAGCTCAAAATACCGCCGAGAGGTATCAGTTACTACGCGGGATTATTAGCGTATTGAAGCCCGGGTGGCAGGTAGCAATCTGTGATATCAAACACGCCTCCGAGTACCAGCACACCTTTCTCGAGTTGGGAATGGAACAAGCGCAACTCACATGGCAGCTTTACTGGCGCCTGCCTTTCGCCACTCTCCTGTAAGGACGATCGTCGCGAATTGGTTCGCGCGCCATCGCGGCACGGCCATTAGCATTGTCAACGCCGGTTCCGGCGCCGGCCAATCGGCGTTGCTGCTCTTGGTAAAGTTACTCATTGACCAGATCGGCTGGCGCCATACCTATCTCTACTTCGGACTGGCGATACTGGTTATTTCGACCATCCTGATCTTGTTGTTTCTTTACATACGGCCAGAAGACCGAGGTCTTACAATCGAGGACGAATTGCGCCGGCGCAGGCGCGAAGCAGCAGGCGCTAAGATCAAGACAGGCGGGGAAGAGCCTGAGGAAGGTAATCGAGGCGACTGCCGGACCGAGGTGATTATCCTCGACACTGACTATTCGCCTCAATCCAGATCTTGGCGCACCCACCATATAGAATTTCCCTGGCCGGCCGCCTCGCGAAAAAGGGAAGGGGACGGGCTCGAAGCAGCTACGGGCGGATAAACTGTCGCAATTCGCCCCATGTGTAATGAATGCGTACGTTTTCCGACTGACGGCCTGGGATGGGCTTTAGGTCCAGACGATCGCCAGCCTTTTACTAATCAATAATCTCGGCAAAATTCTCCATGTTTTACGTCTCTCATAGTAAGAGAGGGATTGTGTAATTGCGTCCCCCAAAAGAAATGACATGACGGGAAAAGGATATGCCTGCCTTACTATCGAGAGGTTCCGAAATAGCCCGACATCTGCTTGGCAATCTGACTCTGGATGAGTCGCGGCGAATCGAAGAAGCAATGGTCTTCGACCATAATCTTAGTAGGGAAGTCGAGACCGCCGAAGAGGAATTGATCGCCGCCTATGTTGTTGGGAGTATGCGCGGGGAAGATCGGCTGAAATTCGAGACCAAATTTTTATCTTCCGACGAACGGACGCGCAAACTCAAGTTCGCCAAAGACTGGTTTGAAAAGGGCGGGTCCGCCTGTCCCGATTTATCCTCTCCTCTTCACCGCTATGTTCTTGGCGACATAACTCGGGATGAAGAGGTCGAAGTGGAAGAAAAACTCACCTTTGATGAGAATTATCGGGGAGAACTTGAGTCTGCGGAAGACGAACTGCTCATTGCTTATTTCCATGAGTCATTGCCCAAATATGAGAGAGAATTGTTTGAGGTCAATTACCTCGTCAATGATCGGATAGTTCGTAAGCTCAGATTCGCGCACATTATGCGTGAATATGTGAAACGAACCTCGGTCGTCGCTTCTTAAATGGCGAAAAAGGCGGCGAGTCAAATAGGGCGAAGGCTGCAATCGAAAAGCTGATCAAGAAGACACAAACCCTGCCTATAACGCGTCAGCGTTTGAGTGGAGTGGGCGCCTCCATTCATTCGCGCTGACCAGCCGGCAACTTCTTCGGCAACTCAAGCTCATCATCAATCAACACATCCACCCAGACCCCTGCGATTTCGGCATACTTCAGCAAGACTGGCAACGGCGGCTCGCGTGTCCCCAATTCATAACCAGAAACGGCGCTACGATAAAGCCATTTAGCCAGGCCCAATCGCTCGAGCATCTGATCTTGTGATAGCCCCAGGCTGCTGCGAATTTTGAGAAGCTTCTCTCCCAATCGGCATGGTTTCGGACGAGCAGTTCTTCCCATCAGATTTCGCCTCCTGACAAGGTGGGATTCATTTCCGGGCGGAGGCGTTCATAATTTCTATTGCAATGCGATGTAGATACTCCTGATGTGATTCGCGGTGGGGACGTAAATACGTCGAATATGACCTGCGGTATTGGGATCGCCGGGAGATTTTCGACCCGACAGCTTAAAGTATCGGAAATCGTTGAAATAGAGAGTCTATCCAGGTTCATGAATTAGCGACCCGAGCAAAAGCCGTCCTTCATCTTCAGATCGCACCATAAATTTAGTTGATGGTATGTTGATTGGCAAAACTCTCCTGCGATTTTCGAGATTAATTCTCCAGACAGCAAAACTGCTTGTTTATGCGGAAAGTTTCGGAGTGATGCGGCACAGAGTCAATATATTCAGCAATTAGGGTCAATGCGACAATTCGCCCGAAATCTGCCACGCTCAATAAAGAGAGAAAATGGTGGGACAGTACCGCGCGCGTAAGCAAGCGGATCCTTCCGCAAATCGCCGCTTGCTTACGCGCGCGGCACTGTCAGTCAAGGTTCAACGTCGCCTGAATTACTTTGCGACGATCACCAAGCGGATCATTGACGATGGAGTTCGTGTCGTTGAATACCATCGTGGCGCGCGTCGCCGGGCTGTACGCTCGTCCCTGCGCCAGAGGCGGTTTATGGAGTCGTCAGAAATGCGCCGTCGGTATTAGCTCGTGGTGATTGTGAAGCGCGCGACTTTCTTGATAAGCTTCGCCAGCAATTACAGCGCCGAGTCACTCAGACAGAAAGGTGTAATCTCTGTGAATTCACGGTCAAAAAACTCCTTAGACGCGGGAGCTTGCGGGTCGGAGCCCGATCTGGAGACGGATTCGCGCTGGGCGCTGACGCAGCGAATCATTAATAGTCCGCACTTCGTCAAATCGGGCCGGCTACAGGACTTTTTGTTGTATGTCTGCCGATGCGCGCTGGAAAATCGCATTGACGAGATTAGTGAGCAGAGAATTGGCGAGCGGGTCTTCGAGCGAGGGGACGGTTACAACCCGAATGAAGATAATATTGTTCGGTCTCAGGCCCGATTGCTACGCCGGAAACTGGACGCTTATTTCGAATCCGAGGGAGAACAGGAACCAGTCATCCTGAGGATCCCAAAAGGCGGTTACACGCCGGAATTTGTTGAGCGTCATGCGCCGGCGCCTGCCGGACACGCCGAATCTGTTTCGACAGCAAACTCACAGTGGCGGACTCCGGTTGTTCGCGGGTTATTGGCTGCCGTCGCTGCGCTTGTCATCGTCGTCATTGTGTTGGCCTGGTCGCTGGGGCGACAAATGAATTCGCCCTTGCCGCCTTCGCCTTCTTCATCCGCCGTACGGGCGTTGTGGTCGCAATTATTCAGCGCGAACCTGCCAACCACGGTCATCGTGCCGGACCACACATTCGCCATGGTACAGGAAGCGTCCGACCAGCATGTGGATTTGGCGACCTACCTGCGACGATCGTCCAGGCCCGAACACGAGAACCTGCGCCAGTTGGAGAAGATTCTGCCGGCCTTTTCCATTCGCCGATACACAACGTTCGACGGAGTGAGCACGGCGGTTCGAGTCTCCCAACTTGCCGAGCAGTTCGGCGGCAAGATTGTCGTCCGCTATGCGCGCGACATGACTCTGCGTGAATTATCGCCCGGTCATGTGGTGCTGATCGGAAGGCCACTGAGTAATCCGTGGAACGAAATGTTTGAGAACAAACTGAATTTCCACTTCTATTCCGACTTGCGGCGCAATCTGATCATCTGTCAGAACCGATCGCCCCAGCCCGGAGAGCAGTCGGAATACCTGCCAGTGGACGAAGGAGCCAAGAGGACCGTCTTTGCTTCTGTTTCGTTTCTTCCAAACCTGAACAACGCCGGCAACGCCCTGATTATTGCGGGGAATTCAAGCGGGTCTCAGGAGATGGCCGCCGAGTTCGCGACCAATGAGGAGTTGCTCAAAGGTTTCACCGATAAGATCCGCCAAGGGACAGAGCGCTTACCTTATTTCGAGCTATTGGTCCGCACAACCACACTTGCGGGCGTGGCCCAGGAGTCTGAAGTAATCTCACACCGTATTATCAAACAGTAAGCTCTATATCGAACCAGCCTACATTGGGACACGGGTACAGCACCGCGCGCGTAAGCAAGCGGTTGTTTGCGGTCCAGGCCGCTTGCTTACGCGCGCGGTACAGTCAGTAAATCGCGAAATCGGGAAGAATGCGCATAAATCGAAAGACGCCTGGGTACTGTTCGCTTCCAGCGTGCAGTCTCGGCGGGAGGCGCATTGATCGAAATCAGACTTCTCCA
>Ga0154003_1000734_pt1 | contig 10430 bp, 9 predicted proteins | sample TSFL087MetaG_FD_104679 | JGI IMG/M metagenome (GOLD analysis project Ga0154003, IMG submission 104679) | Attine ant fungus gardens microbial communities from Florida, USA - TSFL087 MetaG | ecosystem: Host-associated > Fungi > Mycelium > Unclassified | place: USA: Florida, Lake Talquin State...
GAATATTCCTAATCGCAAGTTATTCGGTTTCGCCCTCATCTCTATACGACGATTGAAACAGGAAAGCCCGATTCCGTCGGGATTTCTGCGCCAATTTGTGTAGCGGCGCGCGCGAAAACGACCAACTTTACTCCTGAGGATATAAATGGCTAGCAAAACGGATGAGAAAAAGAGTGGCCTGCTGACAAGGCGGCAGGCGTTGTTATCAATCGCCACAATCACTGCGGGCGCGGCTGTTCTGCCTCGCACGGTCTTCGGCGCGACGCCTGCGAAGGACAAGATCAAATTCATCGCAATCGGCGATTTCGGGACTGGCGACGACAACCAGACCGAAATCGCGGCTCAGATGCTGAGAGACCACAAGACCTCTCCCCTCGATTTCGTGATCGCCGTGGGCGACAACATCTACCCGGACGGCGGCGGGCGGCACTTCGAAAAGAAATTCGCGCGCCCATACGCGGGGCTGATCCGGGAGGGCGTGAAGTTTCACGCCGTGCTCGGAAATCATGACGTGAGAGACGGGCGCGGAGACCAATGCCAATACCCGCTCTTCAACATGAACGGCCAGTGCCACTATACGGTCAAAAAAGGAGACGGACTGGCCGAGTTCTTCATGATCGATTCGACCGCTTTCGACATGACCCAGGCCGGCTGGCTCGAAGGCGTGTTGAAGGAATCCACTGCCAAATGGAAGATCGCGGTCTTCCATCACCCCATCTACTCCTCGGCGGAAGAGCACGGCTCCGACCTCGGCCTGAGAAGAAGGATCGAACCGCTGCTAACGCGCTACGGAGTCAACGTCGTCATCTCCGGGCACGACCACACTTACGAACGCGTCAAACCGCAGCAAGGCGTCCAGTATTTCGTCACCGGCGCCGGCGGGAAGGTGCGCCCCGGCGACGTCAGCCTGAGTAGCCCTTTCAGGGCGATGAGCTACGACCGAGACAATCACTACATGCAGATGGTGATCGAGGATCAACAGATCAACTTTCAAACCATCGCCAGAAGCGGCGCGGTGATTGATCGCGGGGCGATCACGCCGCGCGCAATGACCGCCTCAGCAAGGTAAGGCGCCGCTCGTAGTCCCGCCTTTAGGCGGAGGGGTTTGGTATAGCGGAATTGATCTTCCGCTAACGCTTCCGCCTAAAGGCGGGACTACGAACCGGGCTTGCGCCGCCGCATGGCGTAAGCGTAAAGCGCCAACCCGATCAATCCCCACACAATCGCAAGCTCCACGCTCGTCAGCTTCAGTCCAGCGATTCGATCCCAGAAACTCTGCCCCCGAATCGTCGAAATGTCCTGCCAGACCTGCGACGCGATCAACACGCCCATCGAGGCCAATGAAATCCAGGCCGCCGCGCGCTGGAGCGATGACGACATGTTCATGGCGATCAATCCGGCGAGCGACGGATTGCGGCGCGGGAGCAGCAGGAAGGTCAAGCTGTGCAGGAAGTAGAGAATGACCAGCGCAAAGACCGCCACGTTCAGCGCCAGCGAAACCTGGCGTCCAATGAGTAACGCCGCGGACGCGATGAGCGTCAACGTCAATCCGAAAACCGGCGTGCCTGTGCGCGGATAAATCGCCCCGACCCAGCCCGGCGCCAGACCGTCACGCGAAAGAATGAACGCCAGGCGCGAAGGCACGAGCATGGTCGAATTCATCGAAGTGGTGATGGCCATGATCGCGCCGAATGTGACGAACCAGGCCGCGCCCACGGGCAGATAGACCGCAGCGACTTCGGCCATGGGCGCGGAACTCTCCGCCAGCCTGTCGAGGGGCAAAACGCCGAATGCGACGACTGACATCAAGACGAAGATCAGCGCGGCGCCGCTGATGCCTTTGAGAAAGACCACTGGCAATCGTCGCGTGCTGTCCTTCACCTCTCCAGCCGTCTGCGCCAGAGACTCGAAGCCCGCATATGAGAAGAAGAGCGGCGCGAGGCTGGCCAGAAAACCTCCGGCGCCATGCGTGATGAACGGTTGGTAGTTCTCCGCGCGGACAGCAAACAACCCCGGCCCGATAAGCGCTAGGAGCGAAACGCCAAGCAGAGCGCACATCGTCACCTGCAACCGCCCGAACCATCGCACGCCGATCAAGTGAACGATGTAGAAGAAGAGCAGGCTCGCGAGCGCGAGCGGCAATCGGTTCGACTCCGGGTTGAGCCGACCGCCGGAGGCCGCGATCATATAATCGGCAAGCGAATTCGCCAGAAAAGCCTCGGCGCCGATATAAGAGATGATCTTCAGCCACGCGCCGACGAAGGCCAGGCGCCGACCGCCTAGAGTCCGCGAGATGTGCGTGTATTCGCCTCCCGGCTCTTGCCCGAGCGGGGTCGAGAGAAAAGCCGCATACGGGACTGAGGTCGCCAGGATCACCGGAAATAAGACGACGTAGCCGAGAATCACGCTTGGCCCCGTGAGCGCCCCGGCGTCGCTCGTCACCGTGAAGATTCCCGCGCCGATCAGAATGCCCAGTAGCGCGGCGTAAGATTCGAGCGCGCCCAGGTCGCGTCTCAAGCGCCCGGCGACCGAGCCGGGCGCCGCTTCTTGCTCTACTGATTTATCCATCGGCGCGCTCCATCAGGCGATTAGCGGGCAGGCTCGGGTCAATCACTTTCTCCGCGCTCTCGACCCCGGCCACCGGCAGCCGCGACGCGTCGATCAGGCCGAGTTGCGCGAGCACCGACGCCTGATCCCAGTAGATGTGTTCGTGCGCGAGTTTGTCGCCGCGAAAATTCACGATCACGACTAGAGGGACCTTGACGCGCTTGCCGGTGGGCGCGACGCCCGGCGTCATCCAGTCCATCTCGATCGTGTGGGTGAATTCAAAAACCATCTCGTCCACCACGCGATCCGGGCCGACGGTGCGAGAAACGGGCGTCATCACCGTGTCAGGCGGCATCTGCGGGATGAATCGTTTCGAGTAGAACTCGCGCAATTGTTCGCGCCCCACTCCACCCGTCAAGACCGGGACGTGGTTGACGTAAGCGTCCTCGACCATTGTCTCCAACGTAGCTTCGGTATCGCGCGTGGCGAATTCATATTTGACGTGATCGTCCCACAACGCCGACAGATTGACCGGGGACGCGCCATTAAGGTTGCGCGCGAAGAATTCCAGCGTGCGCAGATCGGCCAACTCCGCGCTCGCGCCGTCGTAATGCGCCCCGCCGGCGCGGGCGAAGGCGTGATCCTGGCCGGCGTAATCGTGAAGCGTGACTAAGGGGTTGTTGTCGAGCGCCGCGTGAATTTGGGCCTGCGCTTCGGGCGGACAATACTGGTCCTTTTGCGCTATGTGCAACATCAGCGGGTTGCGCAGATCGGCCGCCTCGTCGAGCGCCCTCTCGACGCCAACGCCATAATACCCGACGCTGCAATCGGGGTTATGGCGGACCGCCAGCAGGTAGGCGAGCTTTCCGCCGAGACAGAAGCCGACCGCGCCGACCTTGCCTGTACAGGCCGGATGCCCGCGCAAAAAGGCCATCGCGCTGGCGGCGTCCTCAATTGCCTTGGCCTCGTCCAGCCCTTGATAAAGTTCAAAGGCGCGTTTCCACTCGGCGTCGGTCTGATCGGTCAATTGCACCCCGCGCTCCTGCCGCCAGAACAGATCGGGGCAGATCACGACGAAGCCGCGTCGCGCATACCAATCGGCAATCGAACGCATGACCCTGTTGACCCCGAAGATTTCCTGTAAAAGCACGACGCCAGGCCCCGAATTACCGGAGGGCAGCGCCAGATAAGCGTCAAATTCGCCGCCGTCAAAAGATGTGATGGTTGTCATTGCAAATTTCCTCGTTTGCCCGCAAGAAAACTACAATTGAAGGCTGTGCCAATAAAAGCCCATTGCAATTAACACTGTGTAGCGCAAACCTGGGTACGCATCGCTTCCAGCGTGCAGTCTCGACCGGATGCCCATTGAAAAGCAATGGAGCGACTCGCCGAGACTGCACGCTGGAAGCGATGCGTACCCAGGTCACTTTCCCGATTTCTTCACAGGCTTCATTATCACCGGCTGTTGCAGCTTATCGTATCTGCCGCCCTTGTAACTTTCCGCGATGATAATAAGCGTTCCGCAGACAACAAAATCAGGCCACATAAAAAAAGCTTCTCCTGTTGAGTAATCAGGCGTGTTTTCGGGATATCGAGGCAAGGAGCGGAGCGGACTTTACGTCCCATTGTGTTTCAAAGTCAAAGGCGACGGGGTTAAATTAGGGTTTCTCTTTGCTCTTCACTTAAGTAGAATTCCGGTTTACTTCACTCAACAGCTATCTTCACAATGCCTGAAGGAGGAACATCGTGGCTACCATTAAGCCATTTCGCGCGATTCGCCCGGGGCCTAAACGGGCGGCGGAAGTCGCCGCAGTCCCTTATGACGTAGTCAGCGTCGAGGAAGCCCGCTCGCTCGCCGCATACAATCCGTTGAGCTTCCTGCGCGTCTCGCGGCCCGAGATCGAGATGCCTGAAGACGTGAACGTCTACTCCGATGAGGTCTACGCCAAAGCCGCGGCCAATTTCGACCGGCTGATCGAGCAGGCGCCACTTATCGTCGAGAACGAACCGAGTTTCTATGTCTATCGACTGGTAATGGCGGGGCGCGCGCAGATCGGCATGGTCGCGCTCTGCTCCGTAGACGAGTACGACAACGACACGATTCGCAAACATGAGCGCACGCGCAAAGACAAAGAGGACGACCGCACGCGCCACATGATTGCGATCGGCGCGCAAACCGGCCCCGTCTTTCTGACCCACCGCCCGAACGCAGCGGTCAAGGAGTTGACGCGGCGGATTATCTCCACCGAGACTCTCTTCGATTTCATCGCGCCCGACGAAGTCGTACACACCGTCTGGCGCGCGCCCGTGGAGATGAATCAGGAGTTGATCGAGGCCTTCGGCCAGATTCCGCTGCTCTACATCGCCGACGGCCACCACCGCGCCAAGAGCGCGAGCCGCGCCCGCGAGACGCTGCGTTCTCAAAATATCGCTCACACGGGTGACGAGGAATATAACTTTTTCGAGTGCGTGATCTTCCCTTCTGACGAGCTGCGAATTCTGCCTTACAACCGCGTGGTCAAAGACCTCAACCATTACTCGCCGGAAGATTTTCTAAAAGAGGTCGAAGCGGAATTCGAGATTTCCCCGGACGCCGACCCGCGCCCCGCCAAGCGCGGCCATTTTTCGATGTACCTGATGGGCCGCTGGTACGGTCTGAAACTCAAAGGAGAGGTCACGAAACGCATCAAGATGGCCGACCGGCTGGATGTGAGCGTACTGCAGAATGAATTGCTGGCGCCGATCCTGGGCATTCAAGACGTTCGCACCGACAAGCGGATCGATTTCATCGGCGGCGTCCGCGGCACGCAGGAACTCGAACGCCTGGTCTCGTCGGGCCGATTCGCCGTGGCCTTCTCGCTCTACCCGACGACGCTCGACGAGTTGATGGAGATTTCGGACGCGGGCGAGATCATGCCTCCTAAATCAACATGGTTCGAGCCGAAGCTGAGGGACGGATTACTAAGCCATATGATTTAGCGAATGGCGCCTGAGTGGTTAGTGGTTGGCGATTGGTAATTAGACGTCAACCACCAACCACTCAGGCGCCGACCACCAACCACCATGAAAGTTCTGATAGCCGATAAATTCGAAGAGAGCGGAATTAACGGGTTGAAAGAGATCGGCTGCGAAGTCGTCTACAACCCCGATCTGAAAGACGACTCTTTGGTCGAGGCCGTTCGCGACTCACAGGCCGACATCCTGGTCGTGCGCTCGACTAGGGTCACTGAAGCGACGCTAGCGTCCGGGCGTTTGAGTCTGGTCGTGCGCGCGGGCGCGGGCTACAACACGATTGACGTGAAGGCGGCTTCCTCGCGCGGCATCTACGTATCAAACTGCCCGGGCAAAAATTCGATCGCCGTGGCCGAACTGGCCTTTGCGCTGATTCTCGCGCTCGACCGCCGTCTGCCCGACAACGTGGCCGATCTGCGCGCCGGCAAATGGAACAAGAAAGAATACGGCAAGGCCCGCGGGCTGCGCGGGCGCACGCTCGGGTTGATCGGCCTCGGGCAAATTGGCCGCGAGATGATCGCCCGCGCGAAAGCCTTCGGGATGGACGTCACCGGATGGAGCCGCAGCCTGACGCCCGAATCGGCGGCGGAACTCGGCATCGCGTATCGCCAGACGATCATTGAGGTTGCGTACGATTGCGACATCCTGAGCGTTCACATCGCGCTCGCGCCCGACACGCGCGGCGTCATAAACGACGACATTTTCGACGCGATGAAGCCGGGTTCGTACCTGATCAATACTTCGCGCGCCGAGATCATCGATCAGGAGGCGCTGAAACGGGCCGTCAAAACCAAAGGCATCCGCGCCGGATTGGACGTCTTCGCTAATGAGCCTGAAGGGGCGACCGGCGAATTCAAGGACGAAATCGTGACATTGCCGAACGTTTATGGGACGCATCACATCGGCGCTTCGACCGATCAGGCGCAGGAGGCCATCGCCGCCGAGACAGTCCGCATCATCAGCGCGTTCAAAGAAACCGGCAAGGTTCCTAACGTAGTCAATCTGGCCGATCATACTCCCGCGACCCACTTGCTGGTCGTCCGTCACCAGGACCGCCCCGGCGTGTTAGCCTATGTGTTGAACGAGATCAAAGCCGCGAACATAAACGTGCAGCGGATGGAGAACATAGTCTTCGCCGGCGCCGAGGCGGCGGTCGCACGCATCGAACTGGACGGCGCGCTCGAACCGGCGACGGTGGACCGCATCCGCGCCGGTAACAGCGATATCATTGAAATCAATCTAATTGCGCTATGACCGAAAATCGAAATTGAGGGAGAAAATGCCTGCCATCAGCCGATTCTTGCGAGAGAATTGGGAACTCGCTCGCGCAGGTTTGCCACTCAATCAAATTGATCTCCTCGATTAACTGAGAGGAGGGAAGAAAAATGGTTTTCATTCGCTCTATAAAACCGCTGGAAAATTTCATGGTTCGTCTGGTCTTCAGCGATGGCCAACAGAAAGACGTTGATCTTGAGCATTTGCTTCGCGGGCCGATATTCGAGCCTTTGCTTCGTGATCCGGAACTTTTCCGCGCCGTTAAGGCTGTTGAGGAATTGGGAACTATTGTGTGGCCGAATGGCGCGGGTATGGATCCCGATGTTCTTTATGGTTCCCATCTTCCAGCGTGGATGGAAGTCGAAGAACCAATCCGCGCATAGAGTTTATCTCTTCGCCACTGATAGTGTGTTCGAATCAAAAATAATTTATAAGATGGAGTTTTCATAATGACTGATCGTATTTTCAACTTCAGCGCAGGCCCGGCGACGCTGCCCGTCAGCGTGCTAGAACAGGCCCAAAGCGAAATGCTCAACTATCGCGGCGCGGGGATGTCCGTGATGGAGATGAGCCACCGCTCCAAGGCCTTCGAGTCGATCATTCAACATGCGGAAGCCGATCTACGCTCGTTGCTCAGCATCCCTGAGAATTACAAGGTCCTCTTCCTGCAAGGCGGCGCGAGCCTGCAATTCACAATGGTTCCGATGAACCTGCAGTCAAAGGGCAAGAGCGCCGATTACATCCTCACCGGCAGTTGGGGACAGGGCGCGTTCAAAGAGGCGAAGAAACTCGGCTCCGTTCGCGAAGCCGCGACGACCGCCGTCTCCAACTTCAATCGCCTGCCCAGTCCGGATGAGATCAAACTGGACTCCGGCGCCGCTTACGTCCATTTCACATCGAACGAGACGATCTTCGGCGTCGAGTTCGATGAAGAACCGGCCACGGGCGACGTCCCGCTCGTCTGCGACATGTCGTCCGATTTCATCAGCCGCCCGGTTGCCGTGTCGAAATACGGTTTGATCTACGCCGGCGCGCAGAAGAACGCCGGTCCTGCAGGCGCGACCATCGTCATCGTCCGCGATGACTTGCTGGAAAGCGTTCCCGACAACCTGCCCGCCATGCTCGATTATCGCAATCTGGCCAAGAACGGCTCTATGTACAACACGCCGCCCTGCTACGCGATCTACATATGCGGCCTCGTCTTCAAATGGCTGATCGACGACGTCGGCGGACTTGAGAAGATGCATGCGCTCAACAAAGAGAAGGCCAGGATTCTCTACGACGCGATTGATTCTTCGGACGGTTATTACCGCGGCCACGCCGAAAAAGATTGCCGCAGCCTGATGAATGTCACGTTCCGATTGCCCAGCGAAGAGCTTGAAAACAAGTTCATCAAAGAAGCGACGGCGGCCGGTCTTGACGGGTTGAAGGGCCACCGCTCGGTGGGCGGGCTTCGCGCCTCAATCTACAACGCCTTTCCGAAGACCGGCGTCGAGAAGCTGGTCGAGTTTATGAATGAGTTTCAGAAGAATAGCGGCTGACGAATCGCCGCTAGAGGCTTAGGTCAGTTTGCAATTGCGTATACGGGAAGGGGTCGCTGGATCAGTACCGCGAGCGGTAGCGAGCGCGGCCGGAGAGTGAAGCCCGCTCGCTACCGCTCGCGGTACTGATCCAGTCAGCCTTCCAGTACATGCGATTGTAATCCGCTCGTACGTCCAGAAAGGAAAATACAAATGCGCATACCTCGGCAATTGCTGTATTCAGCGCTCACCATTTCATTGATTATCGCCTCAGTTGTATTGCCCGCGCGAGCGCAAACTCAACCGCCCAAACCTGCCGGAGAGCCTTCGCGAAGTCAGCCAAGCGTTCCTCCTCCACATTTACCCGTTCCCATGACCACTATCGGAGAACCTTCAATAAGAATAAAGAAACCAGACGCTTCTTCTCCATCACAACCCGGCGCTGTAATGAGTTGTGATGAGCAGGTAAAAAAAAAGTTCGCGGATGATCCCAAAAGCAGCCGCGCAAATTACGAACTGGGTTTGTGCCATTTAAGTTCTAAAAAGTTCAACGATGCTATCACAGCCTTTCAAAAAGCAATTCGATTAATCCCTGGGTGGATAAAAGAGTACGAGGGAAGAATCATGTCCTCTCGTCCCATACTGAGTAAGGAGCAGGAAGAAGAGGTTCGACGTAACGTCAGCCCTTCATTGGTCCTTTTCTCATTAGGCTGGGCCTATCACCAGACAGGACGCTACGACGAAGCGGTCGCGGCGTATCGGCAAATCCATTCCATTAATCCTGCGGCTGAAGAAGCCAAATATCAAACGGCGATGATCCATTTATTACAGGGCAATCGCGAGGCGGCCTTGGAGCAGGTTGCGGAAATGGAGAAGAGCTTTGAACGGCGGTTGGACGTTGAGTCGAAACTACTCGTTCCCGCTCTGATCCCATCAGATGATTCGGTCTCCAATGGCGCGCCTATAATACCGATCACAAATTCGATTCGCCCCACAATCCTTTACCGGGAGAAGGCCAAATATACTGAGGAGGCGCGGCAAGCCAAGATGGGTGGAGCAGTCGAGCTCCAAGTAATCTTCCGCTCAGACGGCGCGATGGTAATTCACCGTGTCACCGAGTATTTGCCGTATGGATTGACGCTGAAGGCGGTGGAAGCGGCTAGCAGGATCAGATTCAATCCGGCAATTAAGGATGGGGCTCCAGTCAGTGTCAAAGGACCTCTCACATTTACTTTTAATATCTATTGAGAAGAGCGGGTGAATTCAGACCTTCGCCTGGTAAATTCGCGTGGCGATGCGCGACGCTTCATCAATCACTTTCTCTTCAAACCCGAATCCGCCCAGCCAATTCGTGTTCGGTTGCGCCCGCCACCAGGTCCACTGGCGTTTGGCGTAATGGCGGGTGTCGAGCTTCATTTGCTCGATCGCGCTTTCGAGCGTGCGCTTCCCCGTTATGTATTCGACGAAACGTTTGTAGCCGTGCGCGTTGAACGCCTTCGCCGCCGGCGGGACGCCTGACGCGATCAGGCTTTGAATCTCTTCGAGCATTCCGCGCTCGACCATCGCGTCCACGCGCCGGTTTATTCGCTCGTACAGTTCCTCGCGCGGCGGTTCGAGTACAAAGTAATGCAGCCGCCCGGCGAATTCGGTCGGTTCTTCAGGCGAGCGCTCCTGCCATTCGGAGAGCGGCCTGCCCGAAGAAAAATAGACTTCGAGCGCGCGGATCACGCGCGACCAGTCCCTGGGCGCGAACTTCGCGGCCAGTTTCGGGTCGACGCGGGCGAGCATTCTGTGCAGATGTTCCGCGCCGCGTTTCTCCATAATACGCTGCAATCGCGGGCGAAAGCTCTCGTCAATTTCCGGCGAGTCGAAAAACCTGGTGGTCAACGCGCGCAGATAAAACCCAGTGCCGCCGACCAGGATCGCGCGCTTCCATCTCGCCTCGACATCGGCGATGACTCGCTTCGCCTCTTCGGCCCAGGCCACGGCTGTGCAGTTGACCGTCGGCTCGACGACGGCGATCAGGTGATGCGGGACGCCGCGCCGCCCTTCCACCGGGACTTTGGCCGTGGCGAC
>Ga0154003_1000736_pt1 | contig 10411 bp, 8 predicted proteins | sample TSFL087MetaG_FD_104679 | JGI IMG/M metagenome (GOLD analysis project Ga0154003, IMG submission 104679) | Attine ant fungus gardens microbial communities from Florida, USA - TSFL087 MetaG | ecosystem: Host-associated > Fungi > Mycelium > Unclassified | place: USA: Florida, Lake Talquin State...
GACGCGTTGTTGATCACGCATTGCCACGCCGACCACGTCTTCGGCCTCGACGACATTCGCCCGATCAATTTCCGGCGCGGCCCTGTCCCGGTTTACGGGAGCGAGGACACGTGGCGGGGGTTGCGGCGCATCTTCTCTTACATTTTCAACCGCGAACACGTCGGCGGAGGTCTGCCGCAACTCGTTCCGCACGTGATCGAAGGCGCCTTTGAAACCTGCGGGCTGCGGGTCACGCCGGTCCCGGTCATTCATGGCAAAGGCGAAGTCATCGGCTTCCGCTTCGGCGACGCTCGCGCGCAGGCCGCGTTCATCACCGATTGCAACCTGATTCCCGACGAATCGTTGGAAAAACTGCGCGGCCTCGAATTGTTGATCATCGACGCGCTGCGCTACAAACCGCACCCGACGCACCTGCACGTCGAGCAGTCGCTGGCCTACGTCGCCGAACTGAAGCCGCGCCGCGCGCTGCTGACTCACATCGGACACGACATCAAACACAAAGAGGCGAGCCATCAGTTGCCTGAGAATGTGGGTCTTGCTTACGATGGGCTGAGCGTTGAACTCTGATCGCGGTAGGAGGTAAGTATAAAAATGTCACTTCCCTTAATTTTCAGCCTTTCGTTGGCTCTTTTTGGGCCATCCCTGGGCTGTCACGGCGCCGGTTATTCGGACCGGACTGTAATTCCTCAGGATATTCCCCCGGATTTGAAGATCACTCTTGAAAGGACTGACTGTTTTGGGGGGTGCCCGGTTTACAAACTGACGATCATCGCCGACGGGACGGTGGTATTCGAAGGGCGCCGTTTTGTTAAGCAAGAAGGGGTGACGATAAATAGCGTTAGCCGGGAGCGACTCAAACAGTTGATGGCGGAGTTTGACAGAGTGAAATTCTTCTCTTTGGAAGATGACTATACAGAGACTCGCCTTTCGTGCCCGACTGACCAGCCGTCGGCTATCACCTCCATCAGGATTAATGGGAAATCGAAGACGATCAATCACTACCTCGGATGTTTAGAGCCTAAAGTACCCAAAGGTCTCACCGAGCTGGAAAACAAAATAGATGAGATTGTGAATACGGCGCAGTGGCTCCCTGATAAGAAGGAGCGATGAGAAGGCGCATCTGTCATTCATCGAAGATTCACCAACAATGAAAATCTTCCCAGGGATAGAACATGCTGAAATCAGGCGCCCCACTGTCCTGACGCTCGGGGTCTTCGACGGTTTGCATTTAGGCCACCAGGCGATCGTCCGAACCGTCGTCGAGCGCGCCTTGCTCAGCGGCGCGACCCCGACGTTGATCACTTTCGACCCGCACCCGAGGCAGGTGCTCAAACCCGAAACCGCGCCGCCCTTGCTTCAAACCTTCAATCAGAAAATGGAAGGTTTGAGGCTGCTCGGCATCGAGCAGGTCGTCGTGCTCGAATTCAACCAGGAGTTGGCGGCGATGTTCGCCGAAGATTTTGTTCAACGCTACATCGTTGACGCTTTGCGGGCGCGTGAAGTCTATCTGGGCAAGGGGTTCGCCTTCGGGCATGAGCGGCGCGGCAACATCGAGATGCTGAAGTGGATCAGCCGACAATTCGGATTTTACGCCGCCGAAGTCCCCGAGGTGCAACTGCGCGGGCGGCGCATCAGCTCGACGATGATCCGAATGTTGCTCAAGTCGGGTCGCGTCAATCTGGCGCGCCGCATGCTCGGGCGGCCCTACGGCATCGAAGGAGTGGTCACGCAGGGGCGCGGGATCGGGCGCAAATTCCTATTCCCCACGGCCAACCTTGAGCTTCATAACCGCGTGCTGCCGGCCGACGGCGTTTATGTCACGCTGGCCCTTGTAGACGGCGTCTGGCGGCGGAGCGTGACGAACATCGGCAAACGCCCGACGCTCGGCGCCGAGGCCGAATCTAAAGTCGAGACGCACCTGATCGATTTCGACGACGACCTTTACGGGAGGACGATTCGCGTACGGGTCCTTCACCGGCTGCGGGGCGAGAAGAAGTTCTCCGGGATAGACGAGCTTCGCGCGCAGATCGCGCGCGACCGGAAGAGGGCGGTTCGCTACTTCAATTTCCGGATCGCCGCACGCAACCTGGACTTCGCGTGAGTCGTATTAAGGTCTGTAGGTCGTATTAGTCTTATGCGTCGCATGATAGGATGTCGCTTGTTTATGTTTATTGCGCCTGAATTAAAGAAATGGAAGTGTCAATAATCCCTCAAGAGATTCAAACCGACGGCCGCCCCCAAAACGGGTCGCCGTCTGATGGCGACGGCGCGCTGCTGATCGAGGCCGCGCCTGCGGCCAATATCGCGCATTACAACTCGCGTGAGCTGGTCAAAGGCCACGGCGTTCGCAGCTGGCTGCGCGCTTTTCACATCATCTTCACATTTGCGCTTTATCAGCTTTTTGTTTTCGTTTACCACCGCGGGTGGTTCATCGGCAAAAAGGACGAATCTGAAGAGCGGCATTTGCAATGGCAGGCCCAATGGATCAGCCAGAGGTTGCTGAAACTCGGCCCGACATTCATCAAGATCGGTCAGGCGGTTTCGACGCGCGCCGACCTGCTCCCGCTGGCCTACGTCAAGGAGTTGAGTAAATTGCAGGACAGCGTGCCTCCGTTCCCGCACGACGAAGCGATGCGAATCGTCGTGCGGGAATTGGGGAGGCCGATTGACGAGCTTTACGCCGAAATCGATTCGCTGCCGATAGCCGCCGCGTCGCTCGGACAGGTCTATCGCGCGCGGCTGCATTCCGGCGAGACCGTGGCGGTCAAAATTCAGCGCCCCCGCCTCGAAGACGTGATCAACTTCGATCTAGCCGTGCTGCGCGGCATCGCGCGCTTCATGGGCCGCTTCCCGAAACTCGTGCGCGGGGTCGATTGGGAGGGGACGTTGAATGAATTCGCCACGACGATCTTCGAGGAGATGGATTACGTTCAGGAGGGCCACAACGCCGAGACCTTCCGCGCGCATTTCAAAGGCTGGCGCGAGATTTATGTGCCGGTGATCCACTGGTCGCACGTCAGCCCGCGCGTGCTGACGATGGAGTTCATAGAAGGAACCAAAGTCCTGGACGTGCAGACGTTGACCGAGCGCGGGATAAACCCGCCGGACGTGGTCAAGCTGATCGCGCGGACGTACCTCAAGCAGCTTCTCGAAGACGGCTTCTTCCACGCCGATCCCCATCCGGGGAATTTGCGGGTGATGAATGACGGGAGACTGGCCTTCTTCGATTTCGGGATGGTCGGGCGCATCACCCAGCAGATGCAGAACCTGATGATCGACGCCTTCTTCCACATCGTCGAACGCGACGTGAAGGGCTTGACTCAGGACATGATCAACCTCAACTTTCTGTCTAAAAATGTAGACCGGGACGCCATACGTCTCGTTGTCGAAAAACTCTTCTCGGATTACCTGAACCTGAAGCTGGGCGAAGTCCGATTCAGGGAATTGACCTACGAGCTGGCCGACGTGGTCTACGAATACCCGTTCACGATCCCGGCGAATTTCACCTACGTGATGCGCGCGATCATGACGCTCGAAGGCATCGGGCTGACGCTCGACCCTAACTTCAGCTTCTTCGACGTGGCCAAGCCCTACGCCAAGGAGTTCATGCTCAAACGCGAAGGCCGTCAATTCCGCGACCTGCTGATCAAGAAGCTGATTTACGGCGAGAATCACGAAATCCAGTGGGACAAGATGTGGAAGCTGGCGAAGATCGCGGTCAGGATGGTTTACGAGAACTGGGTCGCGCCCCTGGCTAGATGAGAATCAAATCCATTTTCCATTTTCCGTTTTATATTTGTCATTTGCCATTGCCGGAATCGCAGGGCGAGCCGCAATGACCAATGACAAATGTAATATGGAAAATGGAAAATGGAGCTGGGTTATGACGACGTTTTTGCAAAGAATCGGGCGGCTGCCAAGGCTGGGAGTGGGGCTTTCGGGCGAGTTCGACATCGCCGCCAAGGGCATTGACGCATGCCGCATGAAGGAGCGCTATCCCGACCTCATTCACTTCTACGAATACGGCGCCGACCTGGAACGCGGCCTTGATGACGGAGTTCGCCGGTGGGCGGCGTTGGGGCTGCCGACGACATATCACTTCCTCGACATCAACCTCGAAGAGAAACTCGACCTCGACCGCCGCTGGCTCACGCGGAGCAAAGAACTTGCCGAAGAAATCAACGCTTCATGGCTTTGCGGCGACGCCGGCCGGTGGCACTTCGGTTTGCGCGAGCGCGGCCACGGGATGCTCATGCCGCCCATCCTCTGCCGCGAGTCGGCGCTTGAAACCGCGGAGAGCATCCTTCAGATTGAATCCGAGACCGGAATGTTTTGCCTGCCCGAAAATCCTCCGTCGGTGATTTACCTCGGCGACTTGCACATCCTCGAATACTTCGCGATGGTCGCCGAGCGGGCCGATTGCGGACTCCTGCTCGATTGCGCCCACCTGGCGATTTTCCAGCAGACCCGAAATCTCCCGCCGCTCGCCGGCCTCGACAATTTTCCACTGGACTGCGTCGTCGAGATGCACGTCGCAGGCGGTTCGTACGCGGAAGTTGACGGCTACGCCTATATCGAGGACAACCACTCGCCCGAACCGTTGCCTGCGACCTGGGAGATCCTCGAATACGCCGTCCCGCGCGCGAAGAATCTGAAGGCCATCGTCTTCGAGTGCGAACGCAACGCGCCGGAAGAAACTCTGGAAGTCTTCGCCCGCCTCAACTCGATCTTCCCAATCGAGGCGGATCAGTACCGCTCGCGGTACTGATCCGTACACGCATTGGACGTTATAGAAAATACGCAATGAGCCATCACACGCTTCAAAAGCTCATGGTTCGGATGCTCTTCGACGAGGAGTTTGTTGAAGAGGTTTACGGCGCGCCAGACCTGGCGTTGGCCGGACTCGATCTGAACGAGGTCGAGCGGAGTCAGTTGCTCGGCGTCGATCGCAGAGCCTGGCGTCATGACGCGCTCAGGAGAAGAAGGACGCTGAGGACGCTGGTCGAGGAGTTCAAAGTCTCGACCACTATCATTCTGGCCGAGACGCGGTCGCTCGCTTCGCTCGAACGCTTCTTTTCGAGCCGGTTCTTTCACGCCTCGGTCACTGAGCGCGGTTCGATGGGGCTTGCCTTCGCGGAGTTTTTACTCGACGGGTGTCGGAGTGGAGCCTGGAATGCGCCGCAGATCGCGGACGTCGTGCGGCTCGAGGCCGCCATCGCCGGATGTCGAAGGGCGCTGGTGAGGGAAGGGAACTACGAAGCCGGCGATTTGCCCGTGACTATAAGCGCCCAGGCGCGCGTCAGACTCGCCCCCGGTTACGACGTGGCGAGTTTTCAAGCGAACGTCATCGCTGCGATTCAAGGCGTCGAGCAGTACCTGTTTGAACTGAGCCTGATGCCCGCTATGGCGCTCTGCGACGACGCGCCAAGGCTGCCGCCGCTGCCTGAGGTTGACGAGCGGAAGAAGGTCTATCTGCTCTTCAGCCCCGGAGAGTCGGGGATTTCGATCACCAACCTCGACAAGTCCGATTTCCTGGTCCTCTATGAAACAAAGCGCGCTGTGGAGATCAGAAGCCTGTTGTCGAGGCTCGCGCCGGCGAGGGCGACCCAGGCGCAAGACGTCCTCGCGGAGTGGCTTGAGAACGGCGCGCTGATGGTCGCCAATGAAAATAGCTAATCGCAGGAGTGATGAAAAATGAATGGCCAAAACCGAAAAGACATTAAACCTGGGCTTGAGGTTTACATCGTCCAGAAACAGGATCAACGCAGCGGAAAAAGAACGCGTGGAATCGTGAAGGATATACTGACAAGTTCCGCCCATCATCCGCACGGCATCAAGGTACGTCTTGAATCCGGCGAAGTGGGTAGAGTCCAGGAGATCGTCGATAAGGGCTAAATAGGGCGCCAAAATGCCTAAATGTTGACGGTTATTCTTTCCATGTGGTAAGGTCGCGCCTGTCATCGTCAACTAACAAAGTGGTCGTAGGTCAATAATGGAAAAGTTATTTGAATGTTCACTTCTTCAAGTAGATCACTTCTTCAGTAATCGCTCCTTCAGTAATTCGCTTCTTCAATAGCATTCTCCCTCAATAAGCGCCCGGGTAACAGTGTTGCGGTGTAGAGGTATGGCGCGAGTTATTTACTCGCGCATTGGCGCCGGCGCCACAGGCGCGAGTAGAGGGGCAAGATCTTGCTGCTTTACTCGCGCCTCACCCCATTACTTCAACTCCTGCGCTTAGTTCGCTTCTTCAGTAGTTAGTGATCTCCCGGCTCTGATGTACATGCTCCGGCGCTCTGAACAGGCAGGAGAAAACACTGCGGGGAGACCATCCCTTTTCAGACCACATTGGATATTGATCAATTATGGATAAACTAAGCCGCTATGCGCCGAGATTAATCATCCTGTGCTTGATTGCGCTCGGCCTGGTCATTCCACCTCCGGCCGGAGCGCTCGATGCCACAAGCTGGAGTCAACAATCAATATACTTCCTTCTTACTGACCGTTTCTCTAACGGAAACACCGCCAATGATAACTACGGCGGATTCAACGCCGATCGCAACGACCCACGCAAGTGGCACGGCGGCGATTTCCAGGGTGTGATTAACAAATTGGACTATATCAAGGGGATGGGATTCACCGCGATCTGGATCACGCCGGTGCAGATGCAGCGTCATGTGAACGCCTACCACGGCTACTGGACCTATGATTTCTATGGCGTCGACGGCCACCTCGGCGGCATGAGCAAGCTCGTGGAGTTGGTCAATACGGCTCATGCGAAGGGCCTTTATGTCATGCTCGACGTGGTGGCCAATCATACTGGCGATTTTCAGCCGTTCAACGGCTTCGCCGCTCCGCCTTTCGACATATTCGATTGGTATCATCACAATGGAGATGTGCAAAACTATAACGATCAATGGTGGGTCGAAAACGGCGATGTAGCGGGGTTGGACGATCTCAATCAAGAGAACCCGGCTACCTCAGGAGAGTTAAAGAATTGGATCTCCTGGCTGCGAACGCAGACCGGCGTGGATGGCCTGCGCGTCGATACGGTCAAGCACGCGCCTAAATGGTTTTGGCGCGATTTCGATGCGGCGGCCAACACCTTCACCCTCGGCGAAGTTTTTAGCGGCGACCCGGCCTACGTCGCTGATTATACGAACTACCTGGATGCGACGCTGGACTTTCCCCTCTACTACACAATCAATAATGTCTTCGCGAAAGATCAGTCGATGTGGCAAATCAACAACCGCTTCAGAGACGACTGGCGCTACAAAAACAAATTTACCAATGGCGTGTTTGTAGATAACCATGACGTGCATCGCTTTTTATGCGACGCCACCGGACGGCCGGGCGCCAACTGGGATAAATGGCCACAACTTAAAGCGGCGCTTGGTTTCGCCTTTACTATTCGCGGCGTCCCGATTGTCTATTACGGCACGGAGCAAGGCTTCGCCGGCTGTAATGATCCGTTCAATCGGGAGGACCTGTTCGACAGCTTCAACACGGCCAATCCGCTGTACTCTTATATTCGGCAACTCAACGCCGCAAAGCGGGCGCACCCGGCGCTTCAAGATGGCTGGCAGGAGGAGAAGTGGGTCAACGACAGTTTTTATGCTTTCCAGCGCTCAAAGAACGGCGATGAGGTTGTGGTATGCATCAACAATGGTTGGGGGCCGCAGAACGTCAACGTGCCAAACCTGAGCAACCTGCCGAACGGAACCGCGCTGCATAACCGCATGGGCAGCGATAGCGTGACGGTCAACAATGGCGCGATTCCCTGCAATATGGCCGCTAAGGAAGTCAAGATTTTTACCAGGTAACTCCCAACAATCATTACATTGAGTCCTAGCTCGGATTGCAATTGCGTGTACCGGGAAGTACCGCGAATCGCAATCCGAAGAACCGGATAACGTAGGGGCAGACCTACGTGTCTGCCCCAGTGTTCGCCTGCACACCCAATCCGGGGCGGACACGCCGGTCCGCCCCTACCGTAATTGCAAATCGCTCTAGTTTCATATCGGCGGCTTCGCCAGGCCGTGGCGAAACGAATAGATAGCCAACTCAAATCGGTCGCCGACCTCCAGTTTGCTGAAGATCGATGTCAGGTGATGGCGAACCGTGATGACGCTGATGCAAAGTTTGTCTGCGATCTGTTGGTTGCGCATCCCCTGGCCGACCAGTTCGATCACCTCTCGTTCACGACCGGTCAATCTGGCTATCTTCACATCTTCATATTCATCGCGCTTGGGGGCGGGCGGACGCCGTTCCAATGCGGGCGCCACGCCTAATTTGACGCCCTCTTCGCCCGGCGTTTCCGTTGATGGGGTTGCGCGCGCCTTCCTGAGGTCGTTGACGACCTTCGTCATCAGTTCGCTATTGAGCCAGACTTCTCCGGCCAGCACCTTCCGAATGGCGTTCACCAGAGTTTCCGGGCCTTCTATTTTGCGCACGATTCCCATGGCGCCCTGGCTGACGGCGGCGTAATGAGTCTCTATGTCGCTCAGGCCTGTAAGAATGAGCACGCGTGTTTTCGGCGAAACGGTTTGCATTCGGGGTAAGCAGTCAATGCCGTCTTCATTGCCGAGTTTGATGTCGAGTAGCGCCACGTCCGGCCGTTCCCGCTCGGCTATGGAGAGGGCATCTTTAATCGTCGAAGCCAACCCCACAACTCGAAACCCCAGCTGATGACCCACAAGCAAGCTCAGCCCCTCACGCACTATTTCCTCATCTTCGATAATTAAAATTCTCGCCTCAGGCATTGCAAATAAATCGAAATATTAAGGCTCACAGTTATTAATCAATTAAGGTAGGCATTCAAGGCGTAGTAGTCGGGAGAGGGGAATATGTTCGTATTAAGGTCGCCCATTGCAGAAAACATAATCCGACAGACATTGAAGAATATCAAGAGGCTTCAACCACAAATGTCTCAAATACCGGTGTTTATAATTATGGGTTGGTGGCGAGCAGGTATGCGTAGGTCGCAGCGCCGCTCGCGCCGACGCCGGCGGCCACCATCGGCGCGGCGAGCCCGGTTTTGCGTCGCGGCAGGGTCGCCTCATACATCCATTCAGGCTCGCTTGACCCGCGCGGCCAGATCTTCGCCTTAACTTTTTCGCCGCCATCGACCGTGAGTTTGACGTGATACCACTCGCCCAGTTTGTATCCACTTTGGCCGGAGCCACTGGCCTTATACGTCATAACCGCGTCGCCGAGTCTGACGCGCCTCTGTTCGCTGACGTCATAAAATGCGACCTCGGTCAGATGTCTTCTTGATGCGTCTTTGGAAGAGTCGGCCCGCCGTGTGCCGGTGAATCCGAAGATAACGGCTGAATTCCCGTCGGCCGGACTCCGGTACCCGATACCGACGCCGAACGGCTCGCGGGCCTCTTCGTAAAGCAGATCCAACCGCATCAGTGTCTCGACGGTCAGGTTGGCCGGATAGATTCGGTCCGCGACGACGGCCGCGTTCAACGCGCCGCCGGGCCTTCGCATTGACAGCATCCCGTCGCGCCAAAGCCAGGTTTGGCCGAGGAAGCGCCACGCGGACGGCGGCGTCTTGGTATTGAAATCGTCGAAGAAGAGTTTGTCGGCCCTGACGATCACCGTCGCCTCATCAGCGGCTGAGTGATCGCCGTCATTGACGGTCAGCTTGATCGAATACGCGCCTTCGCGCGCCAGCGTTCTGCGAATCCATCTCTCGCCGGTGACCGGCTCGCCGAAACCTTCCGCCTGCGATTCCCATCGAAACAGCAAGTGTCCCCGGCCGTCCAGGTCTGACGTGCGCGAACGCTCGCCGTCGAGCGCGAACTGCTCATTCGGCTTTACGACGACGACTTTGGCCGCGATCTCCGCGACCGGGGCCGCGCGGTTCGGGCGCGTTCCCGTCGGCAAACCTAGATAAGCGTTGTTTGTATATTTCCGGCTGAGTTGTTCGGCGGGTACCGCGCCCAGGCTGTTGAATTCTTCGACGAGTCGCAGCGGGTCGTAAGCCTGCATCCCGGGCGGGAGGTTGTCGTCTATGTGGTCCCACCGCCACGGGGCGTTGGCTTTGTCCACGCCCCAACGTTGGCCGCGAAAGGCGCCGAAATACCCCCACATGCAATTGGGCGCGCCCTGCTTGACGCCGCCGCACCCGTCCATCTTCCAATCGATCTGCTCGCGCCGATCCCACAAGCCGTTCGGCTCGAACAGGTCGATCAGCGCATAAGGCGCGACGTCAACCTCTTTGCGAAAATCGGGGACGCCCGCCGTCGAGCCCGGATAGTAGATCACGCCGTCGCCGCCGACGAATCCGTCCTTCCATGTGAAGTTCGACCATCGATAACGGTCGTAAGGCGATTTCGCGTCAGGCCCCGGCCATCCGTACATCCCATGTCCCCACGGCTCAGACCAGACCGTCGGGCGAAAGACA
>Ga0154003_1000737_pt1 | contig 10406 bp, 5 predicted proteins | sample TSFL087MetaG_FD_104679 | JGI IMG/M metagenome (GOLD analysis project Ga0154003, IMG submission 104679) | Attine ant fungus gardens microbial communities from Florida, USA - TSFL087 MetaG | ecosystem: Host-associated > Fungi > Mycelium > Unclassified | place: USA: Florida, Lake Talquin State...
CAATAACGGCCGTCCCTCGATGTCCACGCTCGTTCCCGAGTGGAAGGCCGCGAATGGCAGAGAGTTGACGGCGCCGACGGATTCGACGCCGGGCAGCGCCCGCATCTGTTCGATGGCCTGCCGGAAGAAGTTTACCCGCTTCTGGTCGGTATCGTATTTCCTCCCCGGCAGGCTCGCCCCCATCGTCAACACGTTTTGCGCGTTAAAGCCGGGATCGACTCCCTGCAACCGCGCGAAGCTGCGAATGAGCAACCCGGCGCCAATGAGCAACACGAGCGCCAGCGCGACTTCGAGAACGACCAGAGAACTGCGCAACCGCTGGGCGCGCCTGCCGCCAGCGCTCTTAACGCCTTCTTTGAGCGATTCGCTCAGGTTGAGCCGCGTCGCCTCGAACGCCGGCGCGAGGCCGAAGATGACGCCGGTCGCAAGCGTTATCCCGAACGTGAAGCCGAGCACAGCCACATTGATCTTGATCTGCGGCAGATTGAGCAGATCGGGCGGGGCGAGCGAGACCAGCAGATCGGTGAGATGCCACGCCAGCGTCAATCCGGCCAGGCCGCCCAGCCCGGCGAGCAGTAAACTCTCGGTCAGCAATTGCCTGATGATCCGACCACGATTCGCGCCTAACGCCGCGCGCACGGCCACCTCACGCTGTCGCCCCGAGGCGCGCGTCAGCAAAAGGTTGGCCACGTTAGCGCATGCGATCAAGAGCACCATCCCGACCGCTCCGAGCAGCGTAAGCAACGCCAGACGAATCTTGCCCGTGAACTGTTCGCGCAGCGGAACCAGATTCACAGTCCAGTTGCCGTTGAATTCAGGGTACTGCTGCGTTAGCCGGTCGTGAACGACGCTCATCTCGGACTGCGCCTGCTCCAGACTGAAGCCGGTTTTGATCCGAGCCACCGCCATGGCGCCACGTCCGCGTCGCTGGCGATTTTGTTCGTCAATCTGCCAGGGCAACCATAACTCCGCCATCTTGGTGGCAATCGAGCTTGCATTAACGTGCCAGTTGAAGCCAGCCGGCATCACGCCGATCACCGTGGTCTCTGCGCCGCTCAAATTCAGTTTGCGCCCGATGATCTGCGGGTCGCCGCCGAAGCGCCGCTGCCACAAGCCGAAACTGATCACGGCCACGCCTGGCTGCCCCGGCTTGCCTTCCTCCGGCGCGAAGGTTCGGCCCATGATCGGGTTCACGCCGAGTATGTTGAAAAGATTGGTGGTGGCGATCTGCGAAGGAATCTTTTCCGGCTCGCCGTCGCCCGTCAGGTTGACAGAGGCGCCTCCAAAAGCCGCCATATCCTCGAAGACGCGGTTCTGATCCTTCCAGTCGAAGAAGTTGCCCATGTTGATGACGTTCTGACCGCTGGGGTTCGAGCGCCTCGTCTCCCACACCATCACCAGGCGGTCGGCGTCGGGGTAAGGCAGTGATTGCAACAACACGGCGTGGACCACGCTGAAGATCGCCGTGTTAGCTCCGACGCCAAGCGCCAGCGTGATCACGGCCACAATCGTAAATGTCGGTTGTTTGAACAATGAACGCGCGCCCTGGCGCAGGTCTTGCCACAGAGTCTCCATAACTGTCACCTGGAATAAAGGGTTTGTAGTCTCGTCTTCAGGCGGAACGCTTAGTCAACCAGAGCTTCCGCCTGAAAGCAGGACTACAAACCTTGTCAGCGAGAGTTTCCGCCTGAAGGCGGGACTACAAACCTTTACTTCCGCTGCGGTTTCAATTCCCACAGCACGTTGACGATCACCCAACGCCCATTGAATTTCGCGACGTGCAAATAATCAATCCAATCCGTCGCCACTACCTTCACGCTCGCGGCGTTTTCAAACACGTCGAGCACGGTCACATCACTTTGCCGCTTCTCTTTCGGCGTGGGGCTCGAAGCGCGCGATCGAGTTCCCAGCGTCAGCGTCATCGCGCCCATCTGGTCCAGCCGGCTGCGTCCCGATTTCGGGTCGGTGATGACGATGCGCTTGGCCAGTTCAGGATGCAGCGCGCGCTCCATCCGTTCCGCGCTGCCTTCGTACCACCCTTCGATGTAATCGAGCGCGGTCTGTTTGATCGCAGCCAGATCGGCTTCGGAAGCGCCGGGCGGTTGCGCCGCGGCTTGCTGCGACGATTGCTGCGCCCGCGCTTCGAACGTCACAGCGAACATCGCCACAAGCAACAACGCGATTAGCAAAAGGCGTCGAGGTTGAACCTTCATTTGAATTCTCCTTACACGGTTTCAGTCACATCTCAATGGCGCCATCGGAAGGCCACACAGCGTTATTATTCGTATAACCAAACGGCGTGCCATTAGGATTGGAAAGATAAACCCATTATTTCACGCGGATTGACGCTCGCCGGGCGAGTAAAGACGCGCGTCGCAGTGTGCGTTTCTGGGACTGAGGAATCCCATTATCGGAGCCGCGCTCATTAGGCATCTTGCAAAAGTAGCCCTGGCTTCGGACCCGCGGCGCCAAAAGAAATCGAGATCGCAAGAGGTAAAAGGTTCAATTGACTGCGGAGGAACTGGCGAGCAGATCAATAGAATTATTGAGCGTCCAAATCGCTTATCAAACGCGTGTACGAATCAGTAACGCGAGCGGGAGCAAGCGTGCTTCACATGTTAAGCCACGCTCGCTCCCGCTCGCGTTACTGATCCAGCGCATAAACTGGCGGGCGCGTACTAGCTCCAACAGCTTTCGGCTGCGTGCTTACATTCTTCTTTTTCGCCGGTCACGCCGAGGAATTCCCGACTCAGCCACTCGAAGTCCTGCGCCGCGCCGCACGAATTATCGTACTCGATCACGGCGACTCCCCGGGCCGCGGCTTCAATAATCCTCGTGCTGGTTCGGATGTGCGTATTGAAGAGGCCGTCGCCGAAAATGCGCCGTATCTCCTGTATGAACTCCCGGTCGAATCGCCGGCGCTCGTCGTAATTGTTGAGCACGACCTTGATCGATGGCATCGGCTTGACGAGCCGCTTTTGAATGCCCGTCATCCAATCAACCACGGCGATCATTCCCTTCAGTCCGTACATCCCGCAGGAGACGACCAGAATGACCTGATCGGCGGCGTCAACCCCAACTTGAGTCGACCGGCACAGCCCGGCCGGAGTGTCAACAATGACGTAGTCATAACGCCTTAACGCCGAACCGAGTTGCCTTCTCAACAAGTTCGGCTCCAACGGGAGCCGGTCCACCGCTTCACGCAGGTCTTTCTGAAATTTATTGTGAATGAGGTCAATATTAGACCGCACCCTGTTGATGTACTCGTCTATCTCAACCTTGGGGACGACGAGCAGGCGGTCGGCGGTTTTCGGATTATTTATCTGGTCGTAAACCAACCCATGACCCAGGTTGCCCTGCGGGTCGAGGTCGATGCACAGTACACGTTTATCGTGGCGCAACCCGAAACAGACAGCGAGATTTTGCGCAATGGTGGTCTTACCGGTGCCACCCTTCTGATTGACAAAGGCGATGACCCGGGCCGACTCTTCCTTTATTAACGGAGCGACGAAAACTTCATGCTGCAGCCGCTCCGTGCCAAACGGGACAGATATTTGATCTGGCATAACTTCGGCTCGCTTGTTCGTCTACGGGGAGAGGAGTATGGGCAGATGCTTCAGAACATCTATTATCCTCTAGGAGGATGGAGTTGGAGTATAGACTCAGACGGCGTCGATTTCAACAACGTTCTTTTCAACGATCAGGCTTCTTTCTCCTTCTCATCCTTCGTTTCTTCAGTGTGCTCGGACTCTTGAATTTTCTCTCCCTCCCTTCCCTCCTTCTCCAATCCATCGCCGAGCAGCCTCGCGCCGAGAACGAAGAGCGTAATGGCCAGCGCCGGAGAAAGTTCCGCCAGAGCGTGGCCGCGATTGAAGAGCTTGCCGTCCACGGCGGACAGCAGGCTGCCCCAACTGGCTTCAGGCTCCTGCAAGCCGACGCCCAGAAACGAGAGCGCCGTCTCGGCGAGCAGGAGGGCGGGGAGAATAAGAAGCGCTTGCGCGGCGAGAGACAGCGCCGCGCCCGGCAGTATGTGGCGAACGATGACGTGGGCCGGCGAACAGCCCAGACTCACGGCGGCCATCACGTATTCGCGCTGGCGCAGTTCCCGCGTTAAGCCGCGCGCGAGTCGCGCCATCTCGGCCCAGCCCAGCAGGACAAAAAGGATCAACAGCAACTTGATCGCTTCGGCGGGCGGTAGCCCCGGAGGGAAGGTGGCGCGCACGGCCAGAATCAACACCAGGGTCGGGAGCGCCAACATCACGTCCGCCGCGCGCATCAACACCACGTCCGTCCACCCTCCCAGGTAACCGGCCGCTCCCCCGATCAGAACGCCGAGCGCGCTCGCAAGTAGAGCGCCGATCGGACCTATAAACAGCGAATAGCGTGTGGCCATGAGCAGGCGCGATAAACGGTCTCGCCCGAATTTGTCCGCGCCGAGCAGGTAAACGCGCGGAGCCTCGACGTCGGCCTCAGCGCGCGTTCCGAACAGATGCAGATCGGTCGAGAAAAGCCATAGAAATTCGTACGAGTAGCCGCTGGTAAAGAGTTCGAGCTGGTATGCGCGATCCGTGACATCCTCGTAGCGCTGCGTCACCGGATCGAGCAATCGCCGCGCATAAATGAAGGGCCGCGCATGCCATCGGCCCTGCGCGTCGCGGAAACGAATTATGGTCGGCGGCGCGAACGGCTCTTTGCGCGATAACGCGCTATAGTCGTAAGGCGCGAGCAGGTCGGCGAAAACGGCGGTCAGGCAAAAGAACATAACGATGCCCGCCCCGGTCAAAAGCGCCCCACGGCGGCGCAGTTGATTGCGGATTGCGGATTGCGGATCATTCGATTTCGGATTGCGGATTGCGGATTGCGGATTTCCGGCCTCGGGCAATTCCGTTCTTGGCTGTGTGAACATTTCTCTTATTTTCGCCTCTTGATTGATCATCGCATCAATCCGCAATCCGCAATCGAATGATCCGAAATCAATCCATTCGCAGCCGTGGGTTATTAAGCCGCTGCAGGATGTCCGCCGCGAGATTGCCCGCCATGACCGCGGCTGCGGCAACCAGCGTCACTCCCAGCAGCAGCGGAATGTCACGCGTCTCGACAGCCGAGACGGTCAGTTGCCCCAATCCCGGCCAGCCCATTACCGTCTCGACGATCACCGAGCCGCTCATAGCCCCGCCTAGGGAGAATCCAAAAACTGTAATCAGCGGCCCGGCGGCCGGCCTCAGCGCGTGGCGAAGCAAAACCATCCATTCCGGCGCGCCGCGCGCGCGCGCCACGCGAACGAACTCTTCATCGAGCGCCTCCCTCATGGCGACGCGCGTTTGCGCGAGAAAGACCGCGAGGAGAGGAACTGAGAGGATGATCGCGGGAGGGATGACCCGAAAAGACAAAACTCCGGCGTCCGCATTCGGCGCCGGGCCGACGACGCTCATCAGCGGCGTGGAGTAAATGAGGGCCAGAGCCAACAGCGCCAGCATTAGTCCCGGCGTGGAGGACGCCAATAGGATGATCACTGAGCAGAGGCGATCAACCAAAGAACCTGGACGCCGGGCGGCGGCGATCCCCAGCATAAGCGAGACCGACGAGGCGATCAACAACGCGACTGTCGCCAATATTCCGGTGCGCAACAGGGGAAGCCACATGAGACTCCCCACCGGCGCCTGCAAAACGAGTGAGTGGCCGAGATCGCCGCGCGCCACCTCGGCGAGCCAGTTCCGATAACGCTCCATCAGCGGGCGATCCAGACCGTGAATGCGGCGAATCTTCTCGATTGTCTCTTCCGAGCCGCGAGGGTTGTCGAGCATGCTCACCGCGTCGCCCCCGGCGCGGGTGAGCAATGTAAAAATCAAGAACGAAATGATCAGCAGAACTATGACGCCCTGCAGCAACCTGGAAAGAATCAGCTTTAACATAACAATCAGTACCGCGAATGGTAGCGAGCCAGCGCCTCCTGCGACAATATGGCGAGAATTGGCTTTAACATAATCGAACAAAGATGCTAATCTTGTGTCGGCGTCCAAGCCAGGGCGCGGCAAATTGTCAAGTTATTAGATCGGATTGCAAATCAATGTACAGCGTACTGAAATGCATGTACGGATCAGCGCCGCGAGCGGTAGCGAGCGCAACCCGATGTGAAGCGCGCTCGCTACCACTCGCGACGCTGATCCAGCGCGCCTTCCCTCACACGCAATCAAAAACTGATATAGGTTAATCGTAGATCTGAAGGACCCCACACCTTAGCAGATCCCTCGACCAACGAATGCTCCCCCCTGCTGCGGCGTCTTCTACCCAGACGCGACTAGGGTTCATGTCGCGAGACAGGCGCCGGCGGCGATCATATTAGTATCCGCTCGGCTTGGTCGGCTTGATGGGATGGCCTCACGGGTCCGCGCGGAGATGCCTACGGACTTCACAAACAATGAGATTCACAAACCTGCGGATATTAGCGCTGTCTGCTTTACTCGCCCTGGTCTGGACCGCGTCCGCCTGCCGATCCTGCGGCCCGGTCAGTGAGCGCGCGGGAAGCCGGCGTGGCGGCAAGATCATTTATCGGGTGTCGTCGGCGCCGGCGACATTCAACTACATGCAAGCCGGCGACGAGAATTCGTATATCGTCGCCTTCACCCTGATGGGCGGGCGGCTGATCGAGTTCGATCACAAGAATCAGCAATACGTCCCCGGCCTGGCGGAATCGTTGCGCCGGCTCGACGACGGGAGAACGGTCGAACTGACGCTGCGCGACGGGATCAAATTTTCGGACGGCCATCCGATCACCGCCGAAGATGTCATCTTCACCCTTCGCGCGATCTACGACGAACGCACGGCCTCCCCTTTCCGTGACGCGATGATGATCGGGAACCGCCAGATCGAAGCCCAGATTGAGGATAGGATGCCCGACGGGACCGACGGCCAGAGCGGGCGGCGTTTGCGCTTTGTCTTCCCTGACGTCGTCGCGTCGCCCGAAAATTATCTCTCGAATCTGGCAGTGTTGCCGCGCCATGTCCTCGAAGCCGATTTCGACCGCGGCGCGCTGCGTGAAGCCTACGGCCTGACCGCCGATCCGTCTCAGGTCGTCACCGCCGGCCCGTTCGCCGCCGAATCGGTCACGCCCGGCGAACGCGTCACGCTCAAACGCAACTCGCACTACTGGAAAAAAGACGCGGCGGGCGCGCCGCTGCCTTACCTGGATCAGTTGGTGATCGAGGTCGTGAAGGACGCGAACAACGCTTTCGCGCGTTTGCGGCAAGGCTCTCTGGACATTTACGACCGGCTCCGCCCGCAGGACTATGCGGAGTTGCGTTCGCAACCAGGCGTAACACAGATCTCCGATCTCGGCCCGGGACTGCCGACTGACCACCTCTGGTTCAACCTGAATAGCGCCGAACTAAACGGACGCCCGGTAGTGAATCCCGTCAAACGCGCGTGGTTCAATGACACGCGATTCCGTCAGGCCGTGTCGAGCGCGATCGACCGTCAGACCATCGCTTCGATCACTCTGCAAGGACTGGCTACGCCGCTTCGCGGTTTCGTCTCGCCGGGCAATCTCAAATGGGCCTCAGCGGAACTTCAGGCCATCGCATACGACCTGGAAAGGTCGCGGGCGCTCTTGCGCGAAGCCGGTTTTACAACGCGCGGCCCGAATGATCGTCTGGAGTTGTATGACTCCAAAGGCAATCGCGTGGAGTTTACGCTGATCGCGCCATCGACGAGTCAGCCGCTCAAAGATATGGCAATAGTAATTCAGGGAGATCTGGCTCAATTGGGGATCAGGATGCAAGTGGCCCCGATTGATCCCAGCGATCTTCAGCGCCGCATCTCTGAAAGCTACGATTATGACGCTTGCCTACTTGTAACGTCCGTCAGCGAACCTGATCCGTCGTCTTACGTCAATTTCCTGAGCAGCAGCAGTCGCACATGCCGTTGGAGCCCGAAACAATCGAAGCCGGCGACCAATTGGGAAGCCCGAATTGACGACCTGCTCGCGAAGCAAGCGCGCGAGACCGATCCCGGTCGCCGTCGCGCAACCTTCAATGAAGTTCAACAAATCCTCGCTGAACAATCGCCGGTCATCCCTATAGTCGCGCGCCATCCATCCTTGGCGGCCAATCAACGCATCGGCAATTACAGCCCGAGCGCAATTCTCCCTTACTCGCTCTGGAACGCGGAAGAGTTGTTTATACGTCAGTAAGGAGTGGGAAGTAGGGAGTGAGGAGTGGGAAAGACATATTCCCGACTCCTCACTCTCCTCTCTTCACTGAGTAGCCAGTCTGACCATTCCGGCCACCGCTTTCGCGAGTTCGACGCGCTTCATAGCGTCATTGGGACGGAAGACATTGCCGTCGGCGGTCATCAGCCCGCGATCGAGCGCGACCTTGACGTAGCCGCGCAGGATCGACGGGATCGAAGCGGCGTCGCTCACCGGAAGCGATGTTCCGGCCAGCGATTCGGCCTGGGAGCGCAATCCGGCTGCGCGCACCAGCGCAATCGCCGCCGTGAGCCGGGTGGCGCGGTCGTCGGGGCGGAAAGGTCCGCCAGGCGACGCGTCGGTGAACAACGGGCCGCCCGGCGCCGCCTGGACGCTCTCGACCATGTTCCTCGTCACCTTGTCAGTCGCATCGGTGTAGCGCGGCTGCCCGGCCATGTATTGCGGCACGCGCCCGCCGACCACCATCGCCGAAGCCAGATCGTATCGCGAGATGGTGAATTGCGGGCGGAAACGATTGCCGGACGTCCCCATCACGAACGACCGCAGATTCTGGTAGACATCGACCTTCTGCGCGGTGGTCAAACCGCCGATGTCGCTGAGCGACGGGAATTCGGCATGCGTGGTCTCCACCGTGCCTATAAAGTCCTGCGGCGTGCCGAGAATAGTGTGCGTCAGCTTCACGCGCCACGTTCCCGGCGCCGGATTCTTGACCAGGTCGCGCTCTCGACGCCCGGTCAAGACCGGCAGGTTGAGCGTGTTCACTACGGGCCGCGCCACGCCGTTGGGATCGATCAGTTGCATAGACAGGTCGTTGATGGATAGCTCCGGCCCCCACGCGACCTGCACCGAGGCGAACAAAGAGTTCTGCGGGATATTGATATTGGCCGTATAGGAACCGAGTAGGCCGAGCAATCCCAGCGGCACAGTCCCGGAGAACATACGCAGCGGGTCGTTGACGTAGCGCGCCTGCCCGCGGTCGAGCGAGGCGCGGTACATCCCCATCCGGCGCGCGGAGAAGGCCGCCTCCAACACCGCCGCATGCGCGTTGAGCATTCCGGCGCCGACCTCGTAGCGGTAATAAGGCGGCAGCGGAGTCGCCGTGCGCTGCAAGATGTCCTTGATCTGAGCCGGCGTAAGCGACGGGTTGACGTCGAGCATCAATGCTATTGTTCCTGTCACCTGCGGCGCTGAAAAGCTGGTGCCGCTGCCGACGGTATAATTGAGTAGATCCTGGGCCGAGAGCCGCGAGAGATCGCCTCCCAGACCGAGATTGAGCAAACCATTCAGGTCGACGCCCGCAGCGCGCGCGCTGACGACGTTGACGCCCGGAGCGACCAGCGAAGGCCCGCTCAATTTGGTGAATGAGCCGCGCGATGAGAAGTCGGCCAGCCGCCCACTTTCATCCGTCGCCCCGACGCTGACCACCCACGGCGCCATCGCGAAAGGATTGAGCGTGTCCATACCCGGCCCGTTGTTGCCAGCCGAGAAGACCACGCTGACGCCTCGGTCGGTGAGCATCTTGCTGGCGATTTGGATCGGGTCGTTCGGATCGTAGAGCGCGTCGGCGGAGAAGCTGCAATTGACCACCTTTATACCCAGTTGCTGCTGCTTCCAGAGAATGTAATCGAAGCCTTCGATAATCGAGAGCAAACTCAGGTCACCTGTGCTCAGCCCCACCAGTTTGGCGCCGGGCGCGATTCCTGTGAATCTGCCGCCCGAGCGCGCGCCGTTGCCGGCGATCACTCCCGCGACGAAGGTGCCGTGTCCTGAGACCAGATCAGTGTTGGGCAATCCCTCGACGGTGGTTGGATAGTTGAAGTTGACGCCCAGCCCCGCAAGACCAACCATCTTGACGTTCTTGACGACGCGGCCCGACAGGTCTCCATGCGTGCCGTCCAGCCCAGTGTCGAGCACCGCCACCGTGACGTTGCTGCCATTGACTGGTTGCCCTCCGTTGATCGCAGTCAGTTCCGGGTCCGTCTTCACCCGCGCCGTGCCCGTCAACCCATTGCCAGGCTCTTCAAGTAATTTCAGCGTCCGATTGCTGTATATCGTGCGCACAGTCTGCAAACGCGATATCTGCATTATCTGCCCCTTGGTCGCTGTCACCGAAACCACGGGCAAAACGTGATAACGCTGGCCCAGAAGAACCCCGAACTGCCGCAAAGTCGCAATATCGGCGTCCGTCACCGGATTGTGG
>Ga0154003_1000738_pt1 | contig 10403 bp, 7 predicted proteins | sample TSFL087MetaG_FD_104679 | JGI IMG/M metagenome (GOLD analysis project Ga0154003, IMG submission 104679) | Attine ant fungus gardens microbial communities from Florida, USA - TSFL087 MetaG | ecosystem: Host-associated > Fungi > Mycelium > Unclassified | place: USA: Florida, Lake Talquin State...
ATCTGGCCTACAAGGATCGGCATCGCGCGGGAGAGGAGGACGGTCGTAACTTCTTCCATCTCATCCGCGAGTACACCGTCATCGGCTTCTACACTTCGCGCGTCGGGCTGGAGGAGATCGGCTACCCCGGCCTCAAGCAGTATTGGCGCGAAGCTCCAGGATGCCCGCACCTCGACGATCCTGAACATAAACATCTGCCGCCGCCGGGCGATTGAACAGTACCATGCGCGACTGTTGCGCGGCGCCGTACCGAGGTCCAAATTATGCCGTTCAACCAGAAGAGGAAAAGAGTCTATGACGTAATCGTGATAGGCACGGGCGCCGGAGGGAGCGCGGCGATCAAGTTCCTTTGCGAGGCGGGGTTGAAGGTTCTGGCGCTCAACTCGGGCAAGCGCCTGGACCCGGCGAAAGATTACCGCAATCATCGACAGATATACGAATTGCAATACCGCGGCCTCGGCGATCCGAAGACGCGCCATCTACGGCAGGGCGATTGCGAGCACGAGGTCACCTTCGACCTCTTTGAGCACGACGTCACCTACACCGTCGCGCCGGGGAGCCGATGGACTTGGACGCGGTGCAAGGCGACGGGCGGCAAGGCCAATTTCTGGGGACGGTCTTCGGCCCGCTTCGGCGAAATCGATCTCAAAGCCGCCTCTCTGGACGGGGTCGGCTATGACTGGCCAGTCACGTACGAAGAGATCGCGCCTTACTACAGCCGGATCGAAAGGCTGATCGGAGTGGCGAGCGCCGCCCAGAACCGCCCGAGCAATCCCGACGGCGAATACCTGCCGCCGTTCAAGATGCGTTGCTTCGATTACGTCCTCAAGAGCGCGTGCGACCGGATGGGGATTCCTTATGTTCATGACCGCTGCGCCCAACTGACGGTCGCTCACAACGGACACCCGGCATGCCATTACTGCGCCGGATGCACGACGGGGTGCGAGACGGGATCATTTTTCTCGCCGACGATGTTCTTCCTGCCGGACGCGGAACGGACAGGCAAGTTGGAACTGCGCGCGAACGCCCACGTCCGAAGCGTCCTCGTCTCCCCCGACGGCCGCCGCGCGACTGGAGTCTCATACATCGATCGCGCCACGCGGCGGGAAGTCGAAGTTTACGGACGCGTGGTGATCGTCGCCGCTTCGTGCTGCGAGTCGGCGAAGATCATGCTCAACTCGAAGTCGCGGCATTGGCCCACCGGCGTCGCCAATTCGAGCGGCCAGGTGGGCCGAAACATCAGCGATCACCTTTACGGGACACCGGCTTACGGCTTTCTGCCGCAACTGGTCGGGCAGCCGCCCACGCCGGACAACATCGCCGACTCGACCGTCGTCTGGATGCCCCGCTGGCAGAACCTGAAAAGCCCATTCGAGGAGAAGTTCATTCGCGGCTACTCCGTTTACCCTTACGGCGGCTGCGGCGCCTTCCCGGGACATTTTCATCAGTTCGAGGGTTTCGGTTCGGAGTTCAAGCGCAACATCCGCCGCTATTACCCGGCGCCGGTCAGCTTTTTGATACAGGCGCCGTCGCTACCCTCTGCGGGCAACTATCTCGACATCGATCCCGAAGTGAAAGACATCTTCGGCATCCCCGTGGCGCGATTCCATTTCAACTGGGGGGCGAACGAGTTGATGATGTGGGAGCACGCGAAGCAAGTCTGCGCCGAGATCCTTCGCCGGGCGGGCGGCGAGGTCTGGGGCGCCGGCGACGAGCCGCTCTCGCCAGGCCACAGCCTTCACGAGACCGGCGCATGCCGTTTCGGCAAGGACCCCAAGACGTCCGTGACCAACGGTTTTTCGCAGTGCCACGACACGCCGAACCTCTACGTCTGCGATGCGAGCGTCTTTCCGTTCGTCACCGACAAGACGACGACGCTCTCCATCATGGCCTTCACGCTGCGAGCCTGCGAATATATCGTCGAGAACTTCAAACGCGGCGTTCATACATAGCTGACACAGCGCCGCGCGTGTAAGCAAGCGGCCGCGCGCGGCAACAACCGCTTGCTCACGCGCGGCGCTTTTTTGATATACGTAAAAGCGCTTTCCGAAAGCGCTTTTACGTAAACAGAATCAGAACGACCAATAGTGGGACAGACTAATTACAGTGTTAACCAGGTTTCTATACATTTGTCTGGATCAGTACGGCGAGCGGTAGCGAGCGATTATTGGCAAGGGGCCGCTCGCTACCGCTCGCGGTACTGACTCGTCTGTCTGGATCAGTATGGCAAATGGTATCTAGCGATTGTCGCTCGCTACCGCTCGCGGTACTGACTCGTCTGTCTGGATCAGTACGGCGAGTAGTAGCTAGCGATTATTGGCAAGGGGCCGCCGCGGTACTGACTCGTCGTCTCAGGTGATGCTTGATAACTTCGTTAACAGTGTAATAAGTCTGTCCCACTCCGGGTTGTTCCTATTCAAGCCAAAGGGGTCGCCCACAGACGGCAAGCCCCCAACTGTCCACGAACCACCAAGGAGGCGGAAATGACAAGCATAAGAAAGAGACACTTCCTGCGAGTCGTGTTGTTTCTGGCGCTTTTATACGGGATTGCGGCGGCGCAGAACATCAGCGCTTCGCTCAACGGCGTGATCACCGACGGGAACGGGAGCGCGATCACGAAGGCCGCTGTCACATTGACCTCCGTCAATACCGGAATAGAGCTTAAGGTCTCGACCGATTCCGGCGGCTACTACAGCTTCCTCAACCTGCCCGCGGGCGACTATGAATTGAAAGTCACGGTCAACGGGTTTCAGAGTTACACCCGAACCGGAGTTCGGATCGCGCTCAATGAGAAGGTTCGTCTCGACGCGCAGTTGAAGGTCGGGGCGATGACAGAGATCGTCCAGGTGCAGGCCGAGGCGCCGCAGATCAACCGCGAAGACGCCACGCAGAGCGGCGGCGTCGAGCCGAAGACGGTCACCGAACTGCCGCTGATCGTTGGGGGCAGCTTTCGTTCAGCGGCTACGTTCGCCGTACTGATGCCGGGCGTGGCGACGCCTGACGGCGACATCTTCAAGGCCCATTTCAACGGAGGAATGTTGCATGGCGGAGAGGCGATTCTGAACGGGGTTACGATGGTCAATCCTTCAGGCGGCGGCGGCGTTTCGTCGGCGGCCTTCGATTTCGCTCAATCGCCGGACATGGTCAGCGAACTCAAGCTGCTCAACGCCAACTACGAGCCGCAGTACGGTTCCACGGGCGCGACGGTGATCGTCATGGAGACCAAAGCCGGAACAAGCAACTTCCACGGCAATCTATACGAATACCATCGCAACACCGCGCTCAACGCCAACCAGTTCGGCGTCGGGGAAGGGCGTCCGGACAGGCCGATCAACCTCCAGAACAATTTCGGCGCCTCGATCGGAGGGCCGGTCAAATTGCCTTTCGCCTGGTCGTCGAGGAATAAAACTTTCTTCTTCGTCAATTGGGAAGGCTACAGAATCCGCGGCGGCCTGGTGCGCCCGATTCTCTCCATCCCATCGCTCAAAGAGCGGCGTGGCGACTTTAGCGATTGGGTGGACGCGAATGGTAACCTGATCCCGATCTATGACCCGGCGACGACACGAATCGGCGAGAATGGGCGAATAGTCCGCGATCAATTCATGGGCTGCGACGGGAAGACTCCGAATGTGATCTGTCCGGACGATCCGAGGCTAAAAAATTCGTTGGCCTTGCAGTGGCTCAAGTTCCTTCCGGACCCGACCTTGCCGGGGGCGACGGGGAACTATTTGGCGCCGGCGCAGCCAGCCGGTTTCAGCGGCGACGCCAACGTCCTGAATATGAGATTCGATCAGTACCTGGGCGATAAAGATCACTTCATGGCGACCATTTATAAGCGATACAACCTTCCCCAGGACAACACCAGGCTGCCTCAGCAACTGAGCACCGGTCAGATCAACTATAAGAGGACATGGGTCACTCGGGCCGCTTGGGATCACACCTTCAGCCCGACGCTGCTCAATCATTTCGGCGTCGGCTACAACCACGATCATTTCTACGGCGGCGGCATTGACGGGCCTTTCGTGGACGAATTGCCGAAGATCAAGGGAGTCTCCCGGCATGCCTATCCGCCCGCCCTTCGCTTCCTGGACAATGGAGGCAATAACTTATTTGACGGATACGGGTCTAACCAGGGAACGCCGGAAGAGAACAGTTGGCCGGCGCCGGCGATTACGGGCAACAACCTGCTGAGCTGGGTCAAAGGACGCCATACGTTGAAATTCGGGGTCGAATACCGGCATCTGACGAATAGCGTTCCTGGAGTCATCGGCGAGGCCGGCGAGTTCAGATTCAAACCGAGTTCCACAAGTATACGGGAGGTCAACAGCGGCAGTCCGATTGCGAGTTTCCTGCTCGAACAGGTTGATAATGCGACCTTCAGCATCCTCAACAGAAACCGGGCGGTCACTATACAAAGCTCCTGGATCGCTCACGCGGGCGATACCTGGCGAGTGACTCCGAAACTCAGTCTCAATTACGGCCTGCGATGGGAGACCGTCTCGCCGTCGCACGAGAAAGACGATTTCTTTTCCTTCCTTGACCCGACAGGGCTGAACCCGTCGGCGGGCAATCGGCCCGGACGCCTGGTCTTTGCCGGCGATCAGGCGGGAGCGGCGAGTTTCGGACGACGATATCCCGAAGAGAGATACTATAAAGCCTTCGCTCCGCGAATCGGCGTCGCTTATTCGCTGCGAGACAAGACAGTCGCGAGACTCGGATACGGCATCTTCGTCGATGCGGGTTATGTCCCCGGATGGGGCGGCGGCGTCTCGCTTGACGGCTATAACTCCAATCCGTCGTTTTCAAGCTCGCAGGGCGGGTTGGTTGCGGCGTTCACCTTGAGCGACGGGCCTCCGCAGAACTTCGCTCGCCCGCCGTTCCTCGATTCAGGGTTCCTGAACGGCCAGTCCGCGCCGGTCTATAGGCCCATCGATGCGAATCGCTTGCCATATACGCAGCAATGGAATCTGACGATCGAACATCAGGCGACTAATTCGATTTCGGTGAGCGCCGCTTACGTCGGCAATAAAGGTACGCGGCTTATGTCGCGCGTCCAGCCGATCAACGTTCTAGACCCCAGGTTGCTTACTCAGTATGGCGAACAACTCTTTGATCGATTCGAGCCGGGCCAGACCAGCTTGCACGGCGTGCCTGTTCCCTATGCCGGCTGGATCGAACAAATGCAGGCCTGCGGCCCTACGCTGGCCCAGGCGCTGCTTCCCTTCCCGCATTATTGCGGCAATGTCTATGGCCCCAATATCAACGGCGCCAATGAGAATGTCGGCAATTCGACTTATCACTCTTTGCAGCTCAAAGCGGAAAAGCAGTTTTCAAACGGGCTGTGGTTCCTGAGTTCTTACACTTTCTCGAAAATGCTGACCAACGCCAACGACCAACAATCTTCCGTCAACAATCTCGGCGTCTCTCCGTTCGATCAAAAGCGGACCAAGGGGCTTGCCTTCAATGACGTTCCGCACACGCTCTCGGTCGCGACGCTCTATGACCTGCCGTTCGGCAATGGGCGGCGCTGGCTCAACGGAGGGGGCTTTATCAATCACCTTGTCGGCGGATGGAGAGTGAGTAACATTCTCCGCTTCAATTCAGGGACTCCGTTCGCCTTCACCGCGAGCAAGTGCGGCCATATTCCAATTCAATTCGCGATCAGTTGCATACCCGGCGCGCTGCCGGGCAAGAATCCCTTCGCGCAGAGCAAGAGCGATTTCGATCCGAGCAAACCGCTCTTCGATCTCGCGGCCCTCGAATCGGGCGCCAGTTTCACAGGAGCTTATTTCGGGAGCGGCTCGCGCATCACGAACTATCGCGGATTCGGCTACAAGAATCACGATCTCGCCCTCTCCAAAGATGTTCGCATCACCGAGCGCGTGAGTTTCCAATTTCGCGCCGAGGCCTTCAACCTCTGGAACAATCACAGATTGAGCGGATTCACCACCGACATCTCAAGCCCTTCCTTCGGGCAATGGTTTACGGTGTCGTCGCCGCGCAATATTCAATTGGCCGGCAGAATCACATTCTGAGCTCGACTTTGCCCATTTTGTGACGCCGGCGCCGGCGTCACAAAATGGGCAAAGCCAACGTCATTTTTCGATGTCATAACCCGAAATGAAAGGCTTTGCCGGGATGACCAAACTGCTCAATGACATTCTCAAACAGCCGCAAGAGCTGATCGGGGCGCTTAACTCGCTGTTGGAAAAAGAGCGCGCGCGCCTTGACCAGGCAACCTTGCTACTCGGTCAGTCGAAGCATATTTACTTTACCGGGATTGGGGCGAGCTGGCATGCGGCGATGGCGGCGGCGTCTTTCTTTCACGCGGCGGGCCGTCCCATATCGTTGATCGAGGCTTCGGAATTGTTTCGCTTTTCCCGCCTGGCGCCGGATTCGGCCATCGTCATTATTTCGCGCAGCGGCCGGAGCGTCGAGATCGTCAACCTGCTCGACAAGGCCAGGAGCGCGGGGGCGAAGGTCGTGGCGATCACCAATACGCCGGACAGCCCGCTCGCCCTGGAGTGTGACGCATCGGTCTGCGTCGGCCTGCCGTTCGATCACGCCGTCTCGGTGACGATGTATACTGCGCTTGCGATGGCGGCGGGGCTGGTGGCCTGCGCGACGGTGGGGAATATGGATTCGTCGCTCGGCCCGTCGCTGACGGAATCCTTGCTGTCAGTTGAAAACAGTCTCGACCAGTGGCGCGAAAAGATCGAGGCCGGCGACTGGGGGCCATCAAACCCCTCGGTCTATTTTCTGGCGAGGGGGGCGAGTGTGGCCAGCTGCCATGAGGCGAGACTGCTCTGGGAGGAGGCGGCCAAAGTCCCGGCCACGGCGATGAGCACGGGAGGATTTCGACATGGGCCGCAGGAGATTGTTTGTCCCGGCATGCGTTTCTGCCTCTGGTTGGATCAACATTCATTGCGTGCGGAAGACCTGGAGGTGGCGGGAGACCTGCGAAGGCTCGGGGCGGCGGTCATGGTGATCGGCGAAGGACTTTGTGACGTGGCCGGCGCGGTCGTTTTTTCACTGCCGAGGTCGCCGCGAGGCTGGCAGTTCCTGATAGATATCATTCCCGCGCAACTCGCCGCCGAACGGCTTTCGCGACTACGCGGCGTGGACTGCGATTCATTACGGTTCTGCCCTTACATCGTCGAGAATGAAGGCGGGATCATATCTCAAACGTCATATGGCCTTTGAAAAATACTGGAGCTAACGGATTTTGTGGTAAGCGCGCAGTATGAGATATGCAATATTCGAGTATCGGGAGATTCGGTAAGCGAAATTCGGCGTGGCTGCTCTACGCCTTGTTTTGTGTAGTCTGGTGGGGCGTCTGGGGATTTTTGTCAAAGCTGGGATCGGATCAGACATCTCCGCAGCAACTCCAGATTCTATTCACCATCGGGATCATACCGCCGTCAGCGCTGGCCTGGGCGCGGCTCGGATTCAAAGTTGAAACCGATCGGCGCGGGGCGATCTATGGAATATTGAACGGTATCTTCAGCGGCCTGGGCATGCTCGCCTATTACGCGGCGCTGGCCAGGGGACAGGCGTCAATAGTCGGGCCGTTCACGGCGCTTTTCCCACTCTTGACAGTGGCGCTCGCGTTCGCGTTCTTGCGCGAGCGGATCAATCGCGTTCAGGCGGCGGGCATGATTTTGGCGCTGGCCGCCATCGTTCTTCTCTCGTTTTGAAGCGATGGACAACTGGGTTTTCTACGCATGCGTCGCCACGCTCTGCTGGGGCGTCGTCGGGCTTCTTCAGAAATTGGGGACCAATCGCATCTCGTCACGCTCACTGCTGGTCTGGCTGGTCGTTGGGTTCGCGGCGATGCTTCCGCCGCTCTGGCGTGACGGCGCCATTACGAGCCTCGGCTGGCGCGTGTCGTTGATCGGTTTGCTCGGAGGCGCGGCCAACGGGCTCGGCTCGTGGGCCCTCTTCGAGGCGCTGGAGCGAGGCGCCAAAGCCTCGGTGGCCGTGCCGCTGACGGCTTTATATCCGCTCGTCACGATCGTGTTAGCGCGAATCTTCCTGGCGGAGACGTTGACTTTCAGGCAATGGATCGGAATCGCGCTCGCGGTCGCCGGCGGGGTGATGCTCTCTTACGAGACCGAAGAAAGGCGGGAAAGTTGAGCCGAGCGCTTAATCGCCCAGTGCGAGTCGGAGTTATCGGAGCGGGCAACGTCTTGTGGGCGTATTTGCGGGCGCTGGACCGCCTGATCCCCAAGGGGCGAGCGTCGCTCGGCCCGGTCTGCGCCAGGCGTCGTGAACGGTGGGATGAATTGCGCGACCGGCGGCCCGGAATTCATCTGGTAGCGGAGCCTGATGAAGCGTTCCGGTCCGACGCCGATCTGATAGTGATCATCACGCCTCCGGAGAGCCACGCCGGATTGGTCAGGCGGGCGCTGGAGAACGGCAAGAGCGTGTTGGTCGAGAAGCCGCTGGCGACGACTCGCGCCGAAGGGGTAGAGTTGGCGGAATTGGCCGATCAACGCGACCTGCGTCTGATCGCCGCCCCGTTCGTTCACCTCGCGCCGACGTTCCGAGTCTTCTGGGAACGGGTTCGAAGCGGAGCGATCGGCCGTCCACACTCGGCGCGCGGGCTATACGGTAACGCGGGATCGACCTGGGCCGCCTGGTATCATCGAGGCAAGGTCGGGCCGCTGGCGGAGGTCGGCGTCTACAACTTGAAGAGTCTCACCACGCTTCTGGGGCCGGCGGTCGAAGTCCTGGCGGCCGAGCATACGGCGATCAAGGCTCGGTTCGTTGGCGTCAGTGAAATAACCGATCCCGGACACGACGTGTCACACGTCATTCTGCGACACGAGTCGGGAGCGCTTTCCAGCGTCGTCGCCAGCCACGCGATCCAACGCTACCGCCGCCCGGCGCTGGAGGTTTACGGCTCCGAAGGAACCGCCAATCTGCTCGGCGACGATTGGGACCCGCGAGGCTTTGAAATCTGGCGTAACGAGTCGGGTTGCTGGGAAGAGTACGAGCCGGTGGAAGGGACGTGGATGTGGACGGACGGATTGACCGAAGCCGTCACGGCGTTGTTCGAAGGGAGACAGCCGCTCGCTGAGATCACGCACGACCTCCACCTGCTCGATGTGATCGAGGCCGCCGCCGCGTCGGCGAAGAAAGGGCGATGGGCGCCAGTCACCTCGCGATTCCACGAGCTTGATTTGAGCCTGAGACAATACAGACACGATCTCCATCATCTGCACGATCACACTCGACCGGCGGATGAACAGTAAGCGCGGAAGCCGCTGACCGATGACGAATGACGAACGACCAATGACCAATGACATCTGCGCTCTTGGCATTGACGTCGGCGGGACCAAGATCGCCGCGGGCGTCGTGACGCGAGCCGGCAAATTGCTCTTTCATCGTCGTCTGCTGACCGGCGCCGAGCGCGGCGGGGAAGCGGCGCTACGCGATGTCGAAACGCTCTCGGTCGAACTGATAAACAGGGCTGAAGAAGCGGGATTGAAAGTCGCTGGGATCGGCCTCTGCGTGGCCGAACTGGTCGATCTCGAGGGCAATGTCACGAGCGGACACACGATCAAGTGGAACGGATGGCCAATACGCGAGCGCCTTTCTCGAATCGCGCCGACGGTGATTGAATCGGATGTGCGCGCCGCCGCGCTGGCCGAGGCGATTTACGGGGCGGGCCGGGGCTTCGAGATTTTTCTCTACCTCACGGTAGGCACCGGCATCAGTTGTTGCCTCGTCATGCATAAGCGACCTTACGCCGGCGCTCACGGCGACGCGCTGATCTGCGCGAGCAGCCCGCTCACTTCAAGCTGCGCGGAATGCGGAGCGAGTAACAAAGTGGCGCTTGAGGATTACGCCTCAGGCCCCGCGCTCGCCCGTCGCTATCAACCTTACTCTCAGGAGAAGATTTCGCGCGCGGAGGAGGTCATCAAGGCCGCTCAAGGCGGCGACGCGCGGGCGATTGAAATAGTCCGTAGCGCAGGCGACGCGCTCGGCGTCACCGCCGGCCTGCTGGTCAATACGCTCGATCCGGAGGCCGTCGTAGTCGGCGGAGGATTGGGAGGGGCCGAGGGGTTCTATTGGGAATGTTTCCTCAACTCGACGCGCGAACACATCTGGGCGGAGGCCAGACGAAATCTTCCCATCACACACGCGGCGCTGGCCCGAAACGGCGTGATCGGCGCGGCGATCAATTTTTTAGGTCGCGGCGATCGCCCGGATTCCATCGATCATAGGTGACGGGCGCCCGCCGAATAATGGTGTTTGAAAATTAAGTGCGCCTATGTAGTGAAAAGTGACGGGTGCGAGCCTACCAAATCGCTCGGATGCCCGTGAATATTGATCGACAATGATTTTTTAGGCCAGAACGGAAATACGCCAGTGCGAATTTCTCTGGCCTCAAAACA
>Ga0154003_1000739_pt1 | contig 10396 bp, 3 predicted proteins | sample TSFL087MetaG_FD_104679 | JGI IMG/M metagenome (GOLD analysis project Ga0154003, IMG submission 104679) | Attine ant fungus gardens microbial communities from Florida, USA - TSFL087 MetaG | ecosystem: Host-associated > Fungi > Mycelium > Unclassified | place: USA: Florida, Lake Talquin State...
ATACATTGATTGGCGAAAACCTGGGTACTGTTCGCTTCGAGCGTGCAGTCTCGGCAGGAGGCTCATTCGAGAATCAATGCGCTTCCTGCCGAGACTGCACGCTCGAAGCGAACAGTACCCAGGTTTTCGCCAATCAATGTATTGATTGCACAGTGCTTTTATTTGCACAGTCTTCAGTTTAACTACAAACGTTCCGCTCTCCTTGGATGTATCGAGATCATTTGTTCTGATTTTTACAAACACCAAACAACTTAGTTTACCTAGATCAGTTGGCGATTTATGTATGGGAAGGTTAGCTGGATCGATACCGCGAGCGGTAGCGAACGCGCTTCATTTTGAGTCTCGCTCGCTACCCGTCGCGGTACTGATCCGTACACTCACATCAGTACAACATACATTGATTTGCAATCCGATCTAGTAGGTAGAACGGAAAAAGATGTCTCCTAAGCTGATAGGGTTGACCGGCCCGTCGAAGGGCATGACCGTGAACCTGGATGAGAACGAATGTTCTATCGGGCGCGCGCAGACCAACCAACTGTGCCTCACCGGCGATCTGGTGTCACGGCGCCATTGCGTGATACGCAAGGTCGGAGATCAATTCGTGGTCGAGGACCTGAGCACCAACGGCACGTTTGTCAATAACGAGCCGGTGAAGAAACGCTCGTTAGAGCATTTCGATCAACTCACCCTAGGTGATTCCGTCTTCATTTTTTTGCTCGACGAGGGCGAAATATCACAACCTGCGAGCCTCGTGCGTTTCAGTGACGCCAACACGACCATCGGCGCCGGCGCCCGGCGCCTGCTGGAAGACGTGCTATACCTGGATCCGGCGAAAGTAGGAGCCGCGCTGCCGCCGACCGCTTCTCTCGCCGGCGACCTGAACGAATTGCTGAAGATCAGCCGGGCGATCAACGCCGTCCGCCAACCCCGCGCGCTCGCGCGCCAATTGCTCAACTCCATATTTGAGATCGTTCCCGCCGAACGAGGAGTTCTTCTTCGTTTCGCAGACGATGCTGAAGAGTTGACCGAAGAAGCGGTCAAGTCTCGGCAGCCGGCGACGGAAGCCCCCATTCAAGTTAAACGCCTGCCCATCCAACAGGCGCGATATGAACGTCGTCCGATGCTTTTCACCGACGGCGCTCCTACACAGTGGTTGCTCGTCGTCCCGCTGGTCGCCGATGGAAAGGCGCTCGGCGTCATCTATCTGACGGCTAACGATCAGAGCGGCGGCTTCGAAGACCATCACATAGACATGGTGACGGCCATCGCTGACCTGTCCGCCAATGCGCTGGAAAGAGCCTGGCGCGCCGAGTGGCTGGAACAGGAGACCCGGCGGCTCGGCGCCGAACTGCGGTCCCAGCGCCGTATCATCGGTGAGAGCCAGAAGATTACCGAGGTGTATGAGAACATTGCCAAAGTGGCGTCTTCGGACGCCACCGTCTTGATCCTCGGGGAGAGTGGCACGGGTAAGGAACTGGTGGCCCGCGCCATCCATGACCGCAGCCGGCGCGCCGGTCAGCGCTTTATAGCGATCAACTGCGCGGCGATCCCGGAAACGCTGCTGGAGAGCGAGATCTTCGGCCACGAACCGGGCGCCTTTACCGGGGCGGCCAAACAAGTAAGGAAAGGCAAGCTGGAAGCGGCGCACGGTGGCACGATCTTCCTCGATGAGATCGGCGAGTTGCCCATCTCGCTGCAAGCCAAGCTGCTCAGAGTGCTGCCTGTGGACTCTGAGGTCAAACCTGAATTCGAGCGACTCGGCGGCACACGCTCGGTACAGGTGGACGTCCGAGTGCTCGCCGCGACCAATCGTGACCTGGAGGCCGCCATCAAGGCCGGCGCGTTCCGCGAAGACCTTTATTACCGGCTCAAAGTCTACCCAATAACCATACCGCCGCTGCGAGAGCGTCGTGAAGATATCGAACTGCTCGCCCGGCACTTCGCCAGGAAATATGGCGCGAAACGCCAACCGCCCGTGATGCTGATTTCTCTAGAAGCCCTCGCCTGTTTGAAAAGCTACCATTGGCCGGGCAATGTGCGCGAATTGGAGAGCGCCATCTACTACGCGGCGCTGCGCCACGACGCAGGATCGACAGAGGCGCCTGAATTCATCGCGCCGGGGGACCTGCCCGAAGAGATTCGCGCCCTGGCGCCACTCACGGGCGCTCCGGACCTCGACATCAATCGGGTCGCCAGACAAGCGGCCGAAGCGGCTAAAAAACGGGTGATCCATGAGGCTATCGACCGAGCCAAGGGCAACCTGAGCGAGGCAGCCGTCTTGCTCGGCATCAAACCGCCCAACCTGCACCGTCTAATCAACGAACTGGGACTAAGGGCCGAAGTCGAATGGTTGATAGGCAAGCTGAAGCCAAAAGCGCCGCTCAAGAAGTGAGCGCGACGCGCAGCCACTCAGGGAAGCTATAGATCATGATAATCGCTCAGGTCTTTATATCAGCATTGATACACCGGCCTGGCGGCGCGCCGAAATCGTTGAAATTCCAAGACCTTTGCATCTTACGCCCGCCTGAACTTTGTGCTGGAGACTATCATTGGTGATATACCGCGCCTGCGGCCGCCCGCCTGATTGTTTTCTTCAATCGCCTCCCTGAAACGACATAATCTTCAACCGGGGCAAGCAGTTTCGATCCTACCCCGCGCTTTCGCCGTGAGTCGCCGAGCTTTGGCGCCCAACTTTCAATACGTTATAGAGCGTTGCGCTGAAAGGTTAAGCGTAATGTCCACTAGAGTGGCTGCAATCGCGTGTACGGTATGGGCAGACCTACGTGTCTGCCCCGGATTTGGTACGCGTACGACCACCGGGGCAGTCTGCCCCTACCGTACACGCGATTGCAAACCGCTCAAGTGGACACTGCGGTTAACCCAGGCGACGCTGATCCGGCGAAGGTAAACTTTTCCTGGTACTAACGAATTTTGTGGTTGTGGATATTGCTTGAGCCCCGGAGGGGCGAAATGTTTATAGCAACGGTGGAGAGTTTGGTTTTTAGTTCCGTCAGTAGCGACATTCAATCTGGGGAGATGTCGCTCCTGACGGAGCTTGGACTAATTATTTCCTCGTCCCTGTAAACATTTCGCCACTCCGGGGCTCACTGCCACAAAATTTGTTAGTACCAGAACTTTTCAATGCAACGCCCTATATCAAAAAACAAGGCCGAGACGTTTTGAAATACATGCCAAACACTCTATTCAATCGCAAAGTTTCCATCCGCGTTCGTCTCTTCACTTCGTTTTTGATCATCGCTCTCGCTCCGTCGGCGTTGGGTTACGCGCAGCAACCGCGGCGGCGACCGCGGGCCCCGCAGCAGCGAATCCTCATCGAAGAGGCCACGAAGGCGAACACGGCCGAACCAGCGGGACAGCGCGCCGCGCGGCCCGAGTTGGCGTTGCAGACCGGAGTCTCCCGCTTCGCGTCCAACGTGGCTTTCAGCCCCGACGGGCAGTTGCTGGCTTCAATGGATTATGTAGCCGGTTCGATCAAATTGTGGGAGGTTACGACTGGGCGCGAATTGTTCACGATCAATCTGGGAACGCGCAACCTGACTGCGGGCGGCGTCAATTCGCCCTTTGTCTTCAGCCCTGATGGTTCATCACTCTTTTCCGTCAGCGCCGGAACGCTCAAGCAGTGGGACACGCGCTCGGGGCGGCTGAGTCACAGCGTGGATTTGAATTGTGGCAATGATTTCGGCTCGGCGTATTTCTCCGCCGACGCGCGACGGCTTGCGACGATGTCGGCGTCCCAATCTTCATTGGTTGTGTGGGACGTCGGGTCAGGACGAAAGCTTCAAGAATTGAAGTTGGGCGCCGAGGAAGGCGAGTTTGTCATGGGCGACAGGTTCCTGGCCTTCGCCCTCAGCCCCGACGGTAGGACGCTGGCGACCGACGTCGGATCAATAAAAGGGGCAGAGCGATCGGAGACGTTAACGCTGCGCGACGCGTCCAGCGGACGCGTTATCCGGGTGATCAATATCCTGTCTAAGATGACGTCATTGGCGCCGATGGGGGGCGATCTTTCGGCGTGGGGTAAGTCGGCCGATGGGGAGGCGCTCTCCCCTTTTACGAGGCATCTGCGCGCCATCAGGTTCACCGCGGACGGGCGCGTGGCCGTCGCGTTCAACGATCTGCAATTTGTCATTACAGGCGGGAGGCGGCGCTTCACCGGTCGAGAGAGCGAGGTCAGGATCTGGGACGCGTCGAGCGGACGCGAATTGAATTCGCTCGACGCCGGCGCGCAAAGGTCCGGGACGTTGGCTCAAATTTCACAGTACGAGGCGCCCTACCATTTCGCCTTCAGCCATGACAACAGGCAATGCGCGGTCGCGAGCGATAAAACGATCAGGCTCTTCGATCCGGTCGCGGGAATCAATCTGGCGATGATCGTCGGCCGCTATGACCAGGCCTCCGTCAGTTACAGCGTGGACGGAAAGCTTCTGGCGACGGCCGGTTTCGACGGCGCGATCAAAATCTGGGATGTGTCGGCGGCCGCGACCGCCAGGAGCGTCACGCAGGCGCGGACTTTGGGCAGGGCGGCTCTGCAGGTTGAGAGCGTGGCATTCAGCGGGGACGGGCGCGCGCTCGCGGTCGGCGGCGCGAACGGAGGCGGCGTTTGGGATCTCAATACCGGCGTGGCTCTGCCCACGATTGCGGCGCCGACGGTTACACGCGACGTAGACAACCCTTCCGCAATCGCGTTCAACAACGACGGCAGCCTGATCGCTTCCGCCGCGGGAGGGCGCACGATCAAGATCAACGAGGCTCGCAGCGGGCGCGAACTTTTCACGGTGGCGCAAGAACGCAGCGTCTACATTAACAGCCTGGCGTGGAGCGCCGACGGACGGCTGCTCGCGTCGTCTCAGCTCGAAACCCGCGCCGGCGTGAAGCTGAACAGGCTCGATGCGTTAGGGAACTTCGCTGAAATGTACGATTATTCGATCATACTGTGGGACGCGGCGGGGGGGCGCGAATTGCGAAAAATCTCCGGGAACACGACGAGCATACGCGCCACGGCCTTCAGCCCCGACTCCCGATTGCTTGCCTCGGTCGGCGACGACGCCCTCGTGAAGCTGTGGGATACGGCGACGGGGCGAGAGCTTGCGACGCTCAGGGGGCATTCACAGAGCGTCAAAGCGGTCGCCTTCAGCTCCGACGGCAAATTGTTGGTTTCGGGCAGCGACGACGGCAGCGCGCGGCTATGGGATGTCAATAGCGGCGAGTCACTGGCGACTCTGGTCATGCTCGACGGCGGCGCCGACTGGCTGGTGGTGACGCCCGACGGTTTGTTCGACGGGACGCCGGGCGCGTGGAGTCGGATACTCTGGCGCTTCTCGCCGAACGACATTTTCGACGTCGCTCCGGTCGAAATCTTCTTAAACGAATACTTCTATCCCGGCCTGCTCTCCGACATCACCTCGGGCAAACGCCCGCAGGCGGCGCGTAACCTGGGGCAGATAGACCGCCGGCCCCCGGTTTTGAAACTCTCTCGCGCAACCGATGCGACGGGCCGCAGGATAAGGGTGAAGATCGAGGTCAACGAGCCTGCCTCGCCGAATAGGGCAACCCCCGTCGGCGCGCGCGACGTGCGATTGTTCCGCAACGGCGCGCTGGTCAAATTCTGGCGCGGCGACGCGCTGAATGGCCGGAGACAGGCGACGCTCGAAGCTGAAGTCACGATCGTCGCCGGAGAGAACCGACTGGTCGCTTACGCCTTCAACCGCGACAACGTCAAAAGCCCGGACGCCATGTTGACCGTCACCGGCGATGAGTCGCTGCGGCGCAAGGGCGTGGCTTACGTCATAGCCTGCGGCGTCAGCCAATATGCCAACGAGCAATATAACCTGAAATACGCCGACGCCGACGCCGCCTCCTTCGCCCAAGAAATTAGCGCGCAGCAAGCAAAGTTGCAGGAATACGAGCGTGTTGAAGTCATCACCTTGCTCGACTGCGAGGCGACGAAGGGTAACATACTGCTGGCGCTCAAACGCCTGTCGAACTCTCAATCGACGCTCACCGCCGGCGCGCCGGCGGTCCTGTCGAAGATTCAACCGGCGCAGCCCGAAGACGTTGTGTCAATCTTCTTCGCCGGGCACGGCGCGGCGCAGGGGGCGCGGTTCTATCTGATCCCGCACGACCTCGGTTACGCGGGCGCGCGCGATGCGCTCGACGCCGAGGCCGCGCGAACTATCCTTTCGCACGGCGTCTCCGACCTGGAACTCGAAGCGGCGCTCGAAGGCGTAGACGCCGGTCAGATGCTCTTCGTGCTCGACGCGTGCAATTCGGGTCAGGCGCTCGAGGCCGAAGAGAATCGCCGGGGCCCGATGAATTCTAAAGGTCTTGCCCAACTTGCCTATGGAAAAGGCATATACATTCTGACCGCCGCACAGAGCTATCAGGCGGCGCTCGAAGCGGCCGAGCTCGGCCACGGCTATCTGACCTTCGCCTTGATCGAAGACGGATTGAAGCGCGGGCTGGCCGACAGAGACCCGAAGGATGGTTTGGCTCTAGCCCGCGAGTGGTTCAATTACGCCGAGGAGCGCGTGCCGCAGATGCAGAGGCGTGAGATGCAGACGCGCCTGCCGCTCGATTTCGCCGAGAACGAAGCGAAGGCGAAAGATCTCAAACGGCGCAACATTCAAAGGCCTCGCGTCTTTTACCGGCGCGAATTGGAATCGCGCCAGTTCGTGGTCGCGAAGCCATAGCATATATATCAAGACAGACTATCCAACCCCACGGCGCTTACGCCTCTCGGCCTTGATCTGGCGATCTCCGCGCGGGGGATCACGTTAGTAGAAAATTTTTGATTGGAATGTGATTTTCACGAAATTTTGTTCCCAGGTTTCGCACTATGTTTTGAGACTTGTTTGCGTGGCCGAAACTACCACGGGCGAGTTTGATTGCTGATGTCATTGCTCTGAATCAAGCCATGCAAGACCAGTACAGCGCCGCGCGCGTAAGCAAGAGGCTGCCTCCTTGGTCAGCCCCTTGGGCGTTGTACCGGTATCCCCACGTTGCATGGTTTGATTTAGTTCGATGACGCCAGTTTCAGGACATGCAGGTTCGCGCTTTCTCGGCGATTGTCCGGGCTAAGGGCCATTAGTCTACCACCCAGCAATTCTCGGTTTAGGCGAAAACATAAGGCTTAGCGGCATAGACTCGGCTGTAAATCCTTTAGATACCCATCAAACTGAGAGTTAGTTTTAGGACAGGGAGCTGGAGAGATTACCGCTCACGCCACGGGGCGCTGCGGATCCTACAGGATTTCCTGGCGGCATTTTGACAGAGACTCTCGGCTTTTCTTGAGAGTCTCTCAAGACGTGCAGGTTCGTGTTGCGCTAAACATCTTGATTCCAGTATTCTCGCCCCGAAGCTCAGACCCTGAAAACTTGGTTGCGCGAGGCGGCGCCGGCCTCGCTGTCGCGCAAATCAAAATCGCTTATTGCCATTCACCAGGAGGTATTTATGTTCAAACTGATCTGCCATTCGCTGTGGGCTGTTTTCATCGCGATGGCCTTTAGCGTCCTCGCCGCGCCCGGGACTGTCGGCTTGTCTCAGCCCGCCCAAGATCCTAAAAAGCAGTCAAAACAGGAGCGCGAATACCAGAAAATCAAGCAATTCAGCGAGAAGCTTTACGCCGAAGACGCGTTGTTCCGCGAGGAAGTCGATGAGTCCTATCGCCAGAAACGGCGGGAGCATAGCGAATTGGCATACTTCACAAATACTCGTGATAGTCAGGACGACCAGGACACGCGCACCGGCGACAAGCTTAAAGTAGAGGACGCGCTCTACGACAATCCGCTCGTGCAGGATTACGTCAACCGGGTTGGCCAATTGATAGTGCCCAAGGATTCAAAGAAACTCTACGGCTTCAAAGTCACGCTCAATCCAATACCGGAAGCCCGCGCGCTTTCGACCGGCACGATCTACATCTCGTCGGGGTTGCTTTCGATGATCGATAACGAAGCGCAACTGGCCTACGTCCTAGGCCACGAGGTGGCTCACGTCGAGAAGGACCACTGGCGCGAGGACGTAGTAGTCGAGCGTGGAATACATCGCTACTACGAGAAGCAAGAAAAAAAGCGCGCGATCCTCGGCACCATCATCGGCGCGGGCGCGGGTGCCATTATCGGCGGCGCCACCAACTCGTTCGGCAAGGGGGTGACGACAGGGCTCCTCGTCGCGGTTGGGGTGCCGACGGTTCTCAAGTTGCTCTCCCCGGACGCCGTTGTTTCGTGGGATAAGCAGCAAGAGGATGAAGCCGACCAACTCGGCCTGAAATACATGTTCGAGCGCGACTACGATCCGCGCGAAGCGCCTAAATTCTACGCCACGCTGCAGCGCGCATCGCAGTCTGATACGCGCGCGGGCCTGGGATTCATGGGAGAGGGGGCGCGCGTCCTTGAGCGAATTCAGGAGGTGAACACCGTCCTCACCGGTTTCAACAACCTCACTTCCAGAAACCTTTTTGTCGGCGCGCTCGATCTCAAGGAGCAGCGCCAGACGCTAGTCGCGAACGCCGGCGCAAGCAAGGAGCCGGATAGAGGCAAGGCGCTCAGCGCCGAACGCGCCGCCGCCGGGCAAGCCGTGGCCAGCCAGGCCCTTGCCAGCGGTCCGATGGCTGCGGCGATCAAGGCCAAGATCGAGGCCGGCGAATTGATCGGCAGCAGCGCGGAGTTCGCGACGGTGATGGCCGAACTCAAACGCGACAACGGCTTGCGCGCTTTTTATTACGACATGTTCCAGATGTCCCGCGACAATTTGGAAGAATCGCTGGCGATCCGCTCCAACGATCCTTTCACTCACTTCTACTACGGGAAGGTTCTTAAACTGACGGCGCGAACCCCGGTGGAAAAACAACGCGCTTTGTCATCCTTCGTCAAGGCGATCGAGCTGGACAAGCGCCGCGTTATAGCCGAACCACACCTTTACCGCGCGCTCGCCTTGATCGAAACCAGGGACACCGCGCAATCGCGAGAGATCGTCTCCAGCCTGCAGGATTATGTTTCGGTCTACCAGCGCCAAAACAGCGGAAGGCTGCCGTCCAACATGGATGTGATTTACGATTACATGCAAGAAGTCGGCGAGATTGACTGGGCGGCGCGTCCGGCGCTGAACATCTCCACGAAAAACATTGACCCGATAGGAATCCATGGCGGCCCCGCGACTTCGGCGCCTCCGTCGGCCCCCGCTCCGGCCCCAGTCACGGTCACACCGGCCTCGGTTACTCCGACGCCGATTCAGCAGACGCCCACGAAGACGCGTAAACCCTAACTTCATTGCGCAAGCGACTGCGCGGCTGTCTCATCTGTCAGCCGCGCAGCAACTGCAAATTGGAGATAAGGCGGCTCCCTCAATGTTCACAGCAGCTTTGCAAATGAACCTGAACGACGGCGATGATTGGGATTTCATGCCGCAGGACCTTTGGGTAGCCATACTGGATCACTTCGTTCTTATGAATTGTTCGAGTATTGGTTTTAGCGGGATCGAAGGAACTGCGGATGTTTCAAAAATCCGATGTTTTTCATATTGGCAACCGCCCTATGTCGGGTATGGAAATGTTTTCATAAGCTGGCAAACAGTACATTCGAAGCAGGCTGTCAGAGAAAGTCAATTCGGCTTATTTGAATACTCGAAAGAGTTACATGACATCATGCGCAAAGTGGAAAATACGGCATGGAGAATCTCTGACGAACAATATCCGGCTGATGAACTCTATTTTTTTCATGGCGATCGTATTTTGCTGTTGGCAGCCCCTTATGAAGGGCCTATATTATTTTGCGAGCTAAATGGCCAGCAGACGGAGAATCTTATGCGAGCCGATGATAGGATCGCGCCCAATCTTCACCCCCCCAGTAACTGGGAAATATTATCGGAAGTCATTGATTTCTGAATCTCGGCGGTCCAATGTAGGCGCCGCCGCTTAGAGTGGACATTGTTATTGACCATCGTATCGAAAGCTTAACCAAGCGGCGCGGCGCCGAATCAGTACCGCGAGCGGTAGCGAGCGTGACTCCCGTAAATAGCCCTCTCCAGGAGTCGCGCTCGCTATCGCTCGCGGTACTGACTCGGAGTGAGTTAACTTTTCAATGCGATGATCTATATTCCACCACAAGAGTGAATTATGCGCGCGTTACGGCGGCTGATAGTCTTATGGCGATTAGCAAATGCGTATACTGTGTGGGGCGATTTGTTTAGTCGCCATGGTTGTGGCCTCGTCCGATCAGGAAACAAGCGCGTGTAAACAACTCGCGCCACAACTCCGTACACGCATTTACTAACCGATCTTATATGCGCGAAAACCGATCCGTTTTTTTTCTGTTCCTGGCCCTGACTATATTACTGGCGACGCCGTCTGATCGTATGTCGTTCATCCGGGCGGCCGGCGGCC
>Ga0154003_1000740_pt1 | contig 10392 bp, 5 predicted proteins | sample TSFL087MetaG_FD_104679 | JGI IMG/M metagenome (GOLD analysis project Ga0154003, IMG submission 104679) | Attine ant fungus gardens microbial communities from Florida, USA - TSFL087 MetaG | ecosystem: Host-associated > Fungi > Mycelium > Unclassified | place: USA: Florida, Lake Talquin State...
ACCAGCGCTATAGGAAGCGAATAACAGGTTAAGCAATTGCCTTGCCTTAATCTCATTGCGCTACCGCTCGCGGTACTGATCTGACCCGTCCTCGCGATTGTGGGGCTGGGTTTGGGTAAGGAGGAAGCTTGCAATGAGAGTTACACTGGCTACGATCTGTCTTCTGCTTCTGGCGACCGGCGCCTTAGCTCAAAGCGATCGCGGGACGATCACAGGCTCGGTCAATGATCCGAATGGGGCCGTGGTAGCGCGCGCCGAAGTCATCGTCCGAAATGTCGCCACGGGAACGGAATATAAAACGGTCGCCACGGAGACCGGTAATTACACGATCTCATCGCTGCCGGCTGGGAGCTATGAATTGCGCGTTGAGGCTCCCGGCTTCAAGAAGTTCGTCTTGCAACGAGTCCAGGTCCAGCTCTTGCAGGCCACACGCGCTGACGCGGCTTTGGAAATCGGCGCTGCCAGCGACACCGTCACGGTCACGGCGCAGTCTCCGCTGCTCCAAACACAGAGCGCTGAACAGAGCACAAACATCAGCGGCCAGCTCTTCAATTCTATGCCGCTTAATTTCGGCGGTAACAACGCGATCCGCGGCTGGCTGAGCTTCATCCAGCTTGCGCCCGGAGTTTCGGGGAACAACCACACGGCGAACATCAACGGCGCGCCGGGCGGCTCGTTCAAAATCTATCTCGAGGGCCAGGACGTCACCTCTACCAATGACACTGTCTGGACCAGCACGGTCGCCGCCGCCTCGGTCGAGACTATAGGCGAGTTCGCTATCCAGACGAACAACTTCTCGGCGGAGTTCGGCCAGGTGCTCGGCGGAGTTTTCAACTTCACGACCAAATCGGGCACGAATGAGTTCCACGGCAGCGTTTACGAATTTCTGACCAACGAGGCGCTCAGCGCGCGGCGGCCACTTTCGACTCCCTTCGCCACAAGTCCGCGCGCGCCGAAATCGCTCGACCGCAAGCACGATTACGGGTTTAGCGTCGGCGGCCCCGTCCGCCTGCCCTGGCTCTATGACGGGCGGAACAAGACGTTCTTCTTTTTCAATTTGGAGAAGTACCGCAACGTGACGCGCTCGTCGGGGAGCCTGGCTACCTTGCCGACGGAGGCTTATCGTCAGGGCGACTTCAGAGCCGCCTTGACGGGCCGCCAACTCGGCCTTGACGTGCTGGGGCGTCCCATTATGGAGAACGCGATCTACGACCCGCTCACCGAACGCACAGTAACCGTTGACGGCAAGCAATTCGTCGTCCGCGATCCCTTCCCTAACAATGTAATCCCTATAGAGCGTTTAGACCCGGTGGCGCTGAAGATTCAGGCGCTAATCCCCAACCCGGATAATAATGAGTTGACCAACAATTGGGACCCCAGAATCCCTAACCAGACATTCCAGCAAATCCCCAGTGTGAAGATCGACCACAACTTCAATTCGAATTCCAGGCTCTCCGGATACTGGTCGACGCAGGACACCACTCAAATCACGGGGCCGGACGGATTGCCGATTCCGATCACGGGCCGGCGCGATCAGAAGATTTATGGCCACACTGTCCGCGTCAACCTCGATCAGACCATTTCGCCGAGGTTTTTACTTCACCTGGGCGCGGGATATCTTCGCTTCCACAACCCGGACAGCGCGCCTGACGACGTGATCAACTTCGACGCCGCCAGCGAACTCGGCTTCAACGGCGCCTCGACCGAGCCTTCGGGCTTCCCACGCATTGTCGGCCCAAACCTCGGCAATCTACAGGGCAATCGCGGCGGGATGAGCGCGATGGGCCCGGTTCAGGCTAACAAGTTCTGGAACGACAAGCTGACGGCAGTGACGAGCGCCACCTGGGTTCGTGGCGCCCATACTTACAAGTTCGGCGGGGAATTCAAACAGGAAGTCTGGAGCGACTCCAACCTGACCGCCGCTCAAGGGCGATTGGCTTTCAGCGCGGAACAGACGGCCCTGCCGTATCTGGCGTCAACAACCGTAGGCGGCGGTTCGATCGGCTATCGCTACGCCAGTTTCCTGTTAGGGCTTCCTGACACCGCCACCGTTTCCGCGCCCAAGCAAGTCCAGTGGCGAAAGCAAGCCTGGAGCTTTTATGCTCAGGATGACTGGAAGGCCACGCCAAAATTGACTGTGAACTACGGACTGCGTTGGGACTACGGGGGGCAAGGACACGAACTTCATTACCGCAGCAGCATGATCGATCTCACAACTCCGAACCCATCGGCGGGAGGATTGCCGGGAGCTTTCATTTACGAGGGCTTCGGGCCACGGCGTTGCAACTGCGAATTCACCAAGCCCTACCCGTATGCCTTCGGCCCGAGGCTCTCCGTCGCCTACCGGTTTAATGACAAGACCGTGTTGCGCGCCGGTTGGGGCGTGAGCTACAGCCAGCTGGGTAATTGGTGGTACGTCACCGGCGGTTCGCCGACCTTGGGGCTCGGTTTCAACTCGATTGATTTCAGCAACCCGGAATTCGGCAAGCCGGCGCTTCTGTTGCGCGACGGCCTCGAATACAACAGGGCCGATTTGTTCGCGGCGTCGCTCGATTCCGGCATCCGTCCCTTGCCGGGGCAGACCAGCAGTTTTGGCGACTTCTGGTGGGGAGTCCAAGTAGATCGCAACGGAGGCCGTCCGGGCCGCGTCAACCAATGGAATATCGCGGTGCAGCGCGAATTGGTCAAAGACCTGACGGTCGAGGTCGCATACGTCGGCAACCGCGGCGTCTGGCTCGAAGCGGACAACCTGGTCAACGCCAACGCCATTAATCCGGGGCGGCTACAGGCTCTCGGACTTGACCTCAACAATCCGAACGACCGGACGCTGCTCACCACTCGCCTCATCGACTTGACGCCGGCTCAGGCTCAAAGATTCCCCGCCCCGTATCAGGGCTTTCCTCTCACTGCGACCGTGGCGCAATCGCTGCGCCCGTTCCCGCAATTCGCCGACGGCCTGGCGGTCCGCTGGGCGCCGCTGGGCAACAACTGGTACGACTCGTTGCAGGTAACGCTAGCCAAACGTTACTCCCGCGGCCTGGAACTGACGGCGGCCTATACTTGGCAAAAAGAATTGGTATTGGGCAGCGGCGGCAACCCCGGGTTGCCTGGGGCGGGCACTAACAATGTCTTCGACCGCGACGCGCAGAAATCGCTCGCTTCGACCTCACAGCCGCACATCTTTGTGACCGGCTTCACCTATCTCACGCCGCGCCTGGGGGCGAACAAGGTTGTCAGGAACGTCCTGGGCGATTGGACCATCGGCGCAACTTTGCGCTACGCCAGCGGCCAGCTCATCGGCGCGCCCGGATCGAACAACAATCTCGGTTCGCTGATCTTTCAGGGCACGCGCATGAATCGGGTACCGGGAGAGCCGTTGTTCCTGAAGGACCCCAATTGCGGGTGCCTTGACCCCAGGCAAGACCTCGTGCTGAATCCGGCCGCCTGGACGGACGCGCCTCCGGGCCAGTTCGGGCAGTCCGCCGGTTTCTATAACGACTACCGCTGGCGACGCCAGGTTTCTGAGAACATGAGCCTGGGCCGCCGCTTCACCATCAAGGAAAACGTGAAGTTCGATATCCGGGCGGAGTTTTTCAACATCTTCAACCGGCTCAATCTGCCGGTTCCCGGAGGCAATCCCGCCGCAACGCCAACCAGAAACTCGGCGGGCGAACTGAGCGGCGGGTTTGGCTTCATCGACGCGAGCAACGTCGGCGGCCAGCGGAGCGGTCAACTCGTAGCGCGGTTCGAATTCTGAAGCCGGCGCTGTTACCGCGATCTGCGCTTTAAAGATGGCGAAAAGCGGAAGCAAAAAGAAGGGAGTGGGGAGCAGGGAGTGGGGAGCGGGGACAGCGAAATTGCTTTCCCCTCCCCATTCCCCACTTCCCACTCCCCACTCCCTTTTTATCTTTTTCGTCATTCTTGTCTTTTTTGCTTCCGCTCTTCACGCCCTGACGCCATCCGGCTTATCGTTTCAGCCTCAATCCGCCTCGCAAATCTCGAACGCCGGATATGTGGAGCCCGGCGCCTGCGCGGAATGTCACCGCGAGGTCGCGGAAAGCTACGCCCGCACTGCGATGGCTCGAACGTTCGGCGCCGTGCAATCAGAGAACGATTTTCCCGAACTGAAGCGAAGCGCCTTTCATCACGACGCTTCAGAAGAATTCTTCACCGTCTACGCGCGCGACGGCAGGCCGTACATACAACGACATCAGGCCGGTTTCGACGGGGGCGCGACCAACGTCTTCGAAGCCAGGGTTGATTACCGGATCGGCTCCGGCAATCACGCCCGAAGCTACATCAGCCGCACGAAAGCGGGAGAGTTGATAGAGCTTCCAGGCTCCTGGTACGCCGGGAACGGCGGCTACTGGGCGATGAGTCCCGGCTACGACCGCCCCGATCACGCGGGCTTCAGCCGCAAGATCGGCTACCGGTGCATGTCCTGCCACAATGGTTATATTCAAACTCAATCGGACGAGGTGGAGGAAAACGCGCGATTTCCGGATCGCCTGCCGGAAGGGATCGATTGCCAGCGTTGTCACGGCCCGGGAGGGGCGCATCTCGAAGCCGCGCGGCAAGGAGCGCCGGCGGAACGCGTGCGCGGCGCTATTATCAATCCGGCGCGACTCTCACACGACCGTCAGATGGAAGTTTGCATGCAGTGCCATCTGGAAACCACCAGTCTGAAGCTTCCGGCTACTTTGCCGCGCTACGGTCATGGCGCTTTCTCCTATCGTCCGGGCGAGCCGCTTGGAGATTACATTCTGCATTTCGACCGCGCGCCTGGCTCGATACAGCGCCGCGCGCGTAAGCAGGCGGACGCCTCCGGGACGTACCAAAGCGAAGATGAAGACCGGATCCAATTCGTCAGCGCCGCCTACCGGTTGCGCAAATCGGCCTGCTACGCGAAGAGTCGCGGATCGCTGAGTTGCGTGAGTTGCCACAACCCGCACGAACCGTCGTCCACTCCGGCCGCGCAGCGCCGCTACACCGAGGCTTGCCAGGGCTGTCATCAAACCGCTGTTCGAAAACTTGTGGAGGCGCGCCGACATCCGGCGCCGCAGAATTGCGCTTCGTGCCATATGCCGAAGCGCCGGCCCTCCGACGCCATTCACACCTCGATCACGGATCACTTAATACAAGCGCGCCCAACAGCCGATCCGACCGGGACACTGGTCGAAAAGCACGACGGCAATACGCCGCCTTATCGCGGCAGAGTGTCACTCTACTATCCGGCCAGGTTCGAGAGGACTGCGGAGAACGAACTCTATCTCGCGCTCGCGCAGGTGAAACACGACGCGGACCTCGATCGCGGACTCCGCGAACTCGAAGCGGTCATTGTCCGTCACGCGCCCGCGCGTTCGGAGTTCTACTTTGAGCTGGCCGAAGCCAACAGGCGGGCCGGGAATCTGCAGAAAGCCATCGCGTTCTATGAAGAATCGTGTTCGCGCTCGCCCGCGGATTGGCGGCATTTTTACCGGCTCGGAACTGCGCTGACCGCGGCGGGACAGGCGGAGCGCGCGGCGGCGGCGCTGGAACGCGCGCTTGCGTCGGCGCCGAAGGAACCGACCGTACACGAAGCGATAGCAAACCTGCTTTCGCGCCAGGGGAAGACTCGCGAAGCCGCCGCCAGGCTTCAAGCGGCGCTCGATCTGGACCCCGAATCGGCGGGCGTCCACGCCAATCTCGGCGCGCGGCTGTTTCAACTGAACGACGTGAAAGGGGCGGAGAAGGTCTGGCGAGAGGCCGTCAGGTTGCGGCCCGAAGCGGCGACTATGCGATTAAATCTGGCGAACCTGCTGGCGAGCGATGGTCGTTTTCAAGAGGATCGATATCACTTCAGCGCGGCCATCCGAAGCGCGCCCTCGTTCGCGGACGCCCACCTGGCGTACGCCATAGCCCTTGCGGCTCACGGCGACGCCACGCAATCCGAAAGACATCTGCGAGAAGCAATCAAATATGCGCCGAATCATTTCGAGGCGCATCTGAGACTCGGACAGGCGTTGCGCGACCGTGGCGACGCCGCCGGCGCCGCGCCGCACCTGCGCAAAGCGGCGGAGAGTCCCGATTCTCGCATTCGCGACGTCGCGATCAAACTACTGAACTAAGGAATGGCGACAATGTCGGTTGCTAGGAATTCTATCTTCCGTTTTCTTGTTTCTTTAGAGGCGGCTTGACCAAAATCGCCAGCAGCCCCGCGATCAAGATGCATACGACCAGAAACCACATTCCGGGAACGTAAGAATTGTACTTGACGCTCAAATAGCCGACCACCTTCGGCCCGAAATATCCGCCGAGATTCCCGAACGAATTGATCATGCCAATGGCCGTCGCGGCGACCGAAGCGGCCATGAATTTGGTCGGCCACGTCCAGAAGACCGGCAGGTAAGCGTGAACGCCGATTCCCACCAGGCATAAAAACGAGAAGGCCAAGGCCACCTGATCACCTGAAAGAATGCTCAGAGCCATCGCGACCCCTCCGAACAGCATCGGCAGCGCAGTATGCCATCGCCGTTCGCCCGTTCGATCCGAATGCGCGCTGTTAAACAGCATTGCCGCAAATCCGAAAGCAAAAGGGACCGCCGCGATCAACGTCTGTTTCAGTGTTGAGTCGGGCACCATCCTTTTTGCGATCGCAGGCAGGAAGAAAGTCAGCCCATAATAACCAGTGACGATGAAGATGTAGACGGCCGAGAGCAACAGAGTCTTCGGGTTCTTCAGCCCCTCGACGATTCCTCTCCAGAGCGGGTCCTTCCCTTCGATCAGCATTTCACGCCGCTCCCGCTCCAACTCGCCCATAATCCATCGCTTTTCGTCTTCAGGCAGCCACTTCGCTTCCGACGGCCAGTCGGTCAAATAGAACAATGTGACGACGCCGAAAATCACCGAAGGAATGCCTTCGAGGATGAAGACCCATCGCCATCCTTCCAACCCGCCCCAGTGGATGTTGCGCATGATCGCTTGGGAGATCGGCACGCCGATCATCGTGGCGATCGGCAGTCCGATCATGAAATGCGATTTGGCCTTGGCGCGGTCTTCATAGCGGAACCAGTGCGCAAGAAAAACGATAATGCCGGGGAAGTATCCAGCCTCGGCCAGACCCAGAATGAAGCGCAGGACATAGAATTGATTCTCGTCGCTGGCGAAATTCATCCAGGGCTTGCCTATGAACCCCATCAGCGCGGCGATGATTCCCCACGAGATCATGATGCGAGCGATCCATTTCTTCGCGCTCCATCTTTCGACGATCAAAGTGCCCGGGATTTCGAGCAGGAAATAGCCGATAAAGAAAATGCCTGCGCCCGTACCGATCATCCCGTCATCGAAACCCAGCCCACCTTCGCCCAAAGGCTTTTTCATGTCCAGGGCCGCGACTCCGACGTTGGTGCGATCAATGAATGCCAGGAAATAGAGCCACAACAGAAACGGCATTAACCGCTTCGTGATTCGCCGCCGAGCGCGCTCGGCGACAGACAGTTCGAGAGATTCCACTGCGCTAACCGCCATCTTTTTTCTCCCTATTAGTGAAGTTGATGAACTCTATGCGAGAAGGGCGCCTTGGGCGCGATGCTACTATCGTGGGAAGAGTATGGCAAGCAAAGGCGGGCTTGTTTCGAGGGCGCGTTGGCCGCAACCGCCCTCGCTTATGGTCTTTGAAAAGCTAATGCGACGACAGGTGTGGCGCGATCAAACAAATCGCGCCACACCAGGGGCGGAGCCTGGTCGCATTATTTTTCCAAAGACCATCAACGAGCGCTCGAAGCGGGAAGCTCGGCCAGCGATTTGTAGCGCGGATCGCCGAAGACCAGGGTCTTGATCATCCGGCCGATCTCTCTGCCTTGGTTCGACGGCGGACCCCAACGCCGCGAATTTCCAGACGCCGGATCGAACTGCAGCCCCCAAAACGGCGTCAGACTCTCGACCGCCGCCGTGAACCGCATATCGCCATAAGCGCTCTCGCTTCCTCCGGCCGTGGCGACCGGGGCGATCAGCCGGTCGGCGAACCAACTGAGTATGTCGAAGCGGCGTCGTGACTCGGCGTTGGACCGAACGCTCGCGGGCAGGTCATTGAACGTAGTCAAATTCGCGGAACCTCCTTCGAGCGCGAGCGCGGAGCCGAACCATGGGGTCTCCACGCCGTCGGCGTAGATCCGCCCGTCCGAGACGTAAAGAGAGCGCCAGAAAATCAGCCACCCCGGCGCGGGCATCACGCGCGAATATTCGATCTTGTGGGCGCGCATCGCAGCCAGGTCTTTCTGCATTTCGACGGCGCGGTGATGCTGCCATCCGCCGAAGCAAATATAGAGGCTGGTCAGGAGCAGCGCCGCGCGAACGGCTTTGGGATTGCGCGTTCGCGCGGTCCATATCACCCCGATCCAGAGCGGGATCGTGTAAAGCGGATCGACAATCGGTATCCAATCCCACGCCACGCGCAGGTTCGTGAACGGCCAGAGCATTTGAGTCCCGTAACTCGTGAACGCGTCGAGGAGACCGTGCGTCGCATAGCCTATGATCGCTGCGAGCGCCACTTCGCGTTTGTGATCCTTGAACCGCTTCATAAACAGAAACGGCAGCGCGACGATGAGGCCGCCCAGCGGGATAAAAATCAGGCTGTGCGTGAAGTGGCGATGAAACGTCCATCCTACGGTCGGATCGTTGAGTGAATAAATGAAGATGTCGAGATCGGCGGCCATTCCCCCCACTGCCCCTATCAGCCCCGCCCCACGCGGCAACCGGCGAGACAAGGCCGATTGCGCCGCGGCCGCGCCGAGCACTCCTTGTGTGATGGTGTCCATGCGCCGGAGTTTAACTGTTATTGGCTGTGAAATCTAAGCTTGGCGCGCTTCGAATCTCGCGAGCAATTTTCCGCCGCCATGCAATTCCAGTTTGTCGCCGGAGAGCTTAAACGAGTCCGTGGCTTCGAGGGCTTTCAAGAATGCGCTCTCCTGACCCATATAGGGATCGGGACAGGCCATGCGGGTAGTCGCAATTTGGGCGAACCTCAATCTTGCGCCGTCTAACCGGTATACGCCCCGCATCGTGTTGCACCCGCCAGAGCCTTGAAGAATCTTAGCTTCGGGACTCAGCAGCATATGCGGCTCCCGCCGCCGCGAGTTGGCCACAACCGGCTTTCCATTGAGTTCGACCAGCTTCCAGTAGGTATTCTCCAACCGCGCGGGGCCTTTCTCCTTCCGCCGCTCTCCGTTCTGGATACAAGTTCGGCAGGGCGCGGCGGTCGTTTGAGACTCGACCCATGCCGCCGCGACGTAAAAGAACAGAATTGAAAACGTGAACGCCAGTTTTCTTTTTCCGATGGTCATGCTCCTGGGGAAAATCAGTTCTTAGTCCCGTCTTCAGGCCGAAGCGTCAGACGCGGATTCATTCCGTGACGCCGAACGCTTCGGCCTGGAGGCGGGACTAAGAACTCGCCGTCGGTTAATTATAGCCTTACTGCAAGACCTTGTATTCGATGCGCCGGTTCTTGAATCTACCTTCCTCAGTATCGTTACTGGCGATCGGGTTGGCGCCTCCGTATCCCTTTGCGACCAGGGAGTCGGCGTTGACTCCTTTGTCGATGAGGAAGCGGCGCACCGAATCGGCTCGCTGTTGAGACAGCTTCTGGTTGGCGGCCGGATTACCGGCGTTATCGGTATAGCCGCCGACTTCGAGCTTGGTCCCCGCCGGCGCGGATTTGATCGCCGAGGCTGATTGCTCCAGCACGGGCATGCTCTCCCGCGGAATCTGCGCGCTGCCGGAACGGAAATTGATTACATTCATATTCAACGCGTTGACCAGATCTTCCGCCGTGAAGCCGGGTCTCAAAGACGACAGGGCCTCGGACGCCCTCCGATTCGCTTCGGTGACCGCCGTGGCGGCCTCGAACGCGCCGATGTTCATGCCGGCGCCGTAGACTGACTTGAGGTTGGCGACAGTGTCGCTCTTGGCGTTCTCAGGCATCGTCCCGCCGACGTTGATCGAGTTGCCGTCGAAAGTCACCTCCGAGCCTGGCGTCTTGAAATTCGGCAGCGCCGACGAGAGCCCTGAGGTCCACGCGGCGGCCCTCGCCCGCGAATCGACGCTGAGGTCGCCGTTGATGTTCCCCTCGCCGAAAGTCGATTTGAGCTGATTCAGGATGTTCTGTTTGGTCTGCTCATCCGGGACGACGCCGGAGTATTGGATCTTGCCGCCGGAATTGATCACTGAAAGCCGTGAGTTGAGGCCTTGGGCCTGCCCGGCCGGCGCCGTGGGCGATGCTGTCGCCGGGGGCTGGTATACCATCTGCTCCGGCTCGTGCCTGCATGCGCGGTATATCAGAAAAGCGAGCAGCGGCAGCGCCAGAAACGGCAGTAACCTGAGGAAGGTCGATCCGCCCGTATCGGCCCTTCGAACAGG
>Ga0154003_1000741_pt1 | contig 10373 bp, 5 predicted proteins | sample TSFL087MetaG_FD_104679 | JGI IMG/M metagenome (GOLD analysis project Ga0154003, IMG submission 104679) | Attine ant fungus gardens microbial communities from Florida, USA - TSFL087 MetaG | ecosystem: Host-associated > Fungi > Mycelium > Unclassified | place: USA: Florida, Lake Talquin State...
CAAGAGCTTCAACGAAAACCTGTACCGGCAAATGGAATCGTTACTGCCAAAGGTTGACCTCTGGTTGTGGGGACATGAGCACGACCTCGTCATCTTTGGCGAGCACATGGGACTGAAGCGGGGACGGTGCATCGGCGGCAGCGCCTTCCCCGTCGGCAAGTATGAAATGCCGGCAGTCCCGAAAAACCCTGATGTCCCATTTAACAAGCAGGTCACGCTTAGTAAAGGGAGTGTTTTCTACCAACACTGCTATGCCTTGGTAAAGTTGGATGGACCTGGCGCGACGGTCAACTACTACGAAGACAGCGACGGCGGCCGATTACTCTTTTCAGAATCATTCTAGCCGTAACCCAGAATACCGCAGCCGGATCGCGAGGTTGATAAAACTGCGGCAATGTGCGCTGAGGGGTTTGCTCGATTACTACACGGAAAATTACAGGCAGGATGAGACTGTTCTCGCTGAAGCGCAGTCCCGGTTGCAGAAATTGAAGTTGCTTCCGGAGCAATGGCAAACACAACGCTTCCGCAACTGGCGCTTGGCCAGACTTGGGCTTCCCGAATACGAGCAGGAGCGATTGGCTGAAGAGACGCGACAATTGCTGGCGACGATGGCCAATTCGCTCGAGCCGTCGGACGGAGCGATTTTCATGCTCAACAAGTGGACGCAAGATGAAGAAGAGATCGCGCGCGCATTCAATAACCTCGCCAGGTTAAAAGAGAGTTTGCAGTGGCTGCCATGGCGCAGGCGCTTGTTGCGGCGATGGTCGTTGCTCAGCCAGCTAAACGCCTGGGTACAACATGTTAATCATTATAAGGACGTTATATTCGAACGCAGCTTGAGCGGCCAAGAGTTAGGGCTTGAGAAGCGGCCGCCATCGCCATGGTGGTGGCGACTACTGAAGCATCCGCGACGGCGCGCGACACTATCTTTTCTGGTATTGCCCGACCGGTTGTTGGTGATGCGCACCGGTTGGCTGTCGCTTGATTTCGAAATCAGTCCTGTGACTAGAAATCAAGCGCGCGCGATGATCACTCGCTGGCCTGAACTTGTACGAGACTTTAGAAGCGCGCGCAATTTGAGTTCCGTCAATAATCAAGTCGATCCGCCGTCGGCCCGGCTTGATCATCGCGTTGAACGCGAGTCTCTCTCTCAAAGGTTGAACGAGCTTTTACAGTTTCCGAGGCTGCTCGCCGATTTACCTGAGGGAGTGACAGGGTTGACGATGGTTCCTGACGACAGTCTACACGTTTTCCCTTTCGCCGCTATTAAGCTCCCTGACGATAGGTATCTGATCGAGCGTTACTCTTTGTCTCTGGCATTCGCCTCCGGCAACCGCAGAGGCGCCAAAAATAGAATGCCATCACGCGAAGCATTGGTTGTTGGCGCTTCAGAGCTCTCCTCTTGTTGGTCAGCCAATCATTTCATATTACCCGGACGCTGGATCATTGGTTTGGCCGAAACGCTCTGCCGGGCCGGCGCGCATAGCCTATTAGGGTGTTTATGGCTGGTAGATGATGACCTGACCGTGGCCTTCCTAAAACGATTTTATAAGTACTGTGAAACCAGCGCGCGCGACAAAGCGTTACGGCGCGCTCAACTCGATTGTCTGCGTGGCGAACTTGATTGTGGCGTCGGTCGTCAGTCCAATCCGTACTTTGGGGCTGGCTACAATCTGTATGGTGATTATTCTCGACTGAAATTGTGACATCCTTCAATCCTGTTCGAGCGAATACGAATGCGCGAATTCAAACAAAGCATCGGCGTCGTGATCGGCATCAATGATTACAGTGCGGGAGTTCCGCGTCTGCGCACGGCCGCGCCGGATGCCGAGCGACTGACCGAGTTTCCGAGCGCCGGCCTCGCGCTTGGGGCGGACCGGGCATTAAGACTCTGCGTGTTAGCCGGACTCACAGTGTTTTGTGTTGCGGCGCAGAAATACCTCGACCTCGGCCCAAAATATAAACATAGATAGGAGGAAAAAATGCCGAAGAAAAAATCCGTAAAAGATGACGCTATCCCACAACATTACGCGCTTCTGATCGGTGTTGATTGTTACTTGCCCAACCGTCTGCCCGATGGCGGGCAATATCGCAGTCTGGGTGGGTGTGTGCGTGACGTAGAGCATGTCGAGGCGATGCTGAAACGGACTCTCGCTTTGTCGCCGGATCGCATCATCAAGCTGACTGCTACGAACACGGCCATCGGCAAACCTGCGGAACCGAGCGCGCAATGGCCCACTTACAACAACATGGTCGCGGCCTTTAAAAAACTGACCGATCAGGCCAAAGCGGGCGCCCAGGTCTATATCCATTATTCTGGCCACGGAGGACGCGCGGCTACCATCTTCCCCAAACTCAAAGGAGAGAACGCCTACGACGAAGCGCTCGTCCCGACCGACATTGGCGACTCCCAGGCGCGCTATCTGCGCGACGTGGAGTTGGCCACGCTGCTCAAGGGGATGGTGGACAAAGGACTGATCGTCACCGCAGTGCTCGACAGTTGCCATTCGGGCGGGATGACGCGTGGAAGCGCTGACGTTGCAATCCGCGGCATAAGCTCGATTGACACAACGCCACGCCCAACCGATAGTCTGGTTGGGTCTAATGAAAAGCTCACGCAAATGTGGGAGAACGAGAGCGGCTGGCGTACCCGCAATGTCAAGCTTGGTAGCGGCTGGCTGCCCGAGCCGAAAGGTTATGTATTATTCGCCGCCTGCCGGCCTTCCGAGTACGCCTTCGAGTACGCCTTCGACGGCAGGGAGCGCAACGGCGCGTTGACCTATTGGCTACTTGACTCTCTCAAAGACCTCGGCCCGGGGCTCAACTACAAGGCGCTTCACGATCGCATTGTCGCCAAGGTGCACAGCCAGTTCCAGATGCAAACGCCGCAGCTCCAGGGCGAGGGCGACCGCGTTGTCTTTGGCAGCGACCGCGCGCAGCCTGTCTACGCCGTTCCCGTTATACGGGTGGACGACGCCCGCGGCAGAATCCTGATCAACGCCGGCCAGGCGCACGGGCTGCGCCATGGCGCGCAGTTTGCCATCTACCCGCGCGGGACGACCGATTTTACCGATTCGACGAAACGCCGGGCGCTGACCGAGGTTGACGAGGTCGGGGCGAGCGACTCGTGGGCTAAGGTCGTTACGCGTTTCGCAGGCGGCGCGGTCGAGCAGGGTGACCAGGCGGCGCTGCTTGGCGCCGGGTCGGTAAAGTTAGTACGCAAGGTGAGCCTTGTGCGGCGCGATGATCTGAAGCCCGAAATTGATCAGCAGGCTGCGCTGAGCGCCGTTGAACGGGCGCTGGCCGGCAACGGCTGGATAGAGGTCGCGGCCGCCGGCGACCAGGTTTCCTACCAGGTGGCGGTCAACGAGAATGGCGAATACGAAATCTGGGATCGCACTGGGGAGCCAATTAAGAACTTGCGCCCACCTGCCAGGCTTGACGCCGCTGACGCGGCCGCGACCATGGCGCGCCGCCTGACGCATCTGGCGAAGTATTTCGCGCTCCAGCAGCTTAGCAACAACGACCCCCTCTCGCCGCTCGCTCGCAAGCTAGTGATCGAGCTGATCGGCAAGCGCGCCGATTACGATCCGGCCGACCCATTCGAGCCGGAGCCTTTCGACGAACCAGGCCACACGCCCACATTGAAGACCGGCGAATGGGTAGGGTTGCGGATCAAAAACAATTCGCCGCAAATTCTAAACGTAACAGTCTTCGACCTACAGCCCGACTGGGGGGCGGCGCAAATATACCCGTCGGGGCATGGCGACAACTTCGTGGCCTTCGACCCGGGACAAGAGCTGGTCATCCCGTTACAAGCTTCGTTGCCAAAGGCGTATCGCACTGGCCGAGACATAATGAAAGTATTTGCCACTGTCGGCGCTACCAATTTCCGCTGGCTGGAACTGCCCGCTTTAGACCAGCCGCGCTCCCGTAGCGGCATTATGAGGAGCGCCCCCAGCGACCCGTTGGAAGCGATGTTCGCCACTTTCGCGGCTGCCCGTCCGCTCACGCGCAACCTGACCCCGGCTACCGTTCCGAGCAAGGAATGGATCACGGCCCAGGTTGAGCTCAATATAAATCAAGCTTGAGAAGCTTGGCTGACGGCGGATGCGTAACGACTTGTCCGCCACCTTGAGGCTGCATATGAACGCAGAAACCTTAGGCGCCGCCGGCGCGCAAGCAGCTGAACGTAACTTGCGGGTGTCGGACAGCTTCGCAACCACCGCGCTCGGCAATCGGTGGGCCGTCGTCGTGGGCATCTCACGTTACCAAGACGCGCGCCTCAACCTGCGCTTTGCCGACCGAGACGCCGAGGAATTTTGTCGGTTGTTGCAAACCCCTTCGGGAGGGGGCTTTGAGAAGGCGCGAATCAAGGATCTGATCAACGAGCAGGCAACGAGCGCTACTGTCGCGCGGGCATTGCGCAGCTTCCTTAAACAACCGGCTCCGGAAGACCTCGTGCTGATCTACTTCGCCTGCCACGGCGCGCCTGACCCAGACCGACCCAGCAATCTTTACCTACTCACGCACGACACTGACCCCGATGACATTGCTGGCAGCGCTTTGCCGATGCGCGAAGTTTACCTGGCCGTGACTGAAACCCTGCTGGCCAAGCGCGTCGTGGTTATCGCCGACACCTGTCATAGCGCGGCGCTCAGCGGTGTGAAGAGGCGCGGCCTTGGGAATGACGCGCAGGCGATCAACGCATATCTAAGAGAGGCCGGCAAGGCTAAGGGCGGCGTGGCGTTACTCACCTCGGCGGAGGCCAGCGAAAGCGCACAGGAAGATCAACAGTGGGGGGGCGGCCACGGCGTCTTTACCCATTTCCTACTACAAGGCATGCGCGGGGACGCCGATGGCTACAAACAACCCAAAGACGGCAAGGTCAGCGTGCGCGAGTTGTTCGAGTACGTGCGCGATAACGTCATCAAAGCCACCGGCAATAAACAGCATCCGGCCATCGGCAACTATTTCTTCGACGACCATTTGCCGTTGGCGATCACGGGCGGCATAGACGCGCAGGCGCATTATGAGCTGGGGCGCCTGCTATATGAGCTAGGGTGGCGGCTCGACGACAGCGGGATGTTCCAGTCCGCGGCAGGGCAGTTTCGCGAAGCAATCCAATTGTCGCGGATCACGGCCAGCGATTTCCCGGAAGCCGAATTGGAATTAGGCAAGGCGCTCGCGGCGATTGGCGATTACAACGGAGCTATCCAAACGCTCTCCAGCGAGCGCATCCGTAAGTCTGAGCCTGTCGCGTCCGAGGCGCTCCTGCGCCTCGGGGTGGCATATGCGCGGCGTGGTGAGACAGTGGCGTCGGTGTCGAGCCTGGAGGAATTTCTCAAGCGCGCCACACAGGACGAGAACGCCGCCTGGGTGCGCGCTTACCTCGAATGGCTCAATAATAGCGCGAGCGGCCGCCGATATGCCCTGTTGATCGGCATCAACCAATACCGATACTTACCGAAGGAGATGCAACTCAATGGTTGTGTGAACGACGTCGAGCTGATGAAGCAGGCGCTAACCGAGCGGTGCGGGTTCGCGGCGTCAGACATTATTACCCTAACTGACCAGGACGCCACGCGCCAGGGCATTCTGAATGCGATTGCCGAACTAGCGAGGAAGACCACCCCAGCCGACGTGGTAGTCGTCCACTACAGCGGCCACAGCGTATCGGAAAGTCATCCAGATGTTTTTGGCGCCAAGCCGGGTGACGCCTACCTCGTTGTTTACAACACGAAGAAAAAAGATGGCTTCCTGCAACAGGGCGTCTCGCCCGCCGAGCTGCATGGCGCGCTGAAGGCCATCCCCGCCGGGCGCAAGACCCTCATCCTTGACACTCATCCCTACCTCCGTTTCAACAGGCTCGTGGAGGCGGACGACGACTATGAACTCCTGCTCGCTTCGGACACCGCTGAACTATCAGCCGAGATTGGGATCGAGGGAGGGCGGGTGGCGGGCGCCTTTACCTGGGGGCTGGCCCAGTACCTATCTAAGGCGGATCCACAGACATTGACCTATGGGCAACTCATAGACGCCGCGCTAGACCCGATGACATCCCTTCGCAGACGACAAACGCCCGTATTAATCGGAGACCGTGAGCAACCCATTTTTACAACGCGGGAGGTTTATTTGCGTCTGTTCAGCTTCGCCCAGCGGCGCAACTATGAGGCCTACACATTGGCGAGGTTGAAGGCGCGCTACGGTCGGTTCCGCCAGCGAGTGACGGCCGCTCACCCGTTGGCGCATTACAGTTTCGGGCGGGCATTCCTGGAGAAAAGGGACTATGTGGCGGCGGCAGAGGCTCTACAGACTGCCTTGGGGCAAGGCGAGCGCGATGAGGCGTCCCTGACGCTGACGCTTGGCAGGGCGCAATTTGGCGCGCGGCTTTACGATCAGGCGGAGGTTAGCTTCCGACGTTATGCGGAATTGAACCAGGCGGAGGCTGCTAGCGGCGCGAGCGAGTTGATAACGCTCACAGAGACGCTGATTGCGGGCCGGCGCCACGCTTTGCTAGTCGGCATCAATGATTATCTCGACCCAGGGGTCAGGCCTGTGCGCGGGGCGGTCAATGATGTGGAGGCGCTGCGCGACGCGTTAGTGAATAAACTCGGATTCGACCGGGCCGACATCACAGTGCTGCTGAATCAGGAGGCGACTCGCGAAGCGATCCTGGCCGCTTTCAACCGGCTGGTTGAGAGAGCGCGCGCAGAGCCGGCGCTCTTCTTCTTCGCCGGCAACGGCTCGCTGGCCGGCGACAAGCCCACGCTCGTCAGCGCCGACGGACGGCAGGACGGCGTTTATGACATCGCGGTCTCGGAATTGGTCACGCTGGCGGCAGGCGCCGCCAACCTGGTCACGATTCTAGACACGGGCTGGACGGGCTATGCTCAACCGGCTGACGGACTGCGCACGATTCCGGCGGATGGGCGGGATCGTCCGACTGGTAGGGGCCTCGCCATTGCCGAAGATAAGCGTGTCTTTGACGCTGACAGCATCCGCGTCGGCGGCATGACAATCTATAGCGCGAAGGCGATCAGCGAACAGGTCTATGGCCCGCCCCCGTCACTTGAGACCGATACTGAGCAGCCCGCGCTGCCGCCGCGCACGCGGCTACTAACAGTTTGTAGCGGGCTGATGACCCGATCGCTAGTGCGGGCGTTGAAGGACAGGGGCGAGCAACGATTGACCTATAAAGAGTGGATAAGACTGGCTTCGGAGCCGCTGTCGGCGGATAAGGAATTCGTCATTGCTGGCGATGGAATGGATGAGCCGATCTTCGACAATCGCGTGGCGCGCGCTGAAGCGATCTCGCGCCTCACGCGGATCGAGCAGGAATCGCTAGCGCGAGCGATCATCATCTTGGACCGAATGATCGAGCAGCGGGAGAAGCAAAACGACGTATACCCGGAGGGCCGGCTCAACTTGGGCGTCGCCTATGTCGCCGTAGGGGATTTTGAGAGCGGCTTACCACATTTGGAGCGAGCCGTGGCGCTCTACACTGATGAGTCGATCTACGAAAACGAGCTTAAGCGCGACCCATACGCCGAGGCTCACTACCACGACGCGCATTACCAGTTCGGCCGCGCGTTATTTGCCAGTGGACGAGATTTCGGCGGATCCGTAAGCGAATTGAAACAAGCCGTTAAACTCGACCCTGAGAACGCTCGCGCCTATTACTACCTGGGTCAGGCGATCCGCTCGATGGTTGAGCATGAAACGCTCGCCCGGGCGGAGGATGCGCTGAAAAGTTATCTTGCCAAAGGCGCGCCACTCGGCCACGAGGACGAAGTGCGCGAGTTTCTGGGCTCGCGCAAAAAACAATCATTAACTCGCTGAGGAGGCCGGTATGAATGATCATAAATACCGTAATTTAACGCCACACGAGCCCCCGCAAGAACCCGCCATACGTGGGCGCAACGTCATCACGGTCATCGGCGTTGATGATTACGTTTACTGGCCGAAGCTGCACAACGCCGTCAATGACGCTCTCGGCGCGCAGCGGCTCTTTGTCGAGCAGTTGGGCTTCCTTGCCCTCATCGCCCCGCTGCTTAACGGCGAGGCGACGGAAGAAGCGCTCACAAACTTGGTGCAAGACCAGCTGCCGGCCGTCCTAAAATCTGACGACAGCCTCGTCATCTTCTTCGCCGGCCACGGCCATACTCGTGAGAGTCAGGTTGGCGACAAAAAGATTGAGACCGTATACCTGATCCCGGTACGAGCGCGGCTCGACCGCTGGAGCGACTACATCAAGCTGGATTCCTTCCTCGAAGACATCGGCAAACTAGCCGCTCGTCACGTTCTGGTGATCCTGGACGCCTGTTACAGCGGCATCGCGTTGGGTAGGGCGATGCGGACATTCCGGGACGTAGTGCGCTACGAGGAGGACTTGATCAGTAAGGTTAGTCGTAAAATCATCACTTCGGCGCGACGCGAGCAGCGGGCATTGGACGGCGGTCCCATACCAGACCATTCGCTGTTCACCGGCACACTGGTGGATGGGATTAAGTGGGGCCGCGCGGACCTGGACGGTAATGGTCTGGTAACGTCTTCTGAGTTGGGGCTGTTCCTGCAACAGCAGGTCGGCCAATCCGCGCGGGCCGAGCACGGGGCCAAGCAGACGCCCGACTTTGGCTCATTTGATTTCGATGATCGGGGCGAGTTGATCATCTCCTTGCGCAGCGATAACTTCGACGCGCTCCGGGCGCGTGCGTTCGCGGCCTTACAGCAAGGGCAAATCACGAATTTCCATGCCTTGTTCGAGCAACTTACCGCGCTGCGGCCAAAAAGCCCTGAGACACTCTACTTAGGATACCGCTTGAGCATGCTTAAGGATGATATTGAGGGGGCGATAGATGCAGTCACGGAGCTCATTACAAAAAGCGACCTGAGGGCAGGGACAATTCCTCTCTCAGAACGCGACCTGGGAAACCTCTTCGCGCAGTTGTATTGCTGGCAAAAAGTGTTCGCCATCCCTGACAGGGATGGCCCATTAGAGGTTGAACTACTAACCGGCGTTAGCAAGGATTCTCTGTGCGCGGCTCCCGTCCAGGTTATTGATGATCGCCTGGTCTATCAGATCGCCCCGATTCGGGTGGCGCAGTTCAAAATCACGAATCCGAGCGATCATGTTATCCATGTCTATATGTTGGTGGTTGACTCGGATGGCAGATTCTATTTCTTGCCCTTCTGGGAGGATGAGAAAGTCGCCGACGTGGGCCTACAGCCAGGAGAAACCCATGTGAGCTATCCGTTCAAGCAGATTGGCGCGCCTGGGCTGTATGACGTTCGGTTATTATGCTCGCCGACCCGACAATTTTGGCTGCTTTCTCCTCCAGACATCGGTCCTCATGCGGCCGTTGGCGCACATATCATCGATAAGGACCTTACCGGGATAACGAGGAAAAGCATTCGTTATCGCTTAGGGAGTGAAAGCATTGATGTTGAGCCAAATTGAGAGTTGCTTCCGGGTGCGCGAAGGACCACGCCGGTCCCGTGACCTGCTACAACCGTCAACAGCAGCCGCATCAACCTCAGCTCAACCTCTAACCGTTGAAAACTGAATATGAGGAGAATCCTGTATGAGCGCTACCATTTACGCCCTGTTGGTCGGCATTGATTGCTACCCTGCGCCGACGCCGCCGCTCCGTGGCTGCGTCAATGACATCACCGCTGTGGAGCAATTGCTCAGCGCGCGATTGGCCAACGATCAGAGGCTTGAGGCGAAGGTCTTGAAGAACGCAGAGGCGACGCGCCAGGCGGTAATTGATGGCTTCGGGCGCCTGCGTCAGGCCGGTCCTGGCGATGTGGCGCTTTTCTACTACAGCGGACACGGTTCGCAGGAGCGCACGCCGCCCGAATTTTGGCATCTCGAGCCCGACCATCTGGATGAAACACTCGTATGTTATGACAGCAGGTTACCGGGCAGTTACGACCTCGCCGATAAGGAACTCGCGAAGTTGATTGCCGCCGTGGCCGCGCGGGGAGCGCACGTTCTAATCGTTCTCGATGCATGTCACGCCGGCTCAGGCACACGCGATGGAAACATGGAGGGCGTCCGCCGCGTGCCGACCGATCTGCGCGAGCGTCCGCTCAATACCTTCCTGGTCACTCCTGAGGAAGCCGCCGCGCTGGCGGCTCAAGGGGAATCGAAAGACGCGGTTGGCGCGCCGGTTGGCTGGATGAGACCGCCACAGGGCCGTCATATAGTGATGGCGGCTTGTCGTGACGATGAAGAGGCGAAGGAGACCAATGCCGGCGGGATGACGCGCGGCGCCTTCTCTTATTACCTGACCGAGACGTTGCAGCGCGCAGGGGCCGACCTGACTTACCGCGACCTGTTCAAACGCGTCAACGCGCTCGTGCGCACG
>Ga0154003_1000742_pt1 | contig 10373 bp, 7 predicted proteins | sample TSFL087MetaG_FD_104679 | JGI IMG/M metagenome (GOLD analysis project Ga0154003, IMG submission 104679) | Attine ant fungus gardens microbial communities from Florida, USA - TSFL087 MetaG | ecosystem: Host-associated > Fungi > Mycelium > Unclassified | place: USA: Florida, Lake Talquin State...
GACCAGCGTTTTGATTTCGGTTTCGGAGAGCTTCGGGTATTTGGCGTAGGCCAGCGTGTCGAGTTTGTCCTCGGCTTCTTTGAGAGCGCGTTTCAGATCCGCCTGCCGGTCGCAGAGTTCCATATATTTCTCCAGAGCGGCTTTCTCCTCCGAATCGCCGTTCTCGAATCGCAAATCACGGAGTCGCGCGGCGACCGTCGTCCTGTTCACTTTCTCCAGTTCGGCGAAGGTGCCTTCCTCGCCCCCGTGCTCTTCTTCCATCTCGGTCATTTTGGCGGCGACGCTATCCAGTTCAGCCTCCAACTTCGTGATTGCCTCCTGTTCGGTGGCGAAGTAGCGGGCGACGATGAGCGACCTGGGGACGAGATCGCAAGCCCAGCCCTTGTCCACCTCCTTGCCCTTGTTGTTTTTGACCAGCAGGCGATAGGTCTCGGCCTTCCAACCGTCGTCGGCGATCAGGTAACAGTCGTCCTGCATCGTCTCGGCCCAATAATCCATCAGGTGTTGATACACGTCGTATTTATCGATCAGCGGCTTGGCGGAGTAATGGGCCAACAGGTCTTCGGAGAGATCGTAAATCAACGTCTTCGGCTTGAATCCGGGTCGCAAACCTTTCAGCGTGGCGGCGCTCTTTTTACGCCATTCGGCAAAGAGCGCGTTCATGTTCTCGGTGAATGCGACGAACTCCGGATGCCCGTAAATGGCGCTCTTGATCTCCCGCTTGTCCACGGCCAGATCGAGATAGCCGGAGCGGTTGTCTTTGAAGAGCGCCCGCCGCAGTTTCGGGCATAGGTCCCAATAACGCCCGAGCGCATCCACATCCGCTTCTGGAATCCCGCCGCGCAGATGTCCCTCGATGTCCTGAACGTCTTCAGGCTCCTGGCTGTCGATGTAGCGCGGGATGTTGAGGTTGAAATCGTTGCGCTCGATCTCCTCGAAGGGGACCATGCGCGAGTATTTCGGAATTTCCAACCGCTTGTTGAAGACGTCCACGATCTTGTGAATGTCCATCGCGCGCAGGCGGTTCTTATTGCCGTCTTTCACATAGCCCGCGCTGGCGTCAATCATGAAAACGCCACGGCGAGCGTGCGCGTCTTCCTTGTCAATGACGATGACACAGGCCGGGATGCCGGTACCGTAAAAAAGATTGGCGGGCAATCCGATGATGCCTTTGACGTAGCCCTTGCGAATCAGTTTGCGGCGGATGTCGGCTTCGGCGCCGCCGCGAAAGAGCACGCCGTGCGGCAGAATGCAGGCGCCTTTGCCGTGATTCTTGAGCGAGTACACGATGTGCAGCAGGTAAGCGTAATCGCCCTGTTTGGCGGGCGGAACTCCAAATCCTTCGAATCGCCCATAATCCTTGGCGGCGATGGTCACATTGTCGGTTGCCGTCTTGACGCCAAGCTCGTTCGGGTGCAGGCCGTTGCTCCACCTTTTATCGCTGAACGGCGGATTGGCGACCACATAGTCAAAAGTCTTGAGCTGGCCTTCCCCAACGGTGAATAGCGGGTTGGCCAACGAGTTGCCCTGCGCGATGAGCGCCGTCGGGTTGTCGTGCAGGATCATGTTCATTCGGGCGAGGCCGGCGGTGGCGGCGTCTTTTTCCTGCCCGTAAAGCGTAACCCTGGCGTGGGCTTCATCGGCCACCTTCAACATCAGCGAGCCGGAGCCGCAGGTCGGATCATAGACCGTGGTGTCGTTTGTCGTTTGGGCGTCGCGGACGCCGATGATCTGGGCGATGACGCGGCTGACTTCGGCGGGCGTGTAAAACTGTCCCTTGCTCTTGCCGCTATCCACGGCGAAATGCTGCATCAGATATTCATAGGCGTCGCCGAGTATGTCATCGCCGTCCGCGCGGTTCTTGCTGAAGTCGAGTCGCTTATCTTCAAAGATGGCGATGAGGCTGGTGAGCCGGTCCACCATCTCCTTGCCGCCGCCGAGCTTCGTGGCGTCGTTGAAATCTGGCATGTCCGAAAGCTTGTTGGCGTTGGCCAGCGGCGCGATGATCTTCTTGTTGATCTGGTCGCCGATGTCGGGCTTGCCCTTGAGCGCGACCATGTCCTTGAAGCCGGAGCCTTCGGGAATCTTGATCGGCGCATACGGCACGCCGACGTATTTATCGCTGACGTACTTGATGAACAACAACACCAGCACGTAGTCCTTGTATTGGCTGGCGTCCATGCCGCCGCGCAGTTCATCGCAACTCGACCAGAGGGAAGAGTAAAGTTCGGATTTCTTGAGAGCCATTATGCGTCTGAATTTCGTGGATATATGAGGCTAGGATCATTAATCACTTACACGCGGTCAGGGTCAATCCCCAACTCCCGCAATTTGGCCGCCAACTGCCCGGCTTTCTGTAGCGCCGTTTCTGCTCGTCTGCACGTGGAATATGTCGGGCATACCGGGTTGATCCACCCCTTCGTCAGGAAGGTCATACATCGTCAGCAGGACTTCTTTAGGCGACGGCGGCTGTTCGTCGTATTGGCTATATAGAGTTTTAGTTGCCATTGTTTGCGCTCCTCTCAGTTGAAAGGGTTGCAACGCATTCGACCAATCCGCTTTCGGCAAGTTCGCTGTCTTCAATGGAAATCATACGGTGTCATTTTATAGCGAAACGCCATGGATTGCATTTCAAGATTTGGTCTGGCGTAGCGCCGACTTGCGCCCATCGCTTCCACTTGCGGCTTCTAGCTCCGCCATCTCACGTAGCGACAAATCCTCGTCGTGGTTATCGCACGGCGCCGACCTTGACATCCTGAAGAATCTCATTCGCCGCGCGTATGCCGGACAGGGCAGCCCCTTCCATAAAGCCCTGAAACTCGTAGAACGAGCTTGTATGCTCGCCGGCAAAGTACAGGGCGCCGACTTGTTTCGCCTCGTTGTCCGCGATCGTGGTGAAGTATCCGGGGTGGTTGCACGTGTAGCTCCCCTTCACGAACGGGTTCGAGGTCCAATGCTCAAGGTGTACGCGCAGATTGTCCCCGTGGCGCGAAGCCGCGGCCATCGCTCCGGGGTAGACTCGGTCGAGGTCGCTGAGGAAGAGAGTCGCTTCCGTCTGTAGCTGTTTGGGATCGAGGCTGGCGCCACGGGCGCCGCCCGAACAATCCGTCAGCACTGCGCGCAGATCCGTGGCCTTTGTGGGGTTTGCCTCCCAAGTCGTTTGGTGATTCGGAAGGTCCGAGTAAGACTGGCCGCTGCTCCCCTGGGAAAGCCACGGACGACGGTCGAAGCCGACCATCATCTTGGCGTTGGTTCCATACCTGAGTTCGTTGATCGCGAATAGCTTCCAGGCAGGGAGCCCAAGACTCGCATCCAGATCGACCTCGCGCAGCGTCGAGAAAGGGATGGCAAAAACAACGGCGTCGTACGTCTTACTAACAGTCTTCGAGCCGCTCTTAAACGCTAGTTCAATGGCGCCCCCGGCGTTCTTGCGAGCCCTGACCAGCCTCATCCCAAGTTGGATCTGAGCTTCGAGCCGGTTATGGAGTTCCCTGACAATCTGATCGTTGCCGCCGATGATGTGATATCGCTCGTCGCTGGATACGCCGAAAGGCCGGAACTTGGACCTGCGATCAGCATGGATGAAGAGCAGAAAGCTCAAACAACTCTGCCGGTCGATTTCGAGTCCATACTCGGCTATGTAGGCTTCTTCGATGGCCTTGCTCGCAATGGTTCCGGCGCCGCGCATGGCGAGGTAATCGCGGAGGTTAGTCAGATCCAGGGCGACCTCGGCTTCCGTGTGGCTGTCCGCTGTCGGCTGACCGACCGTTCGCAAATCGTCACGCATAGCGGAAAACAGGTCTCGAAATTCCTCGACAACAGCCGACTCCGGAAATCGCTGACTGTTGAAAAAGTAAAAGACTTCCCCAGGCGGTTCTTTCTCAACATCCTCAAGCTCAAGTTTGAATCGCCTGGCGTACCCAAGCATGGTCTTATGCAGGTTGTCGATGAACTCGCCCCCGCGCTCGGCCACCTGCCCGGGAAAGAAGCCGTCCAGCGAGAAGCAGCGGCCGCCGGCCCGGTTGGCGCCGTCATAGAGGTCCGCCCTGATCCCCTTCATATTGAGCTCGTCTCCGCAGGCCAGACCCGCCAAACCAGCCCCCACGATCGCAACTCTCACGGCCGGCCCCGTCAGCGGGTACGGAAGGCCGAGGCGAAAGGGCGAGACGCTCCATCCGACCGCGCCGACCACGGCCATCTTGCCGCGTTGGCAAGGAACCCACACCTGCTGGCTCGCCTCGCGTCTGTGTGGGTCTCTATGTCAGCGGCTCGCTCCAGACCCTCACTCGTCGAGATGTTGTTCTCTTCGCAATAGTGGGCGATCCTGATTGCTCGCGCCAGGCTTCTGACAGATAGCGAACGACTCATATGCTTCCTCCTGCGGAAAATCTCCGGGTACGCATCGCTTGGGAGCGTGCAGGCGTGCGCGGAAAACCCATTGGAGGCCCGCAACGCATTTGGGATTGCAAGCAATAATCACTCAACGCAAGCGAGGCGACTTCTGTGTGTTTGATTCCGATCAATACGCCTCTCCCCATGACTGCACGCTGGAAGCGATGCGTACCCAGGAGCGATTTTCACTGTTTCAGGGCGTCGCAACGCGACATGAAAGCTCCTGCGGAAAATGTAGGGCAAACTGCCAGATTGCCCTACATTTGTACCCGCCGTCCTTGATTATCCACCTTAACCTCCACTGCGCGCGCCTTCACGCCGCACGCCGACATCCGCGCATTCATCGTTACAGCAATCGCTTCACAGTCGCCGGTAGCGAAGGCGATCAACGCCGAGCCTGCGCCGCTGATGGCGACGCCGAGCAGTCCCGGGTGCGCGTCAGTTTCGTCATTCAGCTTCAAGACCTCGCTCAGGCCGGGCGCGAGCGGAGCGCGGAAGGGCTGATGCAATCTGTCGCGCAGCGCCTCGCTGAGCAGATCGAAGCGACGTTCGTAGAGCGCGGCTTGAAGCAGGGCCGCGCGCTGCATGTTGTAGATCGCGTCGTGGCGCGTGACCATTTGCGGCAACACGGCGCGCATCTTCGCAGTTTCCATTTCGACTTCGGGAATGCAGAGCACGATTCTGAGATCTTCGGGCCAGCGGCGTTTGAGGGCGACGAGCGAGCGGCGTTCGGCGCCGGAGTAATCAACATACTCCTTGACTACGGCCACGACCAGGCCGCCGAACATGCTCGGCGCGAGATTGTCGCCGTGGCCTTCGAAATGCAGCGCGTAATCGAAGAAATCCTCCTCGTTCAAACGCTCGCCCGACAGGGCTTCGTAAATCGAAATGCCGGCGATGATGGCGGAGCTGCTGCTGCCCAAACCCCGCGAGAGCGGAATCTGGCTGTCGATGCGCAACCGCGCGCCGGGGATTTTCCGCCTGCGCTGTTGAGCGGTGTGCAGCGCGGCGCGGACGATCAGGTTCGATTCGTCGCGCGGCAATTTCTCGGCGCCTTCGCCGGTCAGTATGAGCTCGAACCCACTTTCGCGCGGCTCGACTTCGACCCGCAGGTAGAGCGAAAGGGCCACCCCGCAGGTATCGAAGCTCGCGCCGAGGTTCGAGCTCGACGCGGGAACGATAATTGCAGACCCTATCGATTGCGGATTGCGGATTGCGGATTGCGGATTGTCCCGTCCTGTAACTGGGATGTTCTTTTGAATGTTATCTGGTTCGCTCATTACGCTTCCACTTTGCGTTTACAAATCCGCAATCCGCAATCGATAGGGTCCGCAATCATCAGGCCCCGATGTAGCGGGCATAAATCGATCGCGCCACATTCGGATCGTCCGTGCCTTTGACGATGCAGCGGGCGTCGGGGAAGACCGTGATCTCATGTCCGCCCGACTTGAACTTAAGCAGAAAGCGATTGTAACTTACTTCGCCCGCGTCGCGCATTCGCTCGGCGAGTTCTGCGAAATCGACCTGGACGGCGGCCGAAGGTAAGATTTGAACCGCGTTGCGTCCGCACAGCGTCGTCACAAGCTGCCCGCCTCGAGCGGTGAGAAAATCGTAGCGGCCTTGCCGGCAAGCGGGACAGTCTTCCGTGCGTTCGCGCAATCTGAGCCGCGTGTAGGTGTTCTGCCAAAGATCGAATTGCAGCAGCGAGCCGTGAAGTTTTTCGAACTGACGGGTCAGAATCTTCAATGTCTCGGCGACCTGATACGCGGCGATCGTGGCGACGATCGGCAGAATCACTCCAGCCGTGTCGCACGTGGGCGAAGTTCCGGGCGCGGGCATTTCCGGAAAGACGCAGCGCAGACAGGGCGCAACGCGCGGACGAATCGTCATCTGCGCGCCGTAAGAGCCGACCGCCGCGCCGTAAACCCAGGGCTTTCCCGATTTCACCGCCGCGTCGTTGATCAGAAATCGCGCCTCGAAATTGTCCGTCCCGTCCAACACGACTTCGGCGTCGCGGATCAATTCTTCCACGTTCGAGTAATTGACGTCTTTGACCACGGCCTCGACTTCGACTTCGGAATTGATGCGACCCACGCGGGCCGCCGCGGCCACGGCCTTGGGCAATCTGTCAGCCACGTCGCGCTCTTCAAACATTATCTGGCGATGCAGGTTGGACTCTTCGATGAAATCGCGGTCTATCAAACGCAACCGTCCGACGCCGGCGCGCGCGAGCATTTCGGCATGCATCGCTCCGAGCGCGCCGCAGCCAATGATCACTACGTGGCTCTGCGCCAACCACTGTTGTCCTTCTTTGCCGATGCCGGAGAATAGAATCTGGCGGGAATAACGTTCGGGGTTCATTTTGGGGATTGCGGGTTGTGGACCTTATCGATTGCGGATTGCGAATTGCGGATTGCGGATTGAAATCGGGTTCAGCGTTTCGTCCCAAATCCGCAATCCGCAATCCGCAATCATCAGCGGGTTGCCCTGATCAGGATTTCAGTCCCGCTCTCGAGTTTCACTTTGTTGCTGCCTTGAATGGCGGTCGAGGCTGCGCCAGCCCCCGCGCCGATCGCCGCGCCAATGGCCGCGCCTTTGCCGCCGCCAGCGATGCCGCCGACGATCGCGCCTAACGCGGCGCCTCCGCCGGTGCGGACAGCGGTCGTTTTACCTTTGCTGCCGCTTTTGACGTTGCCCTCTTCGTCAACCTCTTTGACCGAATCCTCGCCGTAAACCTTCACTACCTGAGCGGCCATTCGTCCGCTCTGGCCGTTCCTCAAACGGATGCGGTCAAAAGAGAGCGCAAGCTCGGTTTTGCCGGAGAGTTTGCCTGACTTATCGATTTTAGCTATGTGGCCTTGAATGATCGCGTCGGAGTAATTTCTCGGCGAGAGCACCGTGGCGGTGAACCGATCGCCGTCTCTCGATTTTTTACTGTCGATCTCGTCCTCCAATCGTATCTTTATTTCAGTTCCGTCAGGAATCGGCAGAAAGCGCGCAGCGGATCTCTGCGGCGCGGACCTCCTTCTGTTTTGAGACTGAGCGGCTGGAATTAATAAAGCCAGGCAGAAAACAGACACGATTAAACGAGCAATAACGCTTGAGAACTTTTGCATGGTCTTCTCCTTTTTAATGATTAGCCCATTATTCGTTCAACGAACGATTCGGCGCGAAAAGCTTAACAAACAAATCTAGTGGGCGAAAGCCGGTCGCGCGCGTCCGCGCGTCTATCCTGCCTGAAGTTTCAGGCTAATGGTCGAAACGGCGCCAGGAGTCAATGAACCAATACGCGCCGGAAGCGATTTACTAACTCGAATACGATTTCTATAATCGCCGGTCACATTATCAACGCCTGAAACTTGTATCGGTCAATTATGCTGAAAAAACTATTTGCGCCGGAGAACCTCCTCAATTTGCTATTTGTCTTTGTGCCGATCGCCGTCGTGTTGGAGCTCATGGACAAATACATGCACATGAATGTGAACCCGATTGCGATCTTCGCCGCGTCAGGATTGGCGATCATTCCGCTGGCCGGGTGGATGGGGCGCGCGACAGAACATCTCTCGGAGAAGCTGGGTGAAGGCTTGGGGGGATTGCTCAACGCCACATTCGGCAACGCCGCCGAACTGATCATTGCGCTGATGGCTTTGCGAAAGGGCCTGTTCGACGTCGTCAAAGCGTCGCTCACCGGCTCGATTATCGGAAACGTCCTGCTGGTGCTCGGGCTGAGCGTGGTGTTGGGAGGGTTGAAATATCCCAAGCAGGTTTTCAACAAAACCGCGGCGATGATCGGTTCGACGATGCTGGGGCTGTCGGCCATCGCGCTGCTGATGCCAGCCGTGTTTCACATCATAGTTCAGGGCAAGGCAAACGTTCAGGAGCAGGATTTGAGCCTGGAGATCGCCATCGTTCTGATCGTCACTTATGTTCTGAGCCTGATCTTCACGCTCCGCACACATTCGCACCTCTATACGGGCGGCATCGATAAAAAAGACGAACAGGAGGCGATCGGCACGCATGGTTGGAGTAAGGGGCGATCAATCGCCACGCTGCTGGCCGCAACGGCGCTGGTCGCGGTGATGAGCGAGTTTCTGGTCGGCGCCGTCGAAGAGACTTCGGTCAAATTGGGACTGACCGAGATCTTTGTCGGCGTGATCGTGGTAGCGATCATAGGCAACGCGGCGGAGCATTCGACGGCGGTGCTGGTCGCGCTGAAAAATAAAATGGACCTGGCGCTCAACATCGCCATCGGATCGAGCATGCAGGTCGCCCTGTTTGTCGCGCCGGTGTTGGTCTTCGCCAGCTATTTGTTCGGGCGGCCCATGAATTTGCTCTTCACGCCGTTGGAGGTCGTCGCCATAGGCGTTTCGGTCGCCATCGTCGCGTTGATCGCGCAAGACGGCGAGTCGAATTGGATGGAAGGGGTTTTGTTGCTCGCGGTCTATGCGATTTTGGGCATCACATTCTTCGCCCTGCCTGCCTGATGAGACGAAGCGACAGGGCGACGGGGGGAAGCGTCATCGTCATCGAATCTTCTTGTCTCTTTATCGCCCCGTCGCCCCCTCGCCCTGTCGCCCCGTCTCTCTGACGCCTTTGCTCGCGACCAACTCGCGCCAGACGACGTATTCCATCTCTTCGGCCTGCGCCTCTAGATCTTTCAACAGCGCGTCGCGCCGTGAAAGCCGCCGATTCATGTCGGGCGCCAGGAGGTTGACTATCCGGTTCGGGCGCTGCGAGAGCAATATCTCGTTGGTCTTCTCGACCATCTCTTCAACCTTTCTAACGCGCTCCGGATCGGCCAGGATGTGAGCGGCGTGCGCCAGTTCATGGCCGAGCACTTCGACGTATCGCTCCTTTTTGGAAAGCCCCTGGAAAGGAATGAATCCGTTATCCCGGGAGGAGATGGGGCCGACCTGGGCCCGGTCGATGCTCGACAGGTTGAGTCTGATTGCGGCGATGTGCTTTTCGCCCTTCGGATCGAAGCGTTCGATGGTGAAACTACCCGCAGTGCAGGACCAGGTCCTGGTCGAACGCGTGATTTCAACGAAGACCGCATGCTTGCTGGTTTCGACCAGTTCCCACAAATTGCGCAATGCGGGATGCAGGGGGCGGCGATCGGCGCTCTCGGCAAAGACGATGAGCTCCATCTCCTTCCATAGATCAAGCTCTTTTATTGATAAACGAGACGTGATCAGCCCCGAAGAGTCGGCCTGTCTCGACGCGACTCCGATTTTTTGCGACTGCTTTTCCTGTCCATTGATCTGATAAACCAGCAAAGCCAACAACAACAATTGCGCTACGGTCAATGATAGACGGCGCAGCATACGTATATCTATCCTCCTTACCAAGGGAGGTGAAGTTACCGGGGAATGATCGCGGGATTAAATATCGGGAATGAGGGAAACGTGGGGAATTGAATGGGTGGATTATATCCGAGAAAAGTAGAGCCGCTCAAGACGCCTTCTGTTTGGGATAGTCACGGAGCGCGCCGCAGAGCGCAGAGGTAGTCTAATGACTTCTCTGTGTTTTGCGGCGCCCTGCGGTAGCTAAAAGTCTTCATACAATTGAAAACCGATACAGTTGGTTGACACTGGTTTTCCCGCCGTCGGATACTCGATTCTTATGATTAACAAGATCGCGCTCGGACTGGAGATTTTGCTCGCGGAAAAACTCTCGCTCATTAGCGGATCGCGTGTCGGGTTGATTTGTAACCCGGCTTCCGTAGACCACGATTTCCGGCACGCCGCAGACCTGTTTCATCGCCATCCCGACGTCAATCTGACGGCCCTTTTCGGACCTCAGCATGGAATTCGCGGCGAGACGCAGGACAACATGATTGAATGGGAAGGCTTCCGCGACCAGCGCACGGGCGTTATGGCTCATTCGCTTTACGGAGAGTTTCGCAAGCCTACTGAGGAGATGCTGCGTGACGTGGACGCGCTGGTCTTCGATCTTCAGGACGTGGGCACGCGCGTCTACAC
>Ga0154003_1000744_pt1 | contig 10351 bp, 5 predicted proteins | sample TSFL087MetaG_FD_104679 | JGI IMG/M metagenome (GOLD analysis project Ga0154003, IMG submission 104679) | Attine ant fungus gardens microbial communities from Florida, USA - TSFL087 MetaG | ecosystem: Host-associated > Fungi > Mycelium > Unclassified | place: USA: Florida, Lake Talquin State...
CGATCGCCGGCGTTCGTCCGACCTGGCCCGGAATAGTAACGCCGTCTTCGACCGTGACTCCCTGCGTTAGTGGCGGGGTTTCAAATCCCTTCCCATGCTTCAGCGGCGTGCGAATCTTCAGCCGCGATTACGAAAACCCGCGCATCTATTCGACCAACGTCGCCTACGAGCGGCAGATCATCAATGATCTTGCCGTCTACGTTGACTTCACGCATTCAAAGGGCGTGCACTTGACTCGCTTCTTGAATTTCAACCGGAAGCTGAAAGCCGACGGCACAGGCATCTTCGCGCCGGCGCTCGGTGAAGTGATGGTGACCAGCTCGGTGGGCAAATCGCTCTATCGAGGCTTCACGGTGGGAGTGAGAAAGCGATTCAGCCGAGGTTTTCAGTTCGAAGGTAACTACGTGCTCTCGAAAGACCTCGATGATGATTCGAACGAGCGTGACCCCTTCACCGACCGCTCAGTCAACATCAATAATCTGCAGCTCGATTATGGGCTCGCGGACCGCGACATTCGCCACAAGTTCAACTTCATTTTGAACGGCGACTTGCCGAAAGGCCTCCAATTCAACACGCGCCTCCAGGCCCGCAGCGCCCAGCCGATCACTCTGAGCGCTCGCAACGACGGGCGCAAAAACAACGAATACTTCTCCTTCGACTGGCGATTGTCGAAGGTCTTCCGCTTCAGCGAACGTTACTCGATCATCCCCACCATCGAGATGTTCAACACCTTCAACAACAGGAACCTGATCAACCCGCTAACCACGCCGGGGCTGTTCAACTTCGACGGCTTCCTGCGCCAGGGAGTGGGCGACCCGCGCCAGTTGCAACTGGCCGCGAAGTTCATGTTCTGAGAACGCAGTAACAAACATAACGACGGAACAGACGGAGCGTTTTATCGCGCTTCCGTCTGTTCACGAGTTTGGACATAGCTGATCTGACCTGTCCTAGCTGTAACGGATCACCGATCCGCTGCGATGCTTCTCAATCAGGTTGTTGACCTCGCTATAGATCAGCGTCGCATCGTATGTCCGAGTCAAACGATCCGGCTGATCGTAACGACGTGTCACCCATCGTTCTACTCCAATAATCGCAAGGGCAGGTAATCGGACCTCACAGTCACAGCTATGTTTCTCTCACGCCCCAATTGCGCCAGCATCATTCCTGGCAAACAAATCAACCCATCGCACATCAGGCGGTACACTCCCTGTAACGCCTCCAATTTATGAGCCTCCAACAGATTCTCTATTGCCCTATTAAGAGCATCCTTGTCACCGCTCACTATAGCCTTGACTCCTTTGATCTTGGGCAGCAGGAATTCCCGCTCCTCTTTCGACGCTCTGTCCGATGAACAGTAATCTTCTAATCTTTGAAACTCGGCTTCGTCAAAAACTCCATTAGCTACGAATCGCTTCTCGACCTCTAAGTAATCGGCTCTTGTTCGATACTCGTCACATTCTGGGAAGTAATATTGCCAGCGTTCTATCCCGGCTAGTTTTCTTCTCAGCCCCTTCTCCACAAAGCAGCTCGCCAGTTCTATGGTCTTTTCAAAATTGCCGACAAACCGAGATAACAACTCCTCTGGCTCGCCTCGCGTCGATAGAAACTTGATATAATATTCTGCGGCACTCCTCAAGTGAGAAATAATCTCCTCTCTCGGCTCTTTCTGCTGGTAAAGCAAGGTCCCGGTCTCAAAGTTTGACTCAGCCAGCTTTTCGAGAAGATAGTCTAGCGACTCGACCCCGTATTCAGGGGCTTCTAGTTGGGCTTCCAATTTAGCTAGCAGACGAGGAATACTCTGGAGGTTATCTTTGATCTCCCTCTCCGCAAGTTGGTCAGATATTTTGTTGAGTTTTAAACCTAGGTGTGGCGTTTTTATATAATGCCATCCCCCTCCCCGAAAAAGATCAAGCGATTGACCAATAAGCCGCTGAACCTGATCACGAATATTGGTAGATTTGATGCTATCAAGATCATAATGCATCGTATCTTCTTTAACCCCAGTAATTCTGCACTGAATGAATTCCACTACTCGGCCTTTAACAGATCCATCGGCCCGCTCGATTTCTGGTTCGATTTTATATTCCGCGATTACGCGACCCTCAACTCCTTTCCAGGCAAAACAAGCATCGAAAGGTATAGTTGCAGGTATTTTCGACCTAACCATTATCTTAATTCCTCAAAAGAGATTGGGTATCGATTCACGAAAGATTGTGCTCGTGGATTGAATTTGAACTGCATTCCTTGTTTACCTGCGAACTTTACTGGCGCCTCTATCGCGTCAAAGTCTTCGATCACGTATCTCAAATCCGCAGGAATGCCTGCATCCCAAGCATTCGTCAAGCGCCTATACTCGTCGCTATTCTCCTCCAGCTTGAGTATCCGCAACCGGCTGAGATCGCTTTCAGGCACCTGTAGATGCAGTATACGAGGCCCAGCGCTACCATTTCCACTGTCTGGCCAAACCTGAGCAAACCATTTTGCAACGTGTCTCTGCCGTGTCACGTAAAACCCTGGTCCTAACTGCCCACCGCCAGCTGATACATCAATCCCACGCCGAAAAGCGGATTGGTGATGCTTGGTGCCGTGAAGCAGGTCGACTGTAATAATTCGCCGGCTTGCTCCATCCGCCTCTGAACACCCGGCCAGCCCCAAGGGATCAACCCAGGTGATAGGGTTATGCGCATAAGCATATAAGTTTAACCCTCCTGTAACCCTAATCGGATCCTGGGTGATATATCTCCCAATTTCAAGATCATAATATCGAAACCGGTTGTAGAATAACCCGGCCTCATGATCCTCATACTGCCCTTGAAAGCGGATTTGGTTCTCCGTCCGGTTTGCTTGCAATTGATCGACACGACCATAAACGTCATAGCGCGCGGACCATACGACCGCCCCTCCTTCATCCGTCAATTCGCGCGGCGTTCCCAGGTGATCATTGTGGTATGCCTCAAAGCCGCCTTCATCAAACCGGCACAACGGCGCAAAGCTTCCGGGATCAAAAATATACTCATTCGACCTCTCGCCTCGCTCTTCCGCCAGCAGGACATCGCCGTCCCATAAGAACCCGACCTTGCCATCCTTCGTCTCTTTCGCGATTCGCCGCCCGAAAGCGTCATACGCGAACTCGATCCGCCCGCCCTCTTCCGACTCGACCGCGATCAATCGGTTTTCAGGATCGTAGCTGTAACGGATCACCGAGCCGCCGCGACGCTTCTCGATCAGGTTGCCGACTTCATCATAGGTCAGCGTCGCATCCTCCGTCTTGGTCAGACGATCCGGCTGGCCGTAACGAAATTCTCTCTCTCCTCTACGCAGCAGGTTCCCGGTCGAATCGTAGACAAATCGCTCAAGCTCCCTCTCCGGTTGCGTCACCTCGCGCAACCTCTCGACCGGGTCACAGGCGAAGCGGCTCGTCCCTTTCTTCCTGTCGGTGAGTTCGATCAGATTGCCTTCCAGGTCATATTTGTACCCGCGATGGGAGAGGGTCTGTCTCGACTTATCGAGCCATTGCTCGATGATTCGTCCGCAACGGTCGTAATAGAAGCTCTCTTCCAAGGCCCCAGGCATTCGCCGTTTAGAGATTCGCCCGGCCCTGTCATATTCGAATTCCATCGAACCACGCGGAGTTTGCAAACGGCTCAATTGGCTGTCGGCGTCGTAGCTGAATTCAACAACCTGCCCCGAAGGCGAGCGGCGTTTGACCCTGCGTCCGACCGCGTCATACTCGCTCTCGATGACCTGTCCGTTTTGCGATTCCCAGATGACCCGACCCATGGCGTCATACTTGAACTCAAGTTCGCTGCCCGGAGCGTCGGCTTCCGTCAATCGCCCGACGCGGTCATAGCTGAAACTGATCGCTGACCCATCAGGTCTTTGTCTTTCAATCATCCGCCCCTGCAGATCACGAATGAATCGCGTGATGCGGCCCGCCGGGTCGGTACGCGCAATCAACTGGCTCGCCGGATCGTAATCATATTCCCACTTCAGGCCGTCGAACCCGACCTCGCGCATCACCCGATCCAACGCGTCATAAATGAAGCGATACGCTTCTCCGCGCTCATTGCGAACCTCGACGAGATTGGCCTCCGTGTCGCAAACGAAGCGCCGCGTATAACCCAGCGCGTCTATTCGCTCGCCCAGCCTGTTGTAATCCACATAGCGAAAACGCGTCTCCGCGCCGTTCGCATCCAGAAAACTTGTGAGATTGCCTTCGGGGTCATATTCGTAGCGATGCCTCGCCCCATCCGGGCGCTCCGACTGCGCCAATCGCCCCAGCGCGTCATAAGCGTAGCGCGTAGCATGGCCGAGCGGATCGCTGACTCTTACCAACCTGCCGCGTTCGTCGTAACTGTATATAGTCCTGGCCCCGAGCGGCGTCGTAAATTCGACGATCTGGCCGCGCTCGTTCCATTTAAATTGAGGGGCCCCGCCGAACGGGTCAACCGCTCTTTCCAGGTCTCCGAATTGGTTGTAACTGTACTCCCAGCGATGGCCCAGCGCGTCTACAGTGACGATGAGATTGCCGCGCTCGTCGTATTCCCGCCGAAACTCCGCTCCGGCCTCATCGGTCAGCTTCAGCGGCAGCGAGTCGCGGTTGTAATCGAACCTGCGAATCGTTCCGTCAGGATTGACTATCCTGATGCAGTCAAACTCCGCGTTGTACAGGTATTTCGTCTCACGCCCGATCTGGTCAGTCTCTGAAAGCAGCTCACTGTTCGGGCCGTAACTAAATCGCTTCTCTCCGCCCAGCGCGTCGGCGATCCTTACAGGCAGATATAACTCGTTGAAAAAGTATCTAGTCCTCCTGCCGAGCGAATCTTCAACTACCGTCATCCTGGCTTCGCGGTCGTAGTCCAGCCAGCGCTCGTAAATGCCGCCGTCGCCCCAGGTGTGCACGCAACGCGCTTCTTTCCCCTCGCCTTTGTATGCGAAATGGAAGCTGAACTCGTTGCGGTTCGTCTCGCGGACGAGCAGGTCGCCATCGTAAGCATAGCGCCATGGCGCGAACCCGCGGTCGGTGGCGTTCGTCAACCGGCCTTCCGAATCGTATGTAAAATTGACCAGCCTCGCCGTCCGGCCAGAGTCCCCATCAAGCGCCAGATTCACTCCGGCGAGCCGCTCCGCGCCGTTATCCAAGCTAATGTAGGAAAAATTCACCCGTGTCCCCGCCCCGTCTTCCAGCCGGCTGAGACGCCCGCGCTCATAAAACAACCTGATCCGATTGCCGTTTCGGTCCTCGACCTCGCTCAGCCTGAGCGCCCTCGCTTCCGACCTGCCTTCAACTCCTGTCGCCGAATCCCGTTCTTTAACCGACGCAAACTTGTAGCGCAGCCCATCTTTCCCGCGTACCACATAGACTTTCTCATCCAACCGCTCCAGCCATTGCTTCTCCAGCGGGTTGAGCGCTTTCTCCCCGACCCCGATCGGATCGAACCCGATCAGCACTCCCTCTTCAGACCGCAGGATCACCATCCCCTGCTCGTCATCTTCCCAGAGATGAACGTCATACGGGTGTGTCCAGCCGCGCCCCAGCGGCCCTTCGTAATCGATCGCCGAAGTGTCGTAATTGCGAGTGAATTCGATTGGGATTCGCCCGGGCAGTTCGAAATCCGTTTGCGTGGTGAAAACCCGACCGCTGGCGATGTCTACTGGATGGCCGGTGATCAAGCAAAGCAGCCGGCTTCTCACGCTGCCTGGGGGGACTTTCTGCTGAATTTTAACGGCGCCTGGCTTAAATATTTTGCCCAGCCCTCTCGCGATCGACATCCATCCCGGCATCGGCAGTCCGCCGATCAGCACGTTCGGGCTCCCGGTAATAAAGTTGCCGAGGCAGAGCAGTGGGGGCAAGCCCGGATCTTTGCCCATTCCCACTGATAAAGCCATGGCCGCCAGGTCCATCAAGGTTTGAGCAGCTGTCGTAGTCGCTGCAAGCTCCGCAGCCGAAGCCGCTGCGGAAGCCGCCGCCGATTCCGATTCCGACTCCGCCGATTCAGCATCCTGGTTGGCATTGGCCATGTCGGTCAGACTGGCCCCGACGCCTAACGCCCCCATCGCGCCCGAGAATCCCATCATTCCTTTATCGAATCCTGTTAAGCCTCGTTTGGCCGCTTTCACTCCCTCCTTTCCGGTCAGAAACGGCGGCAAACAGTGCCGGGTAAAATCGATTAGTTGTCTGGACGCGCGAGACCCGCCGATAAATACATTCGAGGAGCCGGTAAATACTTCGAAGAGGGGATAGAATCCGCCGCACCACGCCCCAAAGCCGACGTCTCCGCATCTGGCGGCTGGAAACCCATTGATCAGGACGTTCACGGCCCCCGCGCAAATGACCGGCCCAATACTTGGCAAAAAGATCGGCGGGGCAGGCGGGATCAGGTTCGGCGCGTGAAGGTGATAATGCGGCCAACCGAAGACCAGATCGACAAAGAGCCGCGCCGCAGGAAAGCTGGGCAATGCCTGAGAAATCCCGTTGGTCACCGACGCGAGGCCCAGATTGAGCCGCTCTACTGCGGCGCCGAGAACGGCGAAGGGGGCGTTGACAAATTCCTGCACCGCCCTCGCAGGATTGGAGTGCGGCTGCGCATCAACAGGAGACTCAGAACCCGGGAGACCGGTTAAATGTTGCTCTCGAATCATTCTCAGTTTTCCCCTGCCACATGGAATTTCTTCTCCATGCTCATACCTCACTCATGCTTTCGGGCGTTGATCATCGTTTTGGCCAGTGAAGCAGAAGTTGGAATCGCGGATTTTCACGGATGCGGCGGATCAACTCGGATAATCTGTGAAAATCCGTAGCCTCCGTGGAAATCCGCGGTTATTGTTAGTGGCCGAAACTATGATCACAACTCGCTTTCGGAAACAGGCAATTTTGAAAGCCTTGATTGACACTCTTGAAGCCGTTTCCTGGCGCCCATATCGGAATAGACCCGACACAGTTGTTCGAGATCGGCCCACGTTCCATCTCTGTTTTTTATCTTCTCATTCAGACCAGCCGCTTTCTCCCAGGCGTCCGCCGATTCCTCCAACTGTCCGTTCTCATAGCAGGCGAATCCGATGCGCTCCAGCGCCTGAATTTGTAAGATGATTGCGCCGGACCTCTCAGCCGACTTCTCGCCCGCTCGATAATAGATCAAAGACTCGGCGAATTTATTCTGCATCAATAACGCGTTACCGAGATTAAGGGACTGGTAAAGAACCAGCGGTTGGGAATGAAGCCCGACAGAAATGCCAATGGCGCGCTCATACCAGTACTGCGCCTCCACCCATTTCTTTTGGACGTAGTGCAGATCGCCGATGTTGTTGAGCACGATTGACTGATTGTACTCTTGCTTCGTATATGCGAAATATCGGAGAAGCTCCTGGTTCCGAACCAGAGCAAGATCGAATCTCCGGTTAGCCACATCGTAACCGGCAAGCATCATATGCATCTGCGCCCGCTCTTCGGCTGGAATACAAGGGTCTTTGGCTTTCGCCAGAAGCAGCTTCTCGAACAAATCAGGGTCGAGCTCCGGCCGGTAGACTTTTGTCCTGGGATGCCTTTCAAGTCGGGTCGCGAGAGTGGGAGGCGAATCCCCGTCTCTGGCGATAAGTTTAACCCCGCGTAAAGAGGCTTCGTCCATTTGGGCCAAAATATATTCGATCAACTGCAAATATCGCGGCGGATCAGTGATCTCCTGAGGGTAGAAGACACAAATGACCTGGCGGTTATTCGGGACCAAATTTCTTATATACCGCAATATTTCCACGAGCATGGCTGGCGGCGATAACGATCGATCTTCCAACTCGATTGGCAGCTCCGTTGATAAATGATCGCCGCTTTTGGCGATCTCTTCGCTGATTTGGGCTACTTCCTGGCGGACTGTCGCAAATATCCCTTCAACGTACGCGGGTTGATCATCGAACTCATGGCCGAAGGTCAGAAAGACATCCGGCGCTGCCGGGTCCTGTTCAAGCGCGTCCATGCTTTTTATCAGCAAAGCTGAATCTTCGATCTTGCAGGAAACGACGAGCAGAGAGAGCGCCGGGCTGACGATGAAATCATCGAGGTCTGCCTGAATGCCTTGTAAGATGCTTTTCATAGGGTGACGGGGAAGAAAGATCGGCCCTAATCATCGTTTCGGCCATTGACAGGAACCGCGGACATTCACTGATTGCTGCGGATCGACGCGGATCGTCAGTGAATATCCGCGGCTTCCGTGAAAATCCGTGGTTCCAACCTCTGTCTCACTGGCCGAAACGATGATCGACGCTGAAAAATCAAAGGGTCAAAATCGCCACTACTCCGTCTTTCGCCCTCCGCCGGCGGAGCGCTGAAAGATCAACGTGTCCGCATCCTCCTCGAAGACGCGTAAAAATCGCGCCATAAACGTATCGCAGTTTTTGTGAATCTCTTCTTCTTCTTCCGGGGTCGGCTTGTAGGCTTCGATGTCGGCGCGTGAGATTGTTCCTTTGGCTTCGAGCAGCTTCTCGATGACGCGCATTCGGTCACGCAGCGCATAAACTTCATTGCCGAGCGACAGCACGATCTTGAGCAAAGCATCGATTGCGGGATCTTCAAATTGGCTCAATTTTCTGGTCATCACTTCTTCCCCATAGTTACCCAATATGGGAACCTGCCCGAATAGGCGCCTATGCCGGTATTCCTGCTCTCCGCGGGGACTTCGCGGACATTTTCGAATCCGACCTCGCGAAAGATCGCGGGCAAGTCCAGTTTGTGGGAGGCGCCCCAGTAGGGTTCGCCGTTGTTGCTCTTATCCCAATCCATCAAAAACGCGTTATAGGTCGACACTTGGTTGTACGGCGGCGTGTCCAGGTGGGCGGTCCAACCGCCAGGTTTCAGCAAGCGATAGGCTTCGGCGATCATATTGCGGATCGCGGGAGGTGGAAGTTCGTGCAACAGAATAGTCGAGAAGACCAAATCGAACGACTCATCGGCGAACTTCGCCCGCTCGACATTCTGCTGGCTGAAATGGATCTTGCGCCCCATCCGCTCGGCGCGTTTATGGGCGTATTTGACCATCGGCGCGGCGAGGTCAATCGCGTAGACCTCGGTCTCCGGGAAGGCGTCGGCAACCGGGATCGTCTTCTGCCCGACGCCGCACCCCATGTCGAGAATCTTTTCGTAGCGTCCCTGGGGAATCACCGACGTCAGCGCGCGCCCGCTCTGGCCGCTGTCCGGCCCGTTGCGATGCAAGACGTAAATTGGCACGCCGATGTCATAGACGACGCCCGCCAGATCGTCGCCGTGATAGCTGCGCGGCTGAAGATGGAAATCTATAGCCGTGTAATAGTCCGGCAATTCCAGTTCAGGATCCGTCTCGACGCTCCCCAGGGCGTTCTCGGTTGGGCAATCAAGCTCTTTGGTAAGTTCCGCGCGGCGCGGTTCGAGTGATTCATAGACGACCGCCCACATCAACTCCTGGCTGGCGCGCTGGACGGCCCGGTTGAATTTGTAGAGCGTCATCGGCCGCATCAATTCGCCGACCTGCTCCATGGTCTCCGGCTTCTCCCCGTCATGCGCCTGAGCGTAACGCAGTTCGCGCTCCTCATAAGCAGTCCGCAGCCTGGGCATGAATTTTTCGGCGACGTATCTCTTCAAGCCTTCGACGTAATCGAAGGCGGCTTGACTTGTTCGATCCAGTTCAATCCGCATAAATCCTCCAATTCCTCCACGTAGCCACACGAAGGGCGAGAAGAGTGTCCACCAACCTTCGCGCCTCTCCGTGCGGCTCCGCGCGGGGGGTTAAAACAGATACTTCAGCCCGAACTGCAAAATGCGCGGGTCGCGCGCCGCGCTGAGGCGTCCGAACGTTCCAGCCTGGCAGGACGAACCGGCCGCCGCAGTCGCCGTGACCGTGCAGATCCGTTCGGGAAAGTCGAAGTTCGGATGGTTGAAGAGGTTGAATAACTCCGTCCGGAATTGCAGCCTGTGGCGTTCGCTGAACGGAATGTTCTTGAGCAACGAAAAGTCTACGAGGTTCGTCCCCGGGGCCTCCAGGATGTTGCGACCAGCCGTGCCGAGCGTGCCGAAAGGTTGCGCGACGAAGGCATCGGTGTTGAACCACCGGTCTACAGTGCGCTGGTCATCTGGCAGTGTCGGGTCGCCGACCAGATTGGGTCGCTGATTGAGCTGGCCTGTGTTCGCGCGGTCGCTGCTGATGTTGACCGTGAACGGTTGTCCCGATTGCTGGGTGATTATGCCGCCGGCCTGCCAATTGCTGAACAGGGCGCTGATCGCTCTGTTCCCGAACTTGAACGGCAGGTCATAGGTGAAGCTCACTACCAGCCGTCGCCGGACGTCGAAGCTCGATCTCCCGAATTCGAGGTCCTTGACGTTGCCCTGGTC
>Ga0154003_1000745_pt1 | contig 10351 bp, 12 predicted proteins | sample TSFL087MetaG_FD_104679 | JGI IMG/M metagenome (GOLD analysis project Ga0154003, IMG submission 104679) | Attine ant fungus gardens microbial communities from Florida, USA - TSFL087 MetaG | ecosystem: Host-associated > Fungi > Mycelium > Unclassified | place: USA: Florida, Lake Talquin State...
CAGCACCTCCTTGTATGCATAGACGACCATCAGGTGGAATTAGGCGGCCCAAACCGAGATCAGATAGGTTACTTCGTAAATCTCGAGGATTGCGAGGGTTTCAACGTAGTCGCAATTAAGGGAAGATGAGGAAATCTCCCCTTTGGCGAAGGCGTGTTCTTCGAACATCTCATTGAGAAGGCCATATCCTATACCTTCACCAGCACTGTGAACCGACATCTTTGAGATTTCATAGAGATGCTGGATAGCTTCGATCTGTTGGGTGTGTCATATTGACCAAACAAAATGTGATATACTCACTGGGAGTGTCATGGCCATTGGTGGTGCACTAAATTATTGATAAGATAATTATCTGCGGTCATGGGTGTGACTGTTTGTTGCTATTAAGAGCGGTCAAACTTCTACGTAATATTGCTCTTCTTACTTTCACCAGCCTCACCGCCTCGTCGCTCAAATGTGTCAATGTTTCTCATATCGACGATTGACGACATTTATCAGACTGATCCACTCCCAAAATATGTGCTGGGCTATGGCATTGACAGGCAAAAACTAAATCAGCTCATCTTGAAGAAAGCTCCTGATATTGATCCATCTTTGATCAACGACACAGCTGACAAAGTAATTGCACAGCTCCTAGACGACGTAGATAACGACCAGCATTGGATTGCTGTAGGGAGGCTCAATGGCGACAGCTTCGTAATCATCTCATTTGGCCAGGAGGCCTTTGGCGATGACTACGAAGAGCTGAAGCAGAAGGATTTTCGCCCAATAGAGTGCCTTAACGCTTGGCAGAGTATCATCTGTGGACCTTCGAACTTCGTTCACTTTGACCGTGACATTTGATTTATAAGCTTTGACGGAGGCAAGCTCCAAATACTCTTTACCAGCCGCCTGCTTCTCGCCGAAATTACATACCTCACTTTCCATTCACTTGGTGTTGGTGTACTTCAGTTTGCCCTCCAAAATACCACCTAATTTTCTAGTCTTTGAATCTTTCACATGTATGATGAGAGTTGTTCGTGAACAGTATCAATCAATTGTAATGTTTTGAAGAACTCCATCCTACAGAACAAGACAATATTACTGTACTATTTCGACCGAGTGTTCAGGTCACGCATCATGGAGGGAGGTGAGAGTTCTGTGCTTATATACCGCAACCAAGCAAACAGGTGCTAAGACGCGGTCCCGGCCATTGGGCCAAGGGTCAACGGGATAGAGCTACGTACAAATGTCCAGAAGTATGTGTGTATGTGTATGGTAGATGGGTGAGGTTCTATGGTTGGTGGACGTTGGGTGTTGATAGCTAGAAGTTGGCACTGAAGGTAGTCAAGTCATAGGTAGCAAATGGCTGAATGTTGCTAGTTGCGGAACAATACGGTTTGGGGCTGCTGATCAGTTGGCAAGGTGGGCAGCGGGTGGGGTGCTGACAGACAGGCTGGTAGTTTTCGTGACGCTGAACTAGGTTTTAGGCTAGTCCAGTCGGTTGACGGTCGACTTGTTGGAAGGGAAGGGAATGTAAGATTTCGGGGCTCTCTGTACTTCAGGAGCGCTTGCGCATCACGGAGGGCTCTGAACAGAACACTTACGGGTCTCGTCACGGATAACCTATAGAATTCATTTGTTTTTCCATGTAAAGAAAGGCACGTGAGATTTAGTACCTGAGTGTTTTTGGACATTGTGCCCCATATTCCAGATATTGCAATCCCATTATTCCAAGGACATTTGTGTAGCCACGTGAAGATGACAATTATCTCAGCACATCTCCGTTCCCTAATCGACGATTCGAATGACGGACTCTCTGATCACTCTCGAAGAGACATTAATGAGTGGCTTGCGTATGGCCAACTCACAAATTTCGGAATTCTTCTGAACTGAGTGTGAAACCCTAGGCTCGGCAACAGTACGCTGTCTAGCCAGGTTCATGTTGATGAAGGGGGCGAAGGCGCAGACCTTCCCGAGAGTACGATATTAGACGTCTATCTCCCTGATGGATCAATAAGAGGAGAGGAGAGTGAACTGATCAGAAGGCTTCAAAGGTGTGCATATCACTGTCCATTTTATCAAGTCTAAAATTGTATAGGAATCCAAATCATGAAACGCTCATACCAGCTATCTACTCGCTCCTTTCATCTTCAGCTTCCAATGATATCATCTCAGATCAAATGGTGGAACTTATTGGTCTTGAGGACTTGGATTTAGTAATGATGCTTCTGGAGAAGCGGGAAACCAGCAACCAGATAGTGAGCTCGTTTCTCTGGGGTTGGTTTGAAGTTGCTTGATTACTCCCAGCTATCACACTACTCGACTTTGAGGCAGCATCAAACACCTTTGGCCAGTAGTCAAAATGATGTTTCATCAACAAGCGCTGAGCTTGGTATCGTTTATCCATAATTGTGTTGCGCTCGATTTACTCAAGGGCTCAGCAGATGATGACCCTGCAGATCTTTCAACAGAGGCTTTCAAGAGACGCATGGAGAGGAAATTCCGGGATAATGCAGCAAAACCCCTCTTTTCAGGAACTGCAGTCCGTGATTTTCTGTGCCTTTGACAAAACATGTCCTCATCAGCCCCCAGTACGAAGTACCTGAAACGCTCCCCCATGTTTACACTTCCTCGAGTTTATCGCAAAATAGTATGCTTTCGTCTACTGGACACAGATATCTGCTACCTTTGGGGACTGAGAGGAAACATTTTGAAGTCCGTTCGGACGGCGTAGTGCTTTTGAATATTCGCTCACACTCCTACAGGAATATGAAGAAGTCATTGTACCTCCTGCACGACCAGTTCCACCCAAGTCAACAGAACGCCTGATCCCAGTTGCTGAACTAGACCCTCTTGCGAAAGGGTGTTTTCCAGTAAGTCTCGTAATTCAAGGCATAGTGGCGGTCGTAGGATACCCTGAGACTTTTTTCAATTTAATAGGGATATTCATCTCTCAACAGGATACAATCTATTGTTTATCCTACTGCCTACGGTAGCAATGAGAATATGCTGATATGCGGTCAGTCTCAACTCTCCATCTAGTTCATAGATTCACACGTATGTCCTAGCTCCTACTGGTGCTGTATGAAGCCTTGAGTTACGGCCCGTTATGGCATCAACTAACTTTGCTAACCAGGGAAAAACCGATGTTGCAATGTTGACCATTCTTCGAGTAATTGAACAACATCGTTCACGAGCATCGGGGACAGAGCTTCGTAGCACAATTGATCGGGATGCTTTCAAAATTATATATGTGTAAGTTGCAGAAATACCGCAACCCCTACACCTTCCCCCACTGAACTCATGTCATAGCGCTCCCATGAAAGCACTGGCTGCAGAAATCGTACGCAAACTAGGAAAACGTTTACGTTGGTTGTCAATCGAAGTTAAGGAGTTAACCGGTATGTTCTCCATGCTTTCCGTTGAGGAATTATGTTGACTGGAATAGGTGACATGCAGATGACCAAGGCCGAGATTGCTGCCACCCAAATTATTGTCACCACTCCAGAAAAATGGGATGTGATGACGAGAAAACCCACTGGAGAAGGGGAGCTTGCTTCCGTGGGTGTAATTTATATTTTCCTGGGATCATTGGACTGACCTCTCCATCTAACTTAAGAGTCTGAAATTACTGATCATTGATGAGGTTCATTTGCTCAATGATGAACGAGGCGCTGTTATAGAATCGATTGTCGCGAGGACCCTTCGTCAGGTATAGATAGTCTCATGAAAAGGCGTCGAGATTGTTCGAGTTGATGCATCTTCTCTAGGTGGAATCCAGCCAATCGGTTATTCGTATCGTTGGTTTGAGCGCGACTCTCCCGAACTTTGTTGATGTTGCGGAATTTCTCAGGTGAGACAGCTAATTACAATGTTTAGCTCGACCTAACGATCATGCAGCGTGCCGAAATACAAAGGTCTCTTTTATTTTGATTCTTCCTTTCGCCCCATACCATTAGAACAGCATTTCCTGGGCATCAAGGGCAAGCCCGGGAGTACACTATCACGGAAAAACCTCGACCACGTTACCTATGAAAAAGTTTCAGAATTAGTGGCTCAAGGTCATCAAGTGATGGTTTTCGTTCATGCTCGCAAAGAGACAGTCAAAGCCGCTATAGATCTGAAGGAAGCTTCTTTCATAAAAGGAAATGCTGATGATTTCAGCTGTCAGGATCACCCTCAGTGGGCCCTATTCCGCCGTGAGATCAGTCAGTCTAGGAACAAAGAAATGAAACTTCTGTTTGATCATGGTTTTGGGATACACCATGCGGGTATGTTAAGATCGGATAGGAATCTGATGGAGAGGTTATTTGAGGCAAAGGCGATAAAAGTCAGGCCCAACATTCACTTCCTCTGACAGGATCGCCCATTGAGCTATCAGGTTTTATGTTGTACGGCCACGCTGGCATGGGGTGTTAACTTACCTGCACACGCTGGTAAGCTAATCTCCCGGCTGATTTAGAAGGTTCTTTTTACCTGTATCAGTTATCATCAAGGGTACACAGGTATATGACAGCTCAAAAGGATCTTTCCAAGATTTGTCTGTCCTCGATGTTCTTCAGGTTTTCGGTAGAGCTGGCCGGCCGGGACTAGAAACGAGTGGGGAAGGTTATATCTGTACAACACATGATAAGCTAGCTCATTACCTCGAGGCCGTAACCTCCCAGGTGAGAAACCATCCTTTTCGGAAATGTCAGCTCTGATCCAATGATTCACAATCAAGAATCCTATAGAATCTCAGTGAGTCCGACACGTTTCCTCTATGATCACCGTTCCTCAAGTCTCCTAAGGTTCCGCAAAGGTCTTGTCGACGCGCTCAATGCAGAAATTTCCCTGGGAACAGTGGCAAACCTTCGTGATGCTAGTCAGTGGATGGGTTATACCTATTTACATGTACGAATGAGAAAAAATCCGACAAACTATGGTCTGTGCCTGGGATGGTTATATCCTCTATTCTTATCGACATTTTGCCAGGAATTTCCAGAGAAGATGTTGAGGATGACCCACATCTTGGCAGCAAGAGTCGAGAGCTTATTAATTTTGCTATCAACCAGCTAACGGAAGCTAGAATGGTGGTTCAAGATAATAAGACTGATAGCTACACCATCACTGAACTCGGAAGAATCGCCGCCAGGTACTATCTTAGGCACACCTCGGTGGAAATTTTCAACAAGGAGTTTCGTCCTAAGATGTCAGAGGCCGACGTATTGGCAATGCTCAGCATGAGCACAGAGGCAAGATCACAATTTGCGCTCCCTGGTTGCCATTGTTGACATTTCTCAGTTTGACCAAATACAGTTGCGAGAATCAGAAACCAAGGAACTGGATCAATTGATGGAGCGGACTCCCTATGAGCTCAAGGTATTTCGTACCCAATGCTGTTTTACAATATTTCCCATTCATTCACCCTTTCAGAGAAAGGCTAGTCACAGCGAAAGAAAGGGCGGCGTTACCACTAGCCAGGAGAAAGTCAATATATTACTCCAGGCATATGTTTCTCAGGAAGTTATCGATGACTTCGCTCTTATATCTGATATGGCCTATGTTGCCCAGAACGGTGGTCGTATCATTCGAGCTTTGCTCGAGATAGCGTTCAGTCGCAAATTAGCAAATATCTCAATGGTATTGCTCGGGATGAGCAAGGCGATCGAAAAGCGCCTCTGGCCGTATGAACACCCATTACGACAGTCCGACCTCAAAGCCGAGACTCTATACAGGCTGCAAGAGTGGGCAGGCGATTGGACCGTCCAGGAGCTTCTTACACTGGATGCCGCTTCATTAGGTCAACTCATCCATATGAACGAGCCACAGGGACAAGCCGTGCTGAAAGCGGCAAAACAGCTCCCATTGTTGCAAGTTGACTATCGCTTACGACCACTAAGCCATGATGTAGTCAATGTCTCCATTCATCTCACCCGGAGCTTTGTATGGAATGCAAAATCACACGGGACATCTGAGCCGTTCTGGGTTTGGATTGAAAGCCACGAGGGGGAGACAATACTTCAGTTAGGACACATCATTGTTCGGCCTTTGACAGAAAGAACAAAGTTGGATTTTACCGTTGCGATTTCCACTAGTATGCGGCCACCTTTTCTGACGATTCGTGTTGCCTGTGACCGTTGGATCGGAGCTGATATTGAAGTGTATGTTCCCTTTGACTCTATAATCATGCCAGCATCGACGCAAAGCCATACACCTCTGTTATCCATGCCGCTACTTTCTACTTCGATCATCGAGCAACCCGCGCTACGAGAGTCACTCCTACAAGAAATTCCTGTCTTTGATGCCATACAGACACAAGCCTACTGGACCATGATAAAAACTTGTCATCATGCTCTACTGTGTGCACCTAGTGGAAATGGAAAATCTACTTTAGCCAAGATTTTGACTGTGTGAGTGGGGATTCAGCTTTTTCCAATCGTTGTTATTGACAATTTTTAGTGTGAAAACTACAGAGAAGCCTGATTTCTGGACCTTGATTATTACACCTCACCAAGGGAGTGCGCTTGAAATGTATGCTGACCTCAAACAAATTTGCTCTACCGTAAATATTTCCATCGAGCTTGCCTCAGCTACGAGCGTTATTTCACGACCAAGGGGCAGATTAATACGTGTCACCACTGCTCACACTCTTTTGATGTCATTCCTCTTGTCTGACCCCCTCGAAGCAGGATTCGGCCCCAATCTGGTCATATGTGAAGATCTTGAGCAGCTCGACTCGACATACGAATGGGCAGTTTGTCTTCTTCGCCACACAACTCGATCTCTTCCAACACTATACGTTGGCTTCTCCGCTTCACTGAATGACCCTACCGACTTGGCAGATTGGTTGGATGTTCATCCAACTGCTTTCATCAGTCTCCGACCTCGCGATCGTGATCAAGCCCTTAAGTTCTCAGTCCAACCATTCACCATCCCACACTCTGCTTCGCTTTTCAAAGCTATGGCAAAACCTACTCACACAGCCATAAAAACGGTACCGCCAGGTGAAAATGCGATTGTTTTTGTCTCCTCCCGAGCAATGTGTCGCTCTACCGCACTCAATATTTTGACTCAGTGTATGTTGGAGATGGACTCTACGAGAGGATATATACCCGAACGTACTTCAGATGAGTACGTTGAGGATGCCTGTGCTCGGTTGCAAGACGCATCCTTGGCAGACTATGTGAGCAAAGGCGTTGGATTTTTTCATGGCGGTATCAAGAAGCAAGATCGCCTCATCATACTCGGTCTATTCGCAGAAGGTATCATACGTGTATTGATTGTCCCCCACGAATCAGTCATGTCACTTCCTGTGCGTGCAGCTGTCGTGGTCGTGATGGGTACCCAATATATCGACACCATGGAAAGATCGAATTCAGGGGACCACCAGGTACTCGATTATAGCCTTCCGACAATTGTTCGTATGCAGAGTCGCGCTGTACGACATTCTGGAGCAGGACACTTGTTCTTGTTTTGTCAAACAGAAGCAAAAGATACGCTGACGCGATTCCTTAATGACGGACTTCCTCTGGAATCGCAACTCGCGGAAGCTTCTACATTGGTAGAATGGTTGAAGACGCGAAAGTGGAATCGGCAGGACAAGAAGCAAGATCTAATTGACATTCTCTCCTTCTCATTCCTTGCACGGCGAGTAGTCACAAATCCTTCGTATTACGATTGCACTTCCACAGATGGAAACCAGAATCTGTCTCGAATTGTGGACAGTCTGTTCAAGCAGGTCTCTTGAGAGACTTGATGGTAGAGATGCTGTATAGAATTGTTTTCTAGACGACTGCAAACTATCATTACTAAAGTTAGGTTACTATAGGAACTTTAGTTAAAGATCGAATGAGATCAAATGAGATGAAAGGCAAGGCAGCCCATCTGTACAACATTGAGTTCATTGTCTAATATATTTCTTGAGTCCCTGCAAGCGCTCTGCAGCAGCTTTGAGTGTGTCTATGTCTTTGCAGAAGGAAAAACGCCCATAGCCAACGTTGGCATGTTCTTCACAATAAAACTGGGTATGTGTCAAAAAATGCTCGCATACGACAAATTTGAGATGCGCCTTTACCTCGCTGACGGGGATGGAAGAGACGCCGATCTCCGTTGCAATGAACCAAGATACCCTGTTTATAATTTGTTCAATGTTGATCTTTCAGTACACGATGCACCTTACCTAAAATCGCGACCACGATCCAAAACACTTTCAGGGAATGGATAATCTTCAGGGAGTTCAATAGAGGAGACATCCTTCGAGCAACATATCAGCAAACGGTCAGAAATAATACATAAAAACAAACCAGAAGGATGAAATAACTGCCTTCGGGTAATATATACTTCAGGCCGAGTCGGTCAAAAGCTTCAACAAGAACAGCACGGCGCTCTTCATACTCGGCCCGCTGATTTTCGAAAAACCTATGTTGGCCTGCTTGCTCAAGACCAACTGCAGCCCCCTCCTGGCAAGGAGAGTTGGCGCAGAATACGATCCGGGTGGTTGCAGCGAGCGTGGGCTGGATGATGTATTTTGGTGCGATAAGCCAACCGATACGCCAGCCTGTGGCAGCAAACGCCTCTATTGATAGTGATCAGAGAACGAAGGGAAGATGCGAAGCTGATACGTGGGGTAGCACTCACTTCCGGCGGAACCAACCGTCACCGTTCGATCCCACATACCAGGCAATGTTGCGAAACGGACATGCTCTTTTTTATCATAGGTCAGGTGTTCATACTAGGATTGGGATATTGAGGCGATAATCTGAATCAATTCGAGCCGTCTACTCACAACTTCGTCTGACATTACGATCAGATTATATTCCTCTGCAATCGTCGCGATAGCTTCCAGTTCAGCACGAGTAAAGACTTTGCCGACTGGATTATGAGGGGTATTAATAATTATCATCTTTGTACGTGATGTGATAGCTTGTCTATCAATTGATGCACGTTGAGAGCTGATACCACACGATAAGAGTTCCAATGATGAACAAACATACCTGACTTCATCTGGATCAATAGTCCAGTCATCGCTCGTGGGTTTCTCGATATGAGGAGCAGGTGGATGCATTGGGACATAAACAGCTTTGCCACCATTGAAGATCACGGAGGGAACATATTGGTCAAAGAAGGGTTCAAACATGATAACTTCATCTCCTTCTTCAAGGAAGGCAGTGAAGACAGAGTATTGGCCTACACGGAGAATCTTCAGACACTGTCTTGTACCTGTGTGTGCTGACGCACCTTCATTTGCACCACTTGTGACCAAAATCTCCGACTCGGTATCGAGACTTCTACCAAGGAGCGGTTGATAGAAGTCCCTGATAGCCTCACGTAAACGGATGCGTCCGCGAGGGGGTGAATAGTGGTTTGGCGCTACTGTATTCAGAGCTTGTTCGGTTGCTTGGATAATCCAGTCAGGAGGTGCAAAATTCATATAGCCCTGCCCGAGGTTGATGCAATCCTTAGGGAGATTGACGGCGCTGCCAGCAATACTTGTATGACTAGTGAATGGCTCATAGGATGAATACTCACTTGAAGATGGACCAGACATCTTGTGCCAGAGCTCTACCCTCCTTCAATCGGGAAGAAAAGGGGACAAGATTAGAGCGATCTAAGTACTTGGAGGTGCCATTGGAAAGAGAAGACATTGTGCGATGAATAGGGCAGGAGCGGTGTAGCAATGACCTGAGAAAAGAACTTGCTGTAGGTCTAGAGGACCCAGCCTTTATCAGGATGGTCCGTGCCGAGATGCCGGCCATGGATATGGAGAAATGTCGTGATCTCGCACACAGAAGGTTAAAGAACCTTCTATGAATTGACGGATGCGATCAGATGATCTTGATGGCACCCGCTATGGAGATTGATCATACGGACTATTTATGTACACTGATGATGGTAATCATAATAATACAAAACATACACTGGAATATAAATTGTTCTTTTTTTTTTGGAAACCTTCCCTGAGCTGCATAGCCTTCACATCGTCTCCACATTGACCAATGAGAATAAAAACCGCCTTAAACAGGGTTTTCGTATGTCCAGATCTTTGAGTAAGCAGGGTTGTTGCCAAATAGCAACACACAGACGCGTTGGACTTGAGCGACAATGAGTGGATTTTTCAACAAACCCAACCCTTTGGTTCAAAATTTTGCCAATCCTCCGAATCAAAGCCCAAGTCCAGCCATGAATACTAACCCACTTGAAGCCCCCGTCGGTGCGTGCGCGTTCTTATCATTCTCTTGAGTTTCTTCGTAGCTGACTTCGTGCCACACAGTCAGGCCGGGGACCAGCACATTTGGAAATGCCTCAACCCTGCCTTCTTCAGGAGCTAGTTTCTTTGGAACTGCCGGCAATGCTTCTGGGAATGCACCTACTCCGTCTGCCTTTGGCA
>Ga0154003_1000749_pt1 | contig 10330 bp, 6 predicted proteins | sample TSFL087MetaG_FD_104679 | JGI IMG/M metagenome (GOLD analysis project Ga0154003, IMG submission 104679) | Attine ant fungus gardens microbial communities from Florida, USA - TSFL087 MetaG | ecosystem: Host-associated > Fungi > Mycelium > Unclassified | place: USA: Florida, Lake Talquin State...
AAAAGAGAAGAGGCGCGAACGGGATTCGATCTGTCGAAAGGGCCGCTGCTCAGAGTGAAGGCGCTCATACTTGAAGAAGATCAACACCTGGCGCTCTTCTCAATGCACCACATCATAAGCGACATGTGGTCGATGAGAATCTTGATCAAAGAGGTCGAGGCGCTCTACCAGGCCTACATCGCGGGAGAGTCCTCCCCTCTGCCGGAGCTCGAGATCCAATACGCCGACTATACCATGTGGCAGAGACAGTGGCTGCAAGGCGAGATTCTTGAAAAACAGTCGGCTTACTGGAAGCGACAACTCGCCGGAGTTCCCTCGCTGCTGCCGCTGCCCACTGATCGGCCGCGGCCGGCCGTCCCAATTTACAGCGGAGCCTTTGAGAAATTCGTTCTGAGCCCGGAGTTGAGCGAGCGGTTAAGGCGGCTCAGCCGAGACGAAAACGTGACGTTGTACATGGTCATGCTGGCCGTGTTTCAGCTTCTCCTGGCGCGTTATAGCGGGGAAGACCGGATAGTTGTGGGGACGCCCATCGCCGGGCGGAGCCGGAAAGAGACGGAAGGGCTAATCGGGTTCTTCGTCAACACGCTGGTCATGGTGACCGACATGTCGGGTAATCCGACGGTCAGTGAGTTATTGAAGCAGGTAAGAGAGACGGCGATCGGCGCATTTATGCATCAAGATTTGCCTTTCGAGAAGCTGGTTGAGGAAGTTCAACCGGAACGGAACCTCAGCCGGCAACCGCTCTTCCAGGTAATGTTCGTCTTCCAGAACCGGCAGGAAGACTCGCCGGCGCCCACGAATCTGGGAGGCAGAAGCGAGAGCATCGAGGTAGAAGACGCAAAATTTGAATTGGCGCTGACGATCTCTGAAGGGCAGAGTCGAATGACAGGGTGGGTGGGGTATGCGGTAGACCTCTACGAGCGGGAGAGCATGACTCGGTTATCTGGCCATCTCGAGCGATTGCTCGAAGCGGTAGCCGCCAACCAGAAATGCGGTGTGCTGGACATCCCGTTGTTAACAGAGCCGGAGTGGGAGCAGATCCTGACGTGGAACCGAACGGCTGCGGAGTATGCGGGCGAGAAATGTCTTCACTCGATAGTGGCGCTGCAAGCGGAACGAACCCCAGACAGTCTAGCTGTTGTCTTTGAAGATCAACATCTGACTTATGCCGAACTGAACGCCTCATCTAACCAGCTTGCGAATCGTTTGCAGCGAATGGGGGTCGGCCCTGATGCGCCGGTTGCTATTTGTCTGGATCGGTCGCTCTCCATGATCATTGGATTGCTTGGAATACTAAAAGCCGGCGCCGCCTATATCCCCCTCGACCCTGAGTACCCGAAAGAACGGCTCGCATCGATATTGGATCATGCGCAAGCGCACGTTCTACTTACGCAAGACCACCTTGCCTGGTCACTGGTCGACCTCGGCTGCAAGATGATCGTAATCGATCGGCAGGAGGAAGAGATATCGAGCGAGAGCAAGGCGGCCCCTTTCAATACAACAGTCCCCGGGAATCTTGCATATATCATCTATACGTCCGGTTCGACCGGCAGTCCAAAAGGGGTGATGGTCTCTCATCAGGCGATCTGTAACCGCATTTTGTGGATGCAGGCGGCGCACCCGTTGAACGAAACGGACAAGGCGCTGCAAAAGACGGTCTTCACGTTCGATGCTTCGATCTGGGAATTTTTTCTACCTCTGTTTTCGGGAGCCCAACTGGTGTTTGCAAAACCGGGCGGGCACAGCGACTCCGCGTATTTGGCCGCTGTCATCGCGCGCGAGAACATCTCTACGCTACAACTGGTCCCTTCCATGTTGCAGGTTTTTTTGAATGAGCCGAGCGTTGGCGCCTGCGCGTCACTGCGCCGCGTCTTTTGCGGCGGTGAAGCGCTTCCGGCAAATTTGAAGGACCGGTTCTTCTCGATGATGAAGGCGGACCTGCACAACCTCTATGGACCGACAGAAGCGGCTATTGACGCGGCGTCCTGGAGTTGCGAGCGGGAACCGGTGGGCGGAATTGTTCCTATCGGGAAACCGATTGCCAATGATCAACTCTTCATTGTGGGCGAACGGCTTCAACCTGTCCCGCTGGGTATCGCGGGGGAATTGCACATCGGCGGTGTTGGTTTGGCGCGAGGTTACCTGAACCTGCCTGACTTGACGGCGGAAAAATTCCTTCCCGATCCGTTCGGCGAAAAGCCCGGCGCCAGATTGTACAAAACAGGAGATCTTGCTCGGTTCTTGGCAGACGGAAATATCGAATACCTAAGGCGTATAGATAATCAGGTCAAGATTCGAGGTCAACGAATTGAGCCGGCGGAAATAGAGAATGTTTTGATAGAGGCTCCATCGGTTAGAGAGTGCATCGTCCTCGCGCGAGAGGATGAGCCGGGCGGCAATCGGTTGGTCGCATATGTGGTTTTGAAGAAAGGTTTCGCGGAGACCACACTTGAACTGCGGAGATTTCTGAAGCGGAGGCTGCCGGCATACCTTGTGCCTTCGTCATTTGTCATCCTGGAGTCGCTTCCGCTTTCGGCTAACGGCAAAGTCAATCGCCAGGCGTTGCCGGCGCCAAGCGATTACAAGGTCGGGCTTGGCGCCATGTACGTGGCTCCAAGCACTCCGATTGAAAATGATGTGGCTCGAATCTTTCGTGAAGCGCTGGGAATTGAGGACATCGGCATATATGACGACTTTTTCGCCCTTGGCGGTCATTCTCTCCTGGTGACGCAAGTGGTCAACCGGGTGAATATCGCTTATCAGCTTAACCTGCCCATCCGTACTCTGTTCGACGCACCGAGCGTCAATGACCTTGTCACTGCGATTGTGGAGAGCCAGGCCGGGCAGTTAGGGGACGATGTTCTGTCGCAAATGCTTGCAGAGATAGGGAGGCGTTTCGAGCATGAGTAAGTTAAAGCCGATCAAGCACCTACTTTCAATCGCGGATTTGGGGGTGGACGACCTCGCTCATCTGGTCGACCGCTCCATCCGGTTTGCCTCGAATCGAGATGTTATCTGCGCCCGTGCGAGGGGCAAAATCATCGGCATATATTTTGGCCAACCGTCGACTCGTACTCGCAGCTCGTTTAGTGTCGGGGCGCTGAGGTTGGGCGCTCAAATCGTCGCCTATGGCCCGGGCGATCTGCAACTTGTTACGGGTGAAACCATTGAGGACACGGCGCAAGTTTTGTCCGGCTACCTGGATGCGCTTGTCATTCGCACCAACAATAGCATCGCCGAAATGAAAGCCTTTGCCTCGCAACATGAAATGGCTGTGATCAATGCGATGAGTGAAAATGAACATCCGACACAAGCTATTGCCGACCTCTCAACACTCAAAGAGAGGTTCAGCCGGCTGGCCGGCCTTCATCTCCTCTACATAGGCGAAGGTAATAACACAGCCGCGGCGCTCGCTCTCGCCGTCGCGCGGACTCCCGGGATGAAGGCGACTTTTATTACTCCCGCGGGCTACGGTTTGTCAGAGCCGTTGATCGAGCAAGCCCAGCAGGCGGCGGCCGAGTACGGTGGCGCGATTGAGCACTCTCACGACATTGAAACCTTGCCCATCAACGTCGATGCGGTCTATGCCACCCGTTGGCAAACTATGGGAGTGCCGCACCGAGATCCGCATTGGATCGAACGGTTCCGACCTTATTGCGTTACTCCCGGAATAATGGCGAGGGTTTCCAAAGCCGAGGGCACAGTCTTTCTCCACGATTTGCCGGCAGTACGCGGCGAGGACGTTCATTCCGAAGTGCTTGACGGCCCGCAAAGTCTCGCTTGGAGACAGGCGCGCCACAAAATGTTCGGCGCCATGGCTATCCTGGAATGGTGTTTGGGAGAGGAGACGCGGAACATTGGATCCTCAAATATCAAAAGAGTAAGGCAGGCGAAAAAAAGACGGGCTCCACACTACGCATTATAGTGATGATTCAACCATTCCCAGGGCGACGATACATTTTTTCCGCTACTGTGATCCCCTTTGAGGCGATTCCGCTCATCAAGCCACCTGCTCTCCATGGAATATCTGATTGATGTTGACGGGAGGTAATAAGCATGGACGATGGGATCTTGTCCACAATCGGTAATACACCGTTAGTCAAGTTATCCCGAGTGTTTAGAGGCGGCCATTTTCAATTATTCGGTAAATTGGAAGGGCTGAACCCCGGGGGCAGCGCCAAAGACAGGTCGGCGTTGAATATTCTCAGACGAGCGATGGAAGCGGGTAAGATCGGACCGCGGACCGTTATCATCGAGTCGAGTTCGGGAAACCTCGGCATCGGCATGGCGCAGGCGTGCCGTTATTACGGGCTGCGTTTTATATGCATTGTAGACCCCAAGACGACGCCACAGAACATCGGCATCATCAAGGCTTACGAAGCCGAAATAGACTTAATTACGGAGCCTGATCCGGTGACTGGGGAGTTTATACAGGCGCGCCTCAATCGCGCAAAGGCGCTCCGGCGCGCCATCAGCGATAGTTTCTGGCCTAATCAGTACGCCAACCCCGCCAACATAGAAGCGCACTATCAAACGACGATGCATGAAATCGTAACAGAACTAGGCGGGAGCGTTGATTATCTGTTCTGCGCGGTCAGCACTTGCGGCACCCTCGGGGGCTGCTCCGGTTACGCGCGCAGTCATAAGCTCAGGACGAAAATAGTGGCGGTGGATGCCGCGGGCAGTGTCATATTCGGCGGCCCCCCCGGAAGCCGGCTGATTCCCGGGCACGGGGCCGGCAGACGTCCGGAACTATTCGAACCGGACATGTCCGACGATCATATTAATGTAACAGACCTTGAATGTGTGATTGGCTGCCGCAGGCTGGTGCGCCGTGAGGCTATTCTCGCGGGCGGGTCGTCTGGCGGAGTGCTGATGGCGGTGGATAAATTCAAGAATCGGATTCCGTCCGGGGCGACATGTGTCGCGATCTTTCATGACCGCGGAGAACGTTACCTCGACACCATCTATTCAGACGCATGGGTCGCCGAGCATTTCGGCGAGGTGTCTGGTTACTGGGATGACGAAACTGAGGAAGAACCGTGCGTGACGATGACATATTGATTTTGAGGGGTCCCGAAGTGGAGAGGCTGCTTGCCGGGCGCGAGCTGGAGATCATCGATGCGGTGCGGCGGGCTTATATCGCATACGCCCGGGGCGTCGGCTCGTTGCCTCATTCCACATTTCTGCGCTTCTCCGGTAACCAGCCGGAAAGAATTATCGCCCTGCCGGCGTACTTGGGCGGCGAATGGGAAGTCGCAGGCGTCAAGTGGGTGGCGTCTTTCCCACGCAATCCGGAAAGAGGGCTGGACCGAGCCTCAGCGGTCATCATCTTGAACTCATCTCTAACAGGGAGGCCCGAAGCTGTTATCGAGGGCTCAATCATCAGCGCGAAACGGACAGCCGCCGGCGCCGCGCTGGCCGCGCAAACCCTGCATGCTGGCCGCCCTGTGAATCGCATCGGCCTGATCGGGTGTGGATTGATCAACATGGAGACGGCTCGATTTTTGCGAACAGTGTTTCCTGAGCTCAACAGCTTTATCATTTACGATCTCGACGCCGCGCGGTCCAAAGGATTCGAAGAAAAGTGCAGGCAAACGTTCGACGGCGCGGAGGTGGAAACGGCTAGGGATCCGCAGACAGTTCTCGGCGCCGCTTCACTCATCGCGCTGGCCACTACCGCAACGGCGCCGCACATCGCTGATTTATCCATGGCGGCCCCCGGAAGCGTAATTCTGCACATTTCGTTGCGCGACCTTTCGCCTGAGGTCATCCTCTCCTGTGATAATGTGGTTGACGACATCGAGCATGTCTGTCGCGCGCAAACCTCAGCGCATTTAGCGGAACAGCTCGTCGGCAATCGCGATTTCATCAGATGCAGTCTGGCCGACATTTTAAGCGGCAAGGCTGGCGCCAGTAATGAACCGACAACCAAGACGGTTTTCAGCCCTTTCGGCTTGGGAGTCCTTGACATTGCCGTAGGCAAGCTCGTCCGGGATTGGGGGCTCGAGCGCGGTGAAGGGATGACAATTCCGTCATTCTTTCCTAAACCCTTTGCCTGAACGCCCCGCCTCATCGAAACGACATTGATCATCCGATCGTTAAACGACACGAGGAGATATTTGGAAATGAAGATAGCTCCGGCTCTTTTGGAGTACTGGCTTAGAGATTATTACTTCAATTGCAGCTTCGACATCAGTTGCAGCGGCGTTGAGAGCTTTTCATTCGGCGAACTGCGAGACATTCTGCGCCTTGAGCAGGCGGAGATGGATCGGATCGTCTTCCGCGACAGTGAAAGTCTGGGCGCGCCGGGGTTGCGCCAAGCTATCGCAGATCGTTGGGGTGACGGGAACCCCGGTTGCGTGATGGCGACGCACGGATCGAGCGAAGCTCAGTTCCTGATACTGAACGCCTTGTTGCAACCGGGCGACGAAGTGGTGATCCTCGAACCCTCTTATCAACCTCTCTACTCGATCGCTGAATCCATCGGATGTGAATTGAGACCGTGGCATATGCGATTTGAGAAAGGGTTCCGACCTGACATTGAAGAAGCAAAGAGCCTCATCGGTCCGCGAACGGCAATGGTGATCTTGAATTTTCCACACAATCCGACCGGCGCCTCCTTGACACTCGAAGAACAAGCCGAACTCCTGGAGGCGGTGAAACGGGTCGGCGCGTACCTGGTCTGGGACGCGGTGTTCGCGGACTTGACCTATGACGGCAAACCTCTGCCGGACCCTTACAGACGCTATGATCGATGCGTTTCACTCGGCACGCTGTCCAAGGCCTATGGCCTACCAGGCCTCAGAATCGGCTGGGCTCTGGCGGCGCCATACGTACTGGAGCGGTGTATCGAGCTTCGCGACTATATAACACTGCACCTTTCACCTTTAGTCGAGCTCATTGCTCAGAGAGCTATTGAACAGTTGGATCATTTGCTGGAGCCCAGATTACGGCAGGTTCGCGCGAACCTGGCGACCCTCACTCAATGGTGCGCGGAACACGAAGAATTTATAGATTACGTCAAGCCCCAGGGCGGAGTCTCCGCCTTTCTTCGACTGCCCGGGATAGCCGATGTTGATGGGTTTTGTCACAGGCTCGCCGGTGAGTATAAAACTCTGCTGGTCCCAGGCAGCTGCTTTAAACAACCAGCTTTTGTGCGGCTCGGGTTTGGGGGGGCCGCCGCGGAATTGGAACAGGGCCTCAATCGATTCTCCACATTGTTACACCTGGTCAAGAAAGGGGCCGTGGCCGGCCAATAATCAGTGGTCATCATACAAACTATTAAGTTATAGCTGAGAGCAGCGCTATAGTGAGGAGGAAAGCCATGCGCGTCAGTTATCGTGAGAAAAGAATTGAAGTTTTTACAATAAGCCCGCGTACGCTCGATCATAAGGAATATTGGCAAAACATTCAAAACGTCGTTAACTGGAGTGAGAAATACGCCTGCACGGGTGTATTGATTTTTACCGGGAACGACACCTTTGTAGACCCCTGGTTGGTAGCGCACTCAGTGTTGACGCAAACTCGCAGACTCGAACCGTTGATTGCCGTCAATCCTATTTATATGCACCCCTTCACGGCTGCCAAGATGATCTCGTCCTTTGCCTACCTCTACCAGCGTAAGGTTTGGTTGAACCTGGTCACCGGCGCCGCTCTAACATACCTCGATACATTCTACGATAATCTTTCACATGACGATCGGTATGAGCGATTGTTGGAGTACACCCTGATTATTGACGCGCTTCTTGCCGGGAAAGGGTTGACGTCTTTTGACGGGCGCTTTTACAAGGTCTCCGACCTGCAATTGGTTCCTAAAGCGCCGGAGAACTTACGGCCCGGATATTTCCTTGCCGGACAGTCAGACGCGGCGCGCCGCGTGGCTTCGAAACTCAACGCATGCAGCATGCAGATGCTTCAGCCTGAGTTTCAACACCAACCCGATGGGGCGCGCGGCATTCACTTCGGCATTGTCACCCGGACGACGCGGGGGCAAGCATGGGAGGCGGCTCGCGGCTGGTTCCCGGAAGACGAGGATGGACATATGATGCTCGATCTTTCGATGCAAAACACTGACTCCGTCTGGAAGCGTCGAATGAAGTTACTTAGTGAGGACGGCGAGTTACGCGACAACGGATATTGGCTGGGTCCGTTCCGTAATTTTAAGGCCGATTGTCCATATCTGGTTGGCGCCTACTCTGAAGTCGCTGATGTAATCACGCAACTCATTCTTCAGGGTATGGACACATTCATCCTCGATTTGCCCGCGAGTGAACAAGAGTTCCACCACGCCCAAGCCGCTTTCAGACTGGCTCAGCAAAAGCTGATCGCCTGAATAACATTACCCGCCGGGAAATGTTATTCGCATCACCGAAGTCGCTTTCCGATAGACGTATCCATCTCTTCCCTTCAAGACCCTTCGCACGAAAATTTTGGTAATGACAAGGCTTGGAGATCGGGCCGTTGTAGGCGCGATTCTGGAGTTTCTGGATAGGCGGTCGGAGAGCGTAATTGCCTCCTGAAAAACACACCTTTTTTTGTCCTACCCCAACGGCGCGCCGTCGGCCGGCGGCCCCAAATTCAAGGGCGACACTTTAGAGACAACTCGGAGAGATGATGGACGAGGTAAAGAAAACAATTAAGGGATTGTCGCGGCAACAACTCGCGCTTCTTTCAGAGAAGTTGAAAGTGAGGACTGTCCAAACGCCGCAGCATACGCCGGAGCCCAAAATCGAGCGACGTCCAGATCGATTCTCGCCCTGCCGGCTCTCTTTCGCGCAGCAAAGGTTGTGGTTCATCGAGCAGATGGAACCTGGGAAGTCCGTCTACAACTGCCCCGGAGCGATGACGCTTGATGGAGAAGTAGACCTCAAAGCGCTGGAAAGGGCCCTTAACGAGATTGTCAGAAGGCACGAAGTACTGCGGACCAGGATCGAAGTGGATGCCGGCGCCCCGGCGCAGGTGATCGATCAATGGGAGCCTCGAAATTTGGATTTGGTCGACCTGACGAGATTGACTCGACAGGAAAGAGAAGAAGAGGCGGAGCGAATTGCGAGTGAAGAGGCGGGTACTGGATTCGACTTGAGCAGAGGGCCGCTGCTTAGAGTGAAGGTGTTGAAGCTGGCGGAGGGCGAGCACGTCTTGCTCTATACCATGCATCACATCGTAAGCGATCAATGGTCGATGGATATTCTGTTCAGAGAAGTCAGAACCCTCTATCAGGCTTACCTGGCAGGGAAAGAATCGCCGCTGCCGGAATTGAATATCCAGTATGCCGACTATGCCGAGTGGCAGAGAGAATATCTGGTCGGGGAAGTATTGGAACGCGAGGTCGGATACTGGAAAGAGCGACTCAAGGGGGCGGCGGCGTTGGAATTGCCGACCGATTATTCACGACCGGCGGCCCCCAGTTACCGAGGAGATTGGGTACGGATAGCGATAGATAAGGAGATTCACAACGGTCTGAAGCGGCTTGGTCGGCAAGTAGAGGCCACGATCTTTATGGTGTTGATGGCGGCCTTCAAGGTCGTCCTGATGAGATACGGCGATGAAGAGGATATCAGTGTCGGAACCGTGATCGCGAACCGCGGCAGGAAAGAGGTGGAAGGACTGATCGGATTCTTTCTCAACACGCTGGTCATGAGGACGGACCTGAGCGGGAATCCGAGCTTCATCGAGTTGATGGGGAGGGAAAGAGAGGTGGCGCTGGGGGCCTATGCCCATCAGGAAGTGCCATTCGAGAAGCTGGTGCAGGAACTAAATCCAGAGCGAAGTGTGAGCCGGAACCCGCTGTTTCAAGTGATGATGGAAGTGAAGAACGCGGGGCGAGAAGAATCGCCGGTCAATGGGATGAGGTTGAATGAGATAGGGAAAAAGCGCATCGCGGCCAGATTCGAGCTGTCACTAAACTTGACGGAATACGCGGATGGGATCTCAGGGACTTTAATCTACAGCCGTGATCTGTTTGATGAAGAGACGGCCAGGAGGATGGCCGGGCAATATCGGCGGGTGGTCAAGGAGGTCGTGGAAGATGCCGCGAAGAGGATCTGGCAGATTGAGTTGTTGAGTGGAAGCGAGCGCGAGCAGATTCTGGTGAAGTGGAATCAGACAGCGGCTGAATATTCGCTATTGCGGTCGATCCATGAGTTATTCGAGGAGCAGGTGGAGAGGGCGCCGGAAAGAATCGCGTTGAGGTATGAGAATCGGGAAGTAAGTTACTGGGAACTCAACCGGCGGGCCAACCGGTTAGCGCATTACCTGCGGCGGCGGGGAGTAGGGCCGGAAACGCCGGTGGGAATTTGCGCGCATCGGGGCGTGGAGGTGATCGTAG
>Ga0154003_1000750_pt1 | contig 10322 bp, 9 predicted proteins | sample TSFL087MetaG_FD_104679 | JGI IMG/M metagenome (GOLD analysis project Ga0154003, IMG submission 104679) | Attine ant fungus gardens microbial communities from Florida, USA - TSFL087 MetaG | ecosystem: Host-associated > Fungi > Mycelium > Unclassified | place: USA: Florida, Lake Talquin State...
GTCCTGGTCGTCGATGACGAACACGACACGCGCGAAATCCTGAGCGTCATGCTCACCCGCTACGGCGCCGAGATTCGCACCGCCGGATCGGCCGCCGAGGCCATGAAAATCTTCAGCCAATGGCTGCCCGACGTTCTGGTCTCCGACATCGGAATGCCTGAAGATGACGGCTACGCCCTGATCAAAAAGATTCGCGCGCTGCCGCCGGAGAACGGCGCTGACGTGCCCGCCATTGCCCTGACGGCCTTCGCGTCGGCCCAGGACAAAAAAATCGCCCTCGCTGCCGGATTCCAGCGCCATATAGCGAAACCCGTCGAACCGGTCGCGCTGGCCAAAAACGTCGCGCTCATTTTGGGCCGCAGCGACGAGGGAATCTCGCTCTAGAAAATCGTGAATAGGACTTATGGGACTTAAAGAACCTATAGGACTCATGGGATTTATGAGTCCTATAGGTTCTTTAAGTCCTATTTATCGCAGGGGAACCCTGGCCACTGGGGTGTATCGCGCGCCCGCCGGGTGGAGTTCGCTCTTCATCAAAACGATCTCGGTGACCACGAATGGCGACGCGGGAACTTGACACGCGCCGGCTAGCGCGAGCAACTCGCGAATTTTCCTGTTGGATTTCACCCGTCCGATCGTCAGGTGCGGGCGAAAATCCTTCTCCTCACGCTCGAAGCCTAAAAGAGCAAGCCCATCATCGAGACGCTTCCGCATCTCGCTAGTCTTTCCGATCTCGCCCGCCAATCCGACCCAGAGGACTCGCGGCTGTCTCACGTTCGGAAAGACGCCAGTGTCGTTGAGGCTTAGAGTGAACGGCTGAAATTCGGCGGCCGAAGCGACGCAGACATTCTCTACCTCTCCGATCCGCCTTTCATCTACCTCACCGAGGAAATTCAGCGTCAGGTGAATGTTTTCCGGCTTTGTCCAGCTGACATCGGCTCCGGCGCGCCGCAACTCGGTTTGCAAAGCCGTGAGCGCAGACTTGACCTCGGAAGGAATCTCGATGGCGATAAAAGTTCGCACAGGTTTCAGGTTTCAGGTTTCAGGTTTCAGGTTTCAGGTGTCAGGTTCCAGGTTTCAGGTTCCAGGTTCCAAATAGGACTCTGACACCTGAATCCTGAAGCCTGAAACCTGACACCCGACGACTTACGCCGCGCCGTGCTTCTTGAACCAGGCGAGCAAAAGATTCCATCCTTCCTGAGCCTGTTCTTTGCGGTAGCTCGGGCGGTAGTCGGCGTAAAAACCGTGCGGCGTGTCGGGGTAGAGCTTGATCTCCGAAGGTTTGTTAAGCTCCTTCAAAGCCTTTTGCATTTGCTCGACCGTGTCGTTCGGAATGCCCCGATCCGCGCCTCCGTAGAGGCCGAGCACCGGCGCCTTCAAATCCTTCACGATTTCGAGCGGGTGTTTGGGCTGGAGCGGGCTTGCGCGTTCCGGCGGCGGCGGCGCGAGGTTGCCATACCATGCGACGCCGGCTTTCAGGTTCGGATTGTGCGCCGCGTAAAGCCACACGATGCGCCCGCCCCAGCAGAAGCCGGTGACCGCAAGTTTCGACGTATTACCGTTGTTCTTCTTCGCCCAGGCGACCCCAGCGTCGAGGTCGGACATCACCTGCTCGTCAGGAACTTTGCGCACGATCGGTATAATATCGTTGATGGCGGTCAGCTTCGAAACATCGCCCTGCCGCGCGTACATCTCAGGCGCGACGGCCAGATAGCCCGCTTTTGCGAACCGGCGGCAAATGTCCTTGATGTGTTCATGCACGCCGAAAATCTCTTGCACGACCAGTACGACGGGGAAGTTCTTGCCCTTGGCCGGCATTGCCCGGTAGGCGGGGATTTCGCCATCTTTTACCGGGATTTTCACTTCGCCGGCGGTCAGGCCCTCGGCGTCGGTGGTGATCGTCGTCTGCGCCTGGATGGGTTGGACGGCGAGCGCGAAACCGGCGCTGAGCGAGGTCACGACGAACTTGCGCCGCGTGACTTCAGGCACGGGCGGAAAAAGGCTCATCAGTTCTTCTTGCATAAGTTCTCCTGAGAAAACAGTTCGTAGTCCCGCCTTTAGGCGGAAGCTCGGATGCAGGTAGGTTCTGTGACGCCAAAATCTTCCGCCTAAAGGCGGGACTACGAACTGCGCTTTTCATTCCTTCAGGGAGTCGCCCGTTAAGACATGAGCGAATCCTGCGTGCGGAATTCGATTAAAGTGTTGATTGCTAAAGACGGCGGTGATTTTACACGAGGCGTCCGCCGCCGCCAATGAATCGTCTGCGGCTGTTCGGACTGTGGCGTGGGGGGTTAACGCGAGGCCTGTACAGCGGCCGCGATTGCGGGCATGAGTTTTACGCAAAGCTGAAGCACGGGGTCATTCGAATACCGCAGCGCTTCGAGCGACAGGTTTTTCTCTTCTTCATTCATCGAGCGGATGCGGCGCTGCAGGTCTGACACATGGAGGAACCATTCGATGAAGCTCTCGCGGTCGAATCGATTCTGCTCCAGGAAAGCCATGTACTCGCCGAGCATCCTCAGCCGCATCAAACTGTTAGGCGCTAATTCGAGCAGTTCGTTGAACAGGCGGCATTTCTGGTGGAAGTAATCATCTGCCGTCGCTTCATGTTCTGGCTTCCATTCGGCCATCTCGCGCAGAAAATCGCTCAATCGGTACTGCCACTCCGAAGATTGCCTGACTTCAAACGGCAACGGCTCGGGCGGCTCGTTCGATTTCGCTCTGGTCGTTTGTCTAAGGGGGCGGCCGAAGCGCAGGACATAGATTTTATCAAAGAGGCTCCTTGCCCGCCGCGTCGTCCAGTAAGGATAAATCAAGGCCGCGCGAGCTATCTTACGCGGTTTGGCGTCGTCATCGGTGATCTTCGGAATAAATTCGTAACGATCCATAGCCGCGTTGAGTTCGGTCACGAATTTCGGGCGCCGGACGGGCTTTCCGTCGCTCGTCAGATTGTCGGCGCAGCGCGGCGCGGCCAGTTGCCTGACCAGATAATCGCGATAGCGGGCGAGCAGGAAATCCGCCGGAAACCCGCGCCGCTCGCACGCCCCAGCGAGCGCAAGCGCCGGGGACTGGAGTCGGTCGGTGTAGAACCAGAAAGAGCGGTTATCGATCCCGACGTTTTCGAGCGCGCGGCTATATGTCTCGGCCAGCGCGTTGAACTGGGCCGGCGTGGTGTTCAGGTCCGTAATCGCAAGGGCGGCCTCCATAACCTCGGCCGGAGAAGCGATGTTGACGATGTGCTGTTCGACGAATTGTATCTCCTCGCCGATCCTCATTTCCTCACGCGTGAACGCGCGCCGCGCCATCTCCGCCATCGCGCGGTAATAATCGCCGACGTCGTAAATAAGGGCCTCCTCGCACTTGAGCGGCTCCAGCTTCGGCTTCTGCATTTCGCCCCACAGCAAGCGCGCTTTTTTCGGGTCGAGCCGGACCATGTTGAGAATCGCGAGCAGTTGCAGCGACAGCCTGTCCAACTTTAGATCGAAGGCCAGGCCCTTGTACCCGGTTCGATTCTCCACCTGAGACTCGCTCAGGTGTTTCAGCTTATATGGATGCTGCGCGTCGAACGCGATTCTGAACGCCTCTTCGAGAATCTCCGCCCTCCACGCGTCGTCAATCTCCGGGTGGGGCGAGAGTTTTATCATCGAGTCGGCGGCGAATTCGGGCGGCGCGGCTCGCAACTCGTCGATCAGGCGGAGGAGTTCCGGGTTGCGGCGTTTGGCAGGCGCCGCCTCCGAGGCGCGCTGTGATTGCTTCACGAAACCCCTGGCGCGCAGCCAGTTTTCGAGTAGTCTCGGCCACGTATTTAGCGCCGGATCGTCCGCCGCCAGTCCGACGCCGTGGCGCCCGTGTTCGTAAACGAGCAACTCATATGGAATCTTCTTCTTGCGCAGCGCGAGGGCGAACATCAGGCTGTTCTCAACCGGCACGACCGAATCGTCGCCGGTGTGAAATAAAAAGGTCGGCGGAGTTTGGTCGGTGACCCATTTCTCGCTCGACATCAGATCAATCAACTGTCCCGGCGGATTTTCGCCCAGCAGATTTCGACGCGAGCCTTTATGCGCGAACGGATCGGTCATCGTCACCACCGGATAGCAGAGGATCAACAGGTCAGGGCGGCTGCTCAGCTTTTCAACCGGGTCGCTCGCGTTTGGGTCGCCGACGTTGAACTGCGTGGCGGCGGTCGAAGCCAAATGTCCCCCCGCCGAAAATCCCATGACGCCCACGCGATTCGGATCGATCTTCCATTCGGAGGCTTTCGACCGCGTGTAGCGAATCGCGCGCAGCGCGTCCTGCATCATCACCGGATGTTGATATTTCGGCCCCAGGCGGTATTTCAAAACGACCGCCGTCACGCCTATGCCGTTGAGCCACACTGCGATGTCGTGCCCTTCGTGCCGAGCGAGATGGCCGTAACCGCCGCCTGGACAGACGACGATCGCCGCGCCGGAGGCTTTGTCGGCGGGCGGTTGATAGAGTTGAACGCTCGGAACGTCTTCGGGCGTGTCGCCCTTCGCCCCCGGCGCGCCGTTCGCCCAGAGTGGAATCGGCGCCGGTTGATTCGGAGTTTGAGCCGTCGGTTGATTCGAATTCTGTGCGAATGCGACGGAGAGGACACAGACCGAAAACAGGAACAAAGCAGGAATTGCCATCACGAGTTTCATCATTCGGCCTCTTTATTGATATCGGATGATTGCGATCTGAAGCGATTGAAACTATGGGAAGCCGTAGCGCAAAGCGGTCCTGCCGGAAGTCACGCAAACCTGATGGTCGGCAGGTTGTATTAACTCGCTCGATGATGCGGCGGCGCAAATTGTCCAGTTTGCGCTCTATTGCCGAACTGTTTGCACAAACGGCGAAACACCTTCAGAGTTCAAAAAAATTGTGAATCCGCGTGGCTGTTATATCGCAATGGCCCTGATGTGAAAAGAGAATCGGCGGATGCGATATCCAATTCGGCCATCCACAGCGTTCCAAAATCTTCCCAAGCGGTACAAGGAAATTCTCCCACTTTTGGCCGTTTGGCGGCAAAATGAAGGCTGGATGAGATTGGAGTGTTTTGGAAGCTTTTGCACGTCCAATCGTTACCAAGACGTTACCGTCAATTTTCGGTCCGCAAATGAACCGAGTGGGTGGTATTCCTGAACCGCTGCGGGCCGAATAGCCAATCAGGAAGAAGCGGCAGGACGCTTTCAATGGCAGACAGCAACACTGAGTCGATAATTGACGAGCTGGCGAAGAAGGGGAAGGGGCTGAAATCCTTCAGCGTTGAAGTCAGATACCAAACGTTCATCGGTCCCTATGACAGAAAAGGCGGGATGGCGTGCTAGAACTTGAAGGCCAGAAAATGTTGGTCCGCGCGATGAAGATCCGCTATCGCGTAGCGACGAGCGACTTAGCCGAAGACCGGGCGGTAGCTATATTGCTTGGCGTGTCCCCAGAAGACGCTCAGCGAATAGACACGGTTTGGTATTCCGGCGCCAGATATCGAGACTCTCCGGAACTGCGCTATGCTTTCGTGAAGTGTTACGCTGGGGATGTGTTGATAGCCAGTAAGGATATTCATTTGGCCGAAGATCCCTACAATCTGAAAGGCCGCCGCCTATACCAACGGGCGCGGTTGATGTATGAGCAAGAGCTACAAACGAAAAAGCCAAAAAGAACGGGGCGAAAAGAACGGTGGCAATAAGAAAGCCGGACGGGACGGATTCTCCATAGCAGATCCCGCCCGGCTCACTTTGTCAGGAAGTACTACCATTGTCGCTCAACTGAAGTGCAATTACCGCGCCGCAATGACGGCGTTGAACGCAGGATGTTTGCCGTGGGGCTGCCCCGAATCGCCACACAGGTTTTTGTAGCAATCGCGTCCCGAAACGCCACGAAAAGCCAGGGTGAGTTCACCCGATTAGTGACTGTTCGTGAATCTGCTTAACCGCCTGAAGCAGGCGCAGTAATGATTGGGTCATCATCGCCGCAAACAAACAGAAGCCATTGTATTACTAATTCCATGGCGTCAATCTCCTCTCTTCTGGGAGTTTCTCCGATAACTAATGCATAAATCGGAAAAGTATTTCACGTAAACGAAAAAAGCCGGGCAAGTAACCCGGCTAGTATAAAAACACTTTCAGTTTAACTCTAGACTATGCAGAGCAACTCCGGCGCCGGAGGGGAGATGTTGAATCTATGGCGTTTCGCCGCGTTTGCGCATCGCTTCCACCACGATACGTCGCGGGACCGCGATATTTCACGGTGTGCGGTAACCTGCAATCTCCCGAACTCCGCGCCAATCGAAACTCGCTCACTCTTTATCCGCCCTGTCGTTTGTTCGAGTTGGGTTGAGGCGCCAGTTGTCGGAGGCGACGCTACGGATTGGGGCGTTTGAAATAGAAGGGCTTGAACTTGCCGTCCGTGTCCGATTCTTTTGAAACCATTTCCCATCTTTCGGCGCCAAGTCTAGCAATGGCTCTGGCCAGCGCCTCATCTCTGGGGGCAATATTTTTTTCCCCGATACCTGGGATAAACTCAACAATCTGTTCTCGTGTGCCCCCGAAGCCAAAATAACGAATGACCGCCTTTCCTTTCCGATTAAAATTGTCGCTCTCTTCGGAAACCCTGGTGATCGCGCAGTATTCCCACGTCCGTACTCCGCCCCCGGCGCCTTGATTGGCCTGGACGGAAGAGGTGGAGGTCAGATTCATCTTCATCTTAATCGCCATTCCGGCGATTACAGCCGCTGCGATGGTAACCAAAATAAGAATCTGCTTTGTCTTGCTCATCAGAAGCCTCCCTGGTTATTTGAGCATCTTGGTTGTCAGTATAAGAATGACCGCCTTGTCTCTCAGACTTGAGGTGCCGACAACGACCTTTTCCCCATCGCGCACTAGGAGTCTGGTGTTGATTTTGGTCTCGCCGAGTCCGGTCGTACCATTGCTTGTCTCCTTAAAACCTTCCATCTGAAACAAAAGCCTACTTAAAGTAATTTGAGAAGGATCGAACCTGGTTCCTGGAGGGTTGATTGCGATTTGCAGCGCGTACTTGCCGGAAAGAGATTTGTCCGGCAGGTCAGCCGTCCCATTGGCGTCAATACTGCCGTTTTCGAAGCTGGTGCGTTGCACGATGGATGTGAGTAACTGATAACTCTTATAGTTGAGCGTCATCTGCAACTGTTTAATAACATCAGCTAACGCGGGCGAAGATGGGGGGCCATCGCCTTCGCCATTTGAAGCGATCAGGACGTAAGCAAAAACCTCAATGTCCGGGTATGTGGGACGCAGAGGTTGCGGTTTAGGCGGCAGCGGGACATCCAATCGTCTAATCGCCTCTTCGATAGTGGCGATATTTTCGGGGAAGTCCCGAACAGTGATGGTCTTATATTCGGAATTAGGCTGCAGGGTCGCTCCCTTGAAGCCGCTGCCTAAGGGTTGAAGTATTTGAACCAATTCCCGCGGGTCACGATTTTTGATGTCAAATATCTTCCCCTTAAATCCTGAGAAGTCCACCCACTGTGACTCAGTTTGCCTGGTCTGAGTTTGGTTTTGTTGCGCGAAAGTTGTTGAGAGAGGCAAAAGCGCGCACGCGATAATTGCAATCAACCTGGTCGTTTTGATTAGCATACTCGTCTCCTAGTGGTGTTCATTTTTGTGGCGAAGCGTCTGATTTCCGCGCAAACCAGATTATGCGGATGTTTGGGTCAGCAGTTTGAATCTCGATTCGCAACGCATCCTGGTCTGCGTCCGGATCGGTGGCCGGAAAGGCCGCATCCATGTTCTGGGCAGTAAGATCAGGCACAACCCTTTCCGCTTCAATATCGGTGTCTGCCGGATCGGTGGCCGGAAAGGCCGCATCCATGTTCTGGGCAGTAAGATCAGGCACAACCCTTTCCGCTTCAATTTGCGGCGATTCGTTTGGCCCAGGCTTGATCGGTTTGCGCCCGAATTTGCGCCGAACAGCCTTACTTTTTTCGGTCTTCCCAGCGTAGTTTGCTCGGTCGTCTGGCGTCTTGCCAGGTGATAACTCGACTTTATTGGATTCGGGATCATGTCGCGGTGGCTGGCGGCGATTGATCGCCAGGCTGAACAAGGCGCCGAACAGCAGCAGCGTCAGCGACGTGACAAAAGCGAATCGAAGGTTCCAGCCTGGAACAATCCATTGAAGGCGCCGCGCGCGGTTTTCAATCCGCCCGATATCTCTCAACACCGAATCGCGCATATCGTTCAACACTAAGTCATTGAATTGCGGCGCGGGGAATCCGCGCAGCCAGACGCGACTCTCTTCGAATTCGGCGGCGAGCCGGCGGCAGTTCGCGCATGATTCCAGATGTCGTCGTAAAGCGTCCGCTTCCCGCGCGGCCAGATCGTCGCCTGCGAAAAGCGGAATCAGTTTTTCAGCGTGTGTGCATCTCATAGCTAGTTCCTCACTATTGGCGCAGCGCCGCGCCTATCTGTCAGAAAGCGTTCTCTGAACGCTTTGATCTTCACTCGCGCCGCGCTGATCTGCGACCTGACGGTGGTGGGGCTTGAGCCTAAAATTCTAGCCACCTCTTCCGTGTCCAGCCCTTCCAGGTCGCGCAGGACGATTGCGGCCCGCTCTTTTTCGGGAAGTGTGGCGAGCGCGCGCATCAGGATCGCCTGTTCCTGCGCGAGCATAGCCGCCGATTCAGTATTGCAGTGGCTGGCCGGTTCCGCGATGGCCCCCGATTCGACTTCGGTCTCGAGCGAAAAATGATTGCCACGGCGTTTTCGGGCCAGGTCGCGGCAGACGTTAACGGCTATGCGGTAAAGCCAGCCATTAAAATCCTGCGCCGGGTCGAACCTGCCAAAGGATTTGTAAACGCGCAGGAATGTTTCCTGCGCGGCGTCGCGCGCGTCTTCCTGGTTGCCCAGCAGCCGCCACGCCAGTGCGATGACCCTGCGCTGGTGATTGATGATAATCTGATCGAAGGCCGTCGTGTCGCCGGCTTTCGCGCGGATTATTAGACGAGCCATGATTGCGACCGCTCCCTCGCGGTCGCGGCTCTCGTCCTGGCCCCCGATTTTTTCAGCCATCAACGCGATTTCCATTCTTAGGCTAGTCTCCTGAATTGGCGTGTAGTTTGTGGAGCTAATCGCGCGCTCGAATACATCTACTCGGCTGAGTGATTAAACGTTGATAGGAAATTTTTGTGGCAAAAGTTTCGGTCTTCCCTAGGCATGCGTCGCTAACGCGCTCGGAGCTTGATGCTCACAGTCGCAAGCGATAACCGGGCAGTACAGGCAAGGAGCTTTCGGAAGCGCCTGGGTTCAATCAATCCACCTTTTTACCGAGACTACGCGCTGGAAGCGACGCGTCCCCAGGGCCGAAAGATTCTATCTGGCGTTCGACCGCTTGATCGCTCTGAGGATCGAGCGGAAATCGCGTTTCTGCTCCTCGATCGTTCGCACGGTGATTATGACCTGTGGGCTGGGATGATAGAGGGGCACGAGCAAGCGTCCGTTCCAGCGAAGGATTCTCGCCACCGCGTCGCGCAGTTGGTAATCGTGGTCCTCGATCAATTTCAGCGCGTCGAGCGCGACCGCGCCGAGGGTGGCGACGACCGGCGGATCGATCAATTCGATCTGGCGGCGCAGGAAGTCGGAGCAGTTGCGAATCTCCGACCGGGTGGGTCTGTCGTTCGCGCCGGAAGGTTTGCGCGGGCTGCAGAGGACAGCGTTGGTAATGAAGATTTCGTCGCGCGTCAGTTTGATCGAGGCCAGAAGCGATTCGAAGTTCCTGCCCGACGTGTCGCCGTGAAACGGGATTCGCGTCCGGTCGGCGCCATTGCGGCCCGGAGCCTCGGCGATGAACATCACCCGCGTGTTGAGCGCGCCGTTGAGTCGGCTCAGCACAGCCTTGCGCTCGCGCATCCGCTCGCAAATTACACAGGCGGCGGCTTCGTCGGCCAAGCGGTCGAAAAGTTGATCGTGGAGTGGTCTGTCGCTCATTCTTCGAAACGGATTCTTTCTTGAGATGGTCGTTCCGCGCAAAGTAGAATGCGCCCCGGGAAAGGGACAATAACAAATGTACGAGAAAGATAAAATTCGTGGCGCGGGCGGCACGCCGGGCGGCGTCGGCCAGTTCGTTTTCGGCCTTGGAATGGTGATCGCCGGAGGCTACCTGTTTCTGAGCCGCGTGACGGTGTCGAGCGGGTATTGGACGCTGTGGGGGTACAACGCCTTCGGAGTGTCGCTGATACCGCTGTTGTTAGGCATCGGACTGTTGTTTTTCGACGGGCGTTCGGTGTTCGGCTGGATACTGACCTTCGGCGGCGTGATAGTCATATTGGTCGGCATTATCGCGAATCTGCA
>Ga0154003_1000751_pt1 | contig 10319 bp, 10 predicted proteins | sample TSFL087MetaG_FD_104679 | JGI IMG/M metagenome (GOLD analysis project Ga0154003, IMG submission 104679) | Attine ant fungus gardens microbial communities from Florida, USA - TSFL087 MetaG | ecosystem: Host-associated > Fungi > Mycelium > Unclassified | place: USA: Florida, Lake Talquin State...
AAGAGGTCACACCCGTTCCCATCCCGAACACGGACGTTAAGCTCTTCAGCGCTGAGGGTAGTGGGGGCTTCCCCTGTGAGAGTAGGACGTCGCCGGGCAACTAGATAGTGAAAACACAGCCAATGTTGGCTGTGTTTTTTATTAGTTTAGAGTTGAATTTCTTTTAGTTAAATGGTTCAATGGGGGAGGTTAGTTATGTGGTATAAAATGGAGTTTAAAGAAGGAATAAAACATGTATGAATATTTCAGTGAATCATATGAAGAATCAATGAATATTGCTGAACAGATAGCCCAGCGTCTTATTCCGGGGGATGTTATCACTTTGGAAGGGAATTTGGGAGCTGGAAAGACAACATTTACTAAAGGAATTGCACGTGGGCTCGGTGTGAAGCGAGCAGTAAATAGTCCAACATTTACAATTATCAAAGAATATATGGGGAAAATGCCGCTCTATCACATGGACGCTTACCGTTTAGATGAAGAAGAAGATTTGGGTTTTGATGATTTTTTTCAATCTGAAGGGGTGACCATTATTGAGTGGGCAAGTCGAATCCAGGCGCAGTTACCGGAGAAAAGATTGGATATAGCTATAAGGTTAGGAGAGAGAGAGACCACTAGGATCTTGCAATTGTATCCTTATGGTAATCATTTTAGGCAATTATGTGAGGAGCTATTTTGATGAATGTATTAGCGATTGACTCGTCCAATATGACAATGGGAGTTGCACTTGTTAATGGAGAGGGTACATTAGCTGAGCTGATTACAAATGTGAACAAAAATCATTCAGTTAAATTGATGCCAGCTATTGAACAATTGATGAAAGAAACAGGGCTTTCATCCCACAATCTTGATCGCATTGCTGTGGCTATTGGACCGGGTTCTTACACGGGAGTGCGCATTGGGGTTACAATTGCTAAGACCTTGGCTTGGACATTACAAATAGAGCTTGTGGCTATTTCGAGCATGGCAATTTTGGCTCAGAATGGACAATTTTTTGAAGGGGTTGTGTGTCCACTAATTGATGCTAGGCGCGGTCAGGTATATACAGGACTTTATGGATTTAGTTCTAATAAAATGAATAGGGTTAAAGAGGATCGCATTGTGTTGATTGATGATTGGTTGGAAATCTTAAAGGATATTGATAAGCCAATTTTGTTTTTAGGACAAGATGTAAAACTTCATCAGATGACGATTGAGGAGCAGTTAGGTAAGCAGGCCGTTTTTGCCAAGTCTACAGATAATCAACCGCGTCCGTCAGAGCTTGGACTACTTGGTATGATTGGAGAACCTGTGGAAGATATTCATGGGCTTGTACCAACTTATTTAAGGCTTGCGGAAGCAGAGACAAAATGGCTTGCACAACAGGAGAGGGATTAATACATCATGGGACGGGGAATACAGGTGCGACAGATGACACTGAAGGATGTAGATGGCGTTGTCTATGTTGAAGAGCGCTCTTTTAGTCATCCATGGACACGCGAGGCTTTTGAGAATGAAATGACAACCAATCAATTTGCCACCTACTTTGTTGCTGAAGATGATGATTTTATTATTGGTTATTGTGGGCAATGGTTGATTTTCGATGAATCACATATTACCAATATTGCGGTATTGCCAAATTATCGAGGATATAAACTGGGTGAAACATTATTAAAAAAGGCAATGTTCTATGCGAGGCTGGTTCAGGCGAAAAAGATGAGTTTAGAGGTTAGAGTATCAAATGATGTGGCACAAGGACTTTACCGAAAGCTTGGTTTTCAAAGCGGTGGGATCAGAAAGAACTATTATACAGATAATCATGAAGATGCCTTAGTAATGTGGGTGAATTTATAATGAAGACGAATGAGAGTACTGTCATTTTGGGAATAGAGACAAGTTGTGATGAAACAGCCGTAGCTGTTGTTAAAAATGGAAGTCATATTCTTTCCAATGTTGTGGCTTCTCAGATTAAAAGTCATAAACGCTTTGGTGGTGTTGTGCCTGAAATTGCCTCACGCCATCATGTAGAACAAATCACCATGGTCTGTGAAACAGCCTTGGAGGAGGCGAACATAGATTGGAAGGATATCAATGGTATTGCCGTCACCGAAGGACCAGGATTGGTCGGAGCGTTACTGGTGGGAATTAGCGCTGCTAAGGCTTTGGCTTTTGCACACCAAATTCCTTTGTTGCCTGTTCATCATATTGCTGGCCATATTTATGCGAATCAGTTTAGTACAACATTTCGATTTCCGCTGATGGCGTTAATTGTCTCTGGAGGGCATACGGAATTGATTAAAATGTCCAGTCATGGTCGATATGAATTAATAGGTGAAACGCGCGATGATGCAGCTGGAGAGGCTTTTGATAAGGTTGCGAGAATCTTAGGATTGCCTTATCCGGGAGGACCAGAGATCGATCGACTTGCCACAGAGGCTGAACCAACGATTCCTTTTCCTAGAGCTTGGTTGGAAGAAAATTCGTTTGATTTTAGTTTTAGCGGGTTGAAATCAGCAGTGATTAATGCGGTTCATAATGCAGAGCAACGTGGCGTAGCTTTAGATAAGGCAGATGTAGCTGCCAGTTTTCAACAAAGTGTTGTCGATGTTCTGGTGACCAAAACGATAAAGGCCGTCGAGCAATATAAAGTGGAGCAATTGCTTGTTGCTGGCGGAGTGGCCGCTAATAAGGGGTTTCGACAAGCGATCACTGAGGCGGCGCAACGTATTGGTGTTGATCTAAACATTCCACCTATTCACTTATGCACAGATAATGCTGCAATGATTGCAGCGGCAGGAACCATCCATTTTCTAGCAGGTCAACATGCTTTCATGGATCTTAATGCTCATCCAAGTCTTGAATTAATCAATGTCTAAGTGATTAACCAGATGAGCTATGAACATGAAATGGGATAACTTTATCCACAGGAAGTTAACAAATGTGGAAAAGTCCAATTAAAGTTGTTATAAAAGCTCGGAGAATGTGTATAATTTTTGTGTATAAATATAAGAGGAAATGTGAATAAAGTGGGTGAAATATAAAAAAACGTTGAATTGTAGGCATTTTATCTGTGTATAAATATGTTGATAATGTGGATATGTTCGTAACGTGTTCCCTGTTTGTGGAATATAGTGTGAAATTGACATATATTTGAACAATATAAGATATAAGAGATAAAAGTAGGGCGTCGACACTATACGAAGACGCCCATGAGAATTTTAAATAAGGAAAGGACTTTGGCTAAACCCGGAACGTCCGTGTGCCAACGCCGAAGCTAGCACATTCTGTGTGTCGAAGGTTATAGTTGTAAGGTTGTCCATTCTTCCATAAGCTGTTCTACCTCTTGTCTAGAGGTGATGAGGGTCTCATTGATTGTTTGTGCTTTGTCACGATCATTATAAATCTCAGGATCTAGGAGATGAGCTTGATTCTTTTCGATCTGTTCTTCTAGCACTTCAATGCGTTGTTCAATTTCTTCGATTAATCGTTGCTTGCGCCGTTCCTCACGCTTGGCTTTTTTCTCTTCTTCAAAGGCTAATTTTCCATCAGTGATTGATTTTTTAACAGTTGGAGACTGGATCTCCTCTTGCTCGATTTTTAAGAGTTCTTCTTGTTCTGCTTTTTTGCCAATATAATAATCATAATCTCCTAGATAATCTTGAATGCCATCTGGATTAAGCTCAATCACACGAGTGGCAATGCGATTGATGAAGTAACGATCGTGTGAGACAAAGAGAACAGTGCCAGGGAAGTCGATAATCGCTGATTCTAGAATTTCTTTACTATCGAGATCCAAATGGTTGGTCGGTTCATCTAAAATCAAGAAGTTATCCTTTTGCATCATTAGCTTGGCAAGAGCGAGTCTTGCTTTTTCTCCCCCACTAAGAGCCGAGACAGGCTTGAGCACATCATCACCAGTAAATAAAAAGTTACCAAGAACGGTGCGAATATCTTTTTCTAAGGTTTGTGGGAAATCATCCCAAAGCTCATGGAGTACGGTTTTACCATTAGATAAGGTGCTTTGTTCTTGATCATAGTAGCCAATTGTAACCTTACTGCCCAGTGATAGGGTGCCAGCAAGTTTTGGCAGATGGTCAGCGATGGTTTTAATCAATGTGGTTTTCCCCACCCCATTTTTTCCAACTAATGCGACGCTTTCTCCACGGCGAATCGCAAAGCTTAAATTGCTACTGATAGAGTGTTCTTGATCGTAACCAATTGCAAGAGCATCAACGCTTAGGACGTCATTACCACTTTGGTTCTGGATGTCAAAGGAAAAGCGTGCAGCAGGATCATTACCCAGGGGTTGATCTAAGAGCACCATTTTATCTAATTTTTTACGTCGGCTTTGTGCACGCTTTGTGGTTGAGGCACGAACGATGTTTTTTTGAATAAAATCTTTTAGGTCAGCAATTTCTTTTTGTTGTTTTTCATAGTGCTTTTTTTCTCTTTCATAATCAGCAGCTTTTTGGTCAAGATATTTTGAATAGTTACTGTGAAAGACTTTAGATTCACCACGAGAAATTTCGTAGACTTTTTCTACCATGCGATCGAGAAAATAGCGGTCATGAGAAACGATTAACAAGGCTCCAGGATAATGCTGAAGATAATCCTCTAACCAAGTAAGTGTTTCAATGTCTAAATGATTGGTCGGTTCGTCGAGAATGAGCAAATCAGGTTTTATGAGCAGGAGCTTACCGAGTAATAAACGGGTTTTTTGGCCACCGGATAGCATGTTGACTGACATATCGTCTGGGAATTCACCAAAGCCGAGACCATTTAAAATGCTTTTAATGTCTGCCTCATAGGTATAGCCACCTCGATCGGTGAAGGTGATTTGTAGACGATCGTATTGATGCAGAAATTTTTCATAGTCTTTTTGAGTGGGAAAGTGTTCAGGGTCAGCCATTTGCATTTCCATCTGGCGTAGCTCTTTTTCCATTTTCATAAGGGGTTGGAATACTTTGAGTAGCTCGTTATAGAGACTTTCCTCAGAGTGTAGCTGACTATTTTGCTCAAGATAGCCTAGTGAAACCTCTCTTGAAAGTGTCAGGGTACCACTATCGTAGGTGGTTTCTCCCGCAATAATTTTTAATAAAGTAGACTTGCCACTGCCATTTCTACCCACAAGGGCAATTCTTTCGTGGGATTGTACTTCTATGTTAATATTCGATAAAATAAGGTCAGTGTCGTAAGATTTACTTAAGCGATTTGCCTGTAATAGCAGCATGTTGTCACCTCAAATCCTTTTTAATTTTAGCGCACTGGTAGGGGTGGCGGCAACTTTCTTGTAGAAAAAGGTAAGGATTTTTTGTTTTTATTTATGGTCAAAAAAGTTTGACTTATAGTATAGTTAAAGGAAATAAATAGAAACTGATGTTTAAATGTAAGCCTTAATAATTATGGGATTTAAGTATCAGGATGGGGAGGAGCCTTTTGAGGACGGGATATGAATCAGGATAAGATACCTCAGGCGACAGCTAAACGATTGCCCTTGTATTATCGGGTATTACAGCATTTGTCCGAATCGGGAAAACAGCGCATATCTTCCTCTGAGTTGGGTGAGGTGGTCAAGATTGATTCAGCCACGATTCGCAGAGACCTTTCTCATCTAGGTGCATTAGGAAAAAAGGGGTACGGCTATCACGTTGATCGGCTGCTAAGTTTTTTGAGAAACGTATTAAATCAGGATGAGCTGACCAAGGTAATGCTTGTGGGAGTTGGAAACTTAGGTACAGCATTATTAAAATATAATTTCTTGAAAAATAACAATATGAAAATTGTTAAGGCGTATGATACCAATGCGCATAAAGTAGGAACAACCATTGGGGAAACATTGATCTTTTCTATTCAACAGCTAGAGACGGATAACCATGATGATATCACTGTGGCCATTTTGGCGGTTCCTGCTGAAGGTGCTCAATCAGTCGCTGATGTACTTGTATCGACAGGAGTGAGTGGTATACTTAATTTTACGCCAGTACGGCTATCTGTTCCTAATGATATTAGGGTACATCATATAGATTTGAGTGTTGAATTGCAAACACTAGTATACTTCTTGAACAACTATCCTTTAAAGGAACCTGGGGGTGAATGATATTGGATTAAGCTGGGGAAGTATCATGCTTATTTCTATTGCTGTGTTTATCATTTTTGGACCGAAAAAGCTTCTTGAGTTTGGGAAGGTGGCAGGCAGTCCCTTGCGTGAATTCAAGAATGTAGCAAGAGGGATGATTGCTGATGCCCGATAAAATTATGAGCATGACTAAGTTAGCCATTGTCTATTTGTAATATGCAGACGGTACTAATGGGATTGATCTCCATAATTTTCGCATGATGGCTCCCATTAATATTTTGGTGGAAATGGCGCTGGGATTCTTACTCCGTTTGATTGTGGTATCATAGGTTATTGTTATGATTCCCCTGGTATTCGTATTTTTATATGAGCTGAGCTTCATCATTTCAAGACGTACATATAATGCAGAAGATGTTAAGAGATTAGCGGTATTTTCTTCCAGAAAAGGAAGACTTAGAATAAGCATGAAAGCCAAGAATAGGGCATGTCACAGGGGTTACGTTGCATGTTTTTTTAGATTATTTAAAATCACTATGTTAAGGATGATGAGTTTGTTACAGTTAAAATCAAAGAATGAGATACAAAGAATGCAAGAGGCTGGGGAACTACTAGCGCATTGCCATAGCGAGATTAAGAAAAAAATCAAGCCTGGTGTGACCACAGACGAAATTGAAGCTTTTGTTGAATCATTTTTAGCGGAGCATGGGGCAACGGCGGAGCAAAAGGGCTACCAGGGCTATAAATATGCGACATGTGCCTCCGTCAATGATGAAATTTGTCATGGCTTTCCCCGTAGCACCCCCCTAAAATCAGGGGATATTGTTACGATTGATATGGTCGTCAATTTAAATGGTTGGTTGGCGGACTCTGCGTGGAGCTATGCGGTTGGTGAGATATCTGCGGAGGCGCAGCATTTATTACGAGTAACAGAAGAGGCACTATACAGAGGGATAAAGGAAGCACGAATTGGCAATCGCATTGGGGATATTGGCTATGCTATTCAGACCTATGCGGAAAGCGAAGATTTGAGCGTTGTGCGTGATTTTGTGGGCCATGGTATTGGACCGACTATTCATGAGGAGCCACAGGTGCCCCATTACGGTATATCTGGCAAAGGACTTCGACTTAAAGAGGGTATGGTGTTAACCATTGAACCGATGCTCAACATAGGCGATTGGCGTTCTAAACTGGATGATAATGGCTGGACGGCACGCACGGAGGATGGGTCACTTTCCGCTCAATATGAACACACGATTGCCATTACAAAGGGAGAGCCTGTGATTTTGACAGCGATGGAAAAATCTTCTCAAGCTTAATTTCATTTTACGTATCTTGCTTCTTGCTGTATGGCATGGGTTCTGTTTTTCTAACAGATCCGTGTTATTTTTTTATTATAACAATGGGCTTGCTGTTAATAGATTTAAGAAATTCCATATTTGTATGAGGTATTTAAGAGAATGATATAAAAATAGTAAGCATGAGGAAGCTTATTCTGTTAAACTGAATGCTAATCAAGAATTGAGCGAATGAAAATGGTATAGTTATAAAGGATTATTTTGTTATGAAATCCGGTATTTTAGTGAAATTGTGAGGAGAAAATATGGGTATTCATCTTATTATTTTATTAATCATATCAATTATGTTGGTTATGAACATAACGTTGGCAGCGGGTGTGCTTTTTTTTGAAAGGAAAGATATTGGTTACACTTGGGCGTGGTTGATGGTTCTTCTTTTCATTCCTATCCTAGGGTTTATCATTTATATTTTTCTTGGGAGGAATCTTAAAAAGAAAAACTTTTATAGATTGTCAATACAGGAGAGGGCTATTCTGCAACAGGCTGTGGATAAACAATTAACCGCCTTTTCAAAAGAGGATGAGGGACGGTTGCCTTTATTGAATGAGTACATCAATGTTATAAGGATGAATCTTAGCTCGAATAATGCCCTATTGACCTATCACAATAAGGTAGATATTTTTGATGATGGTAAGCAGAAGTTTCAGGCGTTATTTGCAGATATCAGAGCGGCTAAACAAGAAATCAATGTGCAGTATTACATTATTCAACCGGATTCATTGGGAGAGAGATTCAGAGATGAATTAGTGAAAAAAGCCAAAGAAGGTGTTAAGGTACGGGTACTTTATGATGAGATAGGATCAAAGAAGATTTCTCTTAAATTTTTTAAAGAGCTACTTGATTTTGGAGGGAAAATTGAAGTGTTTTTCCCGTCGCTTTTGAGGATGGTCAATTTCCGCATGAATAATAGAAACCATAGAAAGCTTTGTATTATTGATGGAAAAGTGGCATATATAGGTGGATTTAATGTTGGAACAGAATATCTAGGAGAGAATAAGAAATTTGGTTATTGGCGTGATACGCATCTGAGAATAGAAGGAGAGACGGTTAATCACATACAAGCCAGATTTATCTTGGATTGGAATCAGGCAGGCAAACACAAAAATTTGGAACATGACGGGTTTTGTTTTAATTCTGAAAAGCCTAAGGAGACGATCCCTATTCAAGTGGTTGCTAGTGGGCCGAATTTGGAGAATGAAAATCTAAAAAATATGTATATTAAGCTGATTATGGATGCCAAAAAGAGTGTGTATATACAAACACCCTACTTTATTCCCGATTCGAGCTTTATGGATGCTTGTAAAATAGCACTTTTATCAGGTATTGATATACGCATCATGATTCCAAACAAGCCGGATCACCCGTTTGTTCATTGGGCCTCATGGGTGTATGTTGGAGAATTGGTGAAATATGGTGCTAAGATATTATTATATGATAACGGCTTTTTACATGCGAAGGCGATCATTGTAGATGAGAAGGTTGCTTCTGTAGGGACAATGAATGTTGACTCTCGTAGCTTTAGATTGAACTTTGAAGTGAACGTGATTATATATGATGAACGCATTGTTAAGCAGCTTAAAGATATGTTTGATAAGGATGTAGAAGTGTGTACAGAGCTTACGCTAGAGCGTTATAAAGAACGTTCTTTACTCATAAAATTTAAGGAAGATATTTCCCGTTTGCTCTCTCCGATCTTATAGAGAGAGCATTGGTACAACGGTTAGGAATGAGTGCTCTCTTCTTACATTAGCATAGCTATGTCGTTACTATATTCAGTAACTCTCCATGATGTTTGCCAATGTCCTACCACCCTCAGTTAAAAGCATTCCAACAAAGGAGTAGGTGAATGAAGGCATCATGCTGTTGCTCTTGCACTTTTTGTAGAGCGGGTGTAAAGGTCAATAGAATGGCAATGGTATTTAAGGAGCAATGACCAATAATCGGGACAATAATTCGGCGCGTTTTAGCATATAAAAAGGCAAGGGTGATACCAATACCTGCATAGATGATAATATGTTTATCCATGTGAAGCAGTGCGAATAAGAGAGCACTGATAATGGCCGCAACCCAAAAATTTGTCTTTTTGTAGAAATACCCAAAAATAATTTTACGAAAAATAATTTCTTCAAGGATAGGACCAATAATGGTTACAACTAAAACAGCATAGGGCGCTGAGCGTACTAAACCGAGTACATTCTGTGTGTTTTCTGATTTTGATGGTTCACCTAATAGTCCAACATCAATTATATTGGCAACGATTTGTGTGAAATAGACAAGAAATATGCCATATATTGCCCATTTGACAGTATCTTTGATTGAGGAACGCTCGATATCACGATGCATATGGCGTTCGGGGAGCAATAGGAATAAAAAGATGCCTAATGTGACTACAAAGCTGAAAACAATCCAGGTTGCTGATCGTTGTGCTGGAGGAATAAAGTCAAGAAGAGGTGTATAGACGATAAATCCAGAAAGCTGACAAATAATGTAGGTCATAATGATGGACCAATAGCGCATAGTCAATATAGATAACTCCTTTTTCAAATGGACTACGTTATTTAGGTTATATTCTTTTACACATATATTCATGCCCATTGTAACATAAGCCATGTAAAGTAAATAATTTTTGCTCGCATAGGAAAAACAGGAAAAAATTAATGCATTATGCTTGCAAAAATGGGTGAAATTGATTAAGATATAACTGGAATTAGCACTCGGTATTATCGAGTGCTAACAAAATACTTTTCGATATTACAAAGGAGGGTTTTCCATGTTAAAGCCACTAGGTGATCGCGTTATTATTGAGCTTGTAGAACAAGAGGAAACCACAGCGAGCGGTATTGTATTGCCGGATTCCGCTAAAGAAAAACCTCAAGAAGGTCATGTTGTTGCAGTCGGTAACGGTAAGG
>Ga0154003_1000752_pt1 | contig 10318 bp, 6 predicted proteins | sample TSFL087MetaG_FD_104679 | JGI IMG/M metagenome (GOLD analysis project Ga0154003, IMG submission 104679) | Attine ant fungus gardens microbial communities from Florida, USA - TSFL087 MetaG | ecosystem: Host-associated > Fungi > Mycelium > Unclassified | place: USA: Florida, Lake Talquin State...
ATAGGTCGCGCGATACAGGTAATCTTTGCCGCGCAGGTGCATGTGCGGCATCAGACTCCAGATAGTGACGTCTTCATCGGCGACCCATGAAGCTTTGACTTCGTAGTTCTCGGCGTTCGGCGGGATGGTGAAGCGGGTATCCCAGGATGCGGTTGTCGTGATCACCTTATCAACCGGGGTTTTGACGAATTTCAACCCGACCATCGAACGATCTTTGGTCGCCTTGCCGCTCGGTGTGTAATGCATCTGGAAGACGAGGCTCGATCCGGCCTTGATCAATTTCGCCGTGCCGGGCTGGGCGACAAACGGCGTCATTCCGGGCGAGAGCGCGCCAAGCAGCCCCGTGCCGATGTCCTGCCGTTTCGGGCGAGCCGCCTCTTTCGGATCGCGGACGTAAATCACGATGTGATGGACGACCGACAGATCGCCCGCGCGGGCTTCCATCGCCGCGACATATCTGTCCTCTTTGAAATCGGTCGGAACGGTGAAATACATATACGGCACCGCGCCTTCGGCGGGAACGGTAAAGTCTTCGGGCATGTAAAAGACGGCGTCGGGGTCGCCGATCTGCCAGCCGGTGGCGAATTTCGGCGTCGGGGGCAGGTCTTTCGGGTTGCCTTCGGGCGCGCCGCCGTCAACCCAGGCCACGATGGCGTCAATTTCTTTCTGCGAGAGTCGGCGGTCGTTGGTCCATTCGCCGTGCGCCGGATCGGCGTGCCAGGGCGGCATCTCGCGTCGCGCCACTTTTTCGCGGATGGATTTGGCCCACGGGCGCACTTCTTTGTAACTCATCAGCGACATCGGAGCTATCTCGCCCGGGCGGTGACAAGTGATACAGTTTTTAGCGAAGATCGGCGCGACGTCTTTACTGAAAGTCAGCGCCGCAGCCTCGGCTCCGGTTAAGTCGCCGCGCGTGATGACGACCGCAGCGGCCGCCAGACAGATCAGCGAAACGAAAACGATCAAACGTGAACGCTTCATCGAACACCTCCTGTAAATCCGTGCTGAACGAAATTGTTGAATACGGCGGTTTGACGAAAATAAACCGCGATGAAAAGCGAGCCAATCTTACCCCTATTCGACCAGCCGCAAAAGCCGATCGCTGTAGTACGATAATTTCCGCTGGCATTGACGCTGGGAATCATGGCAAGGTTTCAACCGATATTCCTTATGCTTACTCGATTCATCATCTACGGTCTGTTGGGAGTCTGCGCCGAAGTCACGGTTTCGGCCATCCTGCACAAATACGAAGGCAAGGAGCGGAACTGGAGCCTGCGCGGACAGTCGTACCTGTGGAGCATCCCGCTCTACGGCCTGATCGCCCCACTCTTCGAGCCGCTGCACGATACGATTCGCGCGTGGCCGTGGTTATTGCGCGGCGCGATCTATGTCTGTTGTTTCTGGTTGGTCGAATACACGGCCGGGTGGGCGCTGCGACGGGCTTTGGGGTCGTGTCCCTGGAGTTACGCGCATTGCCGGTACAACCTGCACGGGCTGATCCGGTGGGATTTCTTCCCGCTCTGGTTCGGGTTCGGGATGCTGCTGGAATATTTGCACGACCGGCTGCTGATTTTGACGCCGCACATCGTCGCGGCGTTCGGAGGGTGAAACGCGCCAATCTTCTAATTTCCCGCGACTCCGTCTATCCTTGTGATTGTCTTCGATCAAGCAAAGGAGGTGGTTTCGCAATGGATCAAACGATGAGTTACGCCGACATTCTCACAAAAATTGTCAGGGAAGAAGGCAAACATCAATTCAGTATCCAGCCGATCAGGATAGCTTCCGTCTGTGACCGCGAAAGTGGGGAGTTTCTGTTAATCGCCACCGGATGGGACAACGAGGAGTGGATTGATAGTGTTCTCTTCCATGCCCGCCTGGTTGACGGAATGGTTGTCATTGAAACCGACAACATCGAAGAAGGCTTAAAGCCGGCGATGATCAAGGCGGGGATTCGCGCCGAAGACATCGTCTGGGGATATAAGCTTGAAAGCCAGCAAGCTACGCCGACTGCAGCGTAAGCCGGCGACTGTCGGCGCAGATTTTCACTGCGCCGACGCAGCCTTATTCATCTCGCCAAAAACTTCTTCACCTTGCTGAGGTCGCTGTTCGGATCGTCCACGTACTTTTCCTTCCAGGCGTTTTCGATGGCCTGTTTCTGCTTATCGGTCAAGTGCCACGAGAGCGGCGCGTCGTATTTCGGGTATTCAAACGTGGCCACCTCAATGTCAACTTTGCGTCCGGCGCGTTCCCGCCAGCGTTTTTGCAGCAGGTCGAATTCGACCTTGCCGTGCGAAAGCTGTCCCGCGCCTCGCACATTATTAAGCGCGGTGAGCGGCACGCCCATCTGGTAGTAGAATCCGCGCTTCTTCTCCAACCCCCGATCCGGCGAATTCACGACAGGCATGCTGTGAATGCGGATGACCATCAATTCGGAGACATTGACCTCCGGCTTGTCCAATTCGTTGTCGAGACACTCGACCAGCGTGGCCATTCCGTAGTTGTCGTAATAGCCGCCGTCAACCACATGGTATTCGGCTTGCGACCAATCGCTTTTGTCACGGCGGTGGGCGCGCGCCGCCGGCGTGACGTACGGAAATGTCGCCGACATCCGAACGGCGCTGGTCACAGGAGTGTCGTAACCCTCGTAAAGTCTATCGAAGATCTGCGCGACGCTCAGGTTCTGATCGTGCTCGATGGTCGAGAAGAGTAGCGGACGCCCGTCGTCAACCACCGTGGCGTTGAAGACCACGCCGGGACGGTTGCCCGCCATTGTGTCCCGCTTCCAGTCGCCAAGCATGGCTTTCAGATCAACATCCCGCTGCCATTCAAATTCCAGGGTGCGAGCCCGGTCAGTCCTCCGGAAAAATTGAACCCTGGAAAGAAAAGGCGCTACCGTGCGCAAGAAATCCGAGTAGACCAATCCCCACGCCAGGCTGTCGATGCTCGAACGCCCGGCCAGCTCGACAACCTGCTCCAGGGCGTCATTGTCCGGCAATTCGCCGTCCTTCGCGCCGTACTTGCCGTACGAGTTGACAAAATACATCGCGCCGACGCTGCCGCCCGAAACAGCGCTGATCACCCGGATAGAGCGAGCGAAACTGCGCCCGCCGCAATCGCCCCCGCTTCGGCAACCCGCTTCGATTCCGGTCAGTACGCGCGCGCTCCAGGCCGCAGCCTGAATGCCGCCGCCGTTGGCCGCGACCAGGATCACCTTCGCGCCCTTGCGCGGCGCAAGCAAATTCTGCGGCCTGATTTCTTCGCCGGGCTTCTTCACCTCAATAAAGTAATAACTGTCGGTCTGCGGGAATAATATCGAGATGAGTCCCGTCACGATCAAAGTCGAAATCAATACGGGGATTCGGTAGCGGTCAAGGAAGAAGGCGGCGCCCGACAATCCCCAGTTAAGCATTGTCAACAGCAACAGCACCCCGGCCAGCGATGGCGCCCTGAGCGGACTCAACCACGGCGAAGTGATCACGCCGAGAGCGGCGTAGAGCGCCATAAAGGTCAGCCACATGGCAAACGCCCCGCCGTGGCCCGGAAGCAACGGGAAGCGGCCCTGGAAATCGCCTTCGTAATCGATGTAGCCGCGCCCTGAATATTTCGAGATCTTCATCACTCGCTTCGCCAGCCAACCTGGCGCGCGCGCCGCATGCCTCGCTTCGCTGAGCGGCCGTACAATTTTGCCAGACAACGGTCTTTTGTGAGGCATCAGCAGAGCCGGCCCCTTGAGGTTGGTCGCGGGGCTGTCTATCAACCGCCGCGTCAGGTCGGCCATCCAAAGCAACAGGAATGCGATGATGATTCCTGGCGCGAACGCCGCGATCTTCCATAGATTTCTCGCGCGCGGCGTGTAATTCCAGAGTTCGATGGTCTTGTAAACGACGCCGGCGATAATCGGCGCGGCCAGCAGACCGAAAAGCAGAAGGTGCCGCCAACGGAGTGGGCCGATATCCGCCTGAGGGATATCAAATCGCTCACTGCTATATATCAAGGTCAACCGCGCCGTGACCATCACGCTCCAGGCCGCGAACAGAGCGGCTATCGTAACCAGCATGATCGCGACGGGACTGAGGTCGAACAGGTTTTCGAGCAGCGATCGAGCGTCTGTCCAAAACGCGGCGCCTGGGATTCCGATCAGGGCCATGGCCGTCAGCAATGGGAATCGGATCAAGTAAGCGTAGGTCAGCCATTGAATCAATCGTTGCGAACGCGGGTACCGCTCAAGAGCCGGGCTGGCAGCGGACATATAACCTCCTATGGCCTGGGTTGAAATTGCGAATAACGGTTGAATAGCTGGCATAATTTACAGCAACTTCAGACCAGACCAGAAGTGTTCGGCGCGGCGACTGTTTGAGGTTCCGGCGTCTCCTTTCAATCTTCTTTGCGCTTTTTGTGTTGAAATAGACGCTCTTGTTGCCAAAAGGCGAATCAGGTTTTACCCTTGCCGCCTGATGATCGAAAACAAACTGAAATTGTTACGCGAAAAGAACGACGCGGCCGAAGCCGGCGGCGGCGCGAAGAGGGTCGAGCGCCAGCACAAAGAAGGCAAGATGACGGCGCGCGAGCGGGTCGAGTTCCTGCTCGATGACGGGACCTTCGAGGAGTTCGACAAGCTGGTCACGCATCGTTGCCGCGATTTCGGGATGGAGTCGCAACAGATTCCGGGCGACGGCTTCGTTACCGGACACGGCCTTGTCGACGGGCGCGAGGTCTTCGTCTTCGCGCAGGACTTCACCGTCTTCGGCGGTTCGCTGTCGGAGACCAACGCGCAGAAGGTCTGCAAGATCATGGACCTGGCGATGAAGGTCGGCGCGCCGGTCATCGGGCTGAACGATTCGGGCGGCGCGCGGATTCAGGAGGGCGTGGTTTCGCTCGGCGGTTACGCCGACATTTTTCTGCGCAACACGCTGGCCTCGGGCGTCATCCCGCAGATTTCGGCGATCATGGGGCCGTGCGCGGGCGGCGCTGTCTATTCGCCCGCGATCACCGATTTCACGGTGATGGTCAAAAACACGAGCTACATGTTCATCACCGGCCCCGACGTGATCAAAACCGTCACCCACGAAGAGGTCTCCAAGGAAGAGCTGGGCGGCGCCATGACGCACAACGCGACCAGCGGCGTCGCGCATTTCGCGGCCGAAAGCGAAGAGGACTGCCTGCGATTGATCCGCGAGTTGTTGTCATTCATCCCGTCGAACAACATGGACGACCCGCCTCGCATCCCCTGCGACGACCCGATCGAACGGTCCGAAGAATCGCTCAACACAATCGTCCCGCCCGAATCTAACAAGCCTTACGACATCCGCCGCATCATCGAGCTTGTGGTGGACGACGGATACTTCTTCGAGATTCAGGAGCATTACGCCCGCAACATCGTCATCGGCTTCGCGCGGCTGAACGGCCAGCCGGTCGGCGTCGTCGCGAATCAACCGGCCTATCTGGCCGGCGTGCTCGACATCGACGCGAGCGTGAAAGGCGCGCGGTTCGTGCGTTTCTGCGATTGCTTCAACATCCCGATTATCACTTTCGAGGACGTGCCGGGGTTTCTGCCGGGAGTCAATCAGGAATACAGCGGCATCATCCGCCACGGCGCGAAACTGCTCTACGCCTACGCCGAAGCCACAGTGCCCAAGATCACCGTCGTCACCCGCAAGGCCTACGGCGGAGCCTATTGCGTGATGGGATCGAAGCACGTCCGCACGGACATCAACTTCGCTTATCCGACGGCCGAGATCGCGGTGATGGGCGCCCAAGGGGCCGTGGGAATCCTTTACCGCCGCGAGATCGAAAGCGCCGCCGACAAAGAAGCGGCGCGTCGCGAAAAGATCGAAGAGTATCAGGACAAATTCGCCTCGCCCTACGTCGCCGCCGAACGCGGTTTCATCGACGAGGTGATCGAACCCAGATTCACGCGCCAGAAGCTGATCCGCGCGCTGAAGCTGTTGGAGAACAAGCGCGATACCAATCCGCCGCGCAAACACGGCAACATTCCGCTGTGATAAACCGCAAGACGCCAAGACCGCCAAGACCTAGCCAGAAGGTGTGTCAATCTCTGGTTTCTCCTGGCTGTCTTGGCGTCTTGCGGTTTGAATCATTCTGTCCGCAAGGCCGAGAGCAACGGCGCCCGGACCGCCACTCTGACCGCCACCAGCGACGCCGCCAATCCCGTCAGCAACACCGCCAGCAACAACAACCCAAGCGACACCGCTGACAATCGTCCGCCGCGCGCGACGAGCGCGGGAATGATCGCCAGCAGCGCGCATAAAACTCCGGTCAACAATCCGCAGCCAAGCAGCAGGGCGTTTTCCGCGATCACCATCAGCGACAAATGTGACGGGCGATAGCCCACCGCGCGCATCAAAGCCAGTTCGCGCCTGCGCTCAAGCACATTGCGCAACAAGACCGTGGCCAGTCCGAGCGTGCCCAGCAACAATCCCAGCGCGCCCAGCGTTTGAAACGTCGAGAGGTAGGTGTTCTCGACCCTATGGAATCCCGCGAGTTTCTCTTCGGTTCCAATCGCGTCGAAACCGAAATCGGAAAGCTTGTCTTCAAGCGCGGCGGCGATTTCCGAAGATTTCTCCGGCGCGCCGGCGATCAGGAAGAAGCGGTAGCCTTCCTGATCTGGAAACAACTTCTTAAAGTTCGTCTCCGACATCAGCAATTCGCCCTGAAAGACGCTGTCGGCGAGCGCGGCGACCACGCGGAGCCTGACCGGCGCGCCGTCGCCGGCGTTGACCGTCAATTCATCTCCGAGCTTCAAATGCAAGACGTAAGTCAGCGAATTGGCGTCGGCGGCGACCGGAACCACGCCCTCGCCCAAATTCGCGTCGAGCAGTCCCCACGGGTTGGCCTTCTCTTCATCGGTCTTCGCCAATGATGCTTGAAACGCGAACCGTGATTCGCCGATGAAGTCGTCGGGCGCGCCGAGTATTCGCGGATTGCGCGGCTGGTAAAGATTCAAACAACTGGCGTCGTCGCCCGGACGCAACCGGAACCGCGTGATCTTCACGTCGGTCAGCTTATCCTCGTTGAGGTTCAGTTCTTCTCTGCCCTGCTGGCTGTTCGGGTCGTGAATGATCGGCAGCAGCGATTCGGCCATCAGCGGATAACCGCCGTTGCCCGAATTTCTGTCGAGCGCTGCCGCGCTGCCGTCTCGCCGAAAGGCGTCAACTGAAACGATGATGAAGGCCGCCGAAGCGACGAGCGCGATGCAGAGCACGCTGCGTCCGGGCCGCGTCGCGGCGTTGCGAAACCCCATCCGCGCCACCGGCCACGCGCCCTGGCCTTGAATCGTCCGCTTCTTGTCCGAACGCAGCCACCACGACCAGAAGAAAAGCATGGCGATGAGCAGCGACGTTCCGGCGCCGAAAAAGCCTCCGACCTGTCCGATCACTTTCGACGCTGCGGCGACCAACAACGCGACTCCCAGCGCGCCGAAGATGAAAACGCGGGACATGTGGAAGATGATCGAGGATCGAGGACCGAAGATTGAAGATCGCCTCGCGCGTAATGACGCGATCCTCGATCCTCGATCCTCGATTGATCCGGACAACAGGCTTCGCGGCGACGACTCCCTCAACGACCTCAACGTCCACCAGACGCAGACCAGCGCGGTCACGATTCCCGACGACGCTCCGATCAACAAGGACTGCGACGTGACGCGCAATTCGAGCAGCGTCGTGCCGACCGCCCCGACCCACCACGTGCGCAATCCGAACATCATCAGCGCTCCGTAAGCGACCGCGCCGATCGCCCCGACGCCGCCGCCCAGCGTAGCGAGCGCCAGTCCTTCGCGCAAAAACAGCGAGCGGACCTGTTTGACAGAAAAGCCGATGGCGCGCAGCAGCCCGATCTCGCGCAGCCGCTGCTCGACGCCGAGCCTGAAAAAAAGCGCCGTCAGCAGCAACGCCGAAACCACCAGAAAGAAGCTGAAGTAGGTGAAATATTCGCCGAAGTCTGTCGCGCCGCGCGAAGCTTGCAGGCTCTGTTCTTTGACCGGCTGCGCCGAAAAACCCATTTCGATGGGGTCGAGCGTCTTGCGCAGCGCCGCTTCGTAACTTTGCAGGGCGGTCGTCAAATCAGCTTCCTTCGGCGGAAAAATCCGAATGGAAGTCAGCTTGCCATACCGCGTCGCCCACAACTCTTGCGCGGCGGCGAGCGGGATGAACGCTTTCGGCGTCGTGCGATATTTATCCCAATACTCTTCGTCCACATCGCGAACGCGGCTGAGTTCAATCGGGAACGGCGGGTCCCAATCGGCCAGGCTTTTGGCTTCGGTGATGCCTGGATATTCGGGGGCGAGATCGCGGTCGGCGGCCAGTCCTTGCATCGGCGTGACGCGTCCGAGTTTGAACTTCGCCTGCTTCGTGTCGAGACGGCCCTCCTCTTTCCAGACGTAATATTCAAACGCCAGTTCGTCGCCCGGCTTCGCGCCCAAATCACGCGCCGCCCATTCGTTCAGCGTCACCGACAAAGGCGCTGACATCGCGTCAATGTCAACGCCGGTCACCAGCGAATACGGAATCTCCCTGCCTCCTGCGCGGATCGTGTTGGCCAGATAGGTCAGAAACGACGCCGTCGGCAGATTCAATTTCGCCGCCGCCGCTTTGGCGCGGTCGGCCAAGGCGTCACGGATCACGGCGCTGTCGCTTTCCAGCAAGATGGCCTGTTGATCTCCGAGCGCGCGCAATTTCAATCCCAGGTCGGCTAGCGCGAATTTGTCTTTAAGCGCCGCCTCGGCCGTCCGCCGCGCATGGTCGTTTTTCGCCGATAACAAAAGCGCGTTGGCCTTGCCGTCCTGCTCGATGTTCTTTTGCAACTTCTTCAGCTCGACAAAAACGGCGCGGACCGCGCCTTGCTGCGGTCGCAGCGAAAATTCGCCTAGCGAGGCCGCGGGTAATGCTTCGCGCATCGTCAATCGAACCGTGCGCCCAAGGTCCTCTTTGCGCCCGTGCAGCGATTCGGCGGGAATCGCCGACGGCTTTTCAATCCGCAAGATCAGAGTGTCGCCCTGTTTTGCGCCCAGTTCCTGAGCCAGCGCCTGACTCACTAACACGTCATTGCCTTCGGGCGTTTGCGTGTTCGCGCCGTGGAACTTCCAGAAGCGTTCGTCAACCCCGTAAATCTGCACGGCGCCGGCCCGCGCGTTATTCTCGTCGCGCGTAACCACGGCTTCGAGCGCGATGATCGGACACGCGTCATTGAAATTCGCCGCGAATTGATCGTGCGATCGCATGTCGTCGGCCAGCCGCTCGCGGAAAAATCCCGAAGCCGTGACAACCAGGTCGGTCTTGCCCAGCCGGGCGAGCGCCAGATCGCGCAGGCTGGCGCGCACCGAATCGCCTACGAGCAACGCGCCAGACAACACGGCCACGGCGGTCGCCACGCCTAGAATGACCGCGAGATTAGTGCGCCAGTAATGAGTGAGATTGCGTTTGATGATGGTTACGGCGTTCATAGTGATCCATCGGATCAGCGCCGCGAGCGGTAGCGAGCGTGGCTCTCGCAATTGCTCGACTCAAGAGGGCTACGCTCGCTGCCACTCGCGGCGCTGACCATCACAACTGTTTGAGTTGTCGTTCGATCAATTCGAAACGGGCGGGAAATTTCGCGGCGAGTTCCGCGCTGTGCGTGACCACGATCAGGATTGTTTGCCGCTGATCGTGCAGATCGAGGAGCAGCGACGCGACTTTGTCGGCCGAGTGGCGGTCGAGGTTGCCCGTCGGCTCGTCGCACAGCAACAGCAGCGGCTCGCGGATCAGCGCGCGGGCGATGGCCACACGCTGTTTTTCGCCGCCCGACAATTGGGCCGGGCGATGATCCAGGCGCTCGGACAATCCGACCTGCGCCAGCAGCTTTTCGGCGCGCCCCACGTAATCGCCGTTCGCGCCGCCCACGAGCGTCGGCGCCAGCACGTTTTCGAGCACGGAGCATTGCGGCAGCAAACAGTGATCCTGAAAGACGAAACCGATCTTCTGATTGCGGAACGCGGCCATCGTCGGCTCGCCGAGTTCGAATGGATTCTGCTTGTCGAGCGTGACCGTTCCCGAAGTCGGCGGCTCCAACGCTCCGACGACATAAAGCAACGTGCTTTTGCCGCTGCCCGACGGGCCCATGACCGCCACGGCGTCGCCGCGTTGGAATGTCAGATTGATGTCGGAAAGGATCGGCAGCGGGCCTCGCGGCGTCGCGTATTCTTTGGTAAGGTTGGCGAGTTCTAGCAACTGCTTATAGTCTCCTCAGAAAATATCCACTTAGCGGATTGCAAATCAATGTACGGCATACTGAGATGATAGTACGGATCAGTACCGCGAGC
>Ga0154003_1000753_pt1 | contig 10284 bp, 9 predicted proteins | sample TSFL087MetaG_FD_104679 | JGI IMG/M metagenome (GOLD analysis project Ga0154003, IMG submission 104679) | Attine ant fungus gardens microbial communities from Florida, USA - TSFL087 MetaG | ecosystem: Host-associated > Fungi > Mycelium > Unclassified | place: USA: Florida, Lake Talquin State...
CGCTACCGCTCGCGGTACTGATTCGGCGCGGATTAAGCGAGGCTGCCGAAGTAGGCTACTGGCGGAAGTCTCGCTCGCTACCGCTCGCGGTACTGCTTCGGCGCGGATTAAGCGAGGCTGCCGAAGTAGGCTATTGGCGGAAGCCTCGCTCGCTACCGCTCGCGGTACTGATTGTGACGCCGGCGCTTGTTCCGGCGTCACACGATGGACAAAGTCGAGCTAAAACCTAAAATCAAGAATATGCGTCTCATGTTGACAAAGCTGACTCAAAGTTTGAGAGGCTGGAAAGGCTGATCATGGACGACTCAACCCAACGATTCTCCAGCCGCGTCGAGAACTACGTCAAATACCGCCCCGGCTACCCGAATGAAGTGATCGAAACGCTGCGAAATGAATGCGGTTTGACATCCGATTCGATCATCGCCGATGTTGGTTCGGGCACCGGCATTCTGACCGAGATGTTTTTGCGGAACGGCAACGAGGTTTACGGGATAGAGCCGAACCGCGAGATGCGCGAAGCCGCCGAACGATTGTTGAGAGACTATCCGCGTTTCCGCAGCGTCGCGTCGCGGGCCGAAGAGATCGCGCTGGGCGACGCGAGCGTCGATTTCGTCACGGCGGGGCAGTCGTTTCACTGGTTTGATCGGGAAAAAACCAGGACGGAGTTTGCCCGCGTTCTCAAACCGCGGGGCTGGATCGCGCTGATCTGGAATGAGCGCGTCACGTCCACGACGCCGTTTCTCGTCGCTTACGAACAACTCTTGAAAGATTATTCGACTGATTACGAGCAGGTGGATCACCGTCGGATTGACGACGACGTGATTCGCGATTTCTTCGGCTCGGATGATTTCAGATTGAGACGGTTGGAAAACGTTCAGGTCTTCGATTACGAAGGGGTGAAGGGCAGGCTGCTTTCGTCTTCCTACGCGCCGGAGGAAGGCCACCCGAACTATGAGCCGATGCTCGCCGAGCTTGAGAGTATTTTCCAAACTTATCAGGATGAAGGCCGAGTCGTCTTCGAATACGTCACGCAGATGTATTACGGACAGTTGATCTGAGATGGAGACAAGGACATTTCGCAAAATTCTGGTCGCCAATCGCGGCGAGATCGCGCTGCGCGTGATGCGCTCATGCCACGCGATGGGCATCGAAACTGTGACCGTTTATTCCGACGCTGACTCGGATGCGCCCCATGTCCGCTTCGCCGGCGAGGCCGTTCATCTGGGCGCGGCCCCGGCTCAAGAGTCTTATTTGCGAATCGAGAAGATCATCGAGGCGGCCAGGAGAACCGGCGCCGAAGCGATCCATCCCGGTTATGGGTTTTTGTCCGAGAACGCCGAGTTCGCTGAAAGCTGCGCGGCCGCGGGAATCGTCTTCATCGGCCCTCCAGCCGCCGCGATTCGGGCTATGGGGTTGAAAAACTCCGCGCGCAGGCTGGCGGCGGAAGCGGGCGCGCCTGTAGTCCCCGGCTACGACGGCGGAGATCAAAGCGTCGAAGCGATGCGTCGGCGGATCGCCGAAATCGGTTTTCCGGTTCTGATCAAGGCCTCGGCGGGCGGCGGCGGCAAAGGCATGCGCGTCGTGCGAACTGAAAGCGCAATTGATAGCGCCATCGAGGCCGCGCGGCGCGAGGCTGAGAAGGCTTTCGGCGACGGCTCGCTGTTGGTCGAGAAATACGTCGAGGGCGCGCGCCACGTCGAGGTTCAGATCCTGGGCGACGCGCGCGGCAATCTTGTTCATCTCTTCGAGCGCGATTGTTCTTTGCAGCGCCGCCATCAGAAGATCATCGAGGAGAGCCCTTCGCCGGCGGTCAATGAAGAATTGCGGCGGAAGATGGGCGCCGCGGCTGTCAATATTGGCCGCGCCATCGGTTACGCGAACGCGGGCACGGTCGAGTTTATTCTCGCGCCCTCGGGCGAGTTCTATTTCATCGAAGTCAACACGCGCTTGCAGGTCGAGCATCCCGTCACGGAGATGGTCACCGGACTCGACCTGGTCAGGTTGCAGATCGAGATCGCCGAAGGCCGTCCGCTGCCATTCAGCCAGGCTGATTTAAAGGCCGAAGGCCACGCGATCGAGGCGCGGTTTTACGCCGAAGACCCGGCCAACGACTTCCTGCCTTCGACCGGAAAGATACTCGACCTGCAATTGCCCGCCATCGAAGGATTGCGGATCGATTCCGGGATCGAGAGCGGGATGGAAGTAGGCATTCATTACGACCCGATGTTGGCCAAGCTGATCGCGCGCGGCGAGGATCGTGAGGAGGCGATTCGCAAGCTGATCTACGCGCTGCGCCAATCGTCAATTCATGGCCTGCGAACCAATCGCGATTTTCTGATCCGATTGCTCGATCACCCTGACTTCAGGCGGGGCAGGGCGCATACCGGCTTCATCGCCGAACATCTTGATGAGTTGATCGCTGACGATGACCCGCGACTCAATCGTGATTCGCTCGTCGCCGCCGCGCTCTATTTGCAAAACCAATGGCGGGCGTCGAGCGATTTGCTGGACGAATTGCCCCGGAGTTATCGCAACAATCCTTACCGCGATCCGTCAATCAGGTTTCGAATCGGCGACGACGAAATCGTCGTCTCTTGGAGTCCAACCGGCGGCGGCGCTTGCCGCGCGCGAGTTTTCGATTCAACTGTCACGGCGCAAGTGTTATCCTCAACCTCAGAGGGCCCCTCCAGCATAATTCGAATAGAGATCGACGGCGTCCAACGCGTGTTCAAGGTCGTCGAAGCTGGCGACGAACTTTATATTCATTCGTCTCTCGGATCGCGCGTGATCAAGCGGCCCCCCAGGCATCCTGCGCCCCAGGCCGCGTCGGAGCAGGCTTCGGCGAATTCGCCCATGCCTGGGAAAGTCCTGAAGATTCTGGTCGAGACGGGGCAGAAGGTCTCGGCGGGCGATCCGCTGATCATCCTCGAAGCGATGAAGATGGAACACACGATGCGCGCGGCGTTGGATGGAGTGGTTGAAGCGGTTTTGGTCAGCCAGGGAGAAGTCATCGCGCCGGGACAACTTCTGGTACAGATCTCGACTGTGTAAAACAGAAGCTCCGCTAAGCTTGAACTGGCGAGGATTTGATTTAATAACAGGCTTTTTCTCACTAAATCGAACCACGCAAGATCGGTACTGTATCACCCGCAGTCCCGTACACGCATTTACAAACCGCCATAGAAGACGCTTCCGCCTAAAGGCGGGATTACGAACCGATTTTTGGAGGAAACATATGTCATCAGCATTCGCGCCAGGCGCGGAACAACAAACCTATCCTTATTTCACTGAAGAGCACGCGATGTTGCGCGAGACGGTCAAACAGTTTTGCCTTAAAGAGATCGCGCCTCACGCCGAGGAGTGGGACGAAGAGGGAATCTTCCCGCGCGAGATTTTCAAGAAGGCAGGCGATCTCGGGTTGTTCGGCATTCGGATTGATCCGAAGTGGGGCGGAAGCGGCCTTGATTGGTGGGCGACCGCGGCCTATCTCGACGGTTTGTCATACACCAACAACGGCGGCGTCGGAATGGGGTTGATGGTGCAATCCGACATCACGCTGCCCGCGCTCGAAGAGCTTGGGAATGACGATCAGAAGGAAGAGTTTTTGAAGCCCGCGGTGGCCGGCGATTACATCGCCGCGCTGGGCATCAGCGAGCCGGGCGGCGGATCGGACGTGGCCAATCTCAAGACCCGCGCGCGGATCGAGGGCGACGATTTCGTGATTTCGGGGCAGAAGCTGTGGATCACCAACGGCACGCGCGCCGATTTCATCATCCTCGCGGTACGCACCGGCCCCGAAGGGCACAAGGGGATTTCAATGGTCCTCTTCCCGACAAAAACCCAAGGCTTCAGCGTCGGCAAGAAACTCAAGAAGGTCGGCAACCTCTCTTCGGACACGGCGGAACTGTTCTTCGACAATTGCCGCGTTCCGCGCCGCTATCTGCTCGGCGAATTGAACCGGGGTTTTTATTACACGATGATCAATTTCCAGGGCGAGCGCCTGGCCGCCGCGCTCGGCGCGCTTTACAAGATGGAGCGCGCGCTGGAGTACGCGATCAATTACGGCAAGGAGCGAGAGGCGTTCGGCCAACCCATCGGTTCGTTCCAGGTCTGGCGGCACCGTTTCGCCGAACACATGACCAGCATCGAAGCGGCGAGATGGCTCTGTTACCGCGCGCTCGACCTGATGAACCGCAAGGAGAAATGCACGCGCGAAATCACCATGGCCAAGCTATTCTGCAGCGAACTGGATCAGCGCGTGATGTACGATTGCATGCAGATTATGGGCGGTTTCGCCTACACTACTGAATACCCGCTTGGCCGCGCATGGCGCGACGCCAGGTTGGGCACCATCGGCGCCGGCGCTTCGGAAATCATGAAAGAAATCATCGCGAAAGACGCGAAACTGTGAAGAAGGGAAGTGGTGAATAGGGAATGTGGAGCGCGGAATTGAAGAGCTTTATCGCCGTCTTTTATTCCCGACCCATTCCCCATTCCCCATTCTCCATGAAAGGCAGCGCAATCCATGCTCCAATCAGGTAGCCTAGTCACGCCGTTTTCATTGCCTCGACTCGATGGCGGCGATTGGCGTCTCGAACTAGGCAAACCATCGCTATTGGTCTTCTTCGAGACCGATTGCCCCACCTGCCAATTGACGATTCCTTACCTCAACCGGCTCGCGCAGTCTCTAGACGGCAGAGCTGAGATTGTCGGAATCTCTCAGGACGGCGAAGCCGCCACGCGTGAGCTGGTAGAACAGGCGCCGATCAAATTCCCCGTCGCGCTGGATCGCGACCTGAGCATATCGCGCGAGTATGATCCACAGGCCGTGCCGACGCTGTTTCTGATTGATGGCGGCGGAAAGATCGCGCGAACGTCGGTCGCTTTCGACAAGACCGAGTTGAACGCGGTCGCGGCGGAGATGCTCAACGCCATTGGCGTCGAGCCTTTCGAGCTTGCGGGCAGAAGCGACGGCGCGCCTGAGGCAAAGCCGGGTTGCGTTTCGCGCCATCTGGAGGGGGGCCAGGAAGCGGGGCGGGAACCGGGGGCTGAAAGCGGTCTGTCGGCGTCCGTGAATCTTTACGTCGAGCGCGGCCCGCGCGCGTCGCGCGTCGCGCTCGACGACGATGTCGACCCTTACGAGTTTTGTTACGAGGCGGGCTTCGCCGATCCGTTGCCCGTGATCCCGCCAACAGCGGAACGCGTGGATCGAATGCTCGGCGCGATCCCATTTCCCGAAAAGCTTCCGCCCGATCATATCGTCGCGCGCGTGCCGCCGAATTACGGGATGGCCACGGTGGAGAAGATCGCGGCCAATGCGGTGATGGCCGGTTGCAAGCCTGAAATGATGGGGATGTTGATACCGCTGATCCGCGCGGCGTGCGACGAGCGGTTCAATCTTCACGGCGTACAGGCGACGACGCATTTCGCCGCTCCGCTCATCGTCGTCAACGGCCCCGTTCGCCGCGAACTCGGCTTCGCCTGTGGGAGCAACGTCTTCAGCAATGTCGCGCGCGCGAACTCGACGCTCGGGCGGGCGTTCCAATTGATCCTGACAAACATCGGCGGCGCGCGGCCCGGCGAATTGGACATGTCTACGCTCGGCAATCCGGGCAAATTCTCTTATTGCATCGCCGAGAACGAAGAAGAGAATCCGTGGGCGCCGCTCCACACCGAGTTCGGTCTTGACCGCGAACAGAGCGCGGTGACGCTCTTCGCCGCCGAGCCGCCACACGGCGTCAGCGAACACAACGCGCGCGAAGGCCGCACGATCTTGAAGGCCATCAGCCGCGCGTTGGCGACGGTCTTTTCCTACCGCTTCTGTTTCGCATGGGAGGCGATGGTCTTGCTCTGTCCCGAACACGTGAAGACGCTCGTTCGCAGCGGCTTCACCAAAGATTCAATCCGTGAATTTCTGTTCGAGAATACGGGCGTTCCCGTCAAAGAGTACGAGGATGAAGGCGGCGAGGGAGCGCAGTTCACGCAACTTTACCAGCGCGCGACGATCAACGGCGAAGAGTGTTATCGAAAATTCGCGCGGCCCGATCAGATCAGGATCGTCGTGGCTGGCGGAACGGCGGGAAAGTTTTCGGCGGTGATCGGCAGTTGGGCGACGGGGCCGCGCGGCAGCCAGATGGTATGCTACCCGGTCGATTGAGACATGAAGCGCGAAGAGACTTGAGAGAGGAGTAGATATGAAAACAATTCTTGTCAATCCGCTCGATGAAACTCCGCGAGCCACGGGCCGTCCCGCGTCGCGCCTGGATTCATTGGCGGGCAAAACCATAGGCCTGCTGGACATCAGCAAATGGGGCGGCGGCTTCTTCCTTGATTATTTGGAGAAGGCGTTCAAAGACCGCTACGGCGTCGAACGTATCGTGCGCGTGATGAAGCCGACCTTCACCAAGCCCGCGCCAGATGCGGTGATTGACCAGTTGGTGAAGGCCGAATGCGCGGCGGTGATCGAGGCCCTGGCCGATTGAGGGTCATGCACGACGTGCAGTTTGCACGACACGGTGAAACTCGAAAGACTTGGGATCGCGGCGGTCCCGGTGGCCACGCGCGAATTTATGACTGCGGCTCGCGCGCAGGCCGGCGCGTTGGGACGAGCCGACCTCGACGCGGTCTACGTCGAGCATCCGATTCAGGATCAAACGCCGCAGGAGATCGCGGCGAAAGCGGAAGCCGTCATCGGCGAGATCGTCGCCAGACTCACGACCGGCGCCGCGAGCGGTATCGAGCGGGCGCCCTCGTAAGCGGCGAGTGGCCAAAGCCCCGTTCGCTATCGCTCGCGGCGCCGACAAGGATCACTATGGACTATCAAAACATCGCGCTACCACAGATATTCGATGAAGCCGAAGCCATCGCCGGCGACGCAAAGGCTCTCTTCGGCCATTTGAACCCGGAGCAACTCAATTGGAAGCCCGCCGCCGATTCGTGGAGCGTCGCGCAGTGTCTCGACCATCTGATTTCAGCCAATCGCGGGTTCCATCCGGTTTTTGACCGGATACTGAAAGGCGAACATAGGAAGGCGTTCTTGCATCGTATGCCGTTACTGCCTGCGTTGCTCGGCAGGATGCTAATAAAAGTGGTTTCGCCGGACTCTCCTCGGAAATTCAAGGCGCCCGGTTCGTCGAAGCCTTCCTCAAGTTCGATTGATCCGCAAATTGTCGATCGCTTCATCATCCATCAGCGCGAGACGCTGGCGACGATGAGGTCGCTGGAAGGCAGAGACCTGTCGAGGATAATCATCACGTCGCCTTTCGCCAGCGTGGTGGTTTACAGCCTGCTCGACGCGTTTCGATTCATGGTGGCTCACGAGCGACGCCACTTCGCCCAGGCCCAGCGAGTGATGGAGACGGGCGGATTTCCACATGCGCTGCCGAGTCAGTACCGCGAGCGGTAGCGAGTGAGACTCCATCTATATGTCTTTTGCGAAATCCTCGCTGCTACCGCTCGCGGTACTGGCTCGGAAGTCGTCAGCGCCTGTCGAAAAACTCAAAGATGGGGGTTTTTATTTTTCATCTCTCATATTACATTCGTTGTTTGTCATTGCCTGAGCGAAGCTCTTCCAATGACAAATAACAACTATAAAACGGAATGGAAAATAAAACTGTGGCGGGCTTTGCCCGCCTATTGATTTGGAGAATGGAGGGAGTATGCAAGAACCTATTGAGGCTGTCGGAGCGGCGACAGCGACCGAGCAGAGCAGGTCCTCAGGCTTCTGGGCGACGTTGTGGGAAGCTGTGCGCGGATCGGAGCAGGATTTCACCAAGGGCGGCATTGGCCGCGCGATCTTTCTGCTCTCCGTTCCGATGGTGCTCGAGATGATGATGGAGTCGCTCTTCGGCATCGTCAACGTCTACTGGGTGGCGCGCCTGGGCAAAGAGCAGGCGGCTGCGGTCGGCGTTACCGAATCGCTGTTGACCATAGTATTCACGGTCGCTATTGGGTTGAGCATGGGCACGACGGCGATGGTAGCGCGTCGAATCGGGGAGAAAGACCCGGAAGGCGCGGCCCGCGTCGCCGAGCAATCAATTTTGCTGGGCGTTCTGATTTCGATTCCCATCGGGATCGTCGGCGCGCTCTTCAGCCAACAGTTGTTTCGGGCGATGAACGCCGAGGCGGGCGTCAGCGCTGTAGGCGGCGGCTATATGTCCGTCATCTTCGGCGCGAACGTGGTGATCATGCTGCTGTTTCTGATCAACGCGATCTTTCGCGGCGCGGGCGACGCCGCGATCGCGATGCGGTCGCTGTGGTTCGGCAATTTCATTAACCTCATCCTCGACCCGTGCCTGATCTTCGGCTGGGGGCCGTTCCCGGAACTGGGCGTGACCGGGTCGGCCGTCGCCACAACCATCGGGCGAGGCTGCGCCGTGATCTATCAATTCACCCAACTCTCTGGCGGCGGGGGCCGCGTGCCCCTCAGGTTCAACCGGTTGCTCCCGGATTTCGGCGTGATGAAGAATCTGATACGCATCTCGCTCGGCGGGATGTTCCAGTTCCTGGTGGCGACCGCGGCCTGGATGGGATTGATGAGCATCGTCGGGCTGTTCGGGGCGGCGGCGCAGGCCGGTTACACGATCGCCATTCGCATCATATTTGTCACCATCCTTCCCTCGTGGGGGATGAGCAACGCGGCTGCGACGCTGGTCGGACAGAACCTCGGCGCGCAAAAACCCGAACGCGCCGAGGCGTCGGTCTGGCTGGCCGGGCACAGCAACGCGGTCTTTCTGACCGCGGTCGCCGTCGTTTTCATCGTCTTCCCTGAATTCCTGATTCGCATCTTCACAAATGATCAGACGGTCGTCCCCTACGGAGTTAATGCGCTGCGTTACATCAGCTACGGCTACGTGTTTTACGGCTACGGAATGGTGATGGCGGCGGCGTTCAACGGCGCGGGTGACACTTACACGCCGACGGTCATAAACCTGATCTGTTTCTGGATGATTCAAATCCCGCTGGCTTACACGCTGGCGAAATGGACCAGCCTGCAGACGACGGGCGTCTTCCTGGCGATCACCATTGCGGAATCGATCCTGGCCGTGATAGCGATGCTGGTCTTCAGACGGGGAACATGGAAAGCGCAGAAAGTGTAAATCGCCAATAAAGGGCAAGAGGAGAGCGGGGAATGGGGAGTGGGTACGAGGTGTGCTTTTCCGTACCCACTCCCCATTCCCCACTTCCTTCTTGCCTTTTTTACTTCCCCTTGACCGCTTCACAAAGTCCTTAGCAGGGTCGCATGCTCAGGTCGAAAATTTTTATTCCCCCGCCTATCCTTTTTCGTATTACCTGTCTCTAGTCAAATGCAGGCGGAATGAAGAACGTGACCTGAGTGACGCGCATGGCCGAGACGAGACAGGAAAATCTGCCCGACGAAATGCTGGCGATCGCGGCGATACTGGGCGACTTGCGCTCGTTCGACGCGCTGGCCTTGCGTTACCGCGCGGCGGCCTATCGAGTGGCGCAATCCATCATAGGGAGTTCCGGCGCGGGCAATGATCTGGCCGAAGACGCCGTGCAGGAGTCGTTGTTGCTGGCCTTCAAAGCGTTGCCCTCAATTGAAGAGCCGGCGAAGTTCGCCTCGTGGCTTTACGCCATCGTCCGGCGCGTGGCGCTGCGGATGAGCCAGCGTTCGAGGCGCGAGCGCATCCAGCGGGTCGATCTGGACGAGGCGCTGATCGAGCATAGCGAAGCGTTCGCGCGACCGCTCGCGCCGCGCGACGCGTTTGAAGAGTCCTGGGTGCGCGCCGCCGTTGACTCGCTCGATGAAGACCACCGGTTGATCTTGAAGCTGCGTTTTTATGACGAGATGCCGCTCGCGCGGATCGCGGATTTCCTGGGCCTGCCGTTGACGACGGTGAAGTGGCGGCTGCACAGGGCAAAACAATTGTTGCGCGAAAAACTCAAGCCGGAGAAGGAGGGCTTGCCTAAGCGAGCCAGGTCGACAATCAAAAGCTGAAACATCGGAGATTGAAATGTGTAGGGGCGCCATTTCCCTCGCCCCGACTCAAAGCGGTGGAGGCCGAAATGGAAAGAGAACAGGAACTCAAGAAACTGATCAACGTCTTGCATCGAACCGCGCGCTCGGCGACGCGAGTGCAGTGGATGAACGCCGGTGAAAGCGAAACCCGCTTCGCCGTCTCGCAATTCAATAAAATCCTGGCAAGGTTGGGGGAACTCGATCCGAACGTCAAGAACGTCTTCGAGCCGCTGGCCGAAGACAGTTCGCTCATAACGGTCGCAATGGCCTGCCGCCAGGTCGTCTCTTATTACGAAGACGAA